>Ga0155429_152_pt1 | contig 19078 bp, 14 predicted proteins | sample RifCSPhighO2_02_FD_106397 | JGI IMG/M metagenome (GOLD analysis project Ga0155429, IMG submission 106397) | Omnitrophica WOR_2 bacterium RIFCSPHIGHO2_02_FULL_45_21 | reverse complement strand
CTCGTCTATATAAGGATTATCTTCTAGTAATTCCCGCGTATGAGGACTAACCATAATCGCAATATGGCTTTGGGGGCAGTTTTCTCTTAAAGCCTTCAAGGCAGGCGTAGTCAAAACCACATCCCCCAGCCTATCGGTGCGTATAACTAATATTTTTTTAAAGTAGTCTTTTTGCGGCCGCATAAACTTCTTCCACCCCAATATCCTTCATACACTTCAAACTATCCCCGAGCGGACACTGGGCAACCTCACAGGGAGAACATTTCAGCTTGCTATGCACAACTTCACTGCGGCCTGCCCAGGGGCCATATTTTTTATAATCTGTTGGCCCGAATATAGCTAAGCTAGGCCTGTCTAAGTAACTGGATAAATGCATTATGGCAGAATCATTGGAAATGACTAACTCTGCCCGTTCAATAAGCGCAGCTAAGCATTTAAGAGAAGTCTTTCCGCAGAGATTTACTACCGGCTGCTGGATGAGCTTTTGGACGGCAGCGCAGGTCTCTAGATCACTTTCATCGCCGGCAAGGATAACTTTTATTTTGAACTCCTCTATCAGCCGAGCACAAAGGGAAGCAAATTTATCAGCCGGCCATCTTTTGATATGGCTGCGCGCACCAACGCCTACCACGATAAACTTATCCTCAGCTGAAAGGGCCGCTTCATAGTCTAATATATTAGAGATGGTTTTTCTATCTTTATCTGAAATATACAAACTCTTTCTGAATAGAAAACTTGCCCTCTCTAGAGGGACAGGCCAGGCAAATTTTTGCACCTTATAAAGGTGCCGATCGCGCATATGCGCTACCTTGGCAGAAGCGTTAAACCAAGGGTAAGTCTTATGCCTTGCTTTCAGCAATAACGGCATGGCGCTATTCTTTAAGTCTACCAGCAAATCAAAAACTTCTTTTTTTAGTTCAAAGAGTATCTTGAGTCCGCTGCGCAATCCCTTATGCGCGTCATAGACGATAGGGCGTTTAAGATAAAAATTATCCGCAAACAGTCCCACAGCGCGCTCTCCGCAAAGCACGGTAATCTCTGCCTTAGGATACGCCGAAAGCAGACTATCCAGAGCCGGCAGGCTCAAAATGACGTCGCCAATATTGCTTAAAGTAATAAATAAAATCTTCACCGTATATCCGCCGGTAGTATGGATGATTCGTAACCGTCAAGTTTCAAGGCCTCAGCCGGCTCGAACCTCTTATCTTTTTCTTTCTTGCTTAAGCGCCTCTTCAATCTTCTGCCCGCCAACATAAAGACTCTCTATAACAGCGAAGCCGTCTTTTATCCTCACGACAACATACGCGTCTTGCTTGCCGCGTTGAGCGTATTGCTGATAAATTCTTTCTGCCATAAGAGCGGCTTTCTCTTCCATATAATACCGATCAATGGGTAAATCTAAATACATTTTATCTCCGGAGATATACCACGTCTTTGTTTGAATATACGGTTTCTCTCGCGGCCTAACGGTAGCTGCGGCAGTAAATTTCGCGAACCCATGGCTATCTATATCTATAAGCGCGTACACCGCCTGTCCACCGCTCAATTTTGTTCCTTTTATGGCGGGAACATAGTTATCTTCAATCCGCAAGGCAACGTATCTTCCTCTAAAGGCATCATAAGGATCAACCGGCGCGGTTTTGAATTTAAATTGCCCGCCATTCTTAAGAACAGATTCCCGCTTTATAATCATCGATAGAGGAGTAATGATTTGAATAAAGGATACGGCTAAAAATAATCCGATAATCAGCTTACTTTTCATTTTGCACCTCTCATTCGGCGCGCGAGTATCGCGTTGGTAACTAAAAAACCGACACCTACGATTATGAATACCAGCCCTTTTATTATAAAACTAACATCGCTATCAAAAAACCTGGCGATAATAAGTATCGCCAGCATTAACATCCCAGTATTAATAACCGCAAAATTGTTACTGCGAAAACCAGCTATAATACGGCTAAGGCTCAAAACAAATAAATAAACATTGAAAATCATTAATGGTAAAATGGCTGATTGCCCACGGACTAAATAAGCTATTATTGCTAATAAGGGAACTGCCCCCAGCAATGAAATCGTGATGTTTTTACGTTTAACCTGGTCGTAGAATAACAATACTGCCGCGGCTATGATCGCTAAGGTTATAATATAATCCGGCAGAGCGTTGATGCCGGAAATATTTCTGTTCATTCCGTAAGAATAATCATCTAGATGCTGCCAGATATAACGAAAGGTAAATTGAAACGCGAGTATAAATAACCCTATAGCCCCTATCAAACGTAACGGCCGTTGCCAATTAGTAGTAATTTTGTTAACTTCTAACCGCCCAAGAAAATAAAATACAGAATACAGGCTGGGAAAAATAATAATCCAAGAGCCATGCCAAGTCTTCCCTAAACTGAAACTTGCGGCAAAAGAAACACAGATAACCATAATCAAGGAAAGTATGGTAGTACGTAACGTATAAATCTCTTGGCGTAATGCCCATATAAAATGGGGTATAGTTATAGCTGCCAAAGGCCAGAATAAAATCGCCTTGTTCGGATTATCCCAATAGGTCCCAGACCATACAGTAATACCTATTAAATAAATTGCCGCGGGTAACGATGCCTGCATAAGATACGCCAAAGGCATAATAAGGAGCATCCAGGTTAAAATAAAAGTTCCCGCGTCTCCGGGAATATTATATGTCTGGCTAATTAAGGCTATTGCGGCTCCCACCATAAGGCTCAAGAAAGTTGCCGAGCCCTCTTTGAACGCGCTGGATTGCGGCCTTTTCCACAAAACCCATAACGCCAACCCCTGTCCTATGGCTAAGGGGGCTAAGGAAAGGACGGCTCTGGTAAGCCGCGAAAGTTGTTCCCAGTTGTGGGCAAATAAAAGAATTATCCCCAGGCCTATTAAAAGAGCTCCTATGGTTCCTAAAATAATCAGCATGACGGTCATCTTGCTTATGCTTTTTACTTCGCCGTAATACTGCCGTATTTTATCAGCTGTTTCTTGAGTCAAAATACCCCTAGTTATTAACTCGGGCAACTCCTGATAGAGCCACTTTATACCCATCTTATTCATAGCTCACTCCTTTCCCGCTTACGTGCGGTTCCCCTTTACCTATTTTGCGTAATTTTTATAACTTCCAGCTACTCTGTCCACGGCCAAATTAGATCGTAATCGTTTTTGCGTATAGTTCATGGCGCTGTTGTTTTGTCTGCTCATTAGCCAGGTATTCATCAAAGGTGGTGTCCACCCGGTCAATGTATCCTTTGGGGGTAATCTCGATAATGCGGTTGGCTACAGTCTGGACTAACTGGTGATCGTGGGAAGAAAACAAAATTGTCCCGCGGAACTTCTCCAAGCCACGGTTTAAGGAGGTGATCGCTTCCAGGTCTAAGTGATTGGTCGGTTCATCCAGAATAAGCACGTTGGGCTGAGAAACCATCATCCGGGCTAACATACACCTTGCCTTTTCTCCTCCGGACAGGACAGTTACCGGCTTAAGCGACTCTTCACCGGAAAAAAGCATCCGGCCTAAGAAAGCGCGGATAAACTCCTGTTCCGTATTGGCGGAATACTGCCGGAGCCAGTCAATAATAGTCAGCTCTCGGCTAAAGAAAGCGGAATTATCTCTGGGATAATACGCCCGCTTGGTGGAAAAACCCCACTTGAAAGCGCCGCTATCCGCCTGGCTTTCATTCATCAAAATCTGAAAGAGTATGGTCTTGGCCAAGTCATTCTGGCCGACAAAAGCAACTTTATCGCCCCTTTGAATGGTAATATTCAACCGTTCAAACATAACCTGCCCATCAACTGTTTTAAACAGATTGTCTATACCCAGGAGGTCATTGCCGGCCTCGCGTTCTTGTTCAAAATTGATATAGGGATATTTGCGCGAAGAAGGTTCAATATCATCTGTGGTAAGTTTTTCCAGAACCTTTTTGCGGCTGGTTGCCTGGCGGCTCTTGGAGGCGTTACCGGCAAAACGCATAATAAACTCTTTTAATTCTTTGCGCCGCTCTTCTATCTTTTTATTGGATTCACTGCGCTGGCGCGCCACAAGCTGGCTGGCTTCCGACCAAAAAGTATAATTACCGGGATACAGATGGATCTTGCCGAAATCAATATCCGCGATATGGGTGCAGACCTTATCTAAGAAATGCCGGTCATGCGAGACAATGATAGCGGTATTCTCAAAAGCGCAGAGGAATTCCTCCAGCCACATACTAGACTCAACATCCAGATAATTGGTAGGCTCATCTAAGAGCAGGATATCGGGATTAGCGAATAAGGCCTGGGCTAACAATATCCGCACCTTCTGTCCGGCTTCTAACGTTTTCATTCGCGCCGTATGCAGGTATTCTTCAATACCCAGTTCGCTTAAAAGTTTAGCCGCGTCAGATTCAGCATTCCATCCCTGGAGTTCAGTGAACTCTCCCTCCAACTCCGCGGCGCGCATTCCATCCGCGTCCGTAAAAGGCGTTTTCGAATATATCGCGTCTTTGGCCAGCATAATTTCATAGAGCTTTTTATGCCCCATAATCACCGTAGTTAATACCGTATATTCATCAAAAGCAAATTGATCCTGCCTTAAGGTAGAGAGCCGCTTGCCCGGAGCAATAACAACTTCTCCGGCGGTCGAATCGACCTCTCCGGAGAGAATCTTTAAAAATGTGGATTTACCCGAACCATTGGCGCCAATCAGGCCATAGCAATTGCCCGGCGAAAAAACAATATTTACCTGAGAGAACAACTTACGTTGACCGAATTGTAATGACAGATTATTAACTGAAATCATATTTTATCCCTTTAACCTTTCCTAAAATTGGCGCCAAAGTCTTTGGCGTATTATTGCTTACCCCGGGCTTTAGTATACTTGCACTTGATACTTGACACTATAAAGAGTGTCTGTCCCGAATTATTTCAAGCACATCCTCCGGAGTTATTTTCTGCATGCAAAGATTATTATTGCAATCTTTATCATAACAAGGTATCGTGCAATCGCTATCCTTTTGCATAATTTTTATTTTACCCCTGCCCAGCGGGCCGGTAACCCTGATAGAGGTCGGGCCGAATAAGCCGATTATATCCGCCCCGGCGCTTGCGGCTATGTGCAAAGGTCCGGAGTCAGCGGAAATCACTAAATCCGCTCTCTGAAAAATACCGGCTAATTGCTTTAAATTCGTCCTACCTGCCGCGATAATTGGCTTGTGGCTCATTCTACTAACAATTTCTGCGATAAGCTCACGGTCATTTTGAGAGCCGCAAAAGACAACTTTGGCCTGATAGCCGCTGATTAATTTATCCGCTAAAACGGAAAAATTTTCTTTAGGCCAGCGCTTGAGGTGCCAGTTGCCGCCTGGATTTAGGCAAACTACAAAATCGCCCGGGGATACCCCTTCGGCCGATAAGAAATCCCGAGCAAAGCGAACATCTTCTTCAGTAGTAAAAAATTCATATAACCTCTCTTGGCTATCGCAGCCAAGAGAGGTTACTATATCAAGATAATAATCAACCCGATGTGTGCTATCTTTTTCAGGCATAGGGAGAACTTCAGTTAATAAAAACCGCCGCTTCCAGGTAGCGTATCCTAATCGCCGGGGAATCCCTGCCAGATAGGCGATAAGCGCCCTGGTAGAAGAGCGATGAAAAAGTATGGCCAGATCAAATTTCTTTTTCCTTAATTCTTTCGCCAATCTGAGCTTACCACGAAAACCGCTATGCAAACCTTTTTCGTCATTAACAATTAGTTCGTTAATATAAGGGCTGCCCTGCAAAATCTCAACCGCCCGGGGGACAACAAGGCAGGCAATAAAGCTGTCCGGAAATTTCTTGCGCAGGGCCTTTATCGCAGGAGTGGAAAATAAAACATCTCCCAACCAGTTTACTTCCACAATAAGTATCCTCATTTAATAATCATCTCTATGCTCTTTTATATAGGTATAAAATCCGGATGTCTCCACCCAAAAAATGAATAGATTCTTAGAATTCTCTGAAATACGCAGGCGCTTAAGGGCATATATATCATCGCCGGGATAATCTTTAGGAAAATTTGTCCCCGCGCAGGCCTTATACCCGGCCTCTATGGTCAAGCTGCGCGCCCTGGAATTAACCCCGCCAAAAGGATAACTGAAAAAATCAACCTTTTTATGCAAGGTTTCTTCTAATATTCTTTTTGATGCAAAAATCTCATCTCTTAGCTTATCCTCTGAGACCACCTCGCTTAAATTAGGATGGCTTATACTGTGGCTGCCGATAGTAATCAATCCTGAATTTGACAATTCCTCTATCTGAGGCCAGTCCATATACTCGTCCTGCCCTAAGCGTTTACCAATCCTGTTGATCACTACAAAAATGGTTGCCGGGATATTGTATTTTTTTAAAACAGGATAGGCGTTGGTATAATTATCAATATATCCGTCATCAAAAGTGATGGCTATGGTCTTTGGCGGTATCCTCTTCTTATATTTTATTAAATCAGTTATTTTATCCAGGGTAACCAGATTATAGTTATGCTCCTTTAAAAAGCGCATCTGTCTTTGGAAACTCTTTGGGCTGACTCCGAGCCTGCTCCTCGACGGCTCCTGGTCATTGATATAGTGGTACATCAGGATAGGAACAGTATAGTGGCGGCTGACTACAAATCCAAACCATAAACCAAAAGTTAAAATTAAAACTGCGAAAATTATTAATATCGTCTTTATTATTATTTTAGGCATTCCCGATACACCTTTTCTGTCTCTTCAGCCATCTTTTCTAAAGAAAATTCCCTGACGATTAAATCCCTGGCAGTACTACTTAACCTGCGCGCCTTTTCTTTATTCTTTAGGAGCTCAATTATCGCAAGGGCTAAGTTGTGCGCATCGGCTGGTTTAACTAAGATACCTGTCTGGTTATCCTTAACCAGGGTGGTTATTCCTCCCGCAGCCGTTGCCGCTACAGGCACCCCCGCAAACATTGCCTCCATTATAGAGAGGCCCAGGCCCTCCTCAAGCGATGGCATAACAAAGACATCCATTATTGAAAGCGGCTCAACCGTGTCAGAAACTGCGGGAATAAAATAAATACTCTGGATAATCTCGAGCTGCTCAGCTAAACCCTGTAAATCCTTCTTTAGAGAACCTTCCCCGACTATTAAAAGCTGGGCCTGGGGAATTTCTGCAATGACCTTCTTCATTGCTATGAGCAGATACTTGTGCCCTTTCACTTCAGATAAACGGGCAATTATCCCCACCAGCGGCCCATCCTTTAACCCATATCTTTTTTTAATCTCATTCTGGTTACTGGTTACTGGCTTCTGGTTTCTCTTAATATCAATCCCGTTATGCACCAATCGTATCCTCTCCTCGCTAAGGCCAAAATTCCGCAGCAGGTGTTCTCTTACCGGCTGGGATATGGCAATAACTAACTTGCCCCAGCAGGGGAATATTCGTCTTGTCCAGCGCGGATTTAGAAATCCGTGGGCTGTGTAGACAAAAGGTATGGATGTTCTCCTTGAAACCCATAAAGCTAAAACGCTGCTTATGCGGGTTTGGCTATGAATTATATCAATCTTTTTTTCTTTTAAAATCCTGCATAGAGCCACGCAGGCAAAAAATAATTTGGGGCTCATAATTGACTTGGTACGCAAAGGAAGATAGATATGCTCAAGGTTATATCTTTTCAATCTCGGAAGCCAACCGCCTCCGCCGGATGCCACATATACCTTATGGGCCCTTGCAGCTAATCCCTGGCCTAAGTTTAAAATATAGCTGGAGATGCCGCCGGCATTAAAATGATTAGCGAGAATCAAGATATTCACCCCGCCCTTCCTTTCTTATTACCCAGCTCTTCCTACTTAGGAATAATTGCATTTTGAGGAAGGGCGGGATTCATAGTACACTTTTCGCTTCTCTTGCTGCGTTGAGCAACTTTAGTATTGCTTGCTCAACTTCTTCCGGGCTAATCTGCTTCATACATTCAATGGTAGCGCATTCCGCTTTGTAACAGGGCTGACAAGGCAATTCCTTGCGCAGTATAGTAACATCTTCTTCTGAAGGCGCGTGGCGCTTAGGGTCAGTCGGGCCAAAGAGAGCCACTACCGGCGTCTCAACTGCGCTGGCTATATGTAAAGGCGCGGTATCTCCTGCTACGAAAACACTGCAGCGCCTGATCAGGCAGACAAGCTGATTGATAGTCGTCCTGCCGCAGGCAATAATCGGCCTTGATTTCTTAGCTAATCCTTTAAGCATTTCCAACTCCTCAGGGGACGAGCTCTCACCGGTTATAACTACTCTGATGCCTCCTCCCGCTAAGTTCTCGGATAAACGAGCTATGTATTCCAGAGGCCAGCGCTTGGTAAACCAGCGCCTTGAAGAACCAAGATGTATACCGGCCAGCGGCTGTCCTTTATTTAACCATTCTGATTCTAAGAATGTGTCTATATACTTCATATCTTCTTTGGAGGGCCAGAGTTCAATCTTTCTATCCTTAAGTTCTATGCCCAGCATTTTTAAAATGCGGAACTGATGCTCAATGGGGGCCAAGATAAATTTATCTTCGGCCACTCTTTTATTGAGCAGAAAACTAAATTTTCCGTTTTTATACCCATATCTTAAGTGAGCAAAGGAAAAGGCGCTTAAGATATGGCTCTTGCGGTTATTCTGCAGGTCAATTACAAAATCAAAATTATTGTCTCTTAACTGCCTGCCCAATCTTAAGAGGCCAAAAATTCCCTTATCCCTGTCTTTGAAGTCATAGATGATCATATTATCAATATAGGGACAATGATTAAGGATTGGAGCGATGGCTTTTCCTGCCAGGCAGGTTATCTTGCCTGGCGGAGGCTCCGCCTTCCTGATCGCTTTAAGCGCTGGCATGGAAAGTATCAGGTCTCCGAGGGCGCTCAGTTTTATGACCAGAATGTTTTTAGCAGAAACTGCCTCCTGATAGAGTTCCAGGGTTTTTTCTGCCATCTTCTCAAGCGAAAATTTAGAACATACTTTTACATATGCATTTTTGGCTAATCTAGAACTTAATTCCTGGTCTTTCAAAACCCTGATCACGCCGCCTGACATACTCTCCGGGTCGCCGGGCGTAACCAATACTCCGTCAACGCCGTCATCAATTATATCTACCACTCCGCCTACCCTGGTTGCCACTACCGGAACTCCCGCCGCCTGAGCCTCAAGCACTACCCTGCCAAATGCCTCATGAGCGGTGCTGGCCAAAACCAAAAGATTAATTTTAGAAAGCAGCTCTGGAATATCGCGGCGCTTGCCTAAAAATTCTACTATATCCGAAAGACCCAGCCGTTTTACCAAAAGCTCTAAATCCTCCCGGTAATGGGGTTTGCTTTTTGCAGCAGCTCCGATAATCCACACTTTTATGTTTGGAATGACGCGACGGACCTTCTGCATTGCCTTTATAAAATGGATGTGCCCTTTTAGAGGAGTAAGCCTGCCGATTATCGCGACCACAAATTCGCTGCGGTTTTTATGTTCCGGCGGGATAAAGGTAAATTTTTCCCTATCCACACTGCGGGGTATAAGCCTTATCCGCTGGGGGCAAACGGCAAAATCGTCAATCATATGCCTGGCAATTATCTGGCTGGGGGCAACGACAAACTTTCCCCAACCCATCACCCGGCTCATTAGATGTTTAGAGTAATAACCATGGCAGGTAGTTAAAAAAACCGTATGGGTCAATCTGCAAGCGGCATAGGCAATCCAGGCAGGAACCCTGGAGCGCGCATGCACAAGATCAATGCCTTCTTTGCGAATGATTTCGGCTAAGCGGAATACACAGCGCAGCATTGAAAACAATGACTTCTTATGCACAGCTAAATTATAATGCACGGCGCCTAAAGACTGGAGTGTCTCTACAAGTTCCCCTCCCGCAGAAACCACTACCGTCTCCTGGTGATGATTAACCAAATACTTAGCTAAATCTACGGTGCCGGTTTCTACACCTCCTAATTCAAGTTCAGGCAATATTTGTAAGCTCTTCATAACAACTTTTTCACCGCCTCTCCTACCAGAAGCATATCGCTGAGTCTTTGGACAACAGGCCTGCCCTGCAAGAGGGACTTAATGCTATCCGCAATGGCTTCTTTTTTCATACTATAAATATATCCTTGAGTTTCTAGATTCTTTAAGAATAGTTCGTGTCTTGTCCTGAAATTCAGGCCTTTCGGCTTTAACCTGAAAACTCCCACATACTTACCGGAACTAGCTGCCTCGGAAACCATGGATATGCTCTCAGCGGAAACCAGGATAAAGTCTGCGATACCCAGAATCCCGCCGACTGCCTGAGGAATATTTTTTTCATTGGCAATGACTAAGAGCTTAGAGTTCTTAAAACCTGAAAATTCTCTTTCCAACAATTTTTCAATTGCCTTTGGAGTCCGCCGTGAAGTAGTAATCAGGATATCCGCATCTAAATCCAAAGAGGCCTTTTTTATTTCTTGAATCACAGGGTTCATAATACTCTGGGTTAGCCTGTATTTTTTCGTATCGCCTCCTATTAATAAACCTATTGACGGCCTTCCGCCAATAGTGCCAATCCTGGACTTTAAAATTTCAGCCTGTTTTTTAAGATAATCTTCATCAATTAGATTAAGCGCACCCAGGGTGATGAGGATATTTTTCCCCGGGTGAGGCCGGTCGTGTTTTGGTATAATAACTAAGCCGAACCTTTTCCCCTTCGCTCTTCCCGGATTCATAATACAGACTGACTTTGCCAGGTTTTCTCTTGCCAAAGCCAAATTGATGTTTGCCAAGCTGCTTCCGCAGGAAATAACCAAATCCGCATGCGCTTCCTTCAGAGCTGTGTATGATTCTTTGGTCAAGCAGAATTCCGAAAGATCAAGGCCGAAGAAGAACCCAACCTGCGCAAGCATCCTGGCAAATTGATTCTTGAATTTTATTTCTACAACATTACTGTGAACTGTGAACTGTGAACTGTGAACTGCTTTTAATGCCGCCTGCGCCTGCCTGAGATGCCCGCTCTTTCCATCGCTTAAAATGACTGCCTGCCTGAAAGGAGAATACTTCCAGATTTTATAAAACCAGAAATATTCTTGCGGATATAAGGATACGAAACGTTCTAAAATCCGGTTAGATTCGGATAAATAATGTCCTAAATTCTGCCGATCATCATTTGCATTATCAGCGCGCTCTCTCTCAAGCGGGTGCTCAAGGATAATCCGGTGGTAAAACCTGCGTTCCCTCACAATGATTGCCGGAATGATACAAGCGCCTGCGTTCTGGGCAAACCTGACAAAACCTGTCGGTGTGGAAGTAGGCAGGCCAAAAAAATTACTTAAGCATCCCTCCCTGCCGCCCTGGTCGCCGACCATAGCCACGACTTCGTTAAGTTTTAGAGCTCTCAGTATTTCCCGCAGGGCAACACCGCGGGAAATTGTCTTACAGCCTTTAGATTCCCGGTAGCGGTTAAGCAGTTCGTTTACAAGAGGATAGCGCTGCTCATTAACGAGAACCTTATAGGTATAACCCTGCAAGCCGCAGGTTATGTTAGCCAATTCCCAATTTCCCATATGGTAAGCAAGCAAAATTACGCCTTTGCCTTTCTTAAGAGCATCATCAAGATAACTTTGGTTCTCAATGCGGATATGCTTATTTATGTATCGGAAATCAATCCGGGGGATGTAAAGTGTTTCGGTTATATTTAACGCCAGGCTAACGAATGCCTTCTTGGCAATCCCTTCTATTTCTTCAAGGCTGTACCTTTGAGCAAAAGCGGTTTTTAAATTCTTTTTCACTAAGCGCCGCTTCTTTTTCAGCAGATAATATCCCAAAATACCTATTGTTTGGCCCAGGATAAAATTGAGCTTAAGCGGAAAAGAAATTACCAGCAGGCCAAAAAGCTTAATTAGTAAATACGCCGGATATTCGATTAAAGAATTCTTTTTCATTATTGGTTATTTTTAATTCAATCCTTAAGGCGAAAATATTAATCTGCGCGCTCAATGTTTTTGTCGGCATACGCACTGAATCTTTTTCAGTAGTAATGATGGTATCTATATTTTGAGCGCGCGATTTTTTAACAATCTCTTCCATAACCGACTGCTGATATGCATAATGGTCGGGGAATTGAAAAGACAAACCAATCCTGATTCCTAACCTGCGAATCAGATATTCAAAAGAGTCCGGATTGGCAATGCCGGAAACCAATGTTGCCACTTTTCCTCTTAATACATTAACGTTCAATAAATCGGCGCCAGCTGGCCGGGAATCATCTCTTCCAGTAGAAAAGACAAGGTAAAAGCCCATCGGCTCATATGCAGATTCAAAAATCTCTGCTCGCGAATTCATTGAACGTAAAAAATCCTTCAGCCCGGATGTGCCCTGGATAGCGAGGTTGATTTTAGTCAGGACAAATATATCTGCCCGCCTTAATGATGAAAGGGGTTCCCGCAATACCCCCCGCGGTATCATATGGCGATTGCCGAATGGACAGGTGGCATCGATAACAACAATTTCTAAATCCTTTTTGATGCGCCATTGCTGGAATCCGTCATCCAAGAGCACAGCCTCTACCCCGTATCCCTTGACTGCCGAAGCCGCTCCGCGCGCCCTGTCCGCATCCACAATAACAGGAACGCTGCCTAAACTCCTTGATAGCATATACGCTTCATCGCCCATCGTTTCGTAGCGGATAGCGCCTGCCTTCGGCAGGCAGGGCGGGGGATAGCGGATAGGAATTCTTCTTTTATAACCACGGGTTAATATTGCCGCTTTATACCCCTGCTGTTTTAGATAGCGCGCAATACACTCAACCAGAGGAGTTTTGCCTGTTCCGCCCCAGGTAATATTGCCTACACTGATAACTTTGCAATTAAACCTTACTTGTACGCGGGAATAAAATAGCCTCAAGATTCTTACGAGCAAGCCGTAAAACCAGGATAAAACCAATAAAAATAACCTTATTATAAAAGCCGAACAACCTTTCTCCTTATCGGTAGCTAGGTTGTAAAAATAATTTCTCAAAACTATTTTTCACCTCCTCAAGCGGCGAGAGCAGGATAATAATTCTTAATATATTCTAAATTTCTTTTTGTGGCTCCTTGATTTTGTTGGATAAGCTCTTTTGCGCGCCGGCCCATTTCCTGGGCCATTGCGGGATTAAGCAATAAATTCTTTATGCCTGCTCTAAGCTCTCCCTGGTTACGCACCAAGAGAGAGGCCTTACGCTTTAAAAATAAGCTGGTAATATCTCTAAAGTTAAACGTCCATGGGCCAAAAATGATTGGCTTAGCAAAAACTGCCGGCTCTAAAATATTATGCCCTCCTTTTTTAATAAGGCTGCCTCCCACAAAAACGATATCAGCAATAGCATAAAAAGAGATAAGCTGGCCAATCGTATCCAGGATAAAAATAGTGCGTAAGTGTGTAGGTGTGTAAGTGTGTAAGTTTAACTGGTTCGGCGGTAAACTGCTTAACCGACTCACCAGAACAGGATTAAATCCAGACTTAAGAATTAGCATTTCTATATCCTTTGCCCGTTCAGGATGGCGGGGCGCAATCAAAAGCCTGAGCTCGGGAAACTCAGTGAATAAATCCCGATATACCGCTAAGATAATCTCTTCTTCGCCCGGATGGGTACTCCCCGCAACCAAGAGCCTCTCATTTTGTTTTAGTTCCAGAGTTAACCTATATTTATCTGTGTAATCTGCGTTATCAATGGTGAGCGAAGTAGAACCATTGACACTGAGCGGCCCTTCAACTCGCTCCGCTCGCTCAGGGTCGTCCCGAGCGAAGTTGAGGGACGGGGTCGAAGTGTCAAATTTCATATTGCCGGTGAGTTTAATCTTCTCCTTTTCCACTCCCAGGCTCAATAGCCTAAGGTAGTCGGTCTCTGTCTGGACACAAAACAAATTTATCTTACGCAGAATATGCCTCAGAGAGAATTTTATTAGGCGATATCCTTTATAAGAGCTGTCGGATATCCTGGCGTTTACCACGATTATCGGAACGTTTCGCTTACGCAAGGAGCGAATAAGATTAGGCCAGATTTCTGTTTCAGCAATAATAAATAAAGACGGCTTAATGAAACTTAAAACATAGTTAACTATAAAACTGATGTCTAAAGGCAGATAAATCACCGCATCCTTCTCCCCGGCAAGTGAGCGGGCAATTCTATTGCCGGTGGGAGTAACCGTAGAGATAAGGATTTGTATTTGCGGGTATTCTCTATGCAAACACTCAAGTAAGCTCCTTGAAGCCAGGGCCTCGCCGACGCTTACCGCATGTAACCAAATAGGGCGTTTTCCAGAAAACTCCTTTCTTAGTTTCTCAGGAAAAATACCTAAGCGCATCAAGAATCCTGAATGGAACTTGCGCCTTAAAAGATACACCGGCAGATAGCTCAAAGCAAAGATGATAAAGATTAAGTCATAAAGGATAAACATAAAATAGTCTCTGTCAATAACGAATTACGCCCGCGGATGAGCCTTATCGTATACGCTCTTTAATTTTTCAGTAGTCAGGTGAGTATAAATCTGGGTCGTAGAAAGATTGGCATGGCCTAAAAGTTCCTGCACCGAACGTAAATCCGCGCCCCGGTTTAAAAGATGCGTGGCAAAAGAATGGCGCAATGAATGAGGGGAAATATTCTCGCGCAACGCTGTCCGCCGTATATATTTATCAAGGACTAAGCGCACGCCCCGATCAGTTATTCTTCTGCCATTTTTATTTAAAAATATGGCGGGGGCTTGCTGTTTTCTCTGTTCGGTATAATCGCGGATTGCCCACAAGGCCTTATCGCCTATAGGAACCAATCGTTGCTTCTTGCCTTTACCGCTCACCTTAACCACTGCGCCAAAAAAATCTATATTCTCCAGGTTAAGCCCTACCAGCTCACTGATACGTATACCAGTAGAGTAAAAGGTCTCTAAGATTGCCCTGTCGCGCAAGCCCGATAGCTCTTTTGCATCAGGCGATTCAATTAATTTTGTCACCTCATCTTCAGTCAAAAAAATCGGGAGATAGCGTTCTAACTTCGGGCTGGATATGGCTTGGGTGGGGTCGTTTTTCAGGAAACCTTCGCGGTTTAAAAACCTGAAAAAACTCCTCAAACAAGAAAGCTTGCGGGAAATTGAACGGCTCTTAAGATTTTTTTCCCTCAAGGTACTTAAGAATTTTCTTAAGCCAAGGTAATCAACGTTTTCCAGCTGTGTTTCTCCTAAGAATTTTTTAAATTCATCCAGGTCTCTGCGGTAATTGAGTATAGTATGCTTAGATGCATTCTTCTCAATCTCTAAATAGCGGACATATTTTTCTATGTATCTTTCCATCTGTTCATTTCTCACTATCCGCTATAGGCTCTACGCTATCCGCTATTTTTTCCGGTAAAGTTTTTGCGATATACGTGCACTTAGGATAACCGGTGCAGCCGTAAAAGAGACCCCGGCGCGAGCGCCGCTCAATCAACTCGCCAGAACATCCTTCCTGCGGGCATTTTATTCCTGTAGTTATGGATTTAGCATAGCGGCAGGCGGGAAAATCAGAACAACTCAAGAATTTTCCTTTTCTTGACCATTTGACTACCATCGGTTTAGCGCAGGTAGCGCAAATTTCATCGGTTGTCACTACTTCCTTCTGAATAACCTCATTGGCATAATCCAGCCTGCCTTTAAAAGGGATATAAAAATCGTTGATTACCTTAACCCACTCTAAATTCCCTTCTTCCACCTCATCCAATTTATCTTCCATGCTGGCGGTAAACTTTATATCTATCACCTCAGCAAAATATTCCACTAAAAGATCATTGACCTTAAACCCTAATTCCGTAGGATAAAGATAACCTTTAAGCCGGCGGACGTAATCCCGGTAAACTATGGTCTGGATTGTCGGAGCATAGGTAGAAGGCCTGCCGATGCCTTCTACTTCTAAAGTCTTGACCAAAGAGGCCTCGGAAAATCTCGGCGGCGGCTTGGTAAAATGCTGGGATGGGGTAAGCTTGATTAACTCCAGCGTTTCATCTTTTACCAGAGGCAGCAGGATATTTTTTTCTTCTTTCTCTTCGCTTGAGTCATAAATAGCCGTAAAACCTTTAAAAAGAAGCTTTGAGCCCGATGCCCTGAAGAGATATTGAGCCGCCTTTACCTCAACCGAGGTTATTGCATACACCGCCGGCTTCATCTGGCTGGCGATAAAACGCTGGTAGATTAAAGTATAGAGTTTAAACTGTTCCTTAGTTAAATGCTCTTTGATTGAATCCGGGGCCCGTAAAACAGAGGTCGGCCTTATTGCCTCGTGTGCCTCCTGGGCTTGTTTTCTTGACTTATAAGAATTCGGCTCAATAGGCAAATACTCCTTGCCGAATGTATCCCCGATAAACCTGCGCACCTCTTCTATGGCAGACTGCGCCACATTCACAGAATCAGTGCGCATATAAGTAATTAAACCCACAGCACCCTCTGCGCCTAATTCAATGCCTTCGTAGAGCTGTTGGGCGATGAGCATAGTGCGCGCGCTCCTGAAGCGCAGTTTATAAAAGCCATCCTGCTGCAAGGTGCTGGTAATGAAAGGCGGCAGCGGGTTTCTCTTCTTTTCTGTTTCTTTGATCTCTGAAACTATAAATTGCTTTCCTTTTAAATCCTCAACTATTGCCGTGGCATCGGCTTCATTTTTAATCTCTGCCTTTTTGTCATCTATCTTTTCTAATTTAGCAACAAAGTGACCTGTGACCTGTGACCTGCCTGCTCCGCGCGTAGTCGCGGAGTGACCTGTGACCTTTTTCAGTTCCGCCTCAACTTCCCAATATTCGCAAGCCACAAACTTAAGAATCTCTCTTTCCCGTTCCACAATCAAGCGCAGCGCCACTGACTGCACCCTTCCTGCAGAAAGCCCTCCGGCAATTTTACGCCAGAGCAAAGGGCTTAAGAGGTAGCCTACCAAGCGGTCAAGCACCCGCCTGCCGGTCTGCGCCTGCACCTTTTTAGTATCCAGATTGCCGGGATGACTAAAAGCATCTTTGATTGCTTGAGGGGTGAGCTCGTGAAAGATAACTCTTAGGTATTTTCTATCATTCCGGTTCAGCTTTTCTTTGATATTCCAGGCAATTGCCTCTCCTTCGCGGTCAGGGTCAGTAGCCAGGTAGATTTTATCCGCCTTTTTGGCTCCTGACTTTATCTGGCTCAATATTTTTTTCTTAGCGGCCGGCACGATAAAAGAAGGCGCAAAATTATGTTCAATATCCACCCCCATCCTGGTGCGGGGCAAATCCACAACATGCCCCATGGAAGGAATAACCTCAAAGCCGCTTCCTAAGATTTTAGAAATGGTTTTTGCCTTAGCCGGCGATTCTACAATAACTAATGATTTTGCCAAATAAACCTCACTTTATGAGTTAACTTTCCTAAGGCAAAATGTCAAGGATTTCCCGCCTTTGAAAATAATTTCCCGGGCCGCTGGATAACTATTTTTCGCATCTCTAATTTTGAAAGTATAGACAATACTTTCGCGCTTGGCAGTTTCAATTCTTCAATCAGCTCATCCGCATAGCGCGGTTTATCATTCAAGAAATTATAAACCAACCTTTCGTCATCGGAAAGCTCATTTTCACAGATAGGCACATATTGTTTATCATAGATTGGCGCAACTTTTTGAGCAGATACGGAAGAGCGCTTAGCGTGTAGGCCTGCTTTTCTATCCGCTATACGCTCTAGGCTATGCGCTAAAATCTGTACTTTCGTAAACTCCTCTAACTTCGGCTTCAACTCCTCAAGGATATCTTCAACGTTATCAACAAGCTTTGCCCCCTGCTTAATTAAGCGGTTAGTTCCCAGCGATGTCGCCGAGTCAACTTTGCCGGGTATGGCAAAAACATCCCTGCCCTGTTCCAGGGCGAAATCGGCAGTAATCAGCGCGCCGCTATTCCTTGCCGCCTCAACCACTAATACCGCTTGTGACAATCCGCTGATCACGCGGTTACGTCGGGGGAAATTCTGCGCCAGCGGCTTGGTATTAAGAGGAAATTCCGAGAGCAGAGCGCCTCTCTCGGCGATTTCTTCGCTCAATCCTTTATTTTCAGGCGGATATATGCAACTCAATCCGCTGCCTAAGACCGCTATTGTCCTGCCCGTGGCCTTTAATGCGCCTTTATGCGCCTGGGTATCAATACCCCTGGCTAAGCCTGAAATAATAGTAACCCCAAGCCCTGCTAATTCGTATGCGAATTTCTCTGCGCAGCTTGCGCCGTAAAAAGAAGCACGGCGGCTGCCCACAATCGCCAAAGATAACACATCTTCCTCTTTAAGTTTCCCCTTTAGATAAAGGCAAATTGGAGGGTCATAAATATTTTTTAAGTTCTGCGGGTATTCTTTATCTTCCAGGGTTATAATCCTTACTTTTAGTTTCTTCACTAAATCTAATTCTTTTTTCAGGTTCTCAAAGCGAAAGGCGGTAATTTCCTGAGCAATCTTATCGCCTATGCCTTCTATTTTTTTTAATTTATCTTCGGAAGCTAAAAATACCTTAGGCGCTGCGCCAAAGGCCTCCCAGAGCTTCTTCAGGCGCTGGCTTCCGATGCCGGAAATCATATTCAGGGCAATTACCGCTTCCTGCTCGGTCATTTTGTTTTAAGCCACTCTAAAATTTTTTCAGCAACCTGCTGAATGGTTAAATCTGAGGTATCAACCGTAAGGCCTGCTTTTGCGTAATAGGGCTTGCGGTTTGCCAGCAGTTCCTTTATCTTAGCTAAGGGGTCAGCAACATTCAAAAGTGGCCTATGGGTATATCTTTTTGTCCGCTCTAAAATTACCTCCGGCCTTGCGCTAAGGCAAATTAACCTGCCTGACTGCTTCATAGTCATAATGTTTTTGGGGTCAATCACAATCCCGCCTCCGCAGACAACCACCTGGCGCCTTTTGCCGGCAACTTCTTCTAGGGCCTCTTTTTCCGCTTTGCGAAAATACGGCTCGCCGGATTGCGCAAATATATCCTTGATACTACGTTTTTCCTTCTTTACCAGCAAATCGTCAATATCCACAAGCCGTAAGCCTAACTCTTTAGCTAAGCGCCTGCCTACCGCAGTCTTTCCCGTGCCCATAAATCCCACTAAGTATATATCTTGCATAACTATG
>Ga0155429_151_pt1 | contig 19304 bp, 19 predicted proteins | sample RifCSPhighO2_02_FD_106397 | JGI IMG/M metagenome (GOLD analysis project Ga0155429, IMG submission 106397) | Omnitrophica WOR_2 bacterium RIFCSPHIGHO2_02_FULL_45_21 | reverse complement strand
GAGAAAAATCGGCAGCCTGATCAAGTCAATCCAGTCCGAGGCCAAGGAGGCAGTCAGCTCCATCCAGACCTCATCCAAGGAGGTTCAGGGAGGAATGGATGAAGTATCTAAGATTATGGATATGTTAGGCGAGATAAATAAATCAGTTCAGGAGGCAAATGTCCTGGCGAATCAAATCTCTTCAGCATTACTCCAGCAGGTCAGGGACAACGAAGAGGTTACCGAATCAGTTACTGATGTCTCCAACATCTCTAAGGAATCCGCCTCCACTGCTGAAGAAGTCGCTTCCTCAACCGAGGAGCAGAATTCCGCAATAGAGGAGATGTCTGCCTCTGCCCAGGAACTGGCCGATTTATCTCTGAATTTAAAAAATCTGGTAACTAAGTTTAAGGTATAACAGGAGTAGTGCCGTTTTGCCTAAACATGAGATACTACCCTCTCCTTCTTGACCTCAAAGGCAAAAAGTGTGTGGTTGCAGGAGGAGGCAGGGTGGCCCAGCGCAAGGTTAAATCTTTACTTAAAGCAAAAGCGCGCGTCTGGGTAATCAGCCCGGATTTAACCAATGGCTTAGGAAAGCTTAAAAGAAAAAAAAGCATTCTTCATATAAAATCGCATTATCAGGCGAAGTATCTTAATGATGCCATCTTGGTGATTGCCGCAACGTCTGACGAGAAAATAAACCAGGCAGTAGCTTGCGATGCGCAAGCCCAGGGCAAGCTTACCAACGTTGTTGACGCGCCGCGTTTGAGTAACTTTATTGTCCCCTCAAGCATACATAAAGGCGATCTGATTATCAGTATTTCTACCAATGGAAAAGCGCCTGCTTTAAGCAAAAGAATAAGAAAAGATTTAAACAAATTACTCATTCCCCGCTACGCAAAGTTCTTGAAGAGATTGAAAGCTATTCGCAATGACCTCCAGCAAAGATGCGCAAAACCAAACTTAAGAAGGATGCTAATGCATTGCCTGGTTAACGCCAAGATTCCGCAGGAAAAAATACTAAGATAAGGTAATTTTTCTGCTATAATAGCATATTATGAATTTCCAGGTTATCGGCCTAAATCATAGGGGCGCGCCTATAGAAATAAGAGAAAGGATTTCTTTTTCTTCCAAGAAACTTTGCGATGCCTTTAGTGCGTTAAAGGGATATGCTGCTATTGAAGAAGCCATTATTTTATCTACTTGCAATCGGGTAGAACTTTATGCCGTGACTTCAGATGCCGAGCGTAGTTTTCAGACAATGCAGGATTTTATAAGCGATTTTCATAAAGTCGAGCCCGCTCATTTTAGAAACTACCTTTATGTACATGATGATAAAGAGGCATTGCATCATCTCTTCAGGGTAATTGCTTCTCTTGATTCAATGGTTATCGGCGAAACCCAGATTTTTGGCCAGGTGAAAGATGCCTATGCTAAGGCCAGCGAGGCAAAGGCCGCAGGGACAATCTTAAGCCGAATTTTTGAGGAGGCAATCAGGGTAGGTAAAAAAGTCCGCAGCCTTACCCAGATCGGTAAGGGCGCGGTCTCTATTAGTTCAGCGGCAATTGTATTAGCCAAGAAGGCATTAGGAACCCTAAAAGATAAAAAGGTTTTGATTATCGGAGCCGGAAAGATTGCGGAATTGGCAGTTAAAGATTTATATTCACAGGGCATACAGACCGTATTGGTAGCCAACCGCACCTTTGCTAAGGCAAAGGAGTTGGCGTATCTTTTTAGCGGCACCGCGATTAGATTTAAAGAAATCTTTCAATATCTAAACAGCGCGGATATCCTTATTAGCTCTACCAGCGCTCCCCACTTTCTTATCACCTATAAACAAATGCAAGAGGTTATGCAGTTAAGAAACCACCGCCCCCTCTTTTTGATTGATTTAGGCCTTCCCCGCAATATCTCCCCAGAGGTAAATGAAGTTGAGAATGTCCATCTTAATAACCTTGACGACCTCACCAGCGTCTGCGATGCTCATCTTAAGGAAAGATTGCGCGAGGCCCGGAAAGCAGAGAGAATTATTGACGGGCATCTTGAGCAGACCGCAGAAGAACTCCTGCAATTTAAGAGCGAAGCCTTAAGCACAGCCTAATCTTTAAGGAAAAACGGCTTTCCTCACCCTGCGTTTTAATCGTAGCTGAAAGTCATCACCGATCACGCCTACGGCGGATCCCGCCAGAGGCGGGAAGGCGATTTTCTTGAGCGATGTCAATTTTCTTATGGGAAAAACAAAGAAAAAAATAATTATCGGCGCAAGAGGGAGTCTCCTTTCAGTTGTCCAGGCAAAGAGCGTGATTAAAGTATTAAGAAGCAATTTTCCCGCTTATTCTTTTTGCTTGAAAAAGATAACCACATTTGCAGATAAGCAGAAAAACTGGCGGCGCTTAGATCTGGCTTTGGCTGTGGGTATCTTTGTGAAAGAGTTAGAAGAGGCGTTGCTGCGTAAAGAGATAGACCTTGCGGTTCACAGCCTGAAAGATTTACCTTCTGACTTGCCGAGAGATTTAACGCTTGCCGCGGTAACTAAAAGAATAGACCCCAGGGATTGCCTGATTTTTAAAGAAAAAACAAGCTTATACAAACTTAAAAAAGGCGCTTGCTTAGGCACAAGCAGTCTGCGTAGACAAGCTCAAGCTTTACGCATCAGGCCCGATTTACAAATTAAGCACTTAAGAGGAAATTTAGATACGCGCATAAAAAAGCTGCTCGCTGGTGAATATGATGCCATTATAGCGGCTTTGGCAGGTGTTAAGAGATTGGGTTATGCTAAAAATCTCCTCCTCCAGGCCCTGCCTATGAGCATCTTTTTACCCGCGCCTGGCCAAGGTGCCTTAGGAATTGAAGCAAGGACTGACGATAAAACCATTAAAACCTTGACAGAAAAAATAAATCACCGAAAGAGTTTTCTCTGCGCCGTCTGCGAGAGGGCGTTCTTAAGAGAATTCGGCGCTGGCTGCAGGCTTGCCCTGGGAGCTTTGGCCGAAATTAAAGATAGACAAATTCATTTACAGGCGGTAGTATTAAGTAGTAACGGCAAAAGAATCATCCGCCTAAGCAGAAAGGGCGCTCTTAAACAAGCAGGGGCCCTGGGAAAACAATTAGCCCAGCAGATGCTAAAGAAAGGCGCGCGGAAACTGCTTAAAGAGGTATGAAAAATAAAGGCAAGGTTTACTTAGTTGGCGCAGGCCCGGGCTCTCCTGACTTAATTACCCTGAAAGGTATTAGATGTTTAGAGCAGGCCGAGGCGGTTATTTATGACCGCTTAGTTAACCCGCGATTACTCGGGTATGTTCCTCAAGGAGCGGAGATTATTTATGCGGGAAAATCGTCCCACAAGCACACCATCAAACAGGATGAAATCAATCGCTTATTGGTAAAAAAAGCAAAACAAGGTAAAGTGGTTATCAGGCTTAAATGCGGGGACCCATTTTTATTTGCAAGGGGCGCTGAAGAGGCCTTGTTCTTAGCCAAACACAAGATTACTTTTGAGGTAGTACCCGGAGTATCAAGCGCAACAGCAGTGCCAGCATACGCCGGCATACCCCTTACGCATAGAGATTATACCTCATCCGTCGGTATTTTTACCGGCCACGAGCAGCCGGCAAAAGAAGGCAGCCATAAGCCACCCCGCCGTAGGCGGGGCGCTAGCCGCAGCCATATATATCGGGAAAAGATAGCCAGAGGATTAGGCACTCTGGTATTTCTTATGGGCGTAGAAAATCTTTCGCGCTTAGTTAAAAATCTGCTCGCCGCAGGAAGGCCAAAAGATACACCGTGCTGTTTGATTCAAGCGGGGACTTATCCAGAACAAAAAAGCCTCACTGCGGATTTAGCCGCGATATCTGAAAAGGCAAAGAGAGCAGGTTTTAGGCCGCCGGCAATACTCGTAGTGGGCGAGGTTGTAGATTTAAGAAAAAAAATCAATTGGTTTGAATTAAAACCTCTCTTCGGAAAAAGAATCCTGCTCACCCGCCCTGCCTTCGGCATGGCCGAAGGCGAAAACTCACTTAGCGAGCTCTTGGAAGGGCAGGGCGCTTTCTGTGTAGAATTTCCAGTGCTGGCAATTAAGCCGCTTGATGATTACCGCGCGCTTGATGCTTCAATAAAGCAAATTATGGATTTCCATTGGCTCATCTTTACCAGTCAAAACGGCGTGAAGTTTTTTAAACAAAGGCTTGTTCATTTAAGAAAGGATGCGCGCAGCTTAAGCGGGGTTAAAATAGCTGCAATCGGGCCAAGGACAAAAATGGCTCTGGAGGCCATTGGCCTTAGGGCTGACCTTGAGCCGGCGCATTACTGTCAGGAAGGGCTGATTGAGTGTTTTAAGAAAATAAAAATCAAGGGTCAAAATATTCTCATTATCCGGGCCCTAAGCGCGCGGGATGCGTTGCCGCAAGGCTTAGAAAAAATGGGAGCCAGGATAAAAATTACTCCTGCCTATCAAGCCTCAGGCCCCAAGCCTCAGGCCACAAGCCTCAGGCCCCAAGTACTTGATGTAATTACCTTTACCAGTTCTTCCTCTGTGCGCAATTTTTTCCAAATTCTTTCAAAGAAAGTTTTTCGCAGGTTAACCCTACCCTTTCTTTCCTCAAAGAATCTCTCTCCTGTAGAAAGGGCGGGGTTAATCAAAAAACCGCTTCTTGCAAGTATCGGGCCAATAACTTCCGGGCAACTCAAAAGGTTAGGATTAAAGCCGGATATTGAAGCCAAGAGTTATACTTTTGAAGGGTTAACCCAGGCAATTGTCCAATATTATCAGAGATGATCAGCATTACCAGGCTGCTTTGCGGGCAGAGCTCATTTGGCGATGAGCTAAGGTATAAAGAAGGATTAAGCCACCCATTACAGCGCAGGCCTGTTGTAGTCTGGAATACCACGCGCACTTGCAATCTCTCCTGCATCCACTGCTATTCTGATTCTTGTAACAAAAGATATCCGAATGAACTCAGCACAGACGAAGCCAAGAAGATGCTCGGGGGTTTGGCCAGGTTTAAAGTTCCGGTTTTGCTTTTTTCCGGAGGCGAGCCTCTTCTAAGAAAGGACATCTTCCAGTTGAATAGCTTTGCCAAGGATTTGGGTTTAAGAACAGTCCTTTCTACCAACGGCACTTTGATTACCAAGAAATTAGCCAGCCGGATTAAAGAACAGCGCATTGATTACGTGGGGGTGAGCTTAGATGGCATTGGCTTGCGTAACGATCGTTTTCGCGGTAGGTATGGCGCTTTTAATCTGGCGCTGGCAGGGATAAGGAATCTTCTAGAGGCAGGCCAAAAGGCAGGGTTGCGATTTACCATCAGCCGGCACAATTATCCAGATTTAGGTTTGCTCTTTAAACTCATAGAAGAGGAAAAGATCGAGCGGGCCTGTTTCTACCATCTGGTCTATGCAGGCAGAGGAAGCTCAATGGCGCAAGATGACCTAAGCCACATAGAGATGCGCCGCTGTATTGATGCCATCTGCGATTGGGCGCTCAAGCTGAATAGAAAAGGCCTGCAGAAAGAAGTGCTCACTGTTGACAATCACGCCGACGGAGTTTATATTTATCTAAAAACAAAAAAACAAAATCATCAGAAGGCAAAAGAAATGTTGAGGCTTCTTGCCTTTAATGCGGGTAATAGTTCCGGCATAGGCATAGCCAATATTGATAACCTGGGTTTTGTGCACGCGGACCAGTTTTGGCAGAGTTATTCCTTTGGGAATGTGCGGGAAAGGGATTTTGGCGAGCTCTGGTTAGATACGAAAGATAAGCTTATGCGCGGCTTGAAAAATAGAAAACCCCATCTGAAAGGCCGCTGCGCTCACTGCAAGTTTTTAGGCATCTGTAATGGTAATTTCCGCGTGCGGGCTCAGGCAGTCTATAATGACATTTGGCAGGAAGACCCTGCTTGCTATTTAACTGAAGAAGAAATTAGCTGATTTATGGCTTTGGCTATATTGAAAGCCAAACCATTGCCCTGCTGGCTTATGGCTGCGGCTATTGGAAGCCGCACCATTGCCTTGCCGGCTTATGGCTGCGGCTAGCGGAAGCCGCAGCATTGCCTTGCCGGCTCATTCGGTCTTCTGGTTAGCTACTGTTTTTTCAACATGCTGAATTTCATCAAGAGTGAGGATTTTCTCTAAATCCAAAAGCACAAGCAGCCTGTCCTGAAGTTTACCTACGCCAGAGATGAAGTGCTCTTCTACCTCGGTTTCAATCACCGAAGGGACTCCCTCTATGTTTTCCGAAGATAAACGTAAGACCTCAGAGACTGAATCCACAACCATACCCATAGTCATCCCTGCGACCTCTACAATAATGATGCGGGTGTTATTTCCTCTTGGTTTAGAAGGTATGTTGAGCCGTTTTGCCAAATCAATAACCGCAACTACCTGGCCCCTGAGATTAACCACCCCTTCAATAAACACAGGAGCCTTGGGCAGGTAGGTAATCGCAATCAGCCTGACAATCTCTCTTACCTGGCTGATCTCCACCCCGAATTCTTCATCTCCGATTGTAAAGACGACCAATTGGTATTCCTTCCGTTTTTCTTTATCCGCCATTATTGACCTCCTTGTTCGTTAACCCCTAACGTTGCAAAAATCTTGGTTAGGGATTCAGTAGAAGGAAAGAATAGAAATAGGCCCTCCAGGTCTACGTCGCTTACCTTTATATTCGTTTTGATAATCAGGGCCTCTTCTGTATACTGGGCAATCTGGATAAAGATGAAGTCCAGAATCGCGCCTACCATATCAATAGCCAAAGACGGTGAAGAAATCAGAATATTTAAATTAGTCATATCAGCAAGGGCCGAGACATACGAACCGCTGAGGATATTGGCTGATTCTTTGAGCGATGACTGCAGCAGTTCATCTCTTAAGTCAAGGCTCTCTTTGGGTTTACCCAAAAGGTTCTCCGCCAAAATTTTGGCGTTATCGGGAGAAAAAAGTAGAAAAATCCTTCCGCTAACCTCTCCAGTTATTTCCATATCAATGACAAAAAATAGCGTATCCCTTTTTTCTAATAAATTGGAAACATTTTCAATAGGGATAAGCTTTACCTCGGGCACGGTAATTTCAACTTTTTTGGCAATCAAGTCCGATAAGGCAGTTGCCGCCCGGCCCGCGCCAATTGTGCCCACCTCTTTTAATACATCCAATTGCAGCAGGGATAATCGTTTATTCATACTTTTCGTTAATTCTGTTAGCTGCGTTAATTCCGTTCTCACGGACAAAACTGACAGAACGGACTAAGAAATTTCCTTTACTATTTGCCCGGCAATTTCTGCGACAGGCAAAACCATATCTGCCAGGCCCGCATCAGAGACCGCCTTAGGCATACCCCAGAGAACGGATGTTTCTTCATCCTGGACAATAACTATGCCGCCCTCCTCTTTTATTTTCCGGCATCCTTCTAACCCGTCTTTTCCCATACCGCTTAATATGACGCTAATTACATCTTTGCCAAAGAGCTTTACCGCCGAATTGAGCGTGACATCAACCGAGGGCCGGACATAATTTACCAGCGCATCCTGATTCAGCCTTACCTTGAGCCGCGGATCATCTTTTTCAAGCGTCATGTGATAGCCGGCAGGCGCAACGTAGGCCTTATCAGCTAAGACAATGTCTTGGTCTTCCGCCTCCTTAGTTTTAATCTTTGACTGCCAGGATATTCTTTCAGCAAAACTTAAGGTAAAACCTTTAGGCATATGCTGAACAATTAAAAAGGCAGCCGGCAGCCCCGCAGGCAAGCCCTGCATAACGTCTAAAACGGCTTTTGGCCCGCCGGTGGAGGCCCCGATAACCACTAATTTCTTAATCGCAGTAAAGGGCTTTATCAAGCGGGACAGGGATATTTCAGCCGGGGCCATGGTAGATGCGAACTTATCCATATTAATCTTTGCGGCCAGCTTTATTTTAGAGATAATTTCATCTTTCAGTTTATAGATATCTAATGATAGCTCGCCTGATGGCTTGGCAATAAAGTCTATCGCCCCCAATTCCAGGGCTTTCATAGTAGCGGTAGTTCCCTGGCGGGTATAGGCTGAAAGCATAATTATCCGCGTAGGCTGCTTTTGCATAATTTTTTGCAATACGTCTATTCCGTTTATTAGCGGCATATTTACATCCAGGGTAACTACGTCTGGTTTGAGGCTCAATATTTTCTCAATTGCCTCGCTGCCGTTTTTGGCTTTATCAATTACCTCTAAGCCCGGGTCGCTGCTTATGATGTCAGATATAATCCTGCGCATTAACAATGAATCGTCAACTACTAAAACACGGATTTTTTTCTCCATTAAGCCCTTCCTTCTTTAGGATTAGACCTCTTTTCTTCCCCAGGATATGGTATCCACTAAAACTTGCCCGTTCTCTAAGTTTAATTCAATCGTCCTTCCGAAGGTGCCCCCTACCTCTTGGGCAACAATCTTAATCGCTGATTCCTCAAAAACTCCCCGAGCCATGGCAATATTCTTCTCGCCGACATTGAGGATGCTGTCCGCAGTAATAAAGCTGAACATATGTGCTCCGCCAAAGAGTTTGGCGGTGAGATCATTCTTTGCTATCCCGCGCTTCTCTAATTCCTCAAGCATTTTTCTGATCACTGAATTAACGTAGCGGTGAGGATTAGATTTCATCATTGCTTTATCAATATCGGGAAGCATGGGATGGGCCATTGCCCCTATCTTTCTGGCTGAATTATAGAGAGTAATTCCTAAGCATGAGCCTAAGGCCCAGGTAACCAATCGCTTAGGCGCAGATGCAATCTGCATATCCCCCATACGCACTTCAATAGTATTTTTTTCTATAGTTGTCATTACGATCGGGGTATCACTTTAAAATTCTATTGATTGCTTCAAGAACCCGGGAGGGCTGGAATGGCTTGGTGATAAAGTCCTTGGCGCCTGCCTGGATTGCCTCTACCACAAGTGAGTGCTGGCCCATTGCCGAAACCATAATAATCTTTGCTCCGGGATCATTCTTGATAATCTCTTTTACCGCGCCAATGCCGTCAATGTCGTTAATCTTAGGCATTACGATATCCATAGTTACCACATCCGGTTTTAATTGTTGGTATTTGTCAACCGCATCTTTCCCGTTTTCTGCCTCAGCGCAGATTTCAAAGCCGTCTTTTTTTAAGATATCCGAAAGCATCTTGCGCATAAATAAGGCGTCGTCCACAATCATCACCTTTGCCATTTTCATACCTCCTCATTTTAGTCTACTTTTTGGTATATTTTTGTTCTCAGGTTAAGCGGAACAAATAAACCTCTATCCCAGAGCGTCTCCACTTTGCCCAGGACCAGATATCCGCCGGGATTGAGCAGCTGGCTAAAAGTATGAAACAGTTCTTTGCTCCGCCGGCGGTCAAGGTAAATCAACAGGTTACGGCAAAAGATGAGATCTAAGCACCTAAAGGGAAAGCGCTGGAATATATTGTGAACCTGGAATTTAACCATCTGCCTGATTTCATCGCTTGGCCGGTAGCAATTATCCCCGCAGGAAATAAAATATTTCTTTATAATTTTACTGTCAATATTCTTGAGCTCCTGCGCCGGGTATTCTGCCTTTTTAGCCTTTTCCAGGGCATGCCTATCAATATCCGATGCCCAGATTTTTACTAAAAAAGCGATTTTTTTTTCTAAGCTTTGCCTGATTAGAATAGCTAAAGAGTATGGCTCTTCGCCGCTGGCGCAGGCTGACGACCAAACCCGCAAGGAAAGATTGCCCCGGGCTTCTTTTCTTGCAATGAGCTGCGGAAGGACAACTTTCTCAACCGCTTCAAAAACATCAGGGTCGCGGAAAAATTCAGTGACGTTGATCGAGAGGGCATCGAGAAAATTATTATATTCTTCAGGACTATTCTTTAATAAATTAATATATTCGAAGTAGCCCTTTGCCTTAGTTGAAAAAATACGCAGGCGCAGCCGGCGATAGAGGAAATTTTGCCGGTACGAGCTTAAGTCAAGCCCTTTATATTCATGAATAAAATCAAGTATCTTCTTAAGGTTTTCCTCGTCCTGCTTCGGCCCCGCTAAAAAAACCTTTCTTTCTACCGGATGCACTTTAGTTTCTAAGGGGGTTGGCGCATTAGTGGCGTGGATTTTTACTGACATAGAGTATAGCCTTGGTTAATTCACGGATGACATCAACGCGAAATTGCATATTTTGTTCGCCTAACTTGGTATACATCCTTCCTTTCTCAGATACGACGTACTTAGGCGGGAGCCGGTTTAGTACCCAGACAGTGATGTCGAGTTTACATTTCTGGCATTTACAGAGAGCTTCTGCGGAAGGAAGTAATTTCTCCAGTTCGTCAGTGACGATGTATTCCATATAATTGTAAGCCGTTAACATTTAGCTTCCTCCGCTCCCGCTGGGCTCTAGATTTCTATCCTCAAAGAGAAAGCGCACCTTTGAACCATCAACTAAAGGCGTGGTAAAACCTGCTGGCAGGTCATCTACCGTAATCTTCATTCTCTTGCCCATGGCTTTTTGCGGGTCAAAGTCAATGTAGCGAAAGATTTCAGAAAGCATTACCGCGCGCTGCTTTAAATGGTAAACTCTTATCTCTGCTCCGTCAAGCAGAAACTCATCTGGCTTGACCGGACTGCCGTTCATGAAAATCTGCACCGCTTCGACGGTTATCTCTATATCTTTCCCGCCGACATTGATATGCACCTTTTCAGTTGTCAGCGGGAGGGTGATTACGTCCTTTATTTTTTGCCAAGCGGGTTTCTCAGGAAAAAACTCCAGGGTATCATTTTGCTTGATTTCTGTATTCAGATGAGCCTCTTTGCCATTAAGTGAAAGTGTGAAATTTGCCTGCGTGAGGATCTTAGGATTACCATTGATATTGACAAGAATCTGGCGCTCGCTGAACTGATTTTCCAAGTTGATGCCTTTATGGCGCAGGGCATCTTTTATTTGCAAGGGTAGAATCCGAATATCGGCCCGGTCAACAACGCCGCTATCTAAGCTCGCCGGACATTCATTCATAAGCAGCGAAGGTAAAATTTCCATCGCCTCTTGATTAAAAATTATCTTTATTGGCTGTAAGTTCAACAATTCCCCGATTGACTTTGCGGCGTTTTCTCCATCTTGCGCCTGCTCAAACTGAAGGCGGTCGCCATTTTCTATTTTCTCAGAGAGCTCGCCAACCGGATTCCCGTTATGCAGGATGAGGGCCGCTTTACCTAAGGTTCCCTTAATGATTTTTAATTCTCCGTTTACAGAGCAGGTTATCGCCAGGCCCGGCCGGGGATATAATCTTTTCTTGCCCAGGACGCCCGACGCCGTTAATGCTCCCAGGATGTCTTTCTTTTGCTGGAAGTCCAGGATTCTGAATTTCCTCTCATTGACCTCAACCTCAATAAAATAAAGGCCTAAGGAATGCGCGGCAATAAGCGCAATGCCGATGGGAGTAACCGCTTCGGGTCCGCTTAATCTTTGCGTTCTATCTTTAATATTTTTTATTGCCTGCGGCAGGCGCAGGCCTACCTGCTCTTCGGAAAGGCCAAAGCTGATGGCCAATTCTTTAATCAAATCAGGGGTCAGGCTTCCGCCGCCAACCCCGATCACTGCCTGGGGGGGAATTTCTCCTAATTCTAATGCTGTTTTGGCAATTGATTCTGCCAGTTTTTTTATGCGGGGAGATAGTTTTTCAATTAAGTCCCGGGAATTAATTTTATGTTTTCTGCCCCAGATATCTCCATATTCAACCGTATCCTTTCTACCTAAAGAGCGTTTAATCGTCTCCGCGGCAATAAAGTCAACTAAGAGCAGCTGCGAGATACGCTCGGTAATTTCATCTCCTGCTTCACTAACCATACCATAGCCGTAAATATAGCCGTCTTTAGTCAGCGCCAGGTCGGAAGTGCCGGCTCCGATATCAACTAAGAGTATGTTGAGATTACGGATTTCAGGAGGAACGATAGCGTAAAGGGCGGCAATGGGTTCTAAGGTAACAGAGACAGGCTCAAGGCCTACTTTCTCAAGAACCGCAAACATGCTATTTAAAACTACCCGCGGCAGGAAGGTGACAATCAGTTCGCAGGCGATGGATTTACCCCGATGGCCGATGAGGTCTATAATCCTGTTTCCGTTTAACTCATAATACACCGGGCTGTAACCTACGCAATAAAACTCAAGGCCGTTCTTCTCCTGGCCAGAGATAATGTTATCTATCGCCTGCAATTCTAAATTCTTTACCATTTCCCGGGTTATTTCTTCTTCGCGTTCAAACTCGCTGACTGTTTTATTCTTAAAGGTTAAAAGATTTCTTCCGGCAACCGCCACACTTACTTTTTCTAATTTCTTATTCAGCCTGGATTCTAAATTCTTCTTTACGCGCTCGACTGTTTTAGCTACTTCTTCAATACTGTGGATTTGACCGTCAAGCATTGGCCTGTGGGGGTGTTCAATGGCCTCGGCATCCATGATTTCGGTAACCTCCCCGGACTGCCGGGCAATAATACCCATTACTTTACGCGTGCCAATATCTAAGGCAAAAATCTCTTCAACCATTACCGTAAACTCATAATATCCAGAATAAGCGCCACCCTGCCGTTGCCAAGGATAGTGGCTCCGGCAATGCCTTTGGTCTTCTTCACAAAAGAGGGAAGCGGCTTAACTACGATATCCTGCTCGCCGATGATTTTACTAACCACCAGCCCCAGGGATTTAGCTTCATATTCAATAATCACTAAGGGAATCAGTTTATTTGTCTGGCTTTGGCTATCGGAAGCCAAACCACTGCCCTCTGGCTTGTGGCTTTGGCTATCGGAAGCCAAACCACTGCCCTCTGGCTTGTGGCTTTGGAGAGGCGCATTTGCAGCGATACCCAGCGCCCTATCCATTCTCAGGATAGGGATGACTTCATTCCTGACTTTTACCACTTCAAAATTCTGCACCCGCTTTATTTCATCCGGACGGAGTTTAATAGTCTCACGGATGCTCATCAGCGGGATAGCGAGTGTTTCTTGCTGCACTTTGACTAACATCGCCTTGATGATAGCAAGGGTCAATGGTAAAGTCAAGAGAAAACGGGTTCCTGCCTGGGGCTTAGTCTCAAAGTCCAGCCTTCCTCCCAGCGACTCAACTCTTATCTTTACCACATCAAGGCCCACGCCTCTTCCGGAGACGTCGCTTACCTCTTTTGCAGTAGAAAATCCGGGCAGAGTAATCAATTCAAGGATTTTTTTTTCATCCAGATTTGCTGCCTCAAGCTCAGTAAGTAATCCTCTTTCCAGGGCAATCCTGCGCACGCTGTTGAGATCAATGCCTTTGCCGTCATCAGCAACTTCAATATAGATTTGGCCTTTCTGGCGCGAGACGGTAATTGAGATTTTGCCCCGGGGACTTTTCCCTTTGGCGATTCTCTCCTCTGGAGTTTCAATGCCGTGGTCAATAGCGTTTCTTAAGAGATGGACCATCGGGTCGCCGATCTCATCCAGAACAATGCGGTCAAGCTCAATTTCGCTGCCGATAATTTCCAGGTCAACCTCTTTATTCTTTTTCTTGGACAGGTCTCTGACTACCCGGTTAAAGGAATCTAAAATATAGGAGGCAGGTAAAAGCCGCGTTTGCATAATTTCATCTTGCAGGGCGGAGGTAAGGCGGTCAAGGGTGGTTGAGATTTCATCAAGGGAGGCAAGTTTTAAGGACTCAACCATTTGTACCAATTGAATCTTAGCGATAGTAAGCTCTCCCATAAGGTTCATAATTCTGTCTAATCGCTGCACCGGGATGCGCATACTTTGAATCTTCTTTATGTAAGCCGAAGGCTCTTGCAGCTGTGTCTTCGCTTGGGCCTCAAGCGGTGGCATTTCGGCTGCCGTAAGGCTTACTTCTTCTATTTCGGGTATGTTCAGAATCACCTGGAGGACTGTTCCCTGGTTTTCTTTGGTGCTGAAAATTGCGCTAATAGAAGGCTGTTCCAGCCGCCGCTCCTTTTTTAAATCTTCCATGGCGGGGACGGATTGGATGAGCTCGCCTATTTTCTTTAAGTGGGTGAGCACCAGGAAGGCGCGCGCTTCTTTCATCAGGCAGTCCTCGGCAATGAGAAGCTTGAGCTTAAAGACATTAAGGCCTTTTTCCTTCGCCTGCTTGAAGCGGTTTTGCTCTGCTTCGTTAAGCCTGATGCTATCAATATCCGAAAGAGTGATTTTTTCTTCCGGAGGAATGGCCTCTTCGCTTAAGAATTTTTTTAAACCCTGAAGAGATAAAGAGATGTCAATATTAGAATCTTGTTTTAACCTTACGTCTTGAATCAATTGTTCAAGGATGTCGGTGGAGGAAAGCAGGCTATCTATAATATTTGAAGTGACTGCTCTTTTTTGGCTGCGCAGCTCATCTAAGAGGTCTTCCATCAGGTGGGATAACTGGGTAATTTTTTCAAAACCCATGGTTGCGGACATCCCTTTAAGGGTATGGGTGCAGCGGAATATTTCGTTAAGCGAGTTCAGGTCGCCAGGTTTACTTTCTAATTTTACCAGACAATTACTGATATTTTTTAGATACTCCTGTGATTCAGAGAGAAATATCTCCCGGTAACTATCTTGCATATTGGCTTTAGGGATTGTTTATGGTTCTCAGGATAATCTTCAGGCCATCGGGATTTGGAATCATGAAAAAGCGGCCCTTGATGGAAGTTCTCGGTTCGCAAAACTCAGAATCAATCAACAAGGCAAACGGGGATTTATAGGTTAATTCTATAAGAGTATAATCAACAATGGCTCCTGCCATATCAATGATTAACTGGGGCACCGAGGGAACAAAACCCATACCCACGAAGCTGCTCAGCGCTCCCAAATAGGCATTGGTAAGAACTATTCCGATTTCTTTAAGGGCGGATTGCTCTAATTCTGATAAGATGCTGCTTTCCGAAGGTTGTTTTCCGGTCATCAGCGAGGCGAGCTTGATCGCATCCTTTTGGGAGAAGATGAAAATAACGGTGCTGGGTAAATCCCCAAAGACACGCAGCACCAGGCCAGCAACCAGGGCATTTGCTCCTCCTACCACATCGGGCACCTCTTCGACGGGTAAAAAGTAGATAGTGGGAACGACGATATCTATTTTTTTATTGAGCAGCTGCGAGAGGGCGGTGGCGGCGTTTCCGGCGCAGATGTTGCCGATTTCCCGCAGGGCATCTTTCTGGGTGTCTGTTAATATAATTTTTTCTTCCATAGGGGATATATTTAATGTTCGTCATTGCGAGGAAGGAGCGAAACGCTTGACGAAGCAATCTCCTGCGGCCCATAACTTGATTAAGATTGTTTCGCTTCGCCCGCAATGACGGGATTTGTTCCTGCGGCTTGGGCAGTATCCCTTTGTTAGTTTAAGAGTTAGCCAGGATATTTCTTACTGTTTCCTTTAGCCGTTCGGCGTTGACAGGCTTACTCAAGAAATCTTTTGCGCCTAAGCGAATCGCTTCCACGACGATGGGCTGCTGGCTCATTGCCGAGACAAGCAAGATTTTGGCCTGGGGGTCAAATTTTATAATCTCTTTTACCGCCCCGATTCCGTCTAATTCCTCCATCATCGGCATCACGATATCCATGGTGACCAAATCCGGCTTAGACGTCTTGTATTTCTCAACCGCCTCTTTGGCATTGGATGCCTCAGCGCAGATTTCATGGCCTTCGCTGAGTAACGCCTTGGAAAGCATCTGGCGCATAAAAAGCGCATCATCAACAATCATTATCTTGGCCATATCTTTCTCTCCTAATTTACCCTATCGCAGGTTCGTTCTTGCCGCTCCATTATAGTTAAAAAGAATTATAAAGGCATATTATAGCTCTGTCAAGGGAAATAGCTGAGATGCTGAAATATTAATCTCGAAGGTTTTTCTCAAAGACAACATTTTATAGCTTTACTCGTCGGTGAAATTGCGTTTCCCCGACGATAAAATACTTGTAAATGGCCTTTTCTTTTGGTAAAATATAGACGATGGAGAGACTAAAAGAGGAGGCAAAATGCTAAGAAAACAATCAACTCAAAAAGACTTCTTTGACAGCTATGTATATGAAAGGCTGCTTCCAAAGGAACATATTCTTCTAGATATAAGACAAAACTTGAATTTTTCCTTTATTGGCGAGGAAACAAAGTCTTTTTATTCCGACGATACCCGTGGCAGGCCGCCATTTGCAGCAGAAGTAATATTCAAGATGCTCTTTCTGGAGTTCTCCTATTCCCTAAGCGATTATGAAGTAGTGGAACAGGTAAAGACAAATATCTTATTCCGCTACTTTGTAGGTCTAGGGATAAGTCAGGATACCCCTGATGATACAACCCTGGTAAAATTCAGAACCCGCTTAGGGGAAGCTGGCTTTAAGAGGCTTTTTGACAGGATAGTAGAACAGGCAAGACAAAAAGGTCTGATCAAGGGCAGGCTTAAGATACTCGATGCCACCCATATCCAGGCAGATATAGCGCTTCAGGGAACGGTTAATTTTCTAAGACAGGCCAGGAAGGTAATAGTCAGGAAAATATCTAAAAGCCAGCCGGAAGAAGCCGCTATTCTTAACCAGAAGTATGTTAATGAAGATAAACTGTTTACGCCTCCCACCAATGAGCAGATAAAAGAGGAATTATCCTGTAGCAGAGAGTTTATAAAGGAAATTAAGAATACGTTTAATCCTGGCACAGAAGAACTGCTTGCGTTATTGGAAACAGCGGTTAATCAACAAGAGAAGAAAACCGATAATCCCGGCCACAGCCAGCCTGAAGAAATAATCTCCTTGACCGATACAGATGCCCGGTTTGGCTGTAAATCAGAGAAGAAAAGATTCGTCGGTTATAAGGCCCATATAAGCCTTGATGCAGAATCTAACATAGTTACTTCGCTAAGGACCATAGGCGGCAACCGCAACGAAGGCGCGCATCAGGAAGTACAAAAGCTCTTGGAAGATGACGAGCTGAAAGATATAACTCATCAGGCTGTTTGCGCGGATAGTTTATACGACTCCTATGAAAATAGAGTCCAGATACACAAAAAAGAAATGCGCGCCTTTATACCCAGCCGTACCAAGACAGGCAAAATAAAAACGCGCCTTGAAAACTTTATCTATGATAAGACACAAGATACCCTGATCTGCCCGCAAGGATATTCACCTATATCTAAGACTAACCAGGAACAGGGCACGCTTTATATCTTTTCTACTGCTCAATGTAAGAATTGCCCAGGTATCCATAACTGCCCTGCGCCCAACTATGGCAGAATCAGGGTATTTGTAAGCAATGACTACAGGTTAAAACTCGTAGATAATATACCGGCTAAATTAGATGCTTTTATAAAACGTAAAGGGATAGAGCGTAAATTCGGCGAGGTAAAGAAATGGCACGGATTAGCCAGAGCCAGATACAGGCAGAGATGGCGGGTAGCCATACAGAGTTTTATGACTTTTTCAGTGGTAAATATAAAAAGAATTGTAGCCCTATTGTCTTCTCCGCCTGCATATGTCCTATGTAAAGTTGGATTTGGATAGAATAACCGATGAAATTAAGACTTGAAGCAGCTAAAAAGATAAAAAAGCAAAGAGAACAAAAGTTTAGGAATAACTCTATGGCGGATGGTTTTTAAAAACCTAATATTTCAGCAATCTCTTATCCTCACCTTGAGAATGTCCTGATCCCTATTATACTTTCGTGGCCACAAAACCGCGCCATTCATAGCCCGGCTGTATCCTGGCCACTCCAGCTTCATAATATATGAGTTTTACGAGCCAGTCTTAACGCATATAGCAATAATATTGAGCGGGATATTTTTAGCAAAGCCTAATAGAAAATAATCTATGAAAGCAATGACATAGCTAACAAGGCTATTGATTAAAAAAATAATCCTATTGACTATGCGACAGCCTCCGCTTAGGCCCAATACTATATGCGACAAGATATGCCCGATAAAGGAAAGTATGCTCGCGTTCCCTACGGCAGTTATGGTTTTAAATCCTGCTTGGGATAGAAGAAAAGATATGCCCTCTATAGTAAAACGATAATAGTCATGCGGTAAATCATGGTAACAGGAAAGGTGGGGCACGGTTAATATTAAATTACCCCCCGGCTTCAGAGCTTTATAAAATTCATTTAAGGCTAAAGATGGATTTGGCAGATGCTCAAGCACCTGAGAACAGAATACAGTATCAAATCTTTGTTCTTTAAAGGGTAGATTTATTACATTGGCTACGCAGCTTAAGTTCTCTTTAGGGCCTAAATCTATGGCGATGTATTTGCGACAGCGGGAAAACATATCTTTGTAATCAGATTGTCCGGCGCCCGCATCCAAAACTATGCCTTTTGCATACTTCGGAATTATTTTTTGCAGAGAACGCCTTAGGAGCAATATCTGCGGGCTTCTATACCAAAATATTTCTCTGCCTCGGTAAAGATGGGTTATTTTCTGCCAGCCTTCGCTAATTACGTTTTCTAAATTCATTATTCTTTGCCAGCATTAAGAATATTTTCTTTTATAACTTTAGCTGGTATGCCGAATGATAAACTGTTTGGAGGGATATCAGAATTTACTAAGCTGTTTGCTCCTATGGCGGCTTTTTCGCCTATCTTTACTCCCGGCATTATTATGCTTAAGGTGCCAAGCCAGGAATAGCGGCCTATCTCAATCGGCATACTTCTGGGGGGATAGATTTTACAGAGAGGGTGGTGATGGAAACTGCCAGGATTTATGTGCGTAAGCAGGGTTACCCGCGGCGAAATAGTTGCCCCTCTCTTGATAACTACTTTTTCGGAGAGGTCAATTAACGCATCCGTTCCGATATGGACATCGTCTTCAATAATTAGATTTTTAAAACCGCATCTTAAATTGAAAAATTTAACTTCATAAACCCGAACATTAACGCCAATCTTTGCGCCTAAAAGCCTTAACAAAAAGGCGCGTAAATACGGGCTGATACACCAACGCAATATTTTTTCAATTAGCAGCCATAATCCTTGAATAATTTTATTTATCATCTCTGGATGCGCATCAATGAATAAAATCAGAAATACTCTCTAAAAAAAATCTTGCATTGCCTTGGATATCAAAGATTTTTCTTAAATCATTTATCCCTTGAGAATATCTATTTTTATCATTTGAGCTGAATTTGATAATCGCGTCTTTTAATTCTCCGGGGTCTTGAGGTTTTACCACTATTCCCGCTGCATATCTTTTAACTAATTTTCCCATATCTCCCGCGTCGGTGACGATTAAGGGAATATTCATTTGTAAACCATCGGATAATATGATGGGGATACTTTCAATTCGAGACGGAATAATAAGGCAGCTGCAGAAAGATAGATACGCTGAGGCCTCCTTATAATCTATAAATCCCCCCAAAGAAACAAAA
>Ga0155429_148_pt1 | contig 19503 bp, 20 predicted proteins | sample RifCSPhighO2_02_FD_106397 | JGI IMG/M metagenome (GOLD analysis project Ga0155429, IMG submission 106397) | Omnitrophica WOR_2 bacterium RIFCSPHIGHO2_02_FULL_45_21 | reverse complement strand
ATGAGCACCGTTTCTGCCTGGTCATCAGAATTATGCCCTAAGGCAATCTTATGGGCTTTGTTTTTTCTGGCCACATCAAACAAAAATTCAAGCCGCGCCTTGCGGGCTATTTCCTCCAGAGAACCGCCCTGCTTAAGTCCCGCCACATTTATCTTGCGCATTGTAACGGGTATATTAAATTTTTTGGCTAAGCTTACCACGAATTCTGCATCTCCCTGAGATTCCCGGCCTCTTAACATATGATTTAAATGCGCTATGTGTAACGTAACCGGCCATTCTTTTTGCAGAGCTTTCAAAACATAAAACAGCGCCAGCGAATCCGGGCCGCCGGAAACCCCTACGACAATTTCCTCTGGCTTATGGCTGCGGCCAATGGAAGCCGCACCATTGCCTTCTGGCTTATCGATAAGCTTATACTTCCTTATCGTCTGTCGGACTTTGTTTATCAGGGACATTTGATTTCAGCATAAATGGCAGGCGCCGCTTATTTTACGGCAGGGCTGAGCTGTTTTTCCTCTTCCAAATCCTTTCCGATAAATTCTCTTAATTCACTTTTAAGCTTATTTATTCTTTCTTCTTCCCTTGCCTTTTGCCGGGCATCTAAATCATCAATCTTCTTACGGTATGCCTCGTTATGCTCATACTTGTATTCTGAAAAGATATGAAAAGGCATCTTAATGGTATTCGCAAACAGGCTCCAGATAATCTTCGGGAAATGCCCGACGTACCTTTGAAAATAGTTTTCAATCTGGCCCATCTCAATGTAATATTTCTCAACCGTATCGTTTCTCCGTTTTAATCTTGCCTTGGCTAAGTTAAAATCCTGCGGCGCCTTATTATCTAAATCCACCGTATATTCCGCTATTACATAGCCAAAGCGCGCCGCCAGATAGCCGCCGCCTTCTTGCGCCTTCTGAAGCCGATGCACCGCGCAGCCGGAAAATAATAAAAGGCACAACGATAGTGAAATTATTTTTTCCATTTTCTCACCTAATTCCAATGCGCACCTTGGAATTAAATTTGGTGACGGGGACTGGATTTGAACCAGTGGCCGAGCGGGTATGAGCCGCTTGCTCTACCAGGCTAAGCTACCCCGTCAAAATTTATTTCTTCCTGTAGGCATCTAAGAATGAATCGCAGTAAATCTGCTTATTTAAGATCAAATCCGAAGTTATGGCGCTGTCAACCAGCTCTTTGTCAAGCGGATCAAGTATCGCCGCATCTAATCCGCAGGCAACTGCCATAATCAGGAACGTCCTGTTTACCAGCCCGCGCTGGCAGGTGCCTTGAGAGACATTGCTTAAGCCCACTACGGTCTTAGGAGACGGCTGAGAGATTATCTTGAACTCGCGCAGCGATTCTAAAATGTCCTTCATCTGGGCCTGGGCAACGTTAACCGGCATAACAATAGGGTCTAAGTAAAGGTCTTCTATGGGCAGGCCTTTTCCCTGGGCAAAAGCCACAATAGTTGCGGCTAACTCTAAACGCTGGTCCTTATTCTGGGGGATACCTTTTTTGCTGATGGTAAGGCCGATAAGCTTAGCATTATACTTTATGGCTAAGGGAACTAAAATCTCAAGCTTTTCTTCATCAGCGGTGGTGGAATTGATTATTGCCCTATTCTCTGAGGCCTTAAGCCCTGCCTCTATTACCTGCGGCCTGCTGGAATCAATGGCCAATGGACTATCCGTTACTTCTTGAATAGTGCGCACTAACCATTGAATGTCATTTAGCGGGTCTTTTGAAGCCGGGCCACAATTCACATCTAAGGCATCAGCCCCTGCCTTTATCTCCTCCAGCGCCTTCTTCTGGATAACGGTTTTATCTTTGTCCTGAATGCTCTTTGCGATATCTTTATACATTCCGTTAATTAATTCGCCGATGATAAACATATATACGCACCTCTTTATCTTATTTTAAACTACCATCAATTCATCAATGTGCCTTCTGGCGATTTCCGCACTTTTAGGGTGGCGCATCACCAGAATATCCGCGCCTGCCTGAAGGAAGGTAGTTGCGGTTAAGGCCTCCCAGATAATACCCCGCTCTATTTGCGAGCCCCAGGCAGGAAATTCCTCAGTCAATGCCTTTGCCTCTTTTGCCCGCCAGGCCTCCAATCCCACAAAACATATAAAAGGCATTGCCAGCATTTTATCTCCGCATAAGGCCGCCAGGCGCGCCCGTTCCATAATGGAATAGGCATATTCTAAGCCGTAACCAAGAGCGCCAACCGTAGGATTAATTACGATACGCTCAAGCGGTAAGGCCATATCGCTGATAAGAATATTAAGCTGTTTGGCAATATTAATGTCAATTGGCGATTGGGCAATGATACTATGGCCGTCGGCAAGCACGCTGGCAGTTAAGGTCTTATAATTTTCCTGGGCCGCCTCACCGATTAAGATGCGCTCGCCTTTCGCCGCCTGAGAGCATTGCGGCAGAACCTCATTATCGCGCTTATCTTCTCCGCAGCCAAGCACAATCAGAGGTATGCCGGTTGCCCTTAAAACATCTTTGACCGTCTTGGCTAATTCATCAACCGGCCTATTCTGGGCATCAGGATGCGCTCCGGACAGGCGCAGACAAATTAAGTCCGCTTTAAATTCCTTCTCGCACTTTAGCGCCCAGTCAACCGGGCTTTTAATCTCACTGCCGATTGCCTGCTTAAGGCTCTCGGGCCAGTCATCCGGCTCAAGATCAAATATCTCCATTGCAATAACCGGGCGGTTTGGAATTTTGCCTTCAGCAAATAAGAAAGGTAACCCCTCTTCTCCCGCGCATTTGACTACCGTCGCCCTGCTCCCACCTTCTTCTTTGGTTGCCCCGATCACCACCGTAGCTACCGCGTTTGACCATTTTTCCTTTACCAATTCTATAGCCATCTCTTCCTCCCGCCCTATTTCAGAATTATATCCAGCAGTTTATTTACTTCCAGGTAAGCCTTTGACGAATGATCAAGGCAGGTTATCGGTTTTCCCTGGCGGCTTAAATTCAGCAGCTCTTCATCTTCCGCGATGACGCTGAATATCCCCAGGCCTAAGTCCTTGAGCTTATCCTTGAGCAGAATTTCATTGGTGCGATTGAGGACTAAAGATATCTCCTTGATATCAAATTCTAATTCCTTTACCAAATCGCTAATCCTCTTTGCCGCCCGTAATCCCGCCTCGCTGGCATCAGAGACCAATAAGAGCCGGTCAGCCCGGCGCATCGTCCGGCGCGAGAGATGTTCAAAACCCGCCTCGTTATCAATCACGATATAACTATAATCATCGGCTAACTTTTTGATTAGGCCGCGCAAGAGATTATTCACGTAGCAATAACATCCGGGGCCTTCGGGCCTACCCATGGTCAATATGTCAAATCCCTTTTCTTCTAAGATACTGGTCTGGATGCGAAAATCAATATAGGCCTCCTTGGTCATTCCCAGCGGGATACCCGCAAGATTCTTAGCTACAGAATCAACAATGCCGCCGATATCCTCCTTAACCTTTAGGCCCAGGGCCTCGGCTAAATTACTATTCGGGTCAGCATCTATTCCCAGAACCGCTCCCTGATTGCGCTTGGTTAACAAGCTAATCAAAAGCGAAGCCAGAGTTGTTTTTCCTGTTCCGCCTTTTCCGGCAACTGCAATGACAAAACTCATTGGACGCTAGGAAACTTGTTCAAGTCCGTATGCGGGAAAAACAAGGCCGCCACATACTCATCCATATACTGCGGCTCAACCGAAAGCTCAAAATAGGTTATCTTTCTGGCGATATTCTCGGCATCAATAATTGCCTCGTGCGAAAGTAAAATCTGCCTTGCGCCTACCAGAGAACTATTTCCCACAAAAACAAATTTCTCTCTCGCTAAATCCGGCAAAAGCCCGATAAAAATGGCATTGGGCATATCCAGATAGGTGCCAAATCCTCCGGCAATAAAAATCTGCTCTAACTCATCAAAGTCAAGCTGCATATGGCGCACTAACGTTGAGCAGGCAGCATAAATTGCCCCTTTTGCCCTTTTTAAATTCTCTATATCCACCTCATTAATGATAATGTCGGATGAAGTCCCGACTTTCTCTTTAAAGGCAATCACAAATTCCTTCCCGTATTCCCCCTGGCGCAGGCGCGGATGCCTAAGGCCTGGATTTATTTTTCCGCTGCGGTCAATAATCCCTGTTCTGCGCAATTCCGCTATGGCATCAATATAACCTGAACCGCAGATGCCTTTTGCCGCGGCATCAAGTATGGTTGCGTATTCCACCTCAAAGGTCTTGGGATTGATTTTAATGCGCTGGATTGCCCCCTTGGAAGCGCGCACTCCGCAGCTAACCCCGCTTCCTTCAAAGCAGGGGCCGGCAGATGCGGCGCAAGAAATAAGCCAGTCCTTGTTTCCCAGGACTATCTCACCGTTTGTTCCGATGTCAATAAGCATACTGAGTTTATCGGTCTTATCCATACCGCAGGCAAGCGCGCCGGCGGTAAGATCTCCTCCCACGTAACTGGAAATCCCCGGCACGCAACCCAAAAGCCCGCGCGGGTTCATCCTGATTCCTGCTTCGGCGGCACGGATTACCGGAACAAAATTAGCCGTAGGAACATATGGCTCGCGGCGGATATAAGTGGGGTCAACCCTGAGCAAAAGATGAATCATGGTGGTATTCCCGGCGCATAAACAGCAGGTTACGTCATTAAGATCGATATTGTTTTCCCGGGCTAACTCCTGAATCATAATATTCATTTCATCAATAACGGCGTGGTGCAGCTTTTCTAAGCCATCAGCCTCCTGGGCAAAGATAATCCGGCTGATCACGTCGGAGCCAAAGCTTGCCTGTTTGTTGTAAGCCGCTTTTGTCCCAAGAATTTTTTTTGAGTTTACGTCAATCAGCTGTCCGCAAATAGTGGTAGTGCCTATATCAAAGGCAAAACCGTAATTTTCACTTGAGGTATCCCCGGGCTCAATGAGAACAATCTCGGTGGTGCCGTTACGTTTGCCTAACATAACCGTAACCTTCCAATCGCTTGAGCGCAGCAACTCCCCCAGCCGGCGGATATTGGCAATCCCAGTCTGCAGCACCGGGATTGCCTGATAAGAGCGCACCGCTCTGTAGATGCGCTCCAGGTCGCTTATTTTATCCTCCAAATTTGGTTTAGGTAAATCAAGGTATAGCTTTGTTGCCAGGGGAGAATGAATAAAAATCTCTTCGCCTAAGATTGATTCGCCTTGAGCTACATCCTCTGACTCAGAGTAAACCCCTTTCAGCCTTAAAAGATAACCGTCTTCTTTGGCAATTGTTTCTGAATCAAGCCGGGATTCCTTAGGAATTTCAACTTCTAAATCGCTCTGCGGCACGGCGAGACAAGAAAGGTGATATCCCTTCTTTTTCTCTTCAGCAGTAATCCTTCCGGTAGGAAGGCTAACTAACTGTCCTTTCTTCAGAATAATCTTACATCTGCCACAAACTCCATCGCCGCCGCAGCTTGAATTAATATGGATTCCGGCTGAGATAGCCGCGGAGAGTATGGTTTTGCCTTTTTCCACCTCAATGGTTTTGTTGTCCGGAAAAAAAGTTATTTTGAATTTTTCCATTTAGCCTAGGTTTTTCAAAAACGACGGTATGCCGGCTGCTTCTTTGGGGCCAACAATAATCTTCCAGCCGCTTTTTTCTTCCAGTTCGCCGCTGATTACCGCCACATAACCGGGGATGATCAGATTACGATGCTTGACTTTTTCTTCGGCGCCGGATTTCTTCAGGCCTTCGGTTATCTTATCGGGGGTGAATTTTTCAGCTGCCCAGGCAGTCAAGACCGACATCCCTTCGGTATTTACACTCAATATATTTGAGGGCACCTTGCTTGCCTCAACCTCACCTAAGACCGTATAATAGGTAAGAGAAAAATTGGTAGTCACCAAAACCGGCGAGGCCTCGGTAGTATTGCCGATAGGATAAAGCTTTGCTTCTATCTGTAAAGGTTTCTGCGGGTCAGTATAAATATTCTGCCGTAAGGTTAAGAGCGCCAGAACCGCCCACTCCTTAAAACCTTCCAGCAAAATAATGCCGGAATATTTGGCAATGTAATCTCCTGCCTTAACCACTTCATCATAAGAGCCAAGGCCGCTCGCCACCGTAATCAGCGGAAACCCGAGTGAGCGGTTTGCCTTTTTCAGGGCTTGCCGCCGCAGCTGCGTCAGTTCCCAGATTACCTGAGAATTGTGACGCCCGGTATTCACAGCAATAACAACATCCGGAACCCCGGCCTGGTTTGCCTTCTTAGTCAACTCGGATAAACTATCCATTGACTCAAAGCTAATGGCTAAGGGCGCATTATGCTCTTTGGCAAGACGGGAAAATTCAGCTAAATTTTTATCCGTAGCGGCGTAGATAAGCGGCCTTCTCCCGGCTAACGATTTCAGGACAATAGCCAAAGCGGAAGCATCATTACTGATTAAAACCATTCCAAAATTAACCAAAGTCGAAACTAAATTGACTGCTTCCACGAATCTCTCTGCATCATTTGTCTGACTTATGGCAATCAAATCCGTCCTTAAAAGCTGGCCTACCCTTTCAAATTGCAATTTGTTAATTTTATCTAAACGTTGTTTTATTTCCTCATTGCTTAAGCTGTCTTCAATAACAAAACCGATTGCCGCAGGATGGTGGAATTTTTCCTCATGGCGAAACATCGCGGTTTCGTTTCCTATTTCAATTTTATTTTTATCATCTCCCAGCAAAACCAATCTTATCGGCGGCTGGGACTGCGCCTGAAGCGCTTCTTTTGCCGCAGGGCTTACGGAGGGGCATTTCTCTAAAGCCACTGCCTTCTTGGCCAGGGCAAGCGCAAAGGCAAGACAAGTAGGAAAGCCGCATTCGCGGCAATTGGTTTTAGGAAGCAGTTTATAAATTTCCAATCCTGATAAAGCCATTTATTCCTCCGCTCATCTTATAATTTATTTTGGTACAGGAAAGTATAAAACACTTTCCCATACCACTGCGAAAATCGCCTGCCTGCGGCAGGCAGGCCGAAAGTCATCGCCGCAGGCGATTTCCTTGTACGATGAAGATATCCTCGGCGCGCATTTTAAAAAGCTCTCTGGCAAACTTTTCTGAGGCTTCATCATCGCAAGCCAGGGAAAGCTTTTCTATTATTTTGTCTCGTAAAGTCAACTCTATGCTTTTATCGGTATCGCAATTCAAAAAGCTTGCTTTGATAAATCTGCCGTTATACTTTCTGATATTCCCTTTTCCATATGTGCATCCGGTAGAAAGCTGAAGGCCGTCAACAAGACAGGACCGGGGTTTAAATTTTACCCCCCAGACCTTAACCTCTAATCCAAAATGGGCTCTGGCTTTTAGTTTCTTGAGCGCATAGCTGCCCATAGTCAAGCCCAAAACCAGATAGGGGCCTAAATGGCCGTGAAAGTCAACTGCCCGCTTTAATGAAATCTCCTGACGCTTCATAAAACCAGCTTATTTATTAAACTTGCCATATAGCCCGCGCCAAAACCATTATCAATGTTCACCACTGCCACGCCGGGAGAACAGCTATTCAGCATGGTTAAGAGCGCGGATAAACCCTTAAAATTCGCGCCGTAGCCGACACTCGTGGGAAGGGCAATTACCGGGCAGGAAACCAGACCGCTGACAATACTTGCCAAAGCCCCCTCCATACCTGCCGCCACAACGATTACCTTTGCCCGGCGCAGTAAATCCTTATGCTGAAAAATCCGATGCACCCCGGCTACTCCTACATCATAGAGCCGTCTAACCCGATTGCTCATCAACTCAAGAACAACAGCCGCCTCCTCGGCAATCGGGATATCCGATGTTCCGGCGCTCACCACTAAGGCCAAACCCTTTGGCCCGCAAGCGGACTTCTTTTTCCCCCTACCCTTTGTTACCCCAGAAAAGGCAGGAGTTAGATAAGCAATCCTGGCCTGGGGGTTATACTGTAATTCAGGAAATGTTTTCTGCAGGGAGGCAAATGTTTTTTCTTCTAACTTTGTAATCAGCAGTATCTGGCGGGAGCAGATTAATCTTGAAGCTATCTCTTTAAGCTGCTGGACTGTTTTGCCGGGAGCATATATGACTTCGGGAAAACCTCTTCTTTTAGCTCTATCAATATCTACTTTGGCAAATCCAAGCTCGCAGTAACCCCTGGAGCGCATTTAACCTTTTGTAATAATGGCCAGCAATGCGATGATTAAAATAGCTGATAAGATATAAAAATCATAAAAATAGAAGAAATCCTTAAGCCGCTCTCCTGCAGTATAAACATCCTGCCCATCACCCGTTTGATGCGCGGTCTTGCGCTTACTCCAGTATTGCTCAACCTGTTCTTTTTGAAACCTTAAATATACTCCGCCGACTTTATAAGCCGAAATTATCCCCTGCTCGGCAAGTTCAACCACCGCTTTCTCGTTTAGACCTAAAAGATAGGCTACTTCCCGAATTGTCAAGAGCTTCTCAGCCATTTCACCTTACTTTACCCGCGGCAATCCATTCGTCAATGCTCTTACGCTCAAACTTCCAGCTCTCTCCGTCTTTTATTGCCGGCACCTTACCGCTGGTTGCCCACTCATTTATTAATGATAAATCTACCTCTAAATACTTGGCTAATTCATCAACGTTGAAATGCTCACCCAGCATATGGCAAACACCCTCAAAAACCGCTCCTTCATTAACTACTAATTTTGCAGTGCGCACCTTGACCTCAACCACCGCGGAAGGTAAAAGAACAAGCCTTTGTTTGGCTAATATTTCACCCTTTAGCCTGCCGGCTACCACAATCTCATCGCCAACGATATGGGCATTCACTACTGCTGTTTGACTGATAACTAAAGTGCCTTTGGTTTCCAAGGTGCCGTCAAACTTTCCGTTGATTCTTAGGTTTACCGCATCGCGAAACACAAGGCTTCCCGACATTGCCGCATCAACATCAAGGATTTTTTCTTCTGCTTTATGCCTGTCTCTGAGCGCCATAGCCTCCTCCTTGCCTTTTTTAACAAGGCTTTCCGAGAATCTTATTTTCCAGACGATGCAATAACAATAAGGCCATTAAGACAAGTATGGTTGCAACAATTGCGGCAGAATAAAAACCGCGCATTTCATTATATATATCAAAAATATATATTGCTGTCAACATAATCAATACCGATCCTAGACAAACTAAGATATGGGTACGCAGCCCTACTTATTATCTCATTAGAAAATAAAAAGTCAAATTAAATCCGCAATTGTCAAAGTTGACCCTAATCTCTAATATATTAAACAATTGTCTATTCTATTATACGGTTACCTAAACTGCCACTCTGGCGGAAGATCCTCTTTGTGTGTATCCCAAAAGTAGATAAGCTCCTGCGGAGAAGGAATAGTCTGGACGGCTTTATGCTGCAAACCTCGGAAAAATAGGGACAAGAACTACCATTTATTTAGTGGAAAGACTGGCCTGGAGCCTGCGGCTGAGGTAGCCATTGGTGAGGCCGTCAATTAATGCGGTGAGCTCTTCCAGCCTGAGCTCTTTCTCTTTTATGGTTTTTGTCTGGAGGATATTCTGGGATAATTCTAATTGCAGGCGCTTACGTTCAAAATAAAGGCGGGTTACTTCGTTGAGGATATCGTCGCGAAGCTGAACCATCAGCCGGCTTCTTACGTCTATCGAGGTCTGCTCAGTGCTAAAAATCAAATCCCCTAAATCCCATTTCAAGCTCAGGCCCCAGTCTCGGGGACCGACCTGCACCCGGTCATAAGTCGCCCCTAAGGCTGTGGTTACGGTCTTATCATAGTCTAAGCTTAACTCCGGCATTAAGGCTTTGAGCCGGGCCTGCTTTCTCCAGCGGGCAATCTTTTCTGGGTAGACCTCGCCGTATTTGATCGCCTCTTTCTGAATCTCATCTATGGCCGGCTCCGGGGAAGATAATTTCTGCTGGGCATTATCTATTTTTAAGGCCATGCCCTTTCTCTCTTCAGAGGAGATGACATACAATCCTTTATCAGAGGCGAGATAGAGATTATCCTCATCATCCATTGCCAATTGCTGGCATTGATTGAAATCCATTCCCTGATAAAGCTGATGGCAGGCATCTTGTTTACAATCAAATACACCGTATTGGGTTGCCAGATATAATCTATTCTCTTTACTTGAGGCAAGGACATAGTTTATCTCTTCATTAAATAAGCCGCTGAACACAAGCTTGTTCCAGCTTTTTCCATTGTCCTGGCTAAAGAGTAAACCTGCCTTACTTCCTAAGTATAACTTATTATAATTAAAGTGGTCAAATGCCAGATGGCTTAAGAAATAATCCTGGGGGACGGCTTCTTCTTCGCCTGAGCCTATATCTTGAGTGGCGTCTTCGGATTCGGGATTAAAGCCGCTGTAGAGCCTCTCGTAAGAAGACAAGCGGTCTTTGGTCTTGAATAATCCTTTATTGGATACGATATAGAATGTATCTGAGTCTGCCGGGCTCTCGGTAATTGAAATACTGGCTGCATCCAGAAGTTTTCCCCCGGCTTTCTGCCAGTTGAGAGAATCAATTGGGCTAAAGAACAATCCCCCGGCTGTAGCCAGATATACGCTTTTAAAAGGCCCGTAACCTGTGGCTATGGATAAAACATTCTGCTCAAACACATCCTTGCCCTGAAAAATCTTCTCCCAGCTATTGCCGGCATCCTGACTCCTAAAAAGTCCGTTTTGACAGCCGGCATAGACTGTTTTTGAGTCCTGCTTATCAAGGTAGATGCGGTTTACTTCTCTGATTAAGCCGGGAGCTAATAATTTCCAAGTTTTGGCTTTGTCTATGCTTTTGTATAATCCTGTTTCTGAGCCGAGGTAAAGAATATCTGAATTATCTCTATCTATGGCGATAGCCCTTGCCTTGGATACGTTGGCGCCGATTTCTAACCTCTGCCAGCCGCCGGCATAAACCAACGTATGAGAACAAATGAACAGGACAAAGATGATTACTAAATACATTTTGACTTTTGACATTATCATCAGCATCATAAAATCCTCCGTTCCTGGGACGAAAAAATGGTCCCTATTATGTCCCTATTATGAATTTCATTCTCTCCATGCCCCTCTGGCTCTGAGAAGTTTACCATGTTTATATAATTGATAGCCCAGGCCGGCAATCATTGCCGCGTTATCTAAGCTTAAGGCAGGGGCAGGAAAATAAACTTTGATATTCCTTAAGTCCGCTTCCTGATTAAATCTATTCCTTAGATAGTTATTTGCGGCTACCCCGCCTCCGATCACTAACGTCTTGATTTTATGGCGCGCGCAGGCCGAAAACGACTTCTCCACCAGCGCCTCAACCACTGCCCTTTGAAAACTTGCCGCCATATCAGCGTTTTGCGTTTTGTGTCTTGTGTCTTGTGTCTTGTATAAAACTGCAGTCTTGATTCCGCTAAAAGAAAAATCCAGGCCTTCCGGGCCCATACAGGAGAGTTTAACGGCTTTGGGATTTCCGCCTTTAGCTATTCTTTCAATCTCCGGGCCGCCGGGATATCCTAAATTTAAGAGTTTAGCCACCTTATCAAAGGCCTCGCCAGCGGCATCATCAACCGTTGCGCCTAAAGTTTTAAAAGTAAAGCCCTTCTTTACCAAAAATAAACTCGTATGCCCTCCGGAAACAACCAATCCGATAAGCCGGCAAGGTAATGGTTTGGCTTTCCTTTTAGCCAAAGCCATAAAAGGCATAGCGGGCTTGTTAGACAAAAAACTGGCATAAAGATGCGCTTCTAAGTGGTCAACCCCGACGAGTGGTTTCTTGAGGGCATAACTAAGGCCCCTGGCAAAGGAAATGCCTACTAACAAGGAGCCGATTAAACCCGGACCTTTGGTAACGCAAACTAAATCTATATCAATTATTTTCCTGCCTGCTTCTTTAAGCGCCTGTTCAACCACTAAGGATATAGACTCAATATGGGCTCTTGAAGCAATCTCAGGAATTATGCCTTGATGTTTGCGGTGCAGTTTGAGGCTTGAGGCAATAACGTTAGAGAGGATAACCCTGCCGTTTTCCACTAAAGAGGCAGCGGTTTCATCGCAGGAGGTTTCTATTCCTAGACTTAACATAAGATTATTTAAAGCGCAGATTCGCGAAGCGGACAGAAAAGAAATGGAGCCCCTCCCAGGCTAAAGCCCGGGGTTCCTTGCTTGGCGAAATACTTGAGCGGCCAAACCCATCCGCCCAGCCATCGGCGGGGCGGTTTTTGGCCGCGAAAGTATAAAGTATTTTGTTTTTACTATACGCTATCCACTAAAGAATCTCTGGTTTATTTGACTAACTCCGATACATAGACAAACTTAAACCCGCGCTTTTTGAGCTCTCTCATTGCCCTAGATAGGACTTCTAATGTCTTAGGCCGGTCATGGCCAATACCGATGGCATAGCCAGATTGCCTGGCAATTCTTGCCAAAAGCTCTAACTGGCCGCGGATATATTGCGCGTCATTTTTATTATCTAAGAAAACCTGTCTTCTGGCATAGGCAAGCCCAACGTTTCCGGCTAAGCCCTTGCAAACGCTCTTTGCAGTGTAACTGTCTAAAAAATAGAGCTTCCTTTTTTTAAGCTCGTTAAAGATTATCTTCATCAAAGGTTCATTTTCCGTTGCCAGGGAACCCATATGATTGGATACTCCATTAATCCCCGGCAGATTTTTAATATCGGCTTCTAATATCTTAAGCACCTCCTGTCTTGTCATTGTAATCAATATGGTATCCGGTTCAAAGCGGTATTTTTTTTGCCTTTGCGGCTGTAAAGGCAAATGCAGGATTGTCTCTTTCCCAATTTCTTTGGCGATGCCGGCAATTGTTGCGGAGTAAGTGCGGCGGGGGAGAATTGCTAATGTCAGCGGCTCTTTTATCTCCTTCAAAGCATCTGCATTGCTTAAGCTATATCCCCAGTCATCTAAGACAATGGCAATTTTGCCTTGATAGTCTTCAGGGACTTTTGGCTTGTGGCTTTGCCTATCGGAAGGCAAACCACTACCCTCCGGCTTGGGCTCTGCTTCCGGGGCTGGCTTTTTTTGAACTTGCGCTGGTTGTTTTCTAGGTAGGGGCTTTACTTTTCTTTGGCAGGAGGCGAGCAGGAATACCGATTCAATAATAATAATCCCGGCCAATATGTAAATTGCCTTGATATACTTATCATTTCTGACGCTCTTGGAACGCTTCATAGTGTCTATGGCTGTATGGCCTTATACACTTTAATCCCCTTAATGATATCTATGGCGCGGACAATCTGATTATCTTTTTTATAATCAAATTCCTCGAAGCTAACCGGCTGTTCTTTTTCTACGCCTTGAGCTTTCTCTTTCAAGTTCTCAAAAACTTTCTCTACCTCCGCCGGGCCTGCACTAGAATCCAGCTTGTCCCCCGAGGGGGACCTGCCTGCCTCAACTACGATATCAGGGATTATCCCTTGAGTATGGATAAGCCTGCCGCCGGGAGTAAACCATTTACTGGTGGTAAGCTTCAGGGCTGAGCCGTCAGAAAGAGGCAAAACCGACTGCACCGCGCCCTTGCCAAAGGTCTTGGTTCCTATAAGCACTGCCCGCTTATAATCCTGCAATGCGCCGGCAACAATTTCGCTTCCCGAAGCAGAGCCCTCATTCACTATGAGCACCATTGGAATATCTAAATATTTAGCGCCGTTTGCGGACTTATACTCCATATCCTGCGAGGCAAGGCGGCCTTTGGTGGAGACCACCACTTTGCCGGTGGGAATGAACCTATCCACCGTTTTCACCGCGACATCCAGCAACCCGCCCGGGTTATTTCTTAGGTCAAGAATCAGGCCATCCATCCCGGATTTTTTAAGCTGCGCCAGGGCAGTATCCAGATCAGCGGGGGTATTCTTCCTGAATTCAACCAAACGAATGTAGCCGATGTTATCTTCTAATATGCTGGTATTTTTAATATCTTTTACTTTAATAATGTCCCGGGTAATTTTAACCTCAAAAAACCTGCCCTGCCCCCCACTCTTGTCTTCGCGCAGAATGGTAAGAGCAACCTCGGTTCCCGGCTTGCCGCGTAATTTTTTTACGGCTTCGCTGGCAGTGATATTCCTGGTTAACTCTGCGTTGATTTTCACAATTCTATCCCCGGATTTTAATCCCGCCTTCCAGGCAGGCGTATCTTCAATCGGGGTGATCACCGTAAGCAGCTCATCCTTAATCGTAATCTCAATTCCTAAGCCCCCGAATTCTCCTTCGGTGCCTACTTCTAATTCTTTGCGGCTCTCAGGATCAAGGAACTCGCTGTAGGGGTCAAGCGAAGAAAGCATACCTTTAAGCGCGCCGTAAATCAAATCTCTGGACTTAGGCGCATCGACAAATTCTGCCTCAACCAGACTTAAGCCATCGGAGAATAATTCCAACTGCTTATAAAGCTCATTTCTCTTTTTGCGTTCATTTTGCGAATATACGAAATAATTAAAACCAAAAACCAATACCGCTATAACCGATACGATAAGAATCTTCTTACGCATTGTTTAACCTCCGCCTTAATGCCTCTTGAACGAGCTTTGGATTTGCCTTGCCTTTACTTAAGCGCATCGCCTGCCCCACCAAAAACATCAGGGCGTTGGCTTTGCCGGAGTTATAATCCATAACGGAGCCGGGATTATCGGCGATAACCTTATCTAAAAGCTCATCCAGCGCTTTCGTATCTGAAACCTGGGTGAGGTCTTTTTCTTTGATCAGCTCATCCGCAGGCCTTCCGCTATTAAGCATCTCGCTCAAGAGAGCTTTCGCCGCCAGATTACTCAAAACTCCCTGCTCAACAAGTTTTATCAGCCGCACCAGCATTTCCGGCTTTAGCTTAAGCGATTCTATCCTGGTATTGCGCGAATTGAATTCGTAACTTAAGGGGCCGCTAATCCAATTGCAGATGGCCTTGGCTCTGGGATAGAGCCCAACGCAGGCCTCAAAGAATTCTGCCAAAGCTTTCTCGCTGGTAAGAATACCTGCGTCATAGCTATTCAACTCATACTGGCTGATAAATCTCTGCTTGAGCGCCTGAGGTAATTCGGGAAGGCCTTCGCGAATAGTTTCTATTTCTTCATCGCTTAATACAAAGGGCGGCAGGTCCGGCTCGGGAAAATAGCGGTAGTCCATTGCTTCTTCCTTACTGCGCATGGCTTGAGTTTTTCCTGAAACCTCATCCCAGAGGCGCGTCTCCTGGCGTATTGAGCCGCCGCTCTCTAAAACTTCTTTCTGTCTTTTAAGCTCATAGTTTAGGGCATCGCGGACTGCCTTAAACGAATTCATATTTTTCAATTCGGCCTTTATGCCTAATTCTTTTGCGCCCGGTTTGCGCAGGGATACGTTGGCATCGCAGCGCAATGAACCCTTCTCCATATCGCAATCGCAGACCTCCAAATATTTTAGTATCGCTTTCAGGGAGGCCAGATACTCGTATGCCTGCTCAGGAGAATAAATCTCAGGCGCGCTGACTATTTCTAAAAGCGGCACTCCTGCCCGGTTGTAATCTACCAAGCTATGGCCCTCTTCATGGATAAGCTTCCCTGCATCTTCTTCCAGATGCGCCCGTATAATCCCGATACGTTTTTTGGCTCCGCTAACCTCTATTTCTAAGAAGCCGCCTAATGCCAGAGGCAAGTCGTATTGGGAAATTTGATAATTCTTAGGCAGGTCAGGATAGAAATAATTCTTACGGTCAAATTTGCTAAAGCTCTGCACTGAGCAGTGTAAAGCCAGGGCGGCGCGCAGCCCATATTCCAGAGCTTTTTCATTAAGCACCGGCAAACTCCCGGGAAATCCTAAGCAAACCGGACAGGTCAGGCTGTTAGCCGGCGCTCCGAATTCAGCCATACACCCGCAAAATGCCTTGCTTCTGGTCTTTAACTGGGCATGAACTTCTAGGCCGATAACCGCTTCGTATTCCATAATAACTATATTTTTGGCCGCATCTTATGCCAGGAAGTACTATCTTCATAGCAATGGGCCACCCGAAAAAGCATCTCTTCGTCAAAGCTCCCGGCTATTATCTGCATCCCTATAGGCAAACCGCCCGAACTAAAACCGCAGGGGATGGAGATGGCGGGCAGGCCGGCTAAATTTATTGAAATCGTATAAATATCCGATAAATACATCGCTAATGGATTCTGGATTTTTTCGCCTAATTTGAATGCCGGGGTTGGCGAAGTCGGCGTAATGAGGCAATCAAAGTCCTTAAAGACATCGGCAAAATCATTGGCGATTAACGCGCGCACCTTAAGCGCCCGCAAATAATATGCCTCATAATATCCGTGGCTAAGACAATAGGTTCCTAACATAATCCGGCGTTTTGCCTCGCTGCCAAAGCCAGCCTGACGGGTGCGTTTATACATTTCAGTAAGATTATCTACGGCTTCTGTGCGCAGGCCGTATTGCACTCCGTCAAAACGGGCCAAATTAGAGCTCGCTTCCGCAGTAGCGAGAATGTAGTAAACACTCACCGCATATTCGGTATGTGGAAGGCTTACTTCCTGGACCTTTGCTCCTAATTTCTTTAACTGCTCAATTGCTTCCTCCAGGGCTTGCTTTACTTCTTGAGCAATTCCCTCAAGAGCCCTATCTGCTGATAAACTGAAATACTCTTTGGGGACGCCTATTTTTATTCCCTTGATATCTTTTCCTAAAGATAGCAGGAAGTCCGGAACAGATAGATTGGCGGAAGTAGAATCCTTAGGGTCGTAGCCAGCGATTACCTTTAAAAGAAGAGAGCAATCTTCAATGTCCCTGGCAAAAGGCCCAATCTGGTCCAAGCTTGAGGCAAAGGCAATCAGGCCATAACGAGACACCCGGCCATAGGTCGGTTTAAGCCCCACAACGCCGCAAAAAGAGGCCGGCTGCCTGATAGAGCCCCCGGTATCAGATCCCAATGCCCAGATAGCCTCACCGCAGGCAACAGCCGCGGCAGATCCGCCGGATGAGCCGCCGGGAACACATTCTAAATTCCAGGGATTGCGGGTGGGAAAATAAGAGGAATTTTCGCAGGATGAGCCGAAAGCAAACTCATCCATATTAGTTTGGCCGTAAATGCTAAAACCTGCGGCTTTCAATTTTTGAATTACCGTAGCATCATAAGGCGGATGGAAACCTTCTAAAATACGGGAGGCGCAGGTGACAGGCCGATTCTTAATGCAGATATTGTCTTTGACCGCAATAGGCAGGCCCTGAAAACCTCCAGGGCCAGATAGATTCTCAGGCCCAGGCGTCTTTTCAAACCTTAGGAAAGCCTTAACCTTAGGCTCTACCTCTTCTCTTCTTTTATCAAGAGCGCCTAAAATTTCCTCTTGAGTTATTTCTTGATGAGCTAACTTTTCAAGCAACTCATGTCCGGTAAATTCCCAGAGCTTCATAAGTTATTCAATAACCTTAGGCACCAGAAAATGTCCTTTTAGGCTTTTCGGCGCGTTCCCTAACACTGCTTCTTTACTCAGCGAATCTTTTATTGTATCGGGCCGGAGGACATTCTTGAGAACCGGGGTATGGGCGGCAGGGCTGACGGAAGAAACATCCAACTCTTTAAGCTTATCAATAAATTCTATGATAGACTCAAGCTGCCTGGCAAAGAGCCTAAGCTCATCTTCAGTTAAATCTATGCGCGCCAGATGCGCGACTCTTAGCGCATCATTTTTTGATATTGCCATTATCACCCCGCGTTTGTAGTAATCTAATCATAACATCGCTGCCTTAAAAAGTCAAACAAAAACCCCGTTAGGGATGGCTCTCTAACGGGGAAAATATAATCTCCCTGCGGATTTTTATCCCGCACCCAGAAGACCGTATCCCTAAGGGTAGGGCTGAATGGTCTTCGGGCGGGATTCCGCTCCACGATACACAACGGAATCCCTAAAAAAAGATGTCCCGACCATTAGGTCGTGGAGCTTCATTTATCTATAGGTATGGAAACCGCCTTAAGTTGAATCCGCAAGGAGTGAATGAACGATACGAGATGCAACTTATGCTTGACCGACATATACATTAAGCCCTTAATCCGGCAATAAAATGCCTCGGCATTCGCCTTGGTATCCCGTTTCTTTATTACATAGAGGTCCGGAACCTGTAAAAATTCCTTAGCCTCAACCACGTTACGGATACGGCAAATCAAGTGCCGATTAATAACAGTGCGGATTCCCTCCTGCTCAATAGATTCAGAGCTATAGAGGATTCTCTGGCGCCTGTTTTCCGAAGTAATGTTTTTAAAAATTAAGTTTTTCATCTTAAATGGCCCCCATTCTTGCCCCGCAAGCAGCGGGGCTACGGGGGGAATATCCCCTTTATCTTCAAACGGTAGTCATAGACAAACCATGGCTGGTGGGGTTATCTATGAAGAGTATAACACCCATTTTATCTAATTCAAGGCCAAAACAGGGGTTAGAAAAAAGCGCTTTCTTAAAGGGGAAATTTACGGCTTGCGGCGAAGATTCAAGCGGGGTTCTTGATTATGTAACAATCTGTAGATATTTGACTTATGACGAATAATTACAAAGATGGCAAGAGTCAAACCCATTAAAATCAGCGGCATTGGCTGTTTCAAAACTATAAAAAATAGAGGAAAAAGGACAGCGCTTACTATGGAAGCTAAGGAGACGATTCTGCTTATAGAGAATACGGCAAGCCAGAGCAATATTTCAGCAAGCAGGATTATTTTTAGAGCCGGAATTTTAACCGCGAATCCAATCAAGACACCCAGGGTAGTGGCCATACCCTTGCCACCCTTAAAGCTTAGGAAAATAGTCAAACTATGGCCCAGCACCGCGGCTATCCCCAGTAAAATTCTTAAGAGCAAACTATTAAGGCCTAAACCCTGCTGAACAAGAAAATCGCCTCCGGCGATAACTTGCAGCGATTTTAGCAGTGGTATGGGAAAGTGTTGCACTTGTGCCCGTAAGGACATACTTTCCTGTACCATAATAAAATCTGCGACAATCACTACGCAGATAAATCCTTTTAAAGCGTCAAGGAATAGGACCGTTATACCTATATAGGGGCCAAGAACACGAAAGGCGTTGGTTGCGCCTACGTTTCCTGAGCCATGCTTACGGATATCTATGCCCTTGGCTAATCTTCCTAAAATATAGGCGCTGGGAATAGAGCCGATGAGATAACTAAGCGCTACGGCTGAAATCAGGAGCATATAAAACCTTTAGCCCTTTCTTTAAATAATCAATGCATGAGCTTACCGTAAAAAAGGCGGTTAAAATCGCTGCCAGATAGGTATATTGAAATTGCAGCAAGACTAAGACGATAGTAGACATCTGAAAGAAGGTGGTATATTTTCCCCAGCGGCTGGGAGTTAAGACCAATTCATCCTTAGTCATATAAATTACAGCTGCGCCCAGAAGAATCAATAAGTCGCGGCTTAAAACAATGATCACTAACCAGAGCGGCACGTTGATACCTTGCGGAAAATTATCCTTAAGGTAAACAAAAATAAAGGCGCAGGATAAGAGCATCTTGTCCGCTAAAGGGTCTAAGATTGAGCCGGCCTTGGTTTTCTGCCGCATAAC
>Ga0155429_118_pt1 | contig 19616 bp, 25 predicted proteins | sample RifCSPhighO2_02_FD_106397 | JGI IMG/M metagenome (GOLD analysis project Ga0155429, IMG submission 106397) | Omnitrophica WOR_2 bacterium RIFCSPHIGHO2_02_FULL_45_21 | reverse complement strand
CAAAATGTAAAGGTAAGCGGAGATATCGTTGCAGCCGCTGCATTGCGTAACAATCTTGACCTGGATAAAACCAGGAGCCTTTTGGTTACAAGCGCCACTGATAGTAGAAATGATAAGCATGAATTACTTCTTTCTATTGTCAGACTACGCGTGGACGCCGACCTTTCAGACAATGTCTCCACCAGTATAAGGTTATTAAATGAAAGGCACTGGAACGGAGAAGGTACTGAGTCAGAAAGGCAAATTGACCTTGATTTAGCATCTATTACCTTAAAAGAGTTCCTCTATTCACCCTTAACCTTAACTGTCGGCCGCTTTGAAGCCCGTTTCGGTAATGGCTGGATTGTCGGTGACCCGGATACCAACGGCGCTTCTTCATCTTCAGACTTAGCAACAGTCGATTTAAGCGCGCGCAAGTCCTGGGACGCCATTCACGCCAGATTAGATTACAATCCATTGATTTTGGATTTAGTCTATGGTAAGGCTGCAGAAGGCACTACCTCAATAAACGATGATGCAACTTTATATGGCGTCAATGCCGCCTACGAATTAAGCCCGCAAACCAATATAGAGGGCTTTTATTTCGCTAAAAAACGCAATATCCCGCGTACGGGCGGGGTAACAAATTTGGACACTGGCGCAGCTACTAGTTTTGATAATGCCGCTGCTACGCTTGCGGATGTCAAACAAAAAGATGACGTAGTCAACACAATAGGTGTGCGCGCAGTTAACAAAAGCGTAAAGAATCTTACCTTAGATGCACAGGTTGCCTATCAGTTTGGAACCTATAATCCTAAACTTGATCCTAACGCAAGATGGATTAGCGATGCCGCTAAAGCCTTAACCTCTCCCAGGAGCGCCTGGGGAACAGAGATTATAGCTGCCTATGATTTAAAGGATATAGCTGCGATTTCCAAATGGGAACCCAGCATTACCGGCGCCTATATTTATCTCTCGGGAGAAAGCAGAGATAAAACAGGAACAACCGCTTACAAGGGATGGGATCCAATGTTTGAAGACCAAACCTTTGGCCATCTTATCAATGCCATAATGGGCTTCTCTAATGCCCATCTCTTTGGTGTCTCTCTAAAAGCCAAGCCCGCAGCTGATTTAACCGCAAAGTTAGATTATGTTACCGGCTGGTTTGCCAAAAAGTATGCGGAGGGAAGGTACGCTATACTTTCAGGTCAGAATGGTGGGCAAACCTTTACCATGAGCCATAAGGCAAGTCTTGGACATGAAATTGATGCCACCTTAGCTTATGATTATACCGAAGATGTCCAGCTGTCTTTATTAGGCGGACTCTTCATTCCCAGCAGTGCAATAAACGGGCTTGACGGAGTATATCCTTACAGGCAGAAGGCCACAGCCGTAGAATTAATCGGCTCAATGAAAGTAACCTTCTAAGCAAACTTGTTTAGCAACAAAAAACCCTCGGGGGAATAATTCCCCGAGGGTTTTTTGTTTTATCAGGATCAAGAAAAATCTACTCAAGGTCTCTCACCCGTAGAGCAGGCTTTTTCTTGACTTTTACTTCAACTTAAAATATAATTTTATAATGCTTTACCTCGCCTTCATCTGGCATATGCACCAGCCGTATTACCGCGACCTGCTCACAAATGAACTCTATCTGCCCTGGGTGCGTTTGCACGCAATCAAGGATTACTTAAATATGCTGACAATCCTTGCAGGCTATCCCAGGATACATCAGACCTTCAATCTCGTACCTTGCTTAATTGAACAAATCCAGGCATACATAGCCGGGGCGCAAGACCGCTACCAGATTCACAGCTATAAGAGGGCTCTTGAGTTGAATGAGGAAGAAAAACATTTTATTAAAGAGCGCTTCTTCTCCAGCCATTTAAACAATATCATTGCTTTATATCCGCGCTATTTTCAACTCTATCACAAAAAGCAGCGAAAAGAAGAATTTTCAATCCAGGATTATTTAGACCTCCAGGTCTGGTTTAACTTAGCCTGGTTTGGCCCATCATCCAAGAAAAACATCGGGGAGTTAAAAAATCTCATTGCCAAAGCCCGCCATTTCACTGAAGAGGATAAGCAAGTAGTGCTTAAGCAGCAGCTTGAGCTGATGAAGGAGATACTGCCGGCATACAAAAGGTTTCAGGATAGCAAGCAGATTGAAATTACCACCACGCCATATTATCATCCGATCACCCCGCTCTTATTTAACACCAATATTGCCAAGGAGGCAAATAAGGCTGCGCATCTGCCTGATCTTGGCTTTGCCTATCCTGAAGACGCCCGAGCTCAGATAAAACAAGCGCTTGAGCTTTACCAGAATGTTTTCAGCCAGCAGGCGCAAGGAATGTGGCCATCAGAAGAGGCGGTGAGTGAGCATATTATCCCTTATATTATTGATGCCGGAATAAAATGGATTATTGCTGATGAGGAAATACTCTTTAGATCGCTAAAGAAAAGAAGGGCGCCGCGCTCACTCTACAGGCCTTATCTTTTAAAAAGAGAGGGAGGGGATTTGAGTATACTCTTTCGCGACCGCAACCTCTCTGACCTCATTGGTTTTGTTTATCACGGCCTTACCGAACATGCCGCTGTTGCGGATTTCATCGGCCATCTGCATAATATAGCCAAAATATTTAAAGGTGAGGATTGCCTGGTGGTTATCGCGCTAGATGGAGAAAACGCCTGGGAATACTATTCGCACGACGGCTGGGATTTTCTCACCCATCTCTATAAATGTTTAAGCGATGATAAGCTTGTCCAAACCGTAACGGTTAATGAATATCTCAAAATGTTTCCCGCCAAAGATACTATCAAACGTTTAAGCGCCGGTTCATGGATATACGGCAATTTTAATAAGTGGCTCGGCCAGGAACAAAAAAATAGGGCCTGGGCCTATCTGGCAAAGGCAAGGGCAGAGCTTAAACAGTCACAGGTCACAGGTCACAGGTCACAGGTAGATATGGAGAAGGCCTGGAAGCAGATCTATATCTGTGAGGGCAGCGACTGGTTCTGGTGGTATGGCGATAATCAGCAGGATTTTGATTACCTATTCAGAAAGCACTTAATTAATTTCTATAAATTTATTGACCAAGAACCGCCGGAATACCTGAATAAACCGATATAGTTCCATCACTACATAATGTGTAGCTAACCAATTATGACTACTATATTATGGGCTTAAAAAGAAAAAAACATTTGACAGAGGAAAGTTTTTCTGCTATACAATGGAAAAGAATGAAGTTTACGATTATTTAGCCAAGGTATATTTAGATAAACAGCCGCAAGCAACTGCCAGGCCTTCAGAAAAGAATAGGCCGCGGTCATTGCGGAAATATGCGCTCTTTCTCCTACTGCCGATAATCGCACTACCGTCACTGTATCTTTTTTTTAGGCATCCCGGGGAGCGGCATACGCCAAAGGGATGGAGTTTGCAGTTAGGCGTTGGCAATCAGCCGATTAAGATAAGATACAATTTCAAGGATTCCGCTCTAAAGAAAGAGGGGTATTCAATAGCCTTAGCGGATTTAAATGCGCGAGGTTTCCTGGAGCTGGAATTTAAAGCTAAGCGCTGTAAAGATTTTGGCGCTGCGCATCTTAGGGTAGCGCTTGAGAACAACTTCAAAGAATTTGCCGCGCGCTACGTTAAGGTAGACAGTAAGTGGAAACCTTATAAGATTAAACTGAGCGATTTTAAGGAAATCACCCTATGGGAAGAACTCAAAAAAATATCGTTTATTGTTGAAGATTGGAATGTCGCGGATAAAGATGATTGCATATACATTGATGAGATAGGCTTTAGCAAATGAACCCTGCCCTTTCTACCATAGAGCCACACTGCGAATTAACAAAGGGCGGGGTGAAGCCCGCGCCGGGCCTTTGAGAGAAAGTGTCATGAGTTCAATGGAGGGATAAGTTTATGAGGATAATCTCAATCGCCAACCAGAAGGGTGGATGCGGCAAGACCACCAGCGCGGTAAATTTAGCGGCGGCATTAGCCGGCAACGGACGCAAGGTATTGCTAATCGACTTTGATCCCCAGGCCCATGCAACGGTTGGCTTAAACGTTGAAGCAAAAAAGAATATCTATCACTGCCTGTCAAAACTGACGCCGCAAAAAGCAGCCCTCCAGGATATCATCGTAAACGTAACCACTAACTTTGATATTGCTCCCTCAGAGATAATCCTCACCACTCTTGAACAGGAACTGGCAAATGAGATCGGCCGCGAAAGCCGCCTCCAGGAAACATTAGCCTCCATTTTAAACAGTAACTATGATTATATCATCATTGACTGCCCCCCAAATTTAGGCATTTTAACCGTAAACGCAATCTGCGCATCCAATGAAGTGATTATCCCGGTTGAGCCGAGCCGTTTTTCTCTGGAAGGCTTGGGCCGCCTGGTTGATATTATCAACCTGATTAAAGATCGCCTTGATCATCGGGTTGAATTTAAGGTCCTGGTCACTATTTTTGACTCCCGGCTAAAATACGCCTTCAAAATATTGGCTGATTTAAGGAATAGAATCAGGGAGAACATGTTCTCAACCATCATCCATGTCAACGTAAAGCTTAAAGAATCGCAAAGCTTTGGCTGCTCAGTCCTTGATTTTGATAAATACAGCCGCGGGGCAAAAGATTATTACAGTCTATCCAAGGAAGTGATTAAAGCAGAAGTTCCGTCTGAACCTTTAAAAGCAAAGATTCAAGAGCTGATTGAAGAACACCTGCCCAAATTAACTGAAATTACCGTCAAGCTTAATCTCGATCTCCCCGGCGCCAGAGAGGTGTATGTGCTCGGCGACTTCAATGATTGGCGCACGGATAAAGATGCGGCAATGGCCGATGATAATGGCAGGTGGGTTAAGTCTCTTAAGCTTGGAGCTGGACTTTACCGATACCGCTTTATCGTTGACGGAAAATGGATAACCGACCCTCAGAATCCGTTTCAAGAAAAAAATCCCTACGGCGAATTTGATTCGTTGTTAAAAATAGAAGAGAGCTGAAAGGAGGTTGTAAATTATGCCGCCTAAAAAGAAGAAAATCACCGTGAGAAAGCCGGCCAGAAAGGCCTTAAGCATCAAGAAGAAAAAGGCTCCTGCCAGGAAAATACTGAAAAAGAAGGCGCCGCAGCCCAGGCGCCAGAAAGCCAAACAGGCTAAAGCGAAAGGCCGCCAGATAAAAGCAGCAGTAATTGGCAAAGTCACCCATTACTTTCCGCACGTAAACGCCGCAGTAATTAAGCTCAAGCTACCTTTAAAAGCCGGCGACAGCATCCAGATCAAAGGCCATACTACTGACCTTAAAGAAACGGTAACTTCTATGCAAATAAACCGCGCTCCCATAACTGAAGCAAAAAAAGGCGATGAAATCGGTTTGTTGGTTACCTCAAGAGTAAGGACAGGTGACACGGTCTATAAGCCGTAAAACTATGGCTTGAGGGTAAAGGTTAAATAAGGTCACCGCCCAAAGGCGATTATCTTGCCCGCTAAGGAGGATTAATGCGATTCTTAGTTACCGGCGGAGCCGGTTTTATCGGTTCAAATATCGTTGAAAGATTACTCAAAGGCGGTCATTTTGTCCGCATCCTGGATAATTTCTCCAGCGGCAAAGAAGAGAACCTTTCTTTTGCTATGCCATTGCGAGGGAGTAAAGCGAGCGAAGCAATCTCGAATTTCGAACTCATCAAAGGCGACATCCGCGACAAATCTACTTGTGATAAGGCCTCTCAAGGCATCGACGCTATCCTTCACCAGGCCGCCTTGCGCTCTGTGCCTAAATCAATGAAAGAGCCTGAGAGTTACAACGATGTCAATATCGGGGGCACGCTGAATATGCTCCAGTCAGCCTCAAGGAATAAGGTAAAGCGCCTTGTCTTTGCATCGTCAAGCTCTGTCTATGGAGACACTGGCCAATTCCCCGAGCAAGAGGATGCCTATCCGTTATTGATTTCACCCTATGCTCTGACCAAATTAGCCGGCGAATACTACTGCCGCATCTTTTCAGAATTTTTCAATCTGCAAACTGTTGCTTTAAGGTATTTTAACGTCTTCGGCCCCAGGCAGGCATTGGATGATGAATATGCGGTAGTCATTCCAAAGTTTATCCATTGCATCCTGCGCGATGAAGCGCCGCCGATTTTTGGCAGCGGAGAGCAATCCCGTGACTTTACTTATGTTGATAACATCGTTGAGGCGAATATCTTAGCGGCAACTACGCCAGGCATAAAACATGCTGTTTTAAATGTGGCTAACGGTAAAGACAATACCGTGCTTGAGCTCTTGGCCGCCTTAAACAGAATCATCGGCAAAAACATCAAAGCGCAGTTTTTAGCACCGCGTGCGGGCGATGTCTTCAGAACCTGCGCTGATATCTCAAAAATTAAAAATATATTAGGATATTCTCCGAAAGTGGATTTTGAAAGCGGCCTAAAGAAGACGGTAGAGTGGTTTGAGGCAAACCGCTTGCCGGCTAAAGCTAATAATGGATGAAGAATTGGAAAAATGGCTTAAGCTGCATAAATTTTATCTTTATAGCGACAGCTATCAGACCAAAGAGCTGGCTAATTATCTGAGAGTTACCCCCAGAACTATTGAAAGGTGGATCAGTGAGAAAAATACGCCCAATAAAGAACAATCTGAAAGAATTAAGGCCTATCTCAGCAAACCTGATTAAACCCTTTTTTTACTATCAAATGTCGCACAAGTTCCTATAATATATCTTATGTTAACTACGGCATATTTAACTAATATTCATTACTGTTTGTAATATAATGGGTTATGGAGATTTGTGATTTTGCTGTGAATAACTAAGCTGGGGTTTACTTTTACTTACTTTTATCTTTTAAAGATTACATTTTCTGGCAGGAAATTGCTTAATTTGGCGGATTTGACAACTAATCTGGGCGGAAAAGGCCGGGAATGGCTTTACTTTGGCGGATTATTAGCGGGTAAATCTTAGATAATTTTTACCTCTTTACCTATATTTTGCTTTTTGGCCCGGGAATAGGCAAATTGGGCGCAGGAGATATCCTGAATGGCCAGGCCTGTTGAGTCAAAAACAGTAATTTCATCAGCTTTAGTGCGTATTTTTATCCTGCGATTGATAACTTCACCTAAGGTAGAGCAAATATCTCTTCTCTTGATCAGCCCTTTTGACCAGGGAACGTTGATTTCTCCCGAAGAAGGCGCCTGGGACCAATCGTCTATAACCACTTTTGCATTCTTTAAGATATCCGGCTCCAATTCCTGCTTTCCCCGGGCATCAGCTCCGATGGCATTGATATGCGTACCTCTTTTTAACCATTCAAGGCGCACTATTGGCTTCCTGCTGGGCGTTGTAGTTACCAGAATATCTGCATCCTGAACACAGTCCCTGACTGTCTCTGAAACAGCCATTTTTAATTTAAGCCCTTTCATACGCTTAATAAAATCCTCTGCGTATCGAGAACTTTGTCCGCAAACCTTGACCAGCTCAAGAGAAAAACATTCGCTTAAGGCGGCAAGCTGTGATTCTGCCTGACTACCGCAGCCAACCATAGCCGCAATTTTAGAGTCCTTGCGGGCAAGATACTTAGCGGCAATCCCTCCGGCTGCTCCGGTGCGCATTTTCGTAATATAGGTGCCATCCATTATGGCAAGGGGAAAACCGGTTACGGCGTCATTGAGAATAATTACTGCCATTGTTGTCGGCAGACCTTTCATTTTATTATCAGGGTATACACTTACCCACTTCATCCCGCAGGCCTTAGTTGTTTCTATAAAAGCCGGCATTACTCTTAAATCGCCGTTATATTGATGCAGTTTGATATAGATTTTAGCCGGCATCTGAGTCTTTTTATTCCCATGCGCCCGAAAGGCATCTTCAACAATCCGTAAAGTGTCCTTTATAGACAATATCCTGCGAATATCTTTGCTGGTTAAAATTAAGGTCGGTAATTTCATATCAAACTAGCGGTGCATCCCGAAAGAATCAACTTCGCTGCCTGTATATCTCCCCCCTATGCCCAAGGTCAATAATATATACCAGGAGTCTGTATTTATGGATTGTGTATATAATGCGATAATCGCCTACCAGAAAGGAATAATCTCCCTTCAGTTTACCTTTTAAACACTTTCCTTGTAAGGGAGCAATTTTAAGGGATTCTATCACAGTTATAAAACGAGAATAGAGCTTGGGGTCGCTTCGGTATATTTTCTCTAATTCTTTTCCGGCAAGATTAGAAAGCTCTATTTTATACATTCAACTTCTCAATTCTACTGCGTAATCCTTCCAAAGAAACGGTTTTACCCTCTTTAATTTCTTGTTTTGCCTGTTTAATTCTTTTTACGGCTTCTTTGTCAGAAAGTATCTCGATTGTCTCTAAAAGACCTTCAAAATCATCCGGGCTAAGCATAACAGCTATAGGTTTACCCCTTTTGGTAACGATATACCTGTCTAACCGTGCATCAATTTTATTTATTACTTCCGGCAGGTCTGGCCGTAATTCTTTTAAGGTAATTGTAGTAACCATATTTTCACCATCCTTTCAATGAGAAGTATACACCAATGAGTATACTTTGTCAAGGTTAATCTAGTGGATATCTTTAGCCACTAAACATATGTATCTGTGCGAAGCGAAACTTCGCACAAGCACAGAAGCAGAGCTAAAAGCACAACCGTTTCAATCCACGCGCCCGTGCGGGGCGCGACAAATGACTCCGCGCACAGGACAATCTCCTGTATCCGGCCGCGTCCACATTGCAGTAGGTCCTGATATTTCAAGTGCGATTTCGTATGTTTTACTCATATCCATTCTCCTCCTTAAAAATTAATCCTGTTGCTCATTTACCTCCACAAACTCAAAGCTATTCATAAAAAACTACTCAAAAGGATCAAGAAGTTCTTTGCATAGCGGGCATACGTAATCTACATTGCCTATTTGAGTGGCATTCTTATAATCATACCTGTAAATTGGTTTCCTCTTTTTAGGAAATTTTAGCCATACAATCTTAGTGCTTCCCATGAATTCTTTTTTGAGATTCATTTTCTTTGAGATAATTACGCGCTGACACTATCGGCCTTTTTAATCGTTTTTCAAGCGCCTTACGTGCATCACCGGCAATTTCCCCTCCGGCATTGGCATCTTTTTTAAGCTTTACTACACCCTGCGAATCTTCGGTGCGATGAATTTCGGTAGTCGCGCGTTCACCCAGCATGGTAAAGATAAGCTCAAAGTCGTTCATATGGTCGCGCAGATTATGCCGCGTTAACCCCTTTATATTTTTGTGTTTACCTGGGGTAATACCGAAAGTGGCTTTGGATACTTCCGCGGTAAGTATTTGATAATCGCGTTCTTGCCGCACTCCGCGCTTCTGCCATTCTTCAGTCAATTCTTCCCGGATAGCAATACCGCGCATGCGTTTTTCAATCCAGTCGTCGCTGTAGCCTTTGAGCTTATACAATACGCGTGTGCGTTTAGTAGCTAGCTCCGGATTCTCAATCTCCTGTATCCGCTCATAGCCGACCCTGGCCAGCCAGCGCTTAAGCGGTTCAGCCTTGGGAGATGGGATTGATTGAATAACACGTAGCATCCCTTCAGTATCGGCACAGTCGGTTTCGCGCATTTTTCCGTCCGGAGCGAACAATTTCAACCCGTGACAAAATGTCACGACTTCACTTCCCTCCTCATTTAACCTTTGTTTAAGTTTTCGCCAATAGGCGCCGGCATCCGGACTACCTGTAAGCACAGCCACCACATCCACCACCGAAAACCACCACTCTTTATTACGCAATACCTTACGAATCCGCTCCCCTCTGAATAAAGCTATTTCAGTCCCCACAAATGCCTCCTTATTTCGGCAAGCCGAGTATATCAATTTTCAGCTTATTGCTGTTCAAGCTCTTTCGTAATCCATCATACGCCTTTGCCACGCGCCCGGCATTCTTATAATCATACCTGCAAATTGGTTTCCTCTTTTTAGGCTTTATCATCTCTAAAACAAAAAACCTCCGCCGGATCAGGATTTGACCGGCGAAGGTTTTACTTTTTTAAAGTGGAGGTGAACCCCCTTCGAACGCACCACTGCAAGAGTTATCTAACACATCCAATTAAAACATATCCAAAGAAGCCTGTCAAGTTATTTAATTTTCTGCCCTCATCTTAGTTTGGCTAAAATCTTCTTTATTGCAGGCCTTAACGCGGGAATCTCTTCCTTGACCGTCTTCCAGACCACTTCCAGAGCAATGCCGAAATACTCGTGGATGACTTTATCTCTCATCCCCGCCATCATTTTCCAGGGAATTTCAGGGTATTTTCTTCTTATAGCATCAGGTATATGTTTTACGGCTTCACCGATAATTTCTATGCATCTTATTACCGCGTATGCCGTCCTCCTATCTTCAGAAAGTTTCTCAGAGGATATACTCTTAAGAAAATCTTCTGCCATCCGCATATTGTCCAATATGTCTTTAATATATACCCTATAGTCCCTCTTTACCATATATATATCACCTCTCTCAAAATATACTTTCTTAATAAAGGCTTCAAAGCTTTTTTCATGACTAGATCCACTTTTAATCCGGTAATTCTTGATAGATATCTCTCTATTTCTATATATTTTAATAGCCCAGGAGCCTCTTTAAATTCTACAAGTATGTCTAAATCGCTTTTTTTATTCTGCTCTTTCCTGCGATAAGAGCCAAAAACCCCTATACTTTTTAGCTTATATTGTTTCTTGAGCTCGGATTCTTGCTGTTTCAGTATGTTTTCTATGTGAGTTAGATTTATCATAGCCTAAAAACAGGGGTTTAAAAGTCTGCTGATATCTAAATTCTATCTTATTCTAAGGTTTAATTCAACAAAAACCTTTCAGAATCTTGCAATCTCTCAACGGGGGGTATTTTTAACTAAAATTTGCATTGATTCCCCAAAAAAGGACAAAAATAAATGTCCGCTGTCCCTATTTCCCTAGTTGTTATTAAGATATTTCTTAACGGTAAACACATTTTATACATTGGTTTTTATATTTATCCCGGCAAACCTGTCTACGCCCTGCTCATCCTGGACCCAGCCGTTATGCAGGCCACAAGAATACATTATCTCCATTGCCTTTTGGTATTCTTGCCGGCTAACCCTGCGGGAGATTTCCTGGTAGTCTTCGGCCTTATAGCAGGGAAAATACTGGCTCATCAGGCTGATATAGCTATCCGGGCTTAGCTCGTCAGCAATAAAACGCATTATCTGGGCGGTTCCGGAGAGATTATTCGGCAAGACCAGATGGCGGATAATTAAACCGCTTTCTATAATCCCGGCTTGGTTAAGCTGAGCCACCCCTACCTGCCGGTGCATCTCTTTAAGTGCCTTTTGATTTACCCCCGGATAATCCTCTGCCTGTGAGAATTTAAGGGAGATTTGGTTATCCGCGTAACGGGCATCCGGCAGATAGATATCAAAAATTCCATCCAGCTTTTCTAAGGTTTCTAGAGAATCATAGCCGCTGGTATTGTAAACTAAGGGAATGTTTAAGCCGCCAGGTATAGCCAAGAGCAGCGCCTTTAATATCTGGGTAATCACGTGGGTAGGCGTAACAAAATTAATATTGTGGCATCCCTCCTTCTGCAATGCCAGCATATAACTAGCCAGCTCTTCCTCGCTTACCGGCCGGCCTTTACCCAGCTGGCTGAATTCATAATTCTGGCAATAAACACACCTTAAGTTACAGCCGGCAAAAAAGATGGTCCCGGAACCATGCTCTCCTGAGATAACCGGCTCCTCTCCGTAGTGGCTTAAATAGCTATAGAGCACCGATTTTTTGCCTGTCTTACAGAAGCCGGTTTTCTCCTCCAGCCGGTTTACTCTGCAATTTCTGGGACAGATTGCGCAGTGCTCAAGTTCCCGGTATAACCTATCAGCCCGCTCTTGTAATGTTCCATCCCGATATGCCTTTAGATACTTAGGATACATTTTTTATCTGCTCCTGATAGAGCTTACGTATGGCGTTAAAGACGGCAATATACTCCTTTGATTGATAGTCAGGATATGCCCAGGGCCAGGGCCTGAATGTCGCCTCTTTACAAGAAAATCGCCTACGGCGATGACTTTCAGCGATTTTCGCAGTGGTATGGGAAAGTGGTTTATACTTTCCTGTACCATAAAAAAGGGTCGCCTCGGCAAATATACCCCTGCCAAGATAAACCCGGTGGCTATAATTCTTGGTAGTGGCTAAGATTACCTTGCCTAAGCTTAAGAATCCCGGGTCAATATTTATTCTACGTTTTTGTTTACGGGAAAAACGTTCTTCAAGTTTATTGGTGTAGAGCTTTATATAGATAAGCTTATCTTCGCATAAAAGCCGCTTAAAACTTAAATGTATGCGCTTTAAGGGCTTGCCCAATTCAGGATAATAATAATCCGTATAATCAAAATCAAGCTCCTGGCTTAAGAAATCTATTTCGCCGAAACGTCGCTTGAGAATATCCAGGACTTTATCTTTTACTGCATTCTGCTTATGGCTTTGGCTATACTGAGAGCCAAACCATTGCCTTACCGGCTTATATATTAATCCTATGATCAGCTTTGCGGGAGGGGGAATTTTTGTCTTACCCACGAGGAATGATTTTGGCGAGCTTACCTTATGGCTTGATATGGCTTTGGATATAGTGGTTCAAATTTACTTTGTCTTTCTCTTTCATATTATTGAAGAAGATGGCGATATTGAATTTTCCCTCTCTGTCTTTTACCTGTTCAGCCCTCACTATAACGCCTTCAAGGTTTAATTTTCTGGTGGCTATTTTATCATTCTTAAGCCTTAGGGGAAGCAAAAGAAGCAACCCTACCTTGGTCATCGGCTGGATAAACTTATCAACCTGGCAGTAAGCTCCTGATAAACTGATATCTTTAGTTTCAGTAACAAGGTCAAATGAACCGGCCTTGACTTTGAGAGGGAGTTTCTTATTGATACGGGGGTGTTTTCTTCTTTCTTGCACTTTATTCACGGGCTTACGCTGGGCTTTCTTTTTGCTCTGCGGCTTTCGCAAGATAAGTCTTATAACATTTCTTAGTGCAAAAATATTTTCCGTTGCGGTAATAGCGCCTTATCTTCTTAATTACCTTACTGCACCCGCCGCAATTGCCAAGATCTTCCTTTTTTGTCTTTTTTTCTTCAGCCATTTTTTCTTATTTTATCCTAAATTTTGCATTAGCCATTTGTTGCGGATTTTGCTATTGCAAAATCCTGGTTTATCTATGACTTGCCACATATTCGGATATGCTGCGCCTGACATCATTATCTAGGTCTTTAAACTCTAATCCCACCTGATAGCGGTATGAATGCGTAATCCGCTGCGCCCATTTTACTTCGCCGCTAGCAGCAACTAACTTATTCGGCATCAGATTTATCTGCATTGACATCCTGGATAGCCGCGGGATAAACTCTTCGCAAAGCATGCTCACTCCGCCCTCGGATATATCCTGAGTCAGGGTTGCGCCACTGGCGGCATCGCTTGAAGAATCATAATGGATGGGCAGGCCGCTTTTTAGCCTGAAATCCCTTCTCTTTTCATCCCAGGGAGTGAAATACATAGCCAGATCTCGCTTGGAAGCCGTGGCTATCCCATCCTCAAATTAAACCCACTTAGAATTATAACCTATGCTTGAAAGAATAACATATAAATGGCGTTTTGTCAAGTTCTCTCGCTTTACAAAATAATTTTTCCTGCTATAATTAGAGTATGTATTGCCGGCACTATGGCTTCAAGGAAAAACCGTTCAATGTAACCAGCGACCCGGCCTTTTTTTACTTAAGCCGCAGGCACAAAGAGGCAATTGCCTGTATGTCTTACGGCATAGAGCAACGTAAAGGCATCATTACCGTAACCGGAGAAATCGGCACCGGTAAAACCACGATCTGCCGCACGCTTCTGCATCAGTTAGACAAATCCATAAAAACAGCTCTTGTGCTTAATCCTTACTTCTCGGAGCTCCAGCTGCTGGAATTCATCGTCCAGGATTTCGGAATCAAGGTCAAGAAAAGAACCCGCCTCTCTCTGATCAACGAACTGAACGGCTTCTTAATAAACGAGTCGTGCTCAGGAAATAACGCCGCCATTATCATTGATGAGGCGCAGAATTTAACCGTGCGTCAGCTTGAACAGATACGTTTACTCTCAAATCTGGAGACAGACAAGGAAAAATTGCTGCAAATCATCCTCATCGGACAGCCGGAATTACGGGAGAAATTAGGGCTCCGAGAGCTACGCCAGATTAAACAGCGGGTTATGGTGGACTATCATATTGAGCCCTTAGACAATGATGAGGTGAAGGATTACATCCTGCATCGCTTGAGCATCGCCGGCAGCGATAGGCAAAAACCAGAATTTACTGAAAGCGCGCTCAGGGAAATCTGCCAATTTTCACACGGCGTTCCCCGTTTAATCAACCTCATCTGCGACCGGGCGCTCCTTCTGGGATTCATAAAAGAAAAAGACTGCATCTCGGAGGCAATCATCCGCGATTGCATCAAGGATATCAGGGTGAAACAATGAGCATCATTTATGAGGCCCTAAAAAAGATCTCCCGAAAGGATACTAATACATCCCATAATGAATCAAATCCTTCCCCCAGGCCAACCTCAAGCTCTGCCGTAATTAAATCGGCATCAAAAGATAAACCTGTGCTGGCCTTAGCCGGAATTACTGCGGTAATTTTAGTAATCTGGATAATGATGAATAAGCTAACCGCGCCATCAACTTTTCAGAAAATGCAAGCTGCAAAACAAACTGCCTCTGCTGCCTTATTGCACAGCGCTGCGCCATCGCCGATCAAAGAGGCGCAACCTCAAGGTAGCGATGGTTCGGCTGCGCTCAGTGCCAATGAAAAACTTCCTGCTCCGGAAGCTCCCGAGCTTATGCTAAACGGAATAGTCCTCTCAGCGGATGGAAACCTTGCTCTGGTTAATGGGGAAATACTTCAGGCGGGCGATGATATTCAGGGAGCAAAAGTGCAAGTAATCACTGATAAGCAGGTTACCCTAAGCTTCCAGAACCAAGAAATAATCCTAAAGAAAAAATAATACCCCTTTTTCTTCCTTGTCTCGCATAGTTAAGATTAATAAACGAATAATTCCTTGATCGCTTTATGGATTGCTTCCTGAGGAACATTCTCGCAGACTACAGGCCTGCCAATACCCTTAATCAGCACCAGGCGGTTGGTCCTGCCGATAAATTTCTTATCTAATTTATAGGCGTCAATAACATCCTTTTCTTTGAGAGCGATTATTTCCTGGGGCAGGCCGAGCTTGGCAATAAGATTAAGTATACGCTCATAGGCCGCGGAATCTAACATCCCTAAGCGCTGGCTAAGCCTGCATGCAGCAAGCATTCCCAGGGCTAGCGCCTCTCCATGGCTATATTTGAGATAATTTCCGGCTGCCTCAATAGCATGGCCGATGGTATGGCCAAAGTTCAGGATAGTTCTTAAACCCCTCTCCTCCCTTTCATCAAGCTGCACAATGCGCGACTTAATCCTGGCGCACTCATAGACCAGGTGCGTAAGCGCCGGCATATCCTTAAAGAAAAGCTGGCGGTAGTTTTCCTCTAAAAAGCGGAATAACCCTTCATCTTTTATAATTGCGTATTTCACTGCTTCGCTCATCCCGGCGCGCAGCTGTCTTTTATCCAGAGTAGCCAAAAAATCAAGCTCGCAGAAAACCAAGCGCGGCTGGTAAAATGTTCCCACCAAATTCTTGGCTATGGCAAGGTCAATTGCGGTTTTACCTCCGATACTTGAGTCTATCTGGGCCAGCAAGGTTGTGGGCACCTGCACCAGAGGCACTCCGCGCTTGTAGATACTGGCAATAAAACTACTCAAATCCCCCACTACCCCTCCCCCGAAAGCCAGCACCGCTGTCTTCTTCTGCCGGGCATAATCAGCCAATACCTCAACAAGTTTAACCGCATTGGTAATTGACTTTGCCTTTTCGCTGTCTATGCTGCTATAAAAGAATGAGGAAAACCCGCCTTTTTTCAGGCAGGACTTAAGCGCAAAGCCAAAGCGATGCTTAATCTGGCTATTGGTGACAATAAAGAGTTCCTGCGGCAGTTTCAAGGACTTAAGATACCCTGGTAGGTGTTTTAAGATACCCCTTCCAATGCATACGCAATAGCTTCTTTCTTTTAGATGTACTCTTATTATTTTCATAGCAGTGAGTTTTCTATCTTTAAAATGGCAAGCAGAATATTGACTATGGGCCAGATGATATAGTCAAAGAAGCGAAAATACAAAAGAATGAACAAAATGATAAATCCATACCGCTCAATAGCGGCATACTGCTTAGTGAGGCCTGCCGGCAGGATACTGATCAGTATCCGCGAGCCGTCAAGAGGCGGAACGGGTATAAGATTAAAGACTGCCAGCACCAGATTGATGAGTATTCCTTGTAATATGAGCTGCGTTATGAAAGTAGGCACAGCCAGGTCCATCTTCAAAAGTAAACTCAAACCCGCGGCTAAGATAATATTCGCCAGAGGCCCGGCTAAACCTACCCAGAGGATATCCTTCTTAGGGTTCCTCAGGCCCCAGTAATTAATCGGCACTGGTTTTGCCCAGCCAAAAATAACCGGAGACCGGGAAATGACTAAGAGTATGGGAAGTAATACAGTGCCAAAAGGGTCAATATGCGCTAAAGGATTTAAGGTGAGCCGGCCGGCGTATTTTGCGGTGCGGTCTCCCAGCCAATAAGCAGTGGCGCCGTGGGCATATTCGTGGATTACTACGGCCAGGAAAAAGATAATTATGGAGAAGAGAAAACTCATGTCAAGCGCTTATTTTTTCTGTTGGGATTGAGCAGTTCCTTTGGCAGCTTTGGGAGCAGAAGCGCCTTCGCTCTTTCCTTTGCCGGCTGCCCCGCCGCCTGGCGGGGGCGGGGTGCTCGGAGCGCCTGCGGCTTGCGGAGCCTTCTCTGCAGCTTTCTCCTTCTTTACTTTTATCTTCAGGGATTTTATCTTAGGCAAACCGAATACCGGGCTTTCTTCGTTAAAAGAACCCTTACTGATATAATATTTAATCCGCTCAATGCGCTTAAGCACCGAACGCTGCTTTCTGTTTTTTAACGATGAACTCAAGGTGGAATGTATAGACATTTTTATAATCTCCTCAATGAGCCCCGCCGCAGGCGGGGCGGATTAAACTTACAATTTCCTCAGCTGGCAGTCCGGATACTTAGTTTTAAGTTTTACTAAGCTGTTCTGCGCATGGTCTTTGAGGTCAAACTTTCCCACGCAGATTACGGTATACTTACCCTTTACCAACCCAAAGGCATGGTAGCCTTTATTCTCCAGGCGAGATAATTCCTTCTTTACATTTTCACTGCGCGAGATACTGGCTACTTGAATTGTATACTGAGCCTTCGCTGTTGTCGCGCCTTGCCGGGGTTTTGAGATTTTTAAATGGTTTTGATTTTTGGCTAAAAGCGAAGCGTTCTCTTCTTTAACTTCGGGCTCTGGTTTTTGTGGTTTATCGCTGACAGCGGCGCCACTAATGGCCTCGCTTAAAGGAACAAAAGGAGCGTTGATTTCCTGCGGGATAACCCTGGCTATTGGCTTCTTGCCTTTTTCAACTCCCAACGAAAAGGAAACCAGGCCAACAAAAATAAAGGCGATCAGCTGAAATATAGCTTTTTGGAATCCGCGCACCTTCGCCAGCCGCAACGGATCAGCCTTTGGTGAATTTCCTTGCGCCGCTTGATTACGCAAATCAAAAAGTTCCAACTGGGTAGGATTATTCTTCATTTAATTGTTACATTATATAACCAAAGCCGTCAGTGCTGCAAGTATTTTTTTAAGTTCAGCCTCTTAATGGTTCTCAGGAAGGCATCAACCACATTCGGATCGAATTGTGTGCCGGATTTATTTTTGATTTCCTTGAACGCCTCAGGGATACCCATCCTCTCTCTGTAGGGCCTGCCATAAACCATTGCCTCAAACGCATCAGCCACGGCCATAATGCGCGCCCCTAAAGGAATGTTACCTTTTTTTAACCTTGAAGGATACCCGGTGCCGTCATACTTTTCATGGTGATAGAGGATAATCGGGACCGCAGGCCTTATGGCTTCTAAGTGTTTTAAGATCTGCGCGCCCTTTAACGGGTGTCCTTTAATAATAGTGCGCTCTCTTGCGGTAAGCTTTGATCTCTTGGTCAAAATTTCTATCGGGATATCAACCTTGCCCGCATCATGGAGCTGGCTGGCAAACTTAAGCGATTGGAGCTCTTTCTCGCTGAGGTTCATCTCCTGGCCGATAGCGCAGACCAACCGGCTAAAATAGGGGCTATGGGTGTAAGCATTCGGGACGCGGGTATCAAACAAAGTAACCATAGACTTAATGCTCCCCAGGATAATTTTTTGCTGTTCTTCGTAGAGCTGCAGGTTGCGGATACCGATAACCGATTGTTCTGCCACGGTCATTAGAATTTCCTGATCGTAGGTATCAAAAGGCCGGGAGGTTTTATTGCGCCGCAGGATAATAATTCCCACCAAATCATCCGCTATCAATGGCACCGCGATACTGTACTTGCTGCGCACCACCGAGGACCGGCGCAGGACTAATTTCTCAAGCCTGCCTGAGATTCGCGCGTTCCGATAGACGATGCATTTTGCGCCCCCCCGGGTAACGCAGCGCAGCGCTATCCTTCTCTGGGCAGGGTCCAAAATGACAATCGCGCAACTATGGGCTTGTAGTATCTGAGAGATCAGCCTTGCCAAACGCAGGAGCAAATTCTTTAAATCATAGGTAGAATTAATCAACCGATAAATAGTATGAATGGCTGAAGTTACTGCCTTATACCTTCTCGTAAGGGTCAAAGAGTTTCTTATATTCATCTAATGCGCACCTGTCAGTCATCCCTGCGATATAATCACAGATAACTCTTCTGGTATTCTCGCCTTTTTTGATACGTAGATTTGTTTCCCCGGGAAGCGCTTGAGGATTATCCAGGTATAGCTCAAACAGCTCAGCTATAAAACGTTTGGCTTTGCCTGCCATACGCACCACCCGATAATTCTGATAGAGATTTTCCATCAGAAAATCCTTAAGCGGTAGCCGTAAGGCCTCCATTTCCTTGCTGAAGACGACCAACCTATGCTTAGAGCTGCGGCAATCGTCAACCGATTGCACCTTTTCCTCTTTTATCCGACGCTCTGTTTCTTTGAGCAAATCAGTTACCTGCCAGTCAATTAAGAGCCGGATAATTTGATATTTCTTAAGCTGAAGCTTTAACTTCTTATAGCGCAGGCCAACCTCTCTATCGGCCCGAGCCCAAAGTTTGACTTTTCTTAATTCCGGCTCATCCAATAAACCAGAAGCGAGCCCGTCATCAATATCATGATTATTATAGGCGATTTCATCAGCGATGTCTACTACCTGTGTTTCTAAGGAAGGCAGCTTATCCGCTGAGAATCCTTCGCTTGATACGCTTTCGTCGTAGGATGAAGTATGCCTGACAATCCCTTCCCTTACCTCCCAGGTTAAATTCAATCCGGGAAATTCCGGGTAATGTTCTTCCAGTAAATCGACAATGCGCAGGCCCTGCAGGTTATGATTGAAACCGCCGTAGTCTGCCATCAATTCATCCAGGGCCTCTTCGCCGGAATGCCCAAAGGG
>Ga0155429_169_pt1 | contig 19678 bp, 24 predicted proteins | sample RifCSPhighO2_02_FD_106397 | JGI IMG/M metagenome (GOLD analysis project Ga0155429, IMG submission 106397) | Omnitrophica WOR_2 bacterium RIFCSPHIGHO2_02_FULL_45_21 | reverse complement strand
CCAAGTACCAATTGTAAAATCTCACACCCTGCTCACGGTCAAATTTCATTCCCGCCGGTAAAGACTTAACGGTCTGGCGGTTCTTTATATTTGAAACCACCTTGTGATCCCAATTATTATCTAATTTATCCAGAAAATATGGAGGATCTGTTAAAACAATATCAATGGAACTTTCTGCTATCTTATCCAAGACTGTAAGCGCATCCGCACAAATTATTTTATTTAAAAATGTATTCTTCATTTCTTTGTTATTCCCCGAATTCCTTTTTTAAAATTTTATAAACTTTACATCTAACCTCTTTATCAAAATTCTTCACGAATAATGGGTCTGCCAACTTAATAACCCTGCCTTTATAATCATAAACCCATCTGTTCCTATCGGCCCTATTGCATTTTTGACATTGGGGAATTATGTTCCCGGAAACCAACGGCTTATTAGGATCTTTATGTGCTTGCTGCAATTTTGTTTTTGTGCCCGGCCAATGAAAGTGTGGCTCGCCCTCTCTTGATCCACAAGTAGCACATCTATAGCCATATGCAACCTTAATTTCTCCCCAATTACTAACATCTTTTTCCCTGTGTCCTTTTTTGAATCCAGGGTATGGCTGTTCGAGGGTGTGAAGTTTATAATATCCCCTTTTAACCTTCTCAACTATATTATCCCTGCCACCAGCAACTATCCACCAACCATCTTGTGCCCCTAAGTGCCTTGCCTGCTGAACATCGGCTGTATCGGGATAGAATTCTCGCATGAAATGAGTTAATTCTGTTTTTGAAGCAACCTTAGTTTTAGGATATCCCATAGATAGATATACTAAAACAAGTGCATTTTTGGTAAATTTCTTATCCTTAGTGAATAGCTCCGGTAACTTAACTCCAAATTTTGCAAGAAATTTCTTATGGAAATTCGCGATAAGATTATATTGTCCAATTATTTTATCTGTTGGTAAATTATTGTAATCATACATAATTGCCCCCTTAGCTATAAATACAATCCGGCTAAAACAAAAAACCTCCGCTTTTTCGAGCGAAGGTTTTAATTATTTTCCCGCCATACTGCTTGGCGGATCCGCCATGAATTTTAGCGGAACGTGGCAGTTCCCCCTTCAAACATACCACAACTGATTGTAAATTTATTTTTAGCATAGAAAATAACCTTTGTCAATCATTTTCTAGAAAAATTTGCCCTTTTACTAAACCAAATGTAAGAATTTTTCCCCGCCTTCCAGGGGATCTAGGGCATACTCAATTTTAATTTCCCCTTTTTTATCCTTTAAATCAATATGTTCTTTATTTGCCTCGGGAAAAATTACCTCAACCCTGGGAGAAAAAATATCATCCTCATTCTCCTCTCTTACCACGGCAATCCGTTTATCGCTCAAAGCTGCGATGGTCCCTATGGGCCAAACGCCTATTATTTTAAAGAAACTTTCTAAGAGCTCAGGGGAAAAGGCCCTCTCCTTTTCTACTTGCATCAAGTTATAAATCAAATCGGGCGGATAATTTCTTTTATAGCTTCTCCTTGAATTGAGGGCATCATAAACATCGCATATGGAAACAATCAGGGAGGCAATGTGCGGCCTTTGCGCAAATGTCAGCTTAGGATAACCCTTTGCATCGTATCTTAAATGGTGCTCAAAAGCAACCACTGCCGGCAGCACCCCAATATTTTTCGTATATTTTAAAAGTATCTGGGCCCCTAAAACTGTATGGCTCTTCATAAGCATGAATTCTTCATCGCTCAGTTTTTCCCGCTTATCAAGGAGCTTCTGGGAAATAAAAATCTTTCCCATGTCATGGAATAAAGCGGCGATACCCATATTGGAGATATCGTCTTTGGAGAACCCCAGCTTATGAGAAAAATAGAGAGAGAGGATGGCTACATTCAGGATATGAAGATAGGTACTGACATTGCGTTTCTTTAGAGTTGATAATTTTAGAAATTCCGGATAGCCGGAGAGCATATTTTCCATAATGCCGGTAATTGAAGAGCTCAAATCCGCATAATCAAGAGTTTCTCCGTTAATAACTCCGTTTACGTAATGGGATATTTTCTCGGCGGAATTTTCATACTGTTCAATAAAATTGGCCGCCTTTTTAACTTCCTCTTCCGGAGTGGATGCTAGATTTATTTTTCCTGCGGAGATATTTTTAACACCGCGCAAAGACAAATACTCCTGAATGTCATCGCCTGCGCTTTCTTTAGGGGCAGCAATAGAAGCGATAAAGCAGTTGAGCTCATCCTTTTTCAATTGCCGGCGGAAGACGATTTTCTCAATGCCCCTTTGTTTTAAATGAAGAATCAGCGGTTTAACTGACTTACTAAAATTAAAGAAAATCTCTTTTCCCGAAGTCAATTCCTCTCCCACAATCCCGATAACCAGCTCGCCTTTCTCCTCTATCAGATCTTGCAGGCTCTCGTATGCCTTGTCAAGTGAATTTTTAAATGCAGGATGTTCCAGCGGATAAATCTTTGCCAGCTGAAATGACGCTACCAGCAGCCTGAGGGAATTTTCAATGCTTTCCGGCATCCGGGTATCCTAAGGCCTCTCTTGCCTTTTTTCTTAGGCCTCTATTCCAGAAAAATCTCTTTTTGCTTAAAATCATCAGGTAATCCCTGGCTGGAATAACTGCGTCTTTTTCTCTTATAACCTCTATATTTTTTTCTAAAACACAATTTCTTATGCCCAGCGGGCTAAAGATACCTAACAGCTCTTTAAACGCCTTCTCTGCTGTTTTTTTGTTATCCGCCAATATCGCAAAGGCCTCTTTTTTTAAAAAAATATCTTTTTCTTCCAGGAGAGAAAATAAAAAATCTTCGTCTTGCGCCGGCATCTTCCGCATTGCCTTCAAAACCTCTATTTTTATTATGCGTAAGGGAAAGGAAAATATTTCTTTTAGTATTTCCATGCTCGGAGCGGCCTCAATCAGCGTTAAACTCTCTATGATATTTTTAAGAAACTCCATATCGAAAGACCGCTTCTTTAATTCATCGCAGAAAATAAACAAGCCGTCTTTCGGGAAAAAAACCAGGAATAGCTTTACTATCTGTTGATTGATTACGTTTTCTTTAAACATTTTTCTAACGTAGTCGTCTATTTTAAACGAACTTGCGTTTAAAATATCCATAAAATACTCGAGATTATCAACAGGCATACCCTGCAGAATAATATTTTCTATAAAGCTGGATACGCATATTCTTACGGGTTCAAAAATATTTGCAAAAGATGAATTATCCTTTTTCATCCTGAATATCTTTAAGAAGTTCTTCAAGAATTCTACGTCCTTTTCCTTTACTATTGCCTCCCACTCTTCTAATATTTTTTCCCGAATCAGGTTCAGCCTCATCTCGTTGTTTTCTTCCGCCAATAAATTAAGAATGAGCAGGCGGTAATTAACACGCAAAAGCTTATAATCCAAAGTTGCCTGAATGTCTTTTTGGGCTCCTCCATCTTTAAGCAAAGCTAAAAATATACGTTGGTAAACTCCCGGGGCGGACTGCAGTTCAGGCGATGAGAATAGTTCTTTGATTCTTTTTTTCGTAGATGGTTTGAGCGCGGCCTCCGTCAGGCTGCTTTTAGACGCTAACGCAGAAGCTATTTCCTTATGGCGGTCGTTATCAATGAGAACGGAAAATAAATTGAGGCTTAAAGGATTAAAGTTTTCATTCTCGGTTACTTCTTCCCAGAGCGTATCGGCAAGCTGGTCCGAGCCAAGGTCCTTAAAGAAATTCTTTACTTTATCCAGCTCAGCGCCTTGAGGGATATTTCTATATTGCAGCATCAGCTTAAAGGCATCTTTGCCGCATCTGGCGAATTTATCTTTGTCGGTATTCTTTAGATGATTTAAAAAGATGCCCAGGTTCTCCTGCACATCTTCATTCTTCAGCAGGTCATCGCTTCTAAATTTTGCAATAATTCCTCCGAAATTATCGGCCAGTTGAGCTATTTTGTGCGCATCTTTCTCTTGGATAACTTCACGAAATAGAAATGTCCAAATATCCTTGTATCCTTCTCCCTGAGCATACAAAAGCTGGGAATAGTCAAGGCTTTCAACGAGAATATGAGGAGCCGCTTCTTTCCTTAAGTAATTCTCTATGCCGCCTTCTTTAAAAATCTGCGTCGGAGGCCGGGATGCCCTTACGAGAAAATGCATTAATTCGCCGATGGTTACGCCTGGCTCTATCTCAATACTTTTTATCTTGCGGAAATGAAAGAATCCCGCCAACCCCATGACAAGCCCTGCCTTTTCTAAATTCTGGCCGTCTACAACCAGAAAATCAGCCGCAAAGCCGATTTTAAGCGGATTTAAAAAATGCAGCAGCGAATCTACTTTTTCCTTTAACTCCTGCGATGATTTTATAAAGACGGGATGTTCCGGGAAATAAATTGAGCCGTTATTGAGGGCGGCCTTAAGGCTCTTGAGGAATTCCTCCAAAGCTTCTTCTTTATCCATCAAGAAAATCGCCTTCCCGCCTCTGGGGGGATCCGCCGTAGGCGTGATCGGCGATAACTTTCTGCGATTTTCGCAGTGGTATAGGAAAGTGTTGCACTTGTGCCCGTAAGGGCATACTTTCCTGTACCATTAAAAAGACGGCGCTTATTGCAGAACAAGATACACCTTGCGGGCTAATTCCTTGCCGCTTTCCGTCAGGAAAACCTTTTCTATAATTTTATCTAACTTTTCTCTATCGCTCGTATCAAACTCGTCTTTAAGATTAACTAACCAATCGGCATCGTAGAGCACCCCGAAGTTAAGTGTATTCACCTTGCCGGGGGAATGATGATGCGCGATAATCTGGCATACCTCGTCAATAACATCTTTTTTAATCTGCAGCTTTTCCATAATAGAGCGGGCTATCGGCGGGCCCTCGATTTCCTGGTAATTTCCGGCTGTGCTCTTATGTTTACTTTCCGCCTGATGTATTCCGATGTCATGGAGAACGCTTGAGGCAATCACTACCAAAGGATCGGCCTTCTCTTTTTCTAAAAGCTGCTGGGCATAGCTTAAAACCTTTTTGGCATGGTTAATCCTTTTCTGGTCCAGTCCGAAATATTTTTCCATCTCTAAGATTAAAAGCTCTTTTTTGGTTTTGTATTTATCCTGAATAGGCTCTTTCTTTGCTGTGGCTAATAACTCTTTGTAACGCTCCAAACCTATGCACTCCACCGCCTTGGGGCACCATAAGGCGCAGCCAAAGTCAACCCGGGGATTGAATACCTCCTGCTTACAACTATGGCATTTCCTCTTTGGTTCATCCTTAAAGAATTCAATTACCGCCTGACAGCCGGGACAGGGAACCTCGATAACGTCTTGCGGCTTCCAGTATTGCGAATCCTGCCCCGGGCATTTGTTATCCGCCATAGAATATGGTTACTCCTTTTATCTTATCTCGTCTATGGATTTCAGATTATAGTAACCCAGAACCTTGACTTTGGCTTTGGATTTACTCACCAACCAATCGTGATACTGCCGCATAAAGCGTTCGTGTTCCTGCCTGCTTCCCCATTCATAAACTGAAAGCAATTGATTCTTAAAATCAGCGCGCTTCATGGTAAAATATGCCAGGAAACCCTTAGCTTTCCTGGCATAACCCGCCCACATTCGACAATCCTTCCGGTAAACGTTAACTTCTTTTGGCGCAATTTCAAACAAGACGGCATGGATAAACATTTTTTAAAATTTCTTATTCCCGTGTCGATGCGGCCGCAGGCGGTTTTTCTTGATTTTTTTCTTAATTGCCTGCTGAAGGTCTATGCGGCGCGCGCCGCAGTAGTCAAATATCCTGATACAGCAATCCGCCAATTCTTCGGCAAGTTTGTCTTTTTTGGCATGGTTACGCAATACCTCAAGCGCCTCAGAAAGTTCGGAATGCATCAGGGCAATTAATTCACCGTCATTCCTGTCTCCGGACCACCAGCCTTTTTCTCTGGCAATTTTATGTGAAATCTTTATCAGCTCTCTTACGGTAGACATGCTTATATCCTGGATAACCTTTCCCGGACCAGCTCGCTAAGCAATTTATTATCGCACCTCTCGGCAAATTGCGCGATGAGCTGCTTGATTACCCTTCCCATATCCTTAAGCCCCTTTGCGCCGGTTACCCTGAGCACCTCTTCAATTGCCTCTTTAATCTTTTCTTCAGGCACAGTTTGCGGAAGATACGACTTTAGAATTTCTAACTCTCTTGTCTCTTTATCCGCTAAATCCTGGCGGTTGCCTTGCTTAAACTGCTCAATGGAGTCCTGGCGCCGCTTAATCTGCTTCTTTATGACTGTGACAACCTCCATATCATTGAGCTTCTCCTGCCTCTTGTCTATGGCGGTATTTTTTAATTCTGCCCGCAAAAAACTCAAGGTAGAAACCGTAACAGCATCCTTAGCCTTCATTGCCTTTCTAAAATCTTCCAGAATTTTTTCTTCCAGCATGTAAGGTATTTATCCTCCTCTCTGGTTATGGCTTTGGCTATGGCTTATATGGAGAGCCAAACCATTGTTTTACCGGCTTATAATTTTCTTAAAAACACCGCGATTCGCTCAATCGCCTCTTTCAAGTTATCAAAGTTTGAGGTATATGAGATACGGATATAATTATCAAATCCATTTCCAAAAGCGCTCCCCGGCACAACTGCCACTTTCTGTTCCTTCAGCAATCTCCGGGCGAATTCCATATCATTTAATCCGGCCTTATCTATGCAGGTGAATAGATAAAATGCCCCCGCGGGTCTTACGCATGTAAGGCCCAGGCTGCCTAAACCTCTCAGCAGGTATTCTCTTCGCCTTTGATATTCGCGTTTCATTTCTTCAATGTCTTTCTTTCCTGTATGTAACGCCTCGCAAGCCGCCATCTGGCTGGTTATGGGAACGCACATAATAGTGTATTGATGGATTTTGGTCATCGCGGCGATTATTTCCCGCGGGCCACAGGCAAAACCCACCCGCCAACCGGTCATGGCGTAACTTTTAGAGAATCCATCAAGATAAATTGTATTATTCCTTGCCTGGTGAAGCGAGGCAAAAGGGGTATGTGTAAAATCATAGGCCAGCTCTGCGTAGATTTCATCGGATAGGCAAAGTATTTTATGTTTTAGAATTATTTTGTTAAGCTCGCCCAATTCTTTTCTGGTATAAGAGATTCCCGTTGGATTCGCAGGGTAATTTAAGACCACCGCCTTAGTTCTTTTATCAATAGATTTTTCTAAGAGCCGGGGCGTAAGCTTAAACCCATAGTCCTTTGTGTTTACATATACAGGGATACCCCCGGCCAATTCCGTGACCGGGCCGTAAGAAACATAGCAAGGCGTAGGAATGACGATTTTATCGCCCGGGTTTATAATTGAACGTAAGGCCAGATCTAATCCCTCGCTTACTCCCACAGTGATGAGAATTTCATCATCCGGATTATACTCTAAGCCATATCTATTTTTTAGATGGTTGGCTATGCTAAGCCGTAATTTATAGAGCCCTTTATTTGAAGTATAGGAAGTAAAACCCTGTTCCAGAGAGTAGATTCCTGCTTCGCGAATCTGCCAGGGAGTTACAAAATCCGGTTCTCCCACTCCCAGCGATATTACGTCCTCCATCCCCAGCACCAGGTCAAAGAATGCCCGTATGCCGGATGGCTGTATTTTTTCGACTTTTTTAGAAATAATGTCACTCATCTACTAATTACGAGTTGCGAGTTTACCGGCACTTCAACTTCGCTTGAGTGCCAATCCTGAGTGTAATCGAAGGACCAGTTATTGATTTAATACGATATGGCGATTCTCTTATTTTCTTCCCTGCGCTTTAAAACCACGCCATCTTCTTTATATTTTTTTAGCAGAAAATGTGTTACGGTTCCCCGGACATTTTCCATACAGGAAAGCTTCTCAGCCACGAAGCTTGAAACCGTATGGATATTCTTTCCTTCCACCACTACCAAAAGGTCATAGCTTCCGGAAATAAGGTAACAGCTGGCAACCTCTGGAAAGGAATAAATCCTCTCGGCAATCTTATCAAAGCCCAGATCTTTTTGAGGGACGATGTTGACTTCAATCAGCGCCCTGACTTCTGCATCTTCGCTTCGGATAAGCTCTTTGTTTATCACGGTCTTATATTTTAGAATGACGCCTTCTTTCTCGTATTTTTTAATTGCCTGCTTGACTTTCGCGGCATCATTCTTCGTCATCCCGGCAATCTCTTCAGGCCTGGTGCGCGCATCCTTTTCCAAAATCTCTAAAATCTCATCCATTTTTTCACCTCTTCGTATTTATTTGTTTCCAGAGCTCTTTGGCTTCTAATTTTTCTTTGCGGTCAAAATAGATATTTTTACCCGTTGCGGAAAGAGGAACCCCGATTAGAGGATTACACTCTTTCAATAAGGCTAACCTGTATCCGGCTAAGCCTGCCCGGTACATAATGCGGTTATCAATATTGAAATTTGCCGCGGCCCGGGCAGCGCTTGAAACAGCAATACCTAAATCCAAAAGCTTAAACATGCAAAATGGCCCAGCCATAAATATAGTTTCTGGCGGCTTAGCGCTGAGGAATTCCTGGCAGCCTTTAAAACCGCACCCGCCACAGTTAAACCCTAAGGGTTTACGGCCATTGACTCCGATTAAAATAAGGCAATCTGATCTATCAACCGTATCGGCATCACTAAGCCAGTCAAGGGCAATCGCTTTTTGCGCCTCAGCAGGCCTATCTTTCTTGAACTGAGCACAGATTTTCCTTGTCTCAGCGCTCACCTGTGCCTTCTCCTCATCGCTGAGTATTTTATATGCTATATCGTCTATCCCCGCGCTCTTAGGCGCGGTGCGGATAGATATGCCGATAATCTTTGCCGCTGCTTTTACCGCTTCTTTCTCTTGCATTTATGGCTGCGGCTATTCGGTTGCCGCACCATTGCCTTACTGGCTTAAAGCTTACCTAATAAAGTCAGGATGCCGATAAGGATAAAAACTCCTGCGCTGACGAAACGCAGGATAGAGAGCGGAATAAACTTCGCCACCACTTCACCTAAGCATACCGCAATCAAGGTTGCCAGGCCAAAGGCAAGCATTGCTCCCCAGAATACCGTCCAGGGAGATTTTGTCTTCGCGACTAAGCTAAATACCGCAAATTCCGTTTTATCGGCAAGTTCTGCTAAAAATATCGTTCCAAATGCGGTAAGAAAAATCTTCCAATCCATTCGTCTGTCTCCTGTCGTCAGTCGCCGGTCTTTAATATTCTACACTTTTTTAGCTCTGACCGGTAACTAGTGCACTAGTGGCCGGTGGCTGGTGGCTGATTTTTCCTGACTGCCTGTGCGGTAACAATAGCCTCGGCAACCTGGCGCATTGATTTGCGGGAATCCATGCTATATTTCTGAATTGTCCGATAAGCCCCGTCCTCAGACAAACCCTGTTCCCTCATCAATATCCCTTTTGCCTTCTCTACCAACTTACGGGTTTCAAGCTCTTCCTGAATAATTTTTGATTTCACCATCAGCTCGGTATTTTCTATAACCATTGCCGCCTGATTGGCAACTGCGGTGAGCATATGGATTTCATTCTTGCTAAAATTGTGGGGCTTTGAAGTATAGAGGTTGACTACGCCGATGGCTCTACTCTTTACCAGCAGTGGAACGCACAATAAAGAAGCAAGCCCATCTTTTCTGGCGATGTCTTTGTATTTATATTCTTTTTCCTTAGTTACATCATAGACAGTAATCGGCTTCTTCTCCCGCACAACTTTTCCGGCTATGCCTTCGCCGATTTTCAGAGGCGGCTTTTTGTTATAACTTTCCGAAATAGACTGGGTTGCCCTGATAACTAACTCCTGTTTTTTCTCATCAAGGAGCATCAGCGAACAAATCTTAGAGCCCAGGGTCTGCGCGGTCACCGTCACAATCAGCCGCAGGATATCATCAAGATATAGATCTGATGTGATAGCCTGCGCTATTTTGGAAAGGGCTTCAATATGATTGTTAATTTTTGGCATATTTTGCTTGACAGGCCTTTACGCATATACCGCAAATGTACTGATCGACAACCTTTTGTTTTTGAAATTCTTTAAGCAGGGCAAAACAGCCCTGATGGTCAAAATCCCTCTGGTTTTCCTTTATGCACTTGACAGGGCATATTACCATACAGGCGCGGCAATTTCCACAATCTTCTTTGCTGGGCTTATCGCTCTTTAAAGGCATATCGCTAAGCACCGTTACCAAGCGGAATTGACTGCCGAATTTTTTATTTACCAATAAATTATTCCTGCCTAACCAACCTAAACCGGCAAGCTCGCCGATTTTCTTATGCGAGAGATGGGCGGTCTGCCTCTGCCAATCTACGATCTGGGAGGCCGGGATGGGGATGGACCTAAAGCCGGAATTTTGGATAAGATTCGCCAGGCGAAGGGCCAGCTGGTCCAAAAGCATATTAACCGTGCGGTAATGGTGAAAATAAAGCTTGGTCGGCTGCTGCTCAATTTCATCTAATATTCCCGAAGACGCCCTCACTCCCAGGCAAATTGCCCTATCCAGGTTTTTAAGAATAGCTGAACCCAAGCCAAAGCCGTCTCTGACGGAAGTTACATCCGCCACTCCGAATAAATCCGCTCCCCAATTCAGGCAGAACTTCTTAATTCTCTGGTAATTTTTTGTTTTAGACATAATATTATCATACCATAAGAGAATATATAGGTAAAATAATACAGTATCAAGGTATCACAGTCGACACCCTGGCGCCCTGACACTTTGACACTGCTTATTACAACTTCTCCGGATGGTGCCGGACAACCTTGGCTTGAATCATATATACTACATCTTCGGCGATGTTTGTGGCATGGTCGCAGATACGTTCCAGATGGCGGGCAACTAAGATTAATGGGACGGCCCGGGGCGCGGTTCGCCCGTCTTTAACCAGATAATCATAAATCAACTCTTTCTGGACTAAATCCCGCAAGCCGTCGGCTTCCTTGTCAGAGAGAACCACTTTCTTTGCCAATTCTACGTCCTTATTGATAAAGGCATCGATTGCCTCCTTTAGCATCGTTTGAGAAAGGTTTGCCAATTTGGGTATATCAATCAGGGGTTTGAGAACCTGCTGAGTAATCAACTCCAGCGCCCGCTGGGCAATATCCACTGCCAGGTCTGCTATACGCTCTAAATCCGAGTTAATCTGCATCGCCATGGTAATAAAACGCAGGTCCTGGGCTACCGGCTGGCGCAGGGCAATCAGGTCAAGACAGAATTCATCAATCTTATTTTCCAATTCGTCTATTTTCTTATCCGAGGCAATGACTTCGCCAGCCAGCGCTTCATTTCCTTGTTTTAAGGCCTCAACGGATTTAAAAATCGCCTCCTCAACCAAAGATGCCATCATCAGTATATCCTGCCTTAACTGCTTTAGTTCTTCGTCGAATATACGCTCCATTTTTACCTCCGCTGCATCCTAACCATACCTTCCCGTTATATAATCCTCGGTCCTCTTATCCTTTGGCGCGGTAAACATCTCAACTGTTCTATCAAATTCAATCAACTCACCTAAAAGCATAAAACCGGCATCGTCAGATGCCCTGGCTGCCTGCTGCATATTGTGGGTAACAATAACGATGGTATAATCATTTTTGAGTCTCTGCATCAGGCCTTCTATCTTTAAAGTTGCCTGGGGATCGAGCGCGGAGCACGGCTCATCCATAAGCAGGATGTCCGGCTCTACCGCAATCGCCCTGGCTATGCAGAGCCTCTGTTTCTGCTCCAGCGACAAACCCAGGGCATTCCTATGCAGTTTATCTTTTAAATCATTCCAAAGCATAACCGATTCCAAACTCTCCCGCACTATTTGCTCGCGCTCACTCTTCTCCACTAAATGATGAACCTTTAATCCAAAGATAATATTCTCGTACACTGAGAGCGGAAAGGGATTAGGCCGCTGGAAAACCATCCCGACTTTTTTGCGCAGTTTTACCAAATCGCTAAAATCTCCGTCCAGAATGTCAGCGCTGTCAATTAAAACCTCTCCCTCAATACGCACCCCGTCAATCAAATCGTTCATCCGATTGAAAACCCTTAAAAGGGTGGACTTCCCGCATCCCGAAGGCCCAATGATTGAGGTAATCCGCTTTTCCTGAAAAGCTAAGTTGATTTTTTTTAAGGCCTGGAACCCGCCATACCAAAGGCTGAGATTATTGGTGATTATTTTAGACATCTTAATTCATTATCCAAACTTCCCCAAGATATACTCCTCTGTCCTCTTATCAGCCGGTGCGGTAAAAATCTTCTGGGTTTTATCGAACTCAATCAACTCGCCCATAAGAAAAAATGCGCTGCGGTCGCCTACCCTGGCCGCCTGTTTGGTATTGTTAGTAACCAGAATAATAGTATAATTTTCTTTCAATTTAAGCATTGACTCTTCAACCTTGGCGGTTGAAACAGGGTCAAGCCCCGAGCAGGGTTCGTCAAATAAGATAACCTCGGGCCTAAGCGCAAGGGTCCGGCTGATACACAGGCGCTGCTGCTGGCCGCCGGAGAGCTTGGTCGCTGATTCTTTAAGCCTTTGCTTAACCTCATCCCACAAGAATGACGCCTCAAGCGATTCTTCAACAATCCCGTCAAGAACTCCCCTATTCTTTATCCCGTGCATACGCGGCCCGTAGGAAACATTGTCATAAATAGACATAGGAAGAACCTGGGGAAGAGCAAAAATCATTCCTACATTTTTTCTCAAAATCTCAGGACTGAGTTTCTGGATATCTTCACCGTCAAGAAGAACCTCGCCGCTTACTCTGAAATTTGCCTCAAGTTCATTCAGGCGGTTAAGCTGTCTTAAAAAAGAGGTCTTTCCGCTATTTGCCGGGCCGATGACAGATAATATTTCACTGCTATGGATTTGCAGGCTGAGTTCTTTTAAGGCCTGCACTTTGCCAAACCAAATACTAAGTTGTTTTACAATTATTTTACTTGCGGTCTGGGTTACCATTTCTTCTTTTTCCTTAGACGTGAGCGGATAATTACCGCAAAGATATTCATCGTAAAGCTAATCCCCACCAAAACCATGGCCGTGGCATAGCGGGTCTTAACCGCTATATTCGGTATCTGGGTAGAGATGATATAGAGATGATAGGGTAAAGCCATTGCCTGGTCAAAGATAGAAGCCGGAAGTTTCGGCAGATAAAAGGCCGCTACCGTAAAGAGGATCGGCGCGGTCTCGCCCGCGGCCCTGGCTAAGCTCAAAATTGCCCCGGTCAATATCCCGGGAATAGCAAAAGGCAGAACCGAATGCCTGATGGTCTGCCAGCGGGAAAGGCCCAGGGAAAGGCTTACTTCCCGGAATTGATATGGCACATTAGCCAGGGATTCTCTGGAGGCAGTGATAATCACCGGAAGATTCATTATTGCCAAAGTCAATGCCCCGGAAAGAATAGAAACCCCAAACTTCATAAAAGTTACAAACAAGGCCAATCCGAATAGGCCGTAAACCACCGAAGAAACCCCGGCTAAGTTGACAATGGCTAAACGAATTAGGCGAGTAAGCAGATTATCCCTGGCGTATTCGTTCAGATAAATAGCCGCCATCACCCCGATAGGTAAAGAAAAAACTATGGAGAGGCTGACTAAATATACTGTCCCCACAATTGCCGGATAGATTCCTCCCTGGCGCATCCCATCCCTGGGCATGCTAGTCAAAAACTCCCAGCTAATGCCCTGCCAGCCATTCTTGATAATCGTCCCCAGAACAAACACTACCGGCAAGATCACCATAAGAGTAGATAAGAATAAAACACTAAAAGCAATCTTCTGTTTTGTGGTGGTTCTCATTTCTTATTCCTATGCAGAAATATATCCGCGATAACATTGATCATAAAGGTAATCACAAAAAGGATTATCCCGATAGCAAACAAAGAATAATAATGCAGACCCCCGTGCACGGCCTCCCCCATCTCCGCGGCAATAGTCGCGGTTAAGGTGCGCACCGGCTCTAATAATGTGCTCGGGATAACCGCGGCGTTTCCGCTGAGCATCATCACTGCCATCGTCTCACCGATTACCCTTCCTATCCCCAGCATTGAGGCGGCGATAATCCCGGGGAGCGCGGCATAAATTACCACCCGGTACATCGCCTGCCAGCGGGTTGCCCCCAGGGCCAGGGCTCCTTCCTTATAGGCTTTGGGCACGGCATTAATGGCATCCTCGGATATGCTGATAATCGTAGGCATAGCCATAAGCCCGAGCATAATTGAGCCGGAGAGCGCGGTTAAGCCCGTAGGCAGGTTAAGTACTTTCTTCATCCAGGGAACCAGGGTAACTATCCCGATAAATCCCAAAACTACTGACGGTATCGCCGCCAGCATTTCAATCCCGGACTTTAGAATATCCTTGGCTTTTCCCTGGACAACCTCGGAAATATAAAAGGCGCAGGCAATGCTTAAAGGAACCGCGATAATAATCGCCCCCAGGGTAACCAGAAGTGAGCCCAAGATCAAGGGCAATATTCCAAAACGTTCAGGCTCGGATATGGGATACCAGTATTTTCCGCCGATAAAATCCTTCAGGCCTATCTCTTTAAAAAAAGAAATTCCTTCCTTAAGCAGAAAGGTAAAAATCAAAATAACAAAAAGTATGGAGGCAATCCCGCTTAGGAAGATGAGTTTTTCAATAATAAATTCTTTGAGTAGACGTAGTTTCATTTTTAATGAACAGGGACAAAATCGGTCTTTCTGACAATCTCCTGGCCTTCTTCGGATAAGACAAAATCAACGAAAGCCTTAACTATTCCTTGAGGTTTTCCCTTGGTATAGATAAGAAGCGGGCGGGCAATGGGATAACTATTATTCTGCACATTCACTAAAACCGGCTCAAGATAAGGGGAATTTTTATCCTTTGCCACCGCGATTACCTTTTGCTTTGAGCTGATATAACCCATACCATAATAGCCGATAGCATTGGCATTTTGAGAAATCTCATCAGCAATTGCCTGGCTGGAAGGCATAAGCAGAGCCGCCGGAGAAAACTCTTCAACTGACTTTTCATTTCCTTTTCTTAAAACATGCTCCTTAAAATAGACATGGGTTCCGGAATTCACTTCCCGGGAGAGAATCACTATCCGCAAGTTCATCCCGCCGACTTCCTTCCAGTTTTTGATTTTTCCGGTAAAAATATCCGAAAGCTCATCTATGGTAATTTTTGAGACCGGATTCGCCGGATGCGCGACCACTGCCAGGCCGTCTAAGGCTGTTTTTATTTCATTGGGTTGAATACCGTTTTCTCTGGCTTTATTGATTTCCTTTTCCTTCATTGTCCGCGACGAAATAACGATATCCGCGGTCCCGGAAATTAAGGCCGCTATGCCGGTGCCCGAGCCTCCCCCGGTAACTGCCAGGTTTACTCCGGGATTCTTCTCGCAGAACACTTCAGCCCAGGCCTGGGCCAAATTCACCATCGTATCCGAGCCCTTAATCTGGATTGAGCCTTTTAATTCCCCGGTAAAACCAGCGTCCGCTAAAACACAGAGCATAGAAAATGCCAATAGTAACCCTTTAAGAGTGCGCATCAATTTCTCCTTTCTCTATTGAAACTATATTATATAATTTTATTATAGGGATGTAAAGACTTCTCGCCAGCCCTTATGGGCCAATCGCCCCGCCTACGGCGGGGTGGCTTATCTTGCGCTAATTTTCTTGAGCCAGATCATAAGCACCGAAATGGCCGCGGGAGTCACTCCTGAGATGCGCGAGGCCTGGCCTAAAGTAAGAGGATGACCTTTAATAAGCTTCTCTCTGATTTCGCGGGATAAACTGGGAATCATCCCATAATCCAAATCTTCCGGAAGTTTTATCTTTTCCAAGTTTTTAAACCTCTCTACCTCTTTAAGCTGGCGCTGGATAAAACCCCCATACTTTACCTCAATTTCTATCTGTTTTGCCGCGCCATTCTTAAAATCAAGATTAGAGAGATTCCTTAAGATAGCAATATCTATTTGCGGGCGCTTAAGCAAATCGAGAAGAGTAACCTTCTTTTCTATTGTCGCGGTATTAGCTTCCTCAAGCCGCTTATTAATCTCTATTGTTGGCGAGATACTTGTTTTTCTTAAATAGGCGATCCCCTTTTCTATTTCTTTTTCCTTATTTTGTATCTTCTTAAATTCGCTCTCTTTGACCAATCCCGCCTCATAGCCAATCTTCGCCAGCCTCAAGTCCGCGTTATCCTCGCGGATAGTCAGACGGTATTCAACCCTGGAGGTAAACATCCGATACGGTTCATTAGTTCCTTTGGTGGTGAGGTCGTCAATGAGCACGGCGATGTAACTGGTAGAACGGTCCAGAACAAGAGGCTGCCTGTCTTTAACTCTCAAGGCGGCATTTATTCCGGCAATTAAACCCTGAGCAGCCGCCTCTTCGTAACCGGTGGTGCCGTTGATTTGACCGGCCAAATATAAGTTTCTGGTACGCTTGGCCTCTAAGGTAGGATACAGCTCTAATGGGTCAACTACATCGTGTTCGATACCGTATCCGGGCCTGGTAATTTCCGCATTTTCTAAACCCTCTATTGAATGCAGCATCTTTAATTGAATATCTACGGGCAAACTCGTGGAGATGCCGTTAGGATAATACTCAATGGTCTTTAGGCCTTCCGGCTCTAAGAATATCTGATGGCGCTGCTTATCGGCAAACTTAACGATTTTATCTTCAATTGAAGGGCAATAGCGCACGCCGGTGGCTTTAATTTTCCCGGTATAAAGCGGCGAACGGCCAAGGCCCGCACGGATGATTTCATGGGTCTTTTTATTAGTATAGGTTATGTGGCAGGGAACTTGTCTAAGCTTAAGTTTCCTGGTAGAGAAAGAAAAAGGCCTTGGTTCTTTATCGCCTTCCTGAAGCTGTAGTTGCTTAAAGTTTATGCTCCGGCCATCTAAACGGGCGCAGGTTCCGGTTTTAAAGCGCAGGATATTAAACCCTAAATCTTGAAGTGAATTCCCCAGGCTTACCGACGGAGGCTCGCCTATTCTTCCTCCCGGCGTATGTTCCAGGCCGATGTGGATTAATCCGTTTAAGAATGTCCCGGGAGTAACCACTATGCTTTTACCGTAACAACAATCTCCGTTATTCATCCTTACGCCGCAGGCAGTCCCGTCTTTTACGATCAGCTCTACAACCTCGCCTTCTTTGACTAACAGGTTCTTCCGCGCCCTGAGCGCCTTCTGCATATAGGCCTTATATCTGTGCCTATCTTCTTGAGCGCGAGATGACTGCACCGCCGGGCCTTTTGAGCTGTTTAAGATACGAAACTGGATGCCGCAGGCATCCGCGGCCTTAGCCATTTCTCCGCCTAGGGCATCAATTTCCTTGACTAACTGGCCCTTGCCCACTCCGCCGATTGCCGGGTTACAGCTCATATGGCCGATGGTGTCATAGCGCATAGTTACAAGCAAAGTTGGACAGCCCATCCTGCTGGCGGCCAAACTCGCTTCAATTCCCGCATGCCCTGCACCGATAACTATCACATCCATAGGTTCTTATTTTAAACGAAAAGCGCAGCTTTTTTTACAGGAAAATTAGTATTTTTTTTCGTCTATGTAAGCGAAGGAATGATTAAAATGCCGGGAACGGCGATACTATTAGTGAAGAATTCCTGCTATTATATTATAATAAGGAAGAATCAAAAACAAAAGGGGGGTCTAAAATTATAAAAACCTGAGTTTTGAGCAACCCTCAATTACTTAAACAATCTGATTAGACCTGTCTTATCAGACGTTTCAGCAACAGGATATCCTTTTTTACCGCACTCCACAAGATTTCTAAATCAATACCAAAATATTCATGGATTAGTTTATCCCTCATTCCCGCCATCTTCTTCCAGGGAATCAAAGGATGTTTATTCTTCAAAAAAACGGGCAACTTCTTAGTTGCCTCACCTATAATTTCGATACTTCTCACTACCGCATTTATAGTCTTTTTATCTTTTAAGAAACCCGCATAAGACATACCTTTTACAAACATTCCAATATCGTTTATAGAATCAATTATATCCTGCAGATAATCTTGATAGGCCCGTTTTTTCATACGTAGACTACCTCTTTTAAGATATATTCACCGATATGCGGCTTAAGGGCTTTCTTTGTAACCAGGTCTACTCTTGTTTTTAACAATTTTGCCAGGTATTCTTCTAAATCTATAAATTCAAATAAACCGGGCGCTTCTTTGAATTCCACGAGCAGATCTATATCGCTCTTCTCTTTCTGTTCATTCCTTGCATAAGAGCCGAATATCCCGATTTCTTTCACTCTAAACCTATCTCTTAATTCCTGCTTATGCCCTGCTATTATTCCTTTTATCTGATTAATTTTCTTCATTTTCGCCTCTTTAAGGCTTAATTATACTACTCTCGGGCTAACTTAACAAGCAGGGGGAGTACTTCCTGTCCGGTAATCTCACCAAGCGAGCCAATCCTGGCTGTTTTCTCGGAGAAACTCATTGAGCCGTCTGGTTTGATAGTGCCTCCGGCAACTAAGAAAGGAACCGGGTCGGCAGAATGGGCTTTAAGTTTACAGGGGGTGGAGTGGTCTGCGGTTACCGCGATGATAACCTCGCTTAGATTAAGTTTGGAAAGGAGATTACCAAAGAAAAATTTGTCTATTGCCTCAATGGACTCCTTCTTCTTCTGGAAATTTCCGTCATGCGCCGGCTCATCCGGGCCTTTGATATGAATATACAAGCCGTCAAAATCATTGATTTTCTTTATGGCGGTTTCTGCCCAAAGAGGATAATCTATTTCCGGATTACCTGTGGATTGAGGGATATTTACCACCTCTATGCCGGTTAAAAGGGCAATTCCTTTTTCTACCGGCATCTGCACAAATGAGCCAAGTTTTAAGCCGCGGCTTTCTTTTATTGAAGGAAACTTTGGCAAATGATCCCCCGCGTCTCTTGAAACAATGGCATTAGCCGGCATCTTTTTTTCTTGAACTCTCTTTTGATTTACCTTTACCGCTTGCAAAAGCTGATGCGCCTTACGGGTAAATTCATTGAGTAGTTTTGACGCCTCAACTGCAGCCGGGTCGTTTTCATAACCATCCACCGGCCTTGATTCTAAAATTGTATTCGGGAATTTTTCTAAGGCAACTCCAAAAACCCCTTCCCTGCCATAGGCAGGGTCGGTATTGGTAATCCAGCCGGAAAGCCGCTCTCGCTGTCCGCGGATGACTAATACTCCCCGATGGCCGATGGTATTTTTAAACTCAAAAGTCGCTGAACTTAAGATTATCTTAGAATTTATTTCGCGGCTCAAGGCATCTGCTTCTTCAGTAGTCAAATTTCTGCCCACCCGGCGGTCAATGATGGTTTCACCGTCATCTGAGACGGTAGAAAAATTAACCCTCAGGGCCATGTCTCCATCGTGAACCGATAAACCTTCGGCATAGGCCTCAAGAGGGCCGCGTCCGGTATAATACTTACGCGCGTCGTAGCCTAAGAGACAAATTACCGCTACATCCGACTCCGGGGCAATTCCTTTTTCCACCGGATAAACTACGCCGGTTTTTCCTTTTTGCGCCAGGCGGTCCATATTCGGAGTAAGCGCTGCCTCAAGCGGCGTCTTATCGCCAAGCTCCTTTATCGGCAAATCCCCCAGGCCGTCAAGGACGATATAAAATATCTTTTTCATCAGCACTTAGAATACCCGCAGGCCTGGCATTTGACGCAGCCCTCTTCATGGCGCAAAGCTC
>Ga0155429_167_pt1 | contig 19749 bp, 21 predicted proteins | sample RifCSPhighO2_02_FD_106397 | JGI IMG/M metagenome (GOLD analysis project Ga0155429, IMG submission 106397) | Omnitrophica WOR_2 bacterium RIFCSPHIGHO2_02_FULL_45_21 | reverse complement strand
TATTTCCTGGATGCGCATTGATTCTGACGGAGCCCTCTGGGCAATTAATCCGGAGTCGGGATTTTTCGGGGTTGCCCCCGGCACGAATTCTAAAACTAATCCCAATATGGTTGAAACCATAAAAAAAAATACCATTTATACCAATGTGCTGCTTAAGCCGGATAAGACCGTCTGGTGGGAGGGGGCTGATGGCGAGGTTCCTATTCAGGGCATTGATTGGCAGGGCCATCTCTGGAAGCCGGGAATGAAGGATAGAGAAGGAAATACCATTAAAGGCGCACATCCCAACAGCCGTTTCACTACTCCCATTGCCAATTGCCCTTCTGCCTCTTTTCGCTTAGAGCAGCATCACGGAGTTCCCATATCTGCCATTATCTTCGGAGCCCGCCGGGCGCATCTTGCGCCTTTGGTTTATGAGGCATTCAACTGGCAGCATGGTGTCTTCATTGCTGCAACAATGGCCTCAGAGCTTACCGCGGCCCAGGTGGGTAAAATCGGCCAGGTAAGGCGGGACCCAATGGCAATGCTTCCTTTTTGCGGCTACAATATGGCGGATTATTTCAGCCACTGGTTAGATTTGGGTAAAAGAATGGCTAAGCCGCCTAAGATTTTTCACGTCAACTGGTTTAGAAGCGATGCAAAAGGGAATTTCTTATGGCCGGGTTATGGAGAAAATTTAAGGGTGTTGGAATGGGTTTTGGATAGATGCAACAGCAAGTTAGGGTCAATAAAAACGCCCATCGGCTATCTGCCTAAGCCCGCGGACATAGATATGACCGGGCTGGATTTAACGTCCGGGGCATTAGAATGGCTTCTTAGCATAGATAAGAGGGAATGGCTCAAGGAATTAAAATCCATAAAGGAATTTTTTAAGCAATTTAAAAAAGACCTGCCTGATGAATTATGGCAGGAGTATGCGGCATTAGAGGAACGGTTAAAATTAAGTGCGTAAGTTATGGGGTGTATATCAACTACTAATCTGAAAGGCCTTAAATTATTCAAGCGCGGAAAAGTCAGAGATGTCTATGACTTAGACGATAAGCTTCTTATTATCTCAACCGATAGAATTTCCTGTTTTGATCTAGTTTTGCCGACCGCGATTCCCCATAAAGGCGTAGTCTTAAATCAGATTTCTAAGTTCTGGTTTGATTTTAGCAAAGGCATAATCGCAAATCATTTGCTTAGCGCAGAGGTTAAGGAGTATCCGGAAGGCTTAAGGAAACATAGCGGCGTCCTGGCTAATCGCTCAATGTTGGTTAAAAAAACCAAGCCGCTGGCGATTGAGTGTATCGTCAGGGGTTATATCTCAGGTTCAGCCTGGAAAGAGTATCAAGAGAAGGCTTCTGTCTGCGGTTTGAAACTGCCTGCGGGATTACGGGAATCTCAAAAATTGCCAGAAGCAATCTTTACTCCTTCCACCAAGGCCGAGGAAGGCCACGACGTTAATATAAGCGATAGCCAGGCGATAAAAATCACCGGCAAAGAGATTTATGAAAAAGTAAGGAGAAATACGCTTGCCATATATCAGAAGGCGCGGGAGTACGCATTAAGCCGCGGCATAATTATCGCTGATACGAAATTAGAATTCGGGCTCATTGGCAATGAATTGATTCTCATTGATGAAGTATTGACGCCGGATTCTTCGCGTTTCTGGCCGCAGGACTCCTATGCGATAGGCAAAGGCCAAGCAAGCTTTGATAAGCAGTTTGTGCGGGATTACCTCGAGGATTTGGGCTGGGACAAAAAATCTCCTGCCCCGGAATTGCCGGAAAAAATAGTTAAGAAAACAACAGAGAAATATTTAGAGGCCTATCAGAGGCTCAGCGGAAAAAAAATAGAGTGAAAAAAACAATCTCTCTTTCTTTCAGGATTTTTATAAGCATTGCCTTGCTCTGGGTATTATTTAAGAAGATAGATTTAAGAGGCACCCTGAAAGTCATTGCCCAGCTGAATCCTCTTTATTTCACGGCGGCGCTAGGAATATTTTTTATCCTTTATGTTCTGGTTTTTTACCGCTGGAAAATGCTTCTGGATATACGGGCCGCGGGTATTTCTTCGCTAAGGGTGTTTAGTTCTTTCTCCGGGGGGTTGTTTTTTAATCTATTTACGCCTTCAACCATAGGCGGGGATTTATCCAGGAGTATTGATTTAGGGGCGCATACCAAAAGCTACAGTATTATCGCCGCCACTGTGCTCTTAGACCGCCTAAGCGGGTTTGCCGGGCTGGTGACGGTGGCAATAGTTTCTCTCATTTTCGGTTACAGGCTGATTGATGATTTCTCGGTTTATATCAGCGTTTTTCTCTTTGCTGTCTTATTGGGCGGGATATTTCTGATTTTATTTAATGATCGAATATACAGGCGGCTGAACCGTCCCGCTATGCATCCATCGCCTTTGCCGGGGATTACCCCTCAGGGGGGCCCCAGGTCTAAAAAAGGAAAACTCTGGGAGAATTTTAGGAAACTGCATTCAGAAATATATTTTTTCCGCCGCCACAAGGCAGTTCTTTGCCTAAACTTAGTATATTCAATCCTGATCCAGGCCGGCGCAGCCATATTCTCTTATTTTCTCCTGCGCTCCTTAAATACTAAGATTAACATTATTTATCCGCTTGTCTTTAATCCGCTCATTACCGTGATTACCACTATACCTATTTCAATAGGAGGGCTGGGCCTGAGGGATGCCTCAAGCATATTTTTCTACGCTAAGGCAGGAGTGGCAAAGGATGTTGCCCTGGCTCAGTCTTTGCTGAATTTCGCATTCATCATCAGCTTCGGGCTTATCGCAGGCATGCTCTATGTCTCTACACTTCATTATCGACGGATACAACCTGATCAAACAAACTCCCGTCCTCAATAAAGCCAATTTGGAAGATTCCCGGGCTGCTTTGATTGATTTTTTAAACATAGAGCGGCCTCAGGGAAGCAAAAATAATCAAGTCACCATTGTTTTTGATGGAAAGGAAGGGAACTTTTATTATCAAGTATCCCCATATTCAATAGAGGTAATTTTTTCTATTGAGCAGAGCGCTGACGATAAAATAATAAGCCTGGTGGAAGAGTCGGCGCATCCTAAGGCAATCGTAGTGGTTACCAACGACCGGCAGATTCAGCTTTCTGTGCGGCAGTTAAAGGCGCAGGTCAGGACAGTTGATGAATTTCTTAAGAAATTTAACCATGCGCAAAAATCTAAGCAAAAGACGAATAAAAAAAATTCTGCGGATGAGAAGATGTTATCGTACTCATTAGAAGGAAAAATTACCGAAGAAATGAAGAAGATATGGTTAAAATAAAAACAGCCACAAGTCGCAGGCCGCAGGCCGCAGCTAAAGTGGAAGAGAATTATATCAAATTTCTGGGTACGGCAGGGGCACGGTTTGTGATGATTAAACAACTGCGTTCTTCAGGAGGCATCTGGATTTCCTATAACGGCACCAACATCATTATCGACCCCGGCCCGGGAAGCATTGCCCGATGCGCGATGAGCAAGCCCAAAATTGACCCTACAAAATTAGACGGGATAATCCTTACGCACAGGCATTTAGACCATTCCAATGACGTAAATGTAATGATTGAGGCGATGACTGAAGGAGGTTTCAAGAAAAAGGGCATTGTTTTCTTGCCGCAGGACGCGCTGGATGAGCAGCCGGTGATTTTAAGGCACCTGATGCCGGTAGTGGAAAGAATAGAAGTTCTCAAAGAAAAAGCAAGTTATAGCATCGGGGAAATTAAATTTAGCGTTCCGGCAAGGCAAAGTCATCCGGTGCTGACTTACGGTTTGTATTTTGAATTTAAGCCGTCGCTTTCCTTAATCGCCGATACCCGTTATTTTGAAGGTATTGAGGAATTATATAGAGCCGATATCGTTATCATCAACGTAGTTTTTTATGAGCCTCGTCTGGGAATAGACCACTTGAGCTTTGCGGATGCCAGAAGAATTATTGAACGTATACGGCCGGCGACTGCGCTCTTAACCCATTTCGGTATGACCATGCTTACCCATAAACCGCACATCCTTGCCGAGCGATTATCCAAGGAACTCAATTTAGAAATAATTGCGGCATATGACGGAATGAAATTTCCCTTGACATAACATATTTACTATGATATGGTTATAAACAAAGCTTTTTGGCTGTGGTGTATGATTGCGCCATAGTCAAAAGCATAAAAAAAGGGGGGTGGATGATGCTAACGGAGCTCATAGTAGTACCGGTAAAGAGTATGCTTGCTCAGGTTGGTACGTTTGTCTCTAGCTTATGCGCGATTATTCTCATCCTGCTGGTGGGTTGGATTATTGCCAGGATGATCAAGAACCTGGTGGCCCGCATCCTGGATATTTTGCAGATTGATTCTTATGCCGAAAAAATTGGAGTAAACAAAATTCTTGCTAAGGGCGGCATAAAGTACGGCGTCTCAGAATTAATTGGCGTTTTGTGCTATTGGATCATAATGCTCATTGCCTTAGTCATTGCGGTGAGCGCAGTCAATCTTAACCAGCAGGCAGCGGGGCTATTGAATACGATAGTTCTCTACATCCCCAAGGTTATCTCAAGCATATTCATCCTCATCTTAGGTATGTTTTTTGCATCTTTTGTCAGTGCTGCGGTGCAGACTGCGGCTGCCAATGCCGGGGTAGAGCAATCCAATATGCTGGGGCGCTTAGCGCAGTTCATCATTATTATATTCACCATTGATGTTGCGCTTAGGCAATTACAGATTGATATCCGCAGTATTGAGCACGCACTGATTATCGTTCTGGGCTCCATAGGCCTGGCATTTGGCCTTGCATTTGGCCTTGGCTGTAAGGATATCGCCGGAAAACTTACACAGGAATTTCTCGACAAACTAAGATCCAGGAAATAAGTTGTTGCCTTTGATTTACGCCCCGCCTTTTCTTGCATTGAGTGAGAAAGGGCGGGGTTTTATACTTTCGCGGCCAAAAACCGCCCCGCCGATGGCTGGGCGGATGGGTTTGGCCGCTCAAGTATTTCGCCAAGCAAGGAACCCCAGGCTTTAGCCTGGGAGGGGCTCCATTTGTAGCATATGCCTAAGGATTTTATGGATTTTGTAAATTCCATCATCGTTACGGTTTTCCAGCCAAAAATTTTCCCTTATTTCTTAAGCGGATTGGCCGGACTGTCTATTTGGGCAATTATTATTTATATCGTTCAGTCCTCAAGGCAGGCTAAATGTGCAGAAGATGAAAAGTCAAGACTTACGAAATACTGGCAGGATCAGCTGAAAAATTACCTGAATGTCAATGCGGAATTTTCTAAATCAGCCGAGTCCTTAAAAACGCAGTTAGGTAATCAGGCAAGCCAGCTGCAGTCGCTTAAGCTTGAGTTTAATAATAAAGACGATATTTTGCGTAAAGAGATTCTTGCCAAGGAAAAGCTCTGGGAGGAGTTTAAAAATGCCGAAAGCCGGTTAAGCGCTCTCAAGAATAAGTTAGAGGCAGGCGAGAGAGAATTAACCCAGGCCAATAAACTCAAAGAGGACTTAAACAAAAGAGAGGATGAGCTTAAGAAAGAAATTCTCGCCAAGGAAAAGTTATGTCTTGAGCTTAAAAATGCCGAAAGCCGGTTAGAAAAAAATCATGCCGAACAAAAGTCCCTCCAAGAGGTGCATAACGGCTTAAAAGAGCAATATGCTGACCTCGAGCGCCAAGTAGATGCCCTCAATCAGTCGCTTGCTTTAGAAAAAACTCTCAGCGAACGCCTCAAGGAAGAAGAGAGTAAGTGCGCTAAACCCGCCCCGCTTTAAAAAAGCAATTCTCAATAATAAAATTACAGCTTCCCAAGCTTTCCGGTTAATTTGGTATACAAAATCTATCTCCGGTGTTATAATATTGAAACCGTTGGAAAAGCTCTTCTTGCAACGGTTTCATCCCGGGGAGAGACGGTAGTCTTGACGAGGGATCTCATTTAGGTAATCGGTCAAGTTGCTTTTTTAGGTTTTGCAATACTCTCAATATTCAATGTGAGCGGTTATAAAGTTATTTATGAGGACGATTGTCTCTTAGTCGTGGATAAAGCTGCTGGCCTGCTTACGATAGCTACCCCGAAAAAAGAAAAATATACCCTAAGTTCATTGCTAAATGCTTATCCGGCGCATCGGCTTGACCGCGAGGCCTCGGGGTTGATTTTATTTGCCAGGACTAAAAAGCTCCGGCAGATTTTGATGGAGGAGTTTAGATGCCGCCGGGTTAAAAAGCGCTATATCGCCTTTGTGCAGGGCGCCCTGGATCAGAAAAACGGCACTATAGCAAGAGATGTTAAGGATAATCCATACGAACCCGCAAAACCAGCTGTTACTAAATATAGGGTAATAGAGGCAAGAAATGGTTTTTCTGTGTTAGAGGTTGTGCCTGTTAGCGGAAGGACCAATCAGATAAGAATACATTTTAGCCAACTCGGGCATCCCTTAGTCGGTGAAAGGCGTTTTGCCTTTGCCAGGGACTTTAAAATAAAGTTTAGAAGAGTTGCCTTGCATGCGGCGGATTTGGGATTTATGCATCCTTTAACAGGAAAAACAATCTCTTTTCACTCAGAACTTCCTGCCGATATGCAGGAGTTTCTCAAAAATCATTCTTAATTCTTTCTGACGCCTGACGTAAGACGCACGACGCATAACACCTAACACTTAGTCTATGAGTTTAGTTGTTTTGGGAACAGTTGCTCTGGATACGGTTAAGACGCCCAGAGGTAAAAGGCGCAATATGCTTGGCGGCTCAGCCGCCCATCTTGCAATGGCGGCGCGCTTTTTTACTCCGGTGAATTTAGTGGCGGTGGTAGGAAAGGACTTTCCTTTAAGCCATATTGATTTCTTAAGAAGAAAAGGCCTAATCCTGACTTCGCTTAAGAAGGAATCAGGAAGGACCTTCCGCTGGGAAGGCGAGTATAAGGGCGATATGAATGCCGCGCTTACCTTAAATACAGAGCTGGGTGTGTTGTCTGCCTTTCATCCTGAGCTGAGCGATGAAGAGAAGAGAATGAAGTATATATTCTTAGCTAACCTTGACCCTGATATCCAGAGCCGTCTCTTAGATTCTATCCATTCTCCGAAATTAGTGGCATTAGACAGTATGAACTACTGGATTAGGCATAAGCGCAGGCCTTTGCTGGGGCTTCTAAAAAGGGTTGATATTTTCGTAGCCAACGATGCCGAGGCAAGAGAGCTTTCGGGAAAACACAGTCTTCTTGATGCGGCGAGAAAACTGCGCCGGTTCGGGCCAAAGATGATTTTGATTAAAAAGGGCGAACACGGAGTTTTATTTTATGCGGATAACCTCTGTTTTTCACTGCCTGCCTATCCGGTTACAAAGTTGGTTGATCCCACCGGGGCAGGAGATTCCTTTGCCGGCGGATTCATCGGCTATTTAACTAAGGTAAAAACCATTAATAAACAGGCAATCAAAAAGGCGATTGCCTACGGAACGGTTATCGCTTCTTTCAATGTTGAAGGATTTGGCTTAGAAAGAACTGCAGAGCTTACATTTAAAGAAATAGGCGCGCGTTTAAAGTCATACCGTAGAAACTTAAGTTTATAGTTAATGTTAACCAGCCTGAATAACCCGCGGATAAAAGAGGTAGTAAAGTTGCGTCAGGCCGATCAGCGCAGGCTAAGGCAAGATTTTATCATTGAAGGTTTCCAGGAATGTAAACTTGCGCTAAGTTCAAATATTACTTTTAAAGAGATTTATTTCTGCCCCCGATTTTTTAATAAAGGTAATGAAAATGAACTTCTTTTAGAAGCAGAGATGAAAGGCTCAAAGTTATGCGAGGTTAATGAGAGCGTTTTTAATAAAATTGCATACGGAGACAGGCGCGAAGGGTTAATCGCAGTTGCCAGACAGCCGAAAGTATCTTTAGATAGCCTAAAGTTAAAAGTTCATCCCCTTTTGGTTGCGCTTGAGCAGATTGAAAAGCCGGGTAATCTGGGAGCGATAATCAGGAGCGCAGATGCCGCAGGCGCACAGGCGGTGATTGCGGCGGATGCCGCCTGCGATATCTATAATCCCAATGTGCTGCGCTCAAGCGTAGGCGCGGTTTTTTCTCTTCCGGTTATAAAGGCATCATCTTGGGAATTAATCTCCTGGCTAAAGGCGCATAGAATTAAGATTGTCTGCGCTGCCCTAGAGGCAAAATTGTCCTATACTGCAGTTGATTTTAGGGGGGCTTCTGCTATTATATTAGGAAGCGAAGAAAAAGGACTAACGCGCCTCTGGAAAAAAGAGGCCGATTTTCAGGTTTCAATACCTATGGCTGGTTATGCCGATTCTTTGAATGTTTCGGCGGCCGCGGCGATATTGCTTTTTGAAGCAGTGCGCCAGAGAGGAGTAAAATGACATACGAAGCTGCGCAGCAGGCGGCCTGGGCAACGCTTGATAGGCTTTCTGACAGCCAAAAATACAACGTTTCCTTATTTGGCGATAGCTATGAGGTAAGCGTAAAAGATAGGCGTATATTCTCGGATTCTTGTAATGTTCCGGCAAAGGAATATATAGCCCTGCTTTTGTTACATTATTTAATAGGCACTTTAGAGAATAGGTATGTTCCCTGCGGCCAGTGGATTTCATTTAAAGAGATTGAAGGGGGCGAAACCTATTATCCTGCGTATCGTAAAGGGGTGATTGAGCCGCTCTTGAGAAAATACGGCAGGTCTCCTGAAAGTTTATTTGGTTGCTTAGAGCGCTTTCAAGGCAATAAAATTGATGGTTCGGATATCGGAATTGAAATTACCACCTTTGCGGATGTGAGGGTGCGGGTAATCTTATGGAAGGCAGACGAAGAGTTTGGTCCCGAAGCAAGCATCCTCTTTGATAAAAACATCACCAAATTGTATACCATGGAGGATATCACCGTTTTTTCCCACTACATAGTGAATAATCTTTAAAAGATTTTAACCATGCGCAGATTTGGCCTTTTACTTTTTATTATCTTTATCTTCGTCGTTTTTCTGTATGTGTTTTTAGATAAGACAACCCAAAGGCCCGCATTCACCCATGCGTCTTTTAAGCCAAAGGCAGAAGAATCCCCTGTGGCTAAGGAAGAAAAACCCATTGAACGTATCGGCGAGAAAATAGTCTACGGGGTTATCTTAAAGAAGATATCCTTAGGCAGGGCCGTTTTCACTCATCTCCCGCATACGCAGATAAACGGCAAGAAGGTCAGCCTGATGACCTTTGAGACAAAATTAATCCGCTTTAGCGATCTGGAAACAATTTACAGCGATACTAATAGTTTTCTGCCGCTGAAAGTAGAAAGAGACATCTCTAGCTGGCCTATCCATGAGAAAATCACCGAGCATTATGACCAGGAGAACTTTATCCTTACTATCCGGAAAGATAAGGGTAGGGAGAAAAGACAGGTCGTGATCAGAAAAAATAGCCCCATCCATAATGCGATTATGCTGCCATTTTATGTGCGCAGGCAGGATAAACTTAACCTAGGCTGGTCGATGATTGCTAACTTGCCTAGCCAGCAATTTGAAATAAATCTTGTTTCCATTGAGGAGCTTAAGGTCCCCGCGGGTACTTTTAAGGCCTATCGTTTTAAGAGCAATCCCGACCGTTTTGAAATCTGGCTCAGCGCTGACGAACGAAAAATTCCCCTTAAAATAAAGGGAGCCGGGACATTGGGCTATACTCTGGTGATGAAAGAATACAGCATGTAGTAGCATGGGTTTACTCTTAGCATTTTTATCGTTTTTAACCATTAGCGCTCTGGTTTTTATTTTTTTTTCCAAGGACGGGGAAGGAAAAGAAACAAGGCAGAGGCCAGAAAAAAATAGCCCGGCGGATTTAAATTTACCCCACTCTCACTTGCCTGCCGGACAGACAGGCGCGCGGGAACGGGGTGAATTTGAAAAATTAAGCGCAAAGCTAAAAAAGGCAAAAGAGGATTATCAGAGGATTGAGGAAGAGCTATCCCTGGCGAAAAAGAATGAAGCCGCTAGAGAGGAGGAGTTGCAGAAGTTAAAGAGCTGGATGGAGAAAGGGAGAGGCCAGGACGAGGCAAATAAAAAAGAAATGAACGGACTAAAAGAAAAGCTGTCAAAGAAGGATGAGGAATATGAAAAGGAATTTTCTCTTAATCTAAATCTTAAGAAGGAATTTGATGAGTATAGAGAGAATGCCGAAAATCTTAAGGCGCAAAACAACGACCAGGCGGCAAGCTTAAGGCTTCAGGCGGCGCAGATAAAGGCGTATCGGGAGGAAGTAAAGAATCTTACGCAAGCAGCCGCGGAATTAAAAATGAAGGATGAAGACAGCCAGTGGGTTTCAAAAAAAGATCACGATGAACTAAAGGACAAGTTAAGGGAAATTGAAGATGGCAGGAAAAATCAAACTGAATAAACAGGAAAAATATAGGCTTCTTGCGGATTTGATGCGCTATATCCCGGATGTCATTTATTTTAAAGATAGATCCGGCAGGCTGCTTCTGGTAAATGAAACCCATGCCAGGGGATTAGGGCTTAAGCCGGAAGAGGTGGCCGGGAAAACGGATTTTGATATTTTTGCTAAGCAGCGCGCCTTAGCTATGGCTAAGGATGACCAGCATGTTATGACCAGCGGGAAAGCCGTGATTGATAAAATTGAAAGAAGCACTAGGGCCGACGGCGTGGATAATTATGTTTCTACCACCAAGATTCCCCGCTATGATCAATCAGGCCGCATCATTGGTTTAATCGGGATTACCCGCGATATTACCCGGCGGATGCGCTATGAGCAGTCAAAGCGCAAGACCCAAGGCCTGGAGAAGAAATTAGAAACTCTTAAGGAGCTTAACCAGCTTAAGTCAGAGTTCATCTCCGTTGTTTCCCATGAACTGCGCACGCCTCTGGCAATCATTAAGGAAGCGGTGATGCTCTTATTGGACGAGATTGCCGGCGGCCTTAATGAAAAGCAAAAACAGATCCTGCAAAAAGCCAGCAACAACATCCAGCGCCTGAAGGGAATTATTGAGGAGTTGCTAGATATATCCCGCATAGAATCCGGAAAGTTAAAACTACATTACTCGCTGGTAAACCTCAATGATTTACTCAAAGAATCTGCGGATTTTTTCAAAAAATTGGCAGCGGAAAAATCCGTAGGCCTAACCTATATTTTACCTCAAGAGGAGGTTAATATTCTTCTTGATTCCGACAAAATTCACCGGGTGATTGCCAATCTCCTAAGCAACGCCATAAAATTCACCGAAGAATACGGAAGCATTAAAGCGGAGCTGAAAATCTTTAATGACAAGGTAAGGATAGGAGTAACTGACAGCGGTATCGGAATTGCCAGTGGCGATTTGTCAAAGCTGTTTAATAAGTTTAGCCAGGTTTCTAAAATTTCATCCATAGAAAGGAAAGGGCTGGGCCTGGGGCTCTCTATATCCAGGGAATTGGTAGAGGCGCAAGGGGGAGAAGTTTGGGCTGAATCTAAACTCGGGGTAGGCAGTAAATTTTATTTTACCTTGCCTAAACTCCAGGGCCTGGGGGACTTAGATAAATCAACCCAGGATAGATTGAAGGCCTTGTTATCCGGCGGCCGGCCATTATATTTTATTCAGTTAAATATAATTAACTACAAAGAATTCAGGAAATCGTTAAGTTCCCAGGCAAAAGAATTATTCAGCGCTCTGACCTCTAGCGCAGACAAAACCTTGAAAGCGTATTTTTCCAAAGTCAAAGAAAAAACGCACATAGTTATCGCGGATAGCCGCCATGGCCAGTGCAGCTTTATCCTGCCGCGCGTTAGCGAGAAAGAAGCAGAGGGAGTGAGTAAGATAATCTTAAGGAAATTAAGAATTATATTGGCGGAGAAAATAATCAAGAATGTTTTTATAAATATGGGGGCGCTCTATCCTAAAAGAGAGGATTTTGCAAGTCAAGCGGTTTCCCAGCAGAGTTTTGAGGCGAATCTCAGGGTGAGGAAAATCTCGATTGGCCGTCAGACAAGAAAATTTGAACGGTTTGCCTATAAAGTAGACACACAGCTGATATTGCCCTCTGCTTTGCGAGTGTCTGCCTCAACGATAGATTTATCCAGCGGAGGCCTCTCCTTTTATAGTGCGGAGGCTTTGAAGACAGACGCTCATATTGAGGTGGTTATAAGGTTTCCCCAGGAAAAAGAACCTCTCTCTATTGGTGGGCGTATTGCCTGGATAAAACAGATTCGGCAGGTGGCTTTGCCTAGCGGAAGGCAAACCACCGGCCTCTGCCTTGCAGAGAGCCGGTACAAAATAGGATTAGAGTTTATCAACCTGAATAGGCTAAAAGCAAGAATAATTTCCCGGAATATAGGAAAGTATATCAGGTCAAGAAAAATCTGTCCTCTGGGAAAGTAAAAATGAATAAGAGAAGTTTCAACCTCAGGGTGAGAAAGTCGCCGCTGCTTAAGGGGCGGCTTAAGGCCCCGCCCTCAAAATCTTATACTATCCGGGCGCTAATCTGCGCCGGCTTAGACGCAAAGGCAAGGATTATTAATCCTCTGCTTGCCGAGGATACCCGGGCAGCCATAAGGGCGCTCAAGCATCTGGGCGCGAGAATAAAACCGGCTAAAAATTCTCTATTAGTTAGGGGATTTTCCGGTTTTCCTTCTCTTAAGGGGGTAAGGCTAAATGCCGGAGAATCGGGAACCCTGCTGCGGATGGTATTGCCGGTTATTGCCCTGGGCAAGGGAAAATTTGTGCTAAACGGAAAGGGAACTCTGCTGAAGCGGACAAATAAGCCGATTGCACAGGCCCTATTGTCTTTAGGTGTGGAGATTAAAGGCAGTGACAGCGATTTCCGTCTACCTATAATCATCGATGCAAAGGGTAAAATCCCGGGCGGGAGAGTGAAGGTGAGCGGAAGTTTAAGTTCACAGACAATCTCTTCCCTATTGAATATAGCGCCTTTGGCTCAAGGTGATACGAAGATAATCGCGGAGGGCGAAGTTGTATCCCGTCCGTATATAGATATCACTATAGACGTATTAAGACAGGCGGGGATTAAAATTGTCAGGCAGGGTTATGGAAAATTTTTTGTTAAGTCAGGACAGCGGATTAATTTTAAGAAAGATGTTGTTATCCATGGCGATTACTCATCCGCGGCATTTTTAATCGCCGCCTCTTGCTTAGTGAAATCGGATGTGACGATAACCGATTTGGTCAAGGACAGCCAGGGCGACCGCCGGATAATCCATATCTTAAATGCGATGGGCGCAAAGATAAAACATATACATAACGAAGTAAGCATTAAAGGCCCCTTTGAGCTTAAGGGTATAGAGGTTGATTGTCGCGACACGCCGGATTTGGTTCCCATATTGACAGTGGTTGCCTGTTTTGCATTCGGTGAAACCAGAATTTTTAATATCGGGCACCTGGCGCATAAGGAAAGCAATAGAATACTTGCGCCGGCAGGCGAATTAAAGAAATTAGGAGCCAAAATTAGCGCAGGAAGCGATAGTTTAGTGATTAAGCAGTCGGCTCTTAAAGCGGGGGTAGTCTCCGGATGCAATGACCATAGAATAGCAATGGCATTGTCAGTTGCCGGATTAGCCGCAGGCGGCCTTACCGTTACCGGCGCAGAGTGTATCAATAAGTCGTATCCGCATTTTATCGCAGATATGCGTTCACTGGGCGCAAAATTTATTAGGTAGGAATGCCTGCCCCGCCAACGGCGGGGTGTTTCCGGAAGATTTAGAAAATTCGGCAGAGATGCTGGCGCAGGGATAAAAACAATACAGAGCATGTTCGTAAACATAAGGTGGAACCTGGAGAGTGTGAGCAAGTTTTTTTCAATATCCCGCTTACGCTTGAGCCAGACCTTATTCGCTCGCGTGGTGAGAAAAGATATTTTGCCCTATGTAAAACCAATATGAACAGGATTTTAGTGGTCATCTTTACTGTTAGAAAGATAAAGATGAGAGTCATTACCGCAAGGGATGTCAACAAAAAAGAAAGGATAAAATATGAAATTTAAAAAAATCCCCCAATTTAAAACAGAAAAAGAAGAAGCGGATTTCTGGAGTGTTCACGATACTACCGAATATATTGATTGGGAAAAAGCTAAAAGAACAATTTTTCCCAATCTTAAGCCCTCTTCCCGCGCTATTCCTATAAAGCTGCCAAACTGGCTAATTGAAAGCCTGAAATTTCTGGCGAATAAACACAGCACTTCTTATCAGGCATTACTAAGATCCTATTTAGAAAAGGAAGTGAAGATGGAGTTGGGAATTTCAAAACCACATTAAAAGAATTCCATCCCTGTTACCACCTTAAAATTTTATCTGGATGTGGCTTTGGCTATTCGGTTGCCAAACCACTGCCATGCAACATAAAGGCACCCGCGGATGATAAGTATAAGTTTGTTATAGAAATAGCTGAAAAGGAAAGAGACGAAAGGTCTATAGCCGAATGGTTGAAGAAATATAGCCAAAGAATAAAATAACCACCGGATAAATACTTTACCACAATACCCCCACCTTAATCGGTGCAGGCGTAAAACGCGATAACTTCGCCTTTTGTAAAGTTTAGAAAGCAAGAAATCTCTCAAAAAATCTTGCCTCTTGTCAAATCCTATAGTATACTAATAATTTATAGTTTTGGAATGATAGACGTTAAAGATTATAAGTTTCTTTGCGTCAAGGCGCGATAAGCGATTTTCTTGATATATTAAGGAGGTAATTTTGATGTCAGGACATTCAAAGTGGGCAAGTATAAAGCACAAGAAGGGCGCGGCAGATGCCAAAAAAGGCGCGCTCTATACCAAACTGATCAAGGAAATAACCATCTCTGCCCGTAACGGCGGAGGCAATCCGGACATGAACTCGGCCTTGCGTACCGCTATGGCTAAGGCCAAAGAGGCGAATATGCCTTCGGATAATGTCAAAAATGCCATTAAGCGCGGCACAGGCGAACTGCCCGGCATTGTTTATGAGACGGTAACCTATGAGGCCTACGGGTCTGGCGGCGCGGCAATTTTAATTACGGCATTAACCGATAATAAAAACCGCACCACGGCCGAACTGCGAAATATCCTTTCTAAGAAGGGCGGAAATATGGCCGGCGCGGGTTCGGTAAGCTGGATGTTTAATAAAAAAGGATATATCCTCATTGATAAATCTACGGTCAGCGAAGATGTGCTGATGGATGCGGCGCTGGAGGCAGGGGCAGAGGATGTCAAGAGCCAGGAAAAAAGCTATGAGGTGATTATCGCTCCTGCTGACTTTGAAAAGGTAAAGTCGGCCTTGCAGGAAAAAGGGATAAATTTCCAGAGTGCGGAGGTAACCATGCTTCCCGCATCTACGATTAAGCTAACCGGCTCTGAGGCAAAGCAGATTTTAGGCTTAGTTGAGGCGCTTGAGGAGCATGATGACGTGCAGGAAGTTTATTCCAACTTTGATATTCCTGATGAGCTCATTGAGCAGCTCGCCGCATCTGCTTAAGGTATAGGAAATGCGTATCCTGGGAATTGACCCCGGCCTGCATACTACCGGCTACGGCCTTATTGAGGGCGAGGGTTTAAGGGTAATCCTCATTGAGGCAGGATTTATCCGCACCAATCCTAAAGACAATCTGCCGGTGAGGCTCGGGCATATCCACCGGGCAATAAATAAAATAATAGGTAAATTTAAGCCGGAAGTCCTGGTTCTGGAAAAGCTTTATGCGCATTGGAAGCATCCTACCACCGCCTATATCCTGGGCTATGCCAGGGGGATGGCCTGCTTAGCGGCAGAAGAAAATAAGATTGAGCTATTTGAATATGCTGCCACGCGCATAAAAAAGGCGCTGGTAGGAAATGGCCATGCCTCAAAAGGGCAGATGCAGAGGATGATTCAGCAGCTGCTTTCATTAAAGACAATGCCAGAGCCGCCAGATGTCAGCGATGCCCTTGCCTTATGCATTGGACATTCCTACATCGCCACAAAAAATTATGATTGCCCAAATCTCCGGTAAAATAATCAGGCAGAATGCGAATTCCCTCCTGCTGGATGTCTCGGGAATTTGTTACGAGGTGCTTATCCCGACAGCGATTATGCGCAGAATGGAAAAAACCCTTGATAAGGCCCGGCCGGTTACCCTGGTAACCTATCACTACCATAGTCTTGAACCATCTAAAGCGGTGCCCATTCTTATCGGTTTCTTGAATGAGATAGAGCGGGATTTTTTTCTGCAGTTTATTAGCGTTTCAGGAATTGGGCCCCGGGCCGCGCTGAGGGCGCTGGCGATGCCTTTCTCTACCATTGCCAATGCCATTGCCAGGGGTGATATCAGTTTTCTAAAGTCCCTGCCCGGCATTGGCCAGCAGCGGGCAAAAGAGATTGTGGCCAAACTTCAAGGTAAGGTAGGCAAATTCGGCTTGATTCAGGATGATGGCGATAGAGGGCTGTCGGAGGCCAAAGGTGAAGTTCTGGACATTGAGTCCGAGGCAACAGAGATTTTGGTTCAGCTTCAATACAAAAGGCAGGAAGCTAAAGAGATGGTTAGTTCCGCGCGCAGCAGGGCGCCCCAGGTCACCAATACCGAAGAACTGCTTAATGAGGTCTACAAGCAGAAGGTTAAACCATGAATGAGGAAACGTTTAATAAGGCAGCAATTGAGGCGCTTTTGTTTGTCAGTGAGAGGCCTTTACAGCTTGAGCAGATTAATCCTGTGCTTGAGAATCTGGATGCAAGCCAGATTAGAAAGATAATCCTGGAACTGAAAAGTGATTTTGAATTTAGCGGCCGGGGTTTACGTATTGAAGAGATCGCCGGCGGATTTCAGTTAGTTACCGCTTTGGAAACGGCGCCGCTCTTAAAGAAATTTTATAAGCTGCGTGATTCCAAGCAGCTAAGCGGGCCGGCCCTGGAGACCCTGGCCATTATTGCCTATAAACAGCCGCTCACCCGTTTAGATATTGAAAGCTTAAGAGGCGTAAACGTAGACGGAGTGATTAAAAGTTTATCCGAGAAAAATCTTATACGCATTAGCGGCAGAAAAGATGTCCCCGGCAGGCCTTTTGTATACGGCACCACGCGTCAGTTCTTAGAATATTTTGGTTTGAGTTCATTAGAGGACATGCCTAAGATAGGGGAATTTGCCAGAAGCCACCCCGCCGCAGGCGGGGCGATAAGCAAAGCTAAAAGTTCAGAACCGGCAAATATGTTGCTTAGTTTAAGCAATAAACAGAATGAAAGTGTGGAGAATAAAACATCCGGAGATTAATTACATGAACCTTGAAAAGTTACGAAAACAGATTGATGCCTTTGATGCGAGAATAGTAGAGGCGCTGAATCAGCGCCTGGAGGTTAGCCTTAAAATCCGAAAGCTCAAGAAAAAATTAGGTAAAGGTATTTATTCCCCGGAGCGGGAACAGCAGGTTATTGCCAAGCTGAAAAAAATAAGCCGCGGCCCGCTTAGCCCAGGCGCGCTTGAGGGAATTTATCGGGAGATAATGTCAAGCGCTTTGGCTTTAGAGAGGCCTTTAAGAATCGCTTATCTTGGCCCCGAGGCTACTTTTACCCATCTGGCGGCAATCAAACGATTCGGACGGCAGCTTGAGTATCTGTCCTGCGGTTCAATTTCCGACGTATTCAAAGAGGTTGAGCGCCTAAATGCGGACTATGGCGTAGTTCCAGTTGAGAATTCCATTGAAGGGGCGGTAACGCATACCTTAGATATATTTATTGATTCGGATTTAAAGATTTGCTCACAGGTGGTGATGAATGTAACACACAATCTTTTGAGTAATTCCGCGAAAGGCAAAATCGGGAAGATCTACTCTAATCCCCAGGTATTTGCCCAATGCCGGCTCTGGCTGCAGAAGAATTTCCCCGGGGCTGAATTGATTGATGTGGCAAGCACAACTAAGGCAGCCCAGATTGTCCGCAAGCAAAAGAATGCCGCCTGCATTGCCTCAACATTGGCAGCTAGCGTATATAAGCTCAAGATTATCGCCGGGGATATTGAAGATTCGCCCAGCAACATCACCAGATTTTTGGTAATAGGAAAAGATGGCGTTAGTCCTACGGGTAATGACAGGACTTCGCTGGTCTTCTCCATAAAAGATAAGGTCGGCGCGCTGCATGATATGTTAGTTCCTTTTAAGAAATACCGTATCAATCTCACCAAGATTGAGTCCCGTCCGTCAAAGAAAAAGGCCTGGGATTATTATTTCTTCGTGGATTTAGAAGGCCATATTCAGGATAAAAATGTAGCCAGGGCGCTTAAAGAATTAGAGGCCTATGCGAAATTTTTCAAGATATTAGGCTCATATCCCAGGATAGAATGATGGCAGCGTCAAGTATCAGGTATCCCTGCCTGCCGGCAGGCAGGAAGTATCAAGCGACAAATGATCAATAGGAAAATTTTAGAAATTACTCCCTATCAGCCGGGTAAGCCCATAGAGGAGGTAAAGCGGCAATTAGGCCTTAAAGAGGTGATCAAGCTTGCCTCAAACGAAAATCCCCTCGGCCCAAGCCCAAAGGCAGTCTTGGCTATAAAGAAATCTCTAACCAAGATCAACCGCTATCCCGAAGGGTCTTGTTTTTATCTACGCCAGCGCTTAAGTAAGAAACTAAAGGTTAGGCCTGAGAATTTAATTTTCGGCAACGGCTCGGATGAGCTCATCGACATCGTCATCAAGGCCTTCTGCGAGCCTGATGATGAGATTATCACTGCCGATACCACCTTTCTGGAATATAGAATCATTGCCCTGCAGAACGGCCGGGCGGTTAGGTGTATTCCTTTAAAGGATTTCAGGTATGATTTAGCCAGGATCAAAGACAGAATAGGCCCTAAGACAAAAGCCATATTCATTGCTAATCCCAATAATCCCACGGGGACATATGTAACTAAGCGAGAGGTAGATGATTTTCTTAACGGCCTGCCCGAGAACGTCGTGGCCATTTTTGATCAGGCGTACTTAGAGTTTGTTGAGAATAAAGATTTTCCGCTAAGTTTAAATTATTTCAGACAGGGCAAGAACGTAATTATTCTGCGCACGTTCTCAAAGATCTACGGGCTTGCGGGTTTGCGGATTGGTTACGGTATTGCCAGGGAAGAGTTTATCCAGTATATGGAGCGCGCGCGCCAGCCTTTTAACGTTAATACCCTCGCCCAGGAAGCAGCCTTAGCCGCTCTGGATGATACTGTCTTTATCAGAAAGGCGCAAAGGGCAGTTCGCGAAGGCAAGAAATATCTCTATGGCGAGTTAGATAGATTGAAAATAAATTACATTCCTTCGGCCGCAAACTTTATATTGATTGACTTGAAGCGAGATGGCTTAAAGATTTTTAATAAGCTTCTTAAGGAAGGCGTTATTGTCAGGGATATGCAGCAGTACGGTTTAAATAATTTTATCCGGGTAACTATTGGAAGGGAGAAAGAAAACAAGAAATTTGTCGCAGCATTGAAGAAAGTTTTGAGTTAATAATTGGTTAAGTTGAGATATTATGTGGATATGTTTCCGTGAGGATAATGATGGCCCCGTATCATGTTAAGGTTGCGGCAGAGGCTTTTGCGGCGGTCAAAGATGATTCTGACTTTGCAAAAAAGGCCCTATGATAAATTTTCAAAATCAACATTTGTGCCTTGACACATTTACTGAAATAGTGTATATTAACATCAGGGGTGATAAATATGGCAAAAACAGAGATGATGCGGGAAAGATTGAGTATTGATGTATATCCTGAAGAGCATAAAAGGATAAAAGCCTACGCGGCTCTTCATGGAGAAACTATTCGGGAATATGTCATTAGAAGCGTGCGGGAACGTTTACGCCAAGAAGCCGAAGAGAG
>Ga0155429_130_pt1 | contig 20904 bp, 20 predicted proteins | sample RifCSPhighO2_02_FD_106397 | JGI IMG/M metagenome (GOLD analysis project Ga0155429, IMG submission 106397) | Omnitrophica WOR_2 bacterium RIFCSPHIGHO2_02_FULL_45_21 | reverse complement strand
GGAGAGCAATTAGGAATCGTATCTTTACAGAAGGCATTGGCGCTCGCAGATGAGCATGAGCTTGATTTGGTTGAGGTAGCGGCTAATGCGGCGCCTCCGGTATGTAAAATACTGGATTTTACGAAATTCAAATATGAAGAAGAGAAAAAAGAACGTCAGGCAAAGAAACGTCAGCATCAGGTGCATTTGAAAGAAATCAGGGTTAAGCCCAATATTGAGGAACATGACTACCAGGTAAAACTAAAACAACTTATCAATTTTTTGCAGAAAAAAGATAAAATCAAGGTTAGCCTATTTTTTCGGGGAAGAGAGATCGCCCATCAGGAATTGGGTAGGCGTGTTTTAGATAGATTTATTGCCGAATCAACCCAATACGGCGCTGTGGAAAAACCGCCGATTTTAGAGGGCAGGATGATAGCAATGATTATTGGGCCAAAAGGATAGAAAGTTTACAGTGAACAGTGTATCATGGTTAGTTGTTAAACAGTTCCCCCGTCAACAAAGCGCTCGCGTATTTCTTCGAAATCCGCTTCGCAGTTGACGGGATAATTCGCCCGAACAACTTATGTTCGTGCTTCGCACTCCATAAGTTGCGGGCTCATTAAATGCCAAAACTAAAAACAAAAAGAGGAATTAAGAAGAGATTTCGTATTACCAAGTCAGGTAAAATCCATCGCGCTCGCTCAGGTAAAAGCCATCTGCTTACTTCAAAAAGAAAAGAACGTAAGCGCAGGCTAAGAAGAGCGGCTCTGGTATCTAAAACTCAGGAGCGGATGATTAAACGAATGCTGCCGTATGGATAAAGAAAATAATAGGTTAGTCTGTAAGTGTTAAAGGAGCGAGGATATGGCAAGAGTAAAAACAAATGTAGCAAGAAGAAAAAGGGTTAAGAAGGTCTTAAAGCGCGCCAAAGGACAGTGGGGCGACCGTTCTAAGCAGTATCTACAAGCCAAACGTTCGCTTTTACACAGCGATGTCTATGCTTATCGCGACCGCAAGAAGCGCAAGATTGAATTCCGCCAACTCTGGATTGCCCGGCTCAATGCCGGGGCCAGGGCCGCCGGAATAACCTATAGCAAGTTTATTAATGGCCTCAAAAAGGCAAAGGTGACGCTCAATCGCAAGATGCTTGCGGAATTAGCGGTGAATGAGCCAAAGGCATTTCAGAAGTTGCTGGAAATAGCAAAAGGATAATGATAAAGGACCTAAATTTTGTATTTGAATTTTGCTATTTGTCATTGAAAATGAAATGATATGTATGTAATCATTGTCGGATGCGGCAGGGTGGGCTCAGAGTTGGCCAAGCTTCTTTCAGCTGAAGGCCATAATGTGGTGGTCATTGACCGTTCCGCGAAAAGCTTTGAGCGCTTAGGCGGGACTTTTAACGGGATGACCTTGGTTGGCAATGGCTTTGATGTAGAGCTTCTTAAATCTGCCGGGATTGCCCAGGCAGACGCCTTTTGCAGCGTTACCAACGGTGATAACACCAACATCGTTTCTGCCCAGGTTGCCAAGAAAATCTTTAAGGTCCCCAAGGTCATTGCCCGCGTATACGACCCTGACCGGGCGGATATTTACAGAGCCCTGGGCTTAGATATTTTAAGCGGGACTATCCTCTTTGCGGCAATGATACGCGATAAAATCATTGAGAGCCGGTTTTCCAGCTATTTGATTGAGAGTAAGGATGTAGGAGTGCTTGAGATTGAGGCTGATGATAAGCTTATTGGCCTGACGGTGGAAGAGATAAATATGCCGGGAGAATTAGTGGTGGTGATGATCAAGAGTATCAAGGGCGCGATGCTGCCTGAGACAAAGACAAAAATCCAGAAGAATGACGTGATTATGGCGATCGTAAAGACCGATAAATTAGATAAGGTTAGAAAGAGATTCAGGATTTAATTCGCACATAAACTTACGTCGTGCTGCGCACTCCGTAAGTTTAGCGCTCATTTAATGTATATAATTATCGTTGGCGCGGGTAAGGTTGGGCATTTTTTAAGCAAGAGGCTGCTTGCGGATAAGCATACCGTGGTGGTGATTGAAAAGGACAGTGCTGCTTGTGAAGAGCTCGCCAAAGAGATCAGCGGCTTGGTCATTCATGGAGACGGCTGCGACCCTAAGTATCTGGAGGAGGCAGGAATATCCCGGGCAGACGTAGTCGCCAGCCTTACCGGAGATGATGAAGATAATCTGGTCGTTTCCCAATTGGCAAAAGAAAAATTTAAGGTTTCCCGCACCGTAGCCAGGGTCAACGACCCCCGGAATGAACACGTTTTTTCGCGCTTAGGAGTGGATGTGCCCATTGATGCTACTGTTATCCTTGCCAAGATTATTGAGGAAGAGGTTTCTTTTGCCGATTTTGTCAACCTGATGAGTTTTAAACGGGGAAAACTTGCCATTATCCGGGTGGACCTCCCTGCGGATTCACCGGTGATCAATAAACAGGTGCAGGAGCTGCAATTGCCGGCAGAATCGGTCCTGGTTTCAATAATCAGGGGCGACCAGGTGATTGTCCCTAAAGGAAACACCGTTCTGCTAGCCCAGGATGATATTATTGCCCTTACCCTTCTGCAAAACGAACAACAACTCTTAAGCTATCTCATCGGTAAGATATGAAACTTAAAAATACAGCCCTTCTTTTCTATCAATCCGCCTTGGGTATCCTAATTGAGATAGCCTATAGCTTCGCTATTATCGCGGCAAGTTTTGGGGTTATCTGCCTTGTCCTGTTATTCAAATGATCCTCAAGCCAAGCTTAGCTGACCTTAAAACAGTCGGATATTATCTGGGGAAAATTATTATTGGCATAGGAATGAGTATGCTCCTGCCGCTGGCAAGCGCGGCTGCCTGCGGAGAATTAAATCCCGCCTATGACTTTATCATCGCTTTCCTTATTTGTATTATTATCGGCAAGTTTTTAATCTTGCTTTGCTTTAGCGAGAAGAATTTGAATTGGGCGCAGGGTATGGTGGTGGTTTCTCTGGCCTGGTTGGCTGTCAGTCTTTTTGGGGCAATCCCTTTTTATTTAAGCGGCCACTGGGGCTCATATCTTGATTGCGTCTTTGACGCGATGAGCGGCTTTGCCACCACCGGCCTTACTTTAGTGCAGGACCTTGACCACATAAGCAGGGCAGTGAACCTCTGGAGGCACTTGATTATGTTTATTGGCGGCCAGGGAGTGGTGGTGCTGGCTCTTTCTTTTTTGGTGCGAGGTTCAGCCGGCGCGTTTAGGATGTACGTAGGAGAGGGGCGGGATGAAAAAATACTTCCCAATGTAGTGGAAACCTCGCGTTTTATCTGGATAGTCAGCATAGTGTATTTTATCTTAGGGACACTTGTTTTGGCGATCGTTGGCCGGTTAGAAGGGATGTCCTGGCTGAATAGTTTTTTTCATGGCGCCTGTATCTTTATGGCTGCCTTTGATACCGGCGGATTTGCCCCGCAATCGCAGAATATTTTATACTATCACAGCCTGAGTTATGAAATTGTAACCATGGTGATTATGATCTTGGGCTCGCTGAATTTTAAGCTCCATTATACCCTCTGGCTGCAGAGTAAAAAGGAGCTCACCAAGAATATCGAGACGCGCGCCTTTTTTATGACCATAATGCTTACCTTCTTTTTGGTAGCTGTGGGTTTGGCTAAGTCAGGCGTTTATCCCGGTGTCCTGGGTTTGTTTAGAAAAGGATTTTATCAGCTCATCTCCGGCCACACCGGCACCGGCTATCAGACAATTTATGCCCGGCAGTTTATTCATGAATGGGGGGATTTCGCTTTAGCAGCCTTAATTGTAGCCATGGGTTTGGGAGGCGGAGTTTGCTCTACCACCGGCGGTATCAAGATGCTTAGAATCGGGGTAGTCTTTAAGGCGCTCTATAATGATGTGAAACGGATAATGCTTCCGGAGTCAGCGGTCTTTATTGAAAAATACCATCATATTAAAGAGATGATTTTACAGGACCGCCAGGTGCGCTCGGCAATGTTAATTTTATTATGTTATCTGGGCCTATATGCCATCGGCGGCATCATTGGCATGCTCTTAGGCTATCCGGCTTTAGAGGCCTTTTTTGAATCTACCTCAAGCGCAGCGAATGTGGGTTTGTCCTGCGGTATAACCAAAGCCAGTATGCCCGCGCTGCTGAAGCTCACCTATATAGCGCAGATGTGGATTGGCCGATTAGAGTTTATGTCTATTTTTACCCTCGTCGGCTTTTTTGCGGCATTTGTAAGGGGAAAATGAAAATTAATTTTATCAAAGCCACCCGCCTTTGTGGAATCTTATTTTTGCTATTTGCTATCTGCTATTTGCTATCTGCTATTTGCTACGCCCAGCCGGCGGTTTCTTCAACTGAACTGATTGAACGGGCCAAAGAATTCGCTGGCAAAGAGGTTATCTACGAGGGAGAAGTGATCGGGGAGGTGATGAACCGGGGTGATCATTCCTGGGTAAATCTTAATGACGGTGAAAATGCCATTGGCATCTGGTTGGATAATAATCTTTCAGGCATTATTTCTTTCTGCGGGAGTTACCAGGCAAGAGGCGATTGGCTGGAGGTGCGGGGTATCTTTAACCGCGCCTGCAAGATGCACGGTGCGGATTTGGATATCCACGCTATAAATGTCAAGAAGACGAGAGAAGGCAAGGCGATAAGGCATCGCCTGCTCCCGGAAAAACAAAAGTTGGCGATAATTTTATCAGGAGTGCTATTATGCCTTTTGATTTTACAGTTCTTCAAGAGAAGGCTAAGCAGGAAATAGGTCAGGCAGATAGCGCTGAGGTTTTAGAGAACCTGCGCATAAAATATCTGGGAAGACAGGGCCTGTTGGCTGAGATTACCGCGGTTATTCCTACCTTAGAGCTTAAGCAGCGCCCGGAGTTTGGCAGGAAGACAAATCTCTTTAAAAATGCCATAAGTCAGCTTTTAGAAGAGAAGGCAAAACAAATAAAAGAGCAAAAAACTGCAACCGGGCAAGGATTTGATTTTAGCTTACCGGGAATTATTCCAGAATCAGGCAGGATTCATCCGATTACCCAAACGATTGATGAAATTTGTTCTATATTTACCAGGATGGGTTTCGTGGTTGTGGAAGGCCCTGAGATTGAGACGGAATACAATAATTTTACCGGATTAAACATTCCCCTGGAGCATCCTTCGCGGGATGCCTTTGATACGTTTTATATTAAGCCACAGGCCACAGGCCACAGGCCACAGGCCAAAGATATTAAAAGCGTGGAGCCAAGACTTTTACTGCGCAGCCACACCTCGCCGGTGCAGATACGGGTGATGAAGAAATACCAGCCGCCTCTGGCAATGATTGTTCCGGGTAAGGTTTATCGGCCGGATGCTGTAGATGCCTCGCATTCCTTTATGTTTCATCAGGTAGAAGGATTCATAGTTGACGAAAAGATCAAATTTTCTGATCTTAAAGGGATTTTATCTGTATTTGTGAAATTTTTTTTTGGCGAAAATGTCAAGACGCGTCTTCGTTCCCACTTTTTTCCCTTTACCGAACCTTCGGCAGAGGTGGATATTTCCTGCATAATATGCAGAGGGCAAGGCACAGGATGCCTGCCTGTCCGGCAGGCAGGCAAGACGCTGTAGTGTATGCGGGGGCAAGGGGTGGCTTGAGATTTTAGGATGCGGGATGATTCATCCCAATGTTTTTGCCAATGTAGGTTATCCCAAAGACCGCTACAGCGGTTTTGCCTTTGGCATGGGGGTAGATAGAATTGCCATGCTCAAATACGGCATTAACGATATCCGGCTGTTTTATGAAAATGACCTAAGATTTTTAAGGCAATTCTGATGAAAGTCACATACAACTGGCTCAAGGATTTTGTGGAGATTTCGCTTAAACCGCAAGCGCTGGCTGAAAGACTGACCATGGCCGGCCTTGAGGTAACTGCTTTAGAGAAATTTGAAGACGACTATGTTTTTGAGATTGAAGTTACCCCTAACCGTCCGGATTGGCTGTCGGTAATTGGGATTGCCAGAGAGGTGGCGGCAATTACGGGGAAAAAGTTAAAATTGCTGCGCGCTGCGCGTTGCGCGCAGCGCACCAAAAACCTGGAGCGTGAAGCTTGGAGCGCGCAGCCATTCGGGATTAAGATTGAAGATAAGCAGGCCTGCCCGTTTTATTCCGCGCGCCTTATTTATAATCTAAAAGTTAAACCTTCGCCTTCCTGGTTAGTTAAACGGCTTCTGGCTATTGGGCTGCGCCCGATCAATAATATCGTGGATATTACTAATTATGTCTTGTTTACCACCGGACAACCTTTGCATGTTTTTGATTTGGATAAGCTTAAGGGTGAGGAAATAATTGCCAGGTTTGCTCAAAACGGTGAGGAAATAATAACTATTGACGGAATAAAACGAAGATTGGTCCCCGAGATTTTGCTTATTGCCGATAAAGAGAAACCCCTTGCCATAGCCGGAATTATGGGCTCAAAAGAGAGCGAGGTTAATGCGGCAACGCGCAATATTCTTTTAGAGAGCGCATATTTTTCTCCCATAGTTACGCGCAGAGCCAGCCGCTTCCTGAACCTATTCAGCGATTCATCTTATCGCTTTGAAAGGTCAGTAGATAAAAGTAGAATTAAAGATACTTCAAATTTTGCTTTGTCTTTAATTTTAGAAAATGCCGGAGGTGAGAGCGGAAGGCTTTATCAGGCCGGCTCGCATAAAGTTAGTAAGAAAATTATCATACTCGATCTAGATAAAAACAATAAACTCATAGGCAAGGATTTAAGCATCGCTAAAATAAAATCTATCTTCAGGGCTTTAGAATTCAAAATAGGCCGGCAGAAAAAAAATATCCTGAGCATAGAAGTTCCGGGTTTGCGGCAGGATATTAAATCTGAGGCAGATTTAACGGAAGAGCTCTGCCGGATTTACGGCTATGAAAATATTCCCTTGACTTTGCCTGCAATTAACCCTCCGGGGATTAGAGAAGACGAAGTTCTGGTAATTCAGCAAAAGATAAGAGAGCTATTGGCGGCTTGGGGCTTTAACGAGATTATCACTTATAGTTTATTAAGTATGAATGCGTTAAGGAAGGCCAGGCAAGAAACGCAAGATGCAATTAAACTGGAAAACCCCTTGAGCGCAGAGCAGGAAATCTTAAGGCCTAATCTTTTGACCGGCTTATTGACTGCCTTAAGCCGGAATCTGGAATTGGGAAATAGCCCCTGCGCCTTTTTTGAAATGGGAGATGTCTTTAATCAGGATAACGAGTTTAAGGCCCTGGGCTTGATAAAAGAGAGCTGCGGCTTATTAGAGTTAAAAGGTAAATTAGAATTTCTCTTTCAAAGCTTAGGAATAAATAATTATAGCTTTCCGGAAACGTTAAACCCTGCTTTTGCCAAAGGCCAATGCGCCTCTATTCTCTTAAAGAGAGAAAGTTTAGGCTTGCTGGGAAAGCTAAAACAAGAAGTATTGGCTGATTTTAAGATTGACCGCCCGGAAGTCGTAGTCATAGAGCTAAATCTGGATAAGCTCAAAGAGGCGGTAAATCTTTCTAAAACTTATAGCCCAATTCCTAAATACCCTTCCGTGGTGAGGGATTTAAGCCTGATTATTGATGAAGCGGCCTCCTATCAGAAGATAGTTGAGGCCATTAACTCTTGCGGGCTGAAAAACTTAGAGGCAATAAGGTTTAAAGATATTTATCGCAGCCAGGCAATAGGAAAAGAAAAGAAATCCCTCTCCCTCTCTTTAGAGTTTCGCCTCCCTTCGACCACCCTCACCGATAGAGAGGTCAATGCTTCCCTGCAGAGCCTAATTCAATTTCTTTCCCAAGAGCTAGGCGCTAGTATTAGATAAGGGAATTTTTTAAAAAATACCTTGATTTTTTCCGGAGTTGGTGGTATATTTAAAAATAAGAAGAGGGCGTGACGGATTTTTTCCCTGCCGTGTGCGTCATGACCAGAGCAGTTGTGAACCAACACTTTTTTAATGGGAGCCGATACTTCCCTGACAGCATAGCTGCCAGGGAGAGGCGCCCACTTGAAAACAGGGTTCAAGCCAACGGTCTGACGGCATTGTGCGGGGATTTTTTTTAACAGTTATGAATACTAATTCAGTAGATTTGTTCTCCTCACCAGAGAAATCAACAGACGCTAAAGGCCAGCCCCTGGCGGTGCGCATGCGGCCGCGCAGGCTTGAAGAATTCGTGGGCCAGAGCCATATTATGGGCCCGGGTAAGCTCTTGCGCCGGGCAATTGAATCAGACGGCCTGAGCTCGCTTATTTTATACGGGCCTCCGGGTTCAGGCAAAACCTCTCTTGCCTATTGCATCTCGTCGGTAACAAAATCCGAATTTATATCCGTCAATGCCACGCTCTCCAATGTTGAGGAGCTGCGCAGGATTATTCTTAAAGCGCGGCAGCTTAAAAAAATCAGCGGTAAAAAGACCATTCTTTTTATTGATGAGCTCCATCGTTTTAACAAGGCCCAGCAGGATGTGCTCTTGCCTGATGTAGAAGAAGCGAATATCATCTTGATTGGGGCAACGGTGCATAATCCCTTCTTTTCCTTAGTTGCGCCGCTGCTTTCCCGCAGCTTAGTTTATGAACTGAGGCCTTTAGCGCAAGAGGAAGTTTTGACTATCTTGAATAACTGCTTGAAGGACAAAACCCGGGGATTTGGCTCACTTAAAATAAGAGCGCAAAAGGGCGCCTTGGAATTTTTGAGTAAAGTAAGCGATGGAGACGCCCGGCGGGCAATTTCTGCCCTGGAGGTGGGAGTGCTGACCACAGCAAAAGATAAGTCCGGCGTAATAAATTTTGATTTAAAAACAGCACAGGAGTCTATCCAGAAGAAGCCGGTTCTTTATGACCACGATGAGGATGCGCATTATGATACCGCTTCGGCCTTTATTAAAAGTATGCGCGGCTCTGACCCCGATGCCGCTCTTTATTGGCTGGCAAAGATGCTTTATGCCGGCGAAGACCCGCGCTTTATTGCCAGAAGGATTTGTATCTCGGCAGCCGAAGATGTGGGAAATGCCGACCCTCAAGCACTAGTATTGGCCAATGCGGCTTTGCAGATTTCTGAATTCGTGGGCCTGCCGGAATGCCGTATCCCTTTAGCCCAGGCCGCCGTGTATGTGGCCTGCGCTCCAAAGTCTAACGCCGCCTATTTAGGAATAGAAAAGGCAACCGAAGACGTGGAAAAAGGACGCCTCTTAGAGGTGCCGGAGCATTTAAAAGACACGCATTATAAGGGCGCCGAAAAATTAGGCCATGGCCAGGGCTATAAATACGCGCATAGTTTCCCGGGGCATTATGTGCAACAAGAATATATGCCTTCGGCTAAAAAATATTATGAACCGGCCGATATCGGCTACGAGGCCAAGATAAAGGAACGGCTGGAGAAGCTGCGCAAAGGAAATTATATCTGATAAGATTCCTCGCAGAGCTCGGAATCAAGTAAAATCTTTAGCGCTCAAGAGGCAGATTTTACTTGAGTTAATTCTTAAAACGTGTTAAAATTATTGTTGTTAAGGTGAGAATATGATTGTTACCGAACGTAAACCATTAGAGGAAATTCTCAAGAGCTTGGAAAAGCACGCCAAGGTCTTTTTGATTGGCTGCGGGGAGTGCTCAACTACCTGTAAGACCGGCGGCGAGAAGGAAGTCCTCCAGATGAAAGAGTATTTAGAGTCCCAGGGTAAGAAGGTTACCGGCTGGGTGGTTCCGAATGCGCCTTGTATTGCCGCACAAACCAAGACCGCCTTTGCCCAGAATATGCCCGCGGTAAAGGAATCGCAGGCTATTTTAGTTTTGTCCTGCGGCTTAGGGGTGCAGTCGGTAAAGGAAAATGACCGTTTTGGATTAACGGTGCTCCCGGCTTTGAATTCAATGTTCGGCACCTTAATGGATGCCAGGGGGAATTTCTATGAGGTTTGCTCTAATTGCGGCGAATGCGTTCTGGATATGACCGGCTGCATCTGCCCGATTACCCGCTGTCCCAAGGGCCTGCTCAACGGCCCCTGCGGCGGAGTGATTAAGGGCAAATGTGAGGTAGACCGGGAGAGAGACTGCGCCTGGGTTTTGATTTATAATGAATTGGAGAAGAAGGGTGAGTTAGATAAAATAAAGGCTATCTCCAAGCCAAAAGATTATAGTAAGACCACCAAACCCCAGAAGGCGAAAGTAAGTCAATAACGAAATGAGGAATAATGGAACAACAGTATAGCGAAAAAGTAATGGATCATTTCCTGCATCCGCGCAATATCGGTGAAATTCCCGATGCCGACGGCATTGGTAACGTCGGTAATCCTGTCTGCGTTTCAGGCGATACTTTAATTTTTATTAACCCTGGCTTGAAAGAAATTCAAGATATTACGCAAGGAACAAGGGTGCTCAGTCACGATGGAAATTATCATGAAGTAACCGCAGTTCATAACCGAGTATATAGAGGCAAGATTTACTCAATTAAAGTAAATAATCTTGGCACCACGCTGGTTACGCCTGAACATCATATCCTGGCTTTGAAAGCCGGTAAGCGGGATAAATTTAAGTTATATAAAGGATGTATGCCTGATTGGTATTGCGCCGGGGAACTTAAAAAGGGGGATTTGGCCCTTTACCCCATTCCCAAAATAACCAATGACATCAATGAGATAGGCCTGGATATAGGGAAGCCAAAATGGGATTTTAAAAGTAAGGCCTTGCCCAAAAAAATAAAGGTAGATAATAGTTTCTGCCGATTGATTGGTTATTATCTTGCTGAAGGTTATGTAAGAACTGATAAATCGAAAGGTAGCATTGGATTTGTATTTGGTTCCCAAGAAAAAACCTATATCAGGGATGTGGTATCCCTTATGCAAAAGCTCTTTAATATCAAACCCGCAGGGTTAATGCAAAACCAGAGAAAAACAGCCTCTGACATAGCCTTTTATTCTGCACGGCTGGCGAGATTTTTTGAGGCAAATTTTGGAAAAGGAGCGGTTAATAAACGGCTTCCCTTCTGGGCAATGCAGCTTCCTTTAGAAAAACAAAGGAGTCTTCTCTGCGGATTATGGCGCGGCGACGGGTATATCGATATAAAACGGCAGAGGGCGAAATATGTTACTATCTCTAGACAGCTTGCCTACCAATTAAGGATATTATTATTACGGCAAAAAATAATCAGTAATTTCTCAATAGGCAGGGCTTACGGAATCCATAAGAAAAGCTACCTCTCTTACATTCAAGACGATGATTCCTTGCGAAAACTCTTTAAGCTCATCGGAGTAAATAAAAAAGTAAAACCCAGGCAGTTGAACATCGATAAATCTTGGTTTGATGAAAATTTCTACTATACAACCATCAGAGAGCTAAATCATTATAATTATAATGATTTAGTTTACAATCTTGAGGTAGAAGGCGCACATTCTTATATATCAAATGCACTGACATTACATAACTGCGGGGACATCATGAGATTGTACATCAAGGTTGAGCTCGGTAAGATAATCGATGTCAAATTTAAGACCTTTGGCTGTGGCGCGGCAATATCAACCAGCTCCATGGTAACCGAAATGGTCAAGGGCAAGACTATTGATGAGGCTTTGACGATTACCAATAAAGCCGTTGCAGAGGCACTGGGAGGCCTGCCGGCGATCAAGATGCATTGTTCGGTTTTAGCCGAAGAAGCGCTTAAGTCGGCAATTGAGGATTACCGGAAAAAACAGCAGGCAGAGAGAGCGAAAATTTAAGATGTTTTCATGAGTAAACAGAGCTTGAGAAATCGTATGTTGCAGAAATTAAAAAATCAGAAGGAGGAAGAACTCAAAAGAAAGTCGCTGGCGATAAAAGAAAAACTTTTTCAACTGAAAGCATTTAAACAGGCAAAGACAATTATGTTTTATCTTGCGCTTCATTTTGAGGTAGAGACACGTCTAATGATTAGGGAGGCAATTAAGTTAGGAAAAAAAATAGCAGTTCCTACTTGTGATATAAAGGCAAAAAAAATAATCCCTTGTTTAGTTAACGGGTTAGAAAAAAAAGATTTCAAGCAAGGTGCGTATTGTATTGATGAACCGTCTGATAAAAAGCTGGTTGCCAAAGAAGCCATTGATTTGTTTATCGTCCCGGGCTTAGCTTTTGATCCGAAGGGCAATCGCCTCGGCAGGGGGTTAGGTTATTACGATAGGTTCTTAAGCAGCCTGCCTCAGCACGCACCGAAGATCGGCTTGGCCTTTAAATTTCAAGTCCTAAAACGCCTTCCTCATAATCTACCTCACGATATCCGCGTAGATAAAGTCCTCTTTGCCTGAAGCTGTCTGCAGGTAGATGGAGGAAAAATAAGCAATGATAATCTCAATTATTATAGCCATAATTATTTCCCTGGCTTCAGCCTCTCTCGGCTATTTCTTACGCAAACACTCTGCCGAGAAGAAAATCCAGGACGCTGAACATAAGGCTGGCGAGATACTTCAAGAGGCAAAGAAGGAAGTAGAGCGCCTGCGCAAAGAAGTGGAACTTGAAGGAAAAGATGCAATCTACCGCCTGCGCCAGGATTTTGAGGCGCAAACCAAGCAAAGGCGTGAAGAGCTGGTAAATCTGGAAAAGCGCCTGACTCTTAAAGAAGACAACATTGACCGCAGGATGGTCTTGTTAGAGAAGAAAGAGAAAGATCTTGAGTCGCGCTTTGAGGCGCTCAGGGTTAATGAAGAGGCATTGAAGGCAAAAGATAGGCAGCTTACCGCTTTGGTGAATGAAGAAAAAGAGCGGCTGCAGAAAATTGCCAATCTTACCATTGATGAGGCAAAAAAGGTTCTGCTGGCGCGTTTATCAGAAGAACTGAATAATGAAAAGGCGGTGCTGATTAAAAACATTGACGAGGAAATAAGAAACAGCGCTGACAAGAAGGCAAGAGAAGTGATTAGCCTGGCAATTCAGCGCTGTGCCGTAGAGCACACCGTTGAATCAACCGTGAGCGTAGTCAGCCTTCCTAATGATGAGATGAAAGGAAGAATCATCGGCCGCGAAGGCAGGAACATCCGCTCCCTGGAAATGGCAACCGGCGTGGATGTAATCATTGACGATACTCCGGAAGCGGTTACCTTAGCCGGCTTTGACCCGGTGAGGCGCGAAATTGCTAAGCTTACTCTGGAAAAATTGATGGTTGACGGCAGGATTCATCCCGGGAGAATTGAGGAGCTGGTTGAGAAAACCAAACGCGAGATGGATGATAAGATCCGTGAAGAGGGCGAACGCGCCGCATTTGAGATCGGTATCCACGGGTTACATCCGGAATTGATTAAGCTGCTGGGGCGCCTCAGGTATCGCACCAGCTACGGCCAGAACTGCCTCCAGCATTCTAGGGAAGTTGCCTACCTTATGGGGGCAATGGCTTCAGAAGTAAATATGGATTTTCGCTTAAGCCGCCGGATAGGCCTGCTCCATGATATTGGCAAAGCTGTAGACCATCAGGTAGAAGGCACCCATGCCCGTATCGGCGCAGAGTTAGCTAAAAAATACGGGGAAAGTAATGAGGTCATTGCCGCCATTGAATGCCACCATGAGGAGCAGGAGCCTAAGAGCCTGCTGGGGGTTTTGGCTATTGCTGCGGATGCGATCAGCGCGGCGCGGCCCGGCGCCCGGCGGGAAACCCTGGAGACCTATGTCAAACGGCTGAACAAATTAGAAGCAATCGCCAATCTTTTCAAGGGGGTTGAGAAATCCTACGCTATTCAGGCAGGAAGAGAAATCCGGGTGATTGTTTCTCCGGATAAAATCTCTGACACCGATGCAGTGAATATGGCAAGGGAAATCCGCAAGAAAATCGAGGAAGGCATGGAATATCCCGGACAGGTCAAGGTTACGGTTATCCGCGAGATGCGCGCGATTGAGTATGCCAAATGAGAATATTATTTATCGGTGACATTGTCGGCTCACCCGGCAGGGAGGCGGTAAAGGTTTTAGTTCCTCGGCTGAAAAAGGAAAAAGCCATTGATATTGTCCTTGCCAATGCCGAAAATGCCGCCGGAGGAACAGGCCTGACTCCGAAGGTGGCGGATGAGCTGTTTGCCTATGGCTGCGATTGCCTGACCAGCGGAGACCATATCTGGAGGCGCCAGGAGGTTTTAAAGATTATTGACTATCCCTATATCTTACGCCCCTTAAATCTTGCCCCGAATATCCCCGGCAAAGGTTACTGCGTTTTAAAAAAGAATAATTTTAAGCTCGCTATCATCAACTTACAGGGTAGGGTTTTTATGCCGGCAATTGACTGTCCTTTTCGCACGGTGCGCGAGATAATTCCTATGCTTAAGAAAGAGACATCAGTAATTCTGGTGGATATGCACGCCGAGGCAACCAGCGAAAAAGTGGCCATGGGATATTTCCTGGATGGTTTGGTTTCTGCGGTAGTGGGAACCCATACCCATATCCAGACCGCTGATGAGAAACTCCTCCCAGGAGGAACCGCCTACCTTAGTGAATTAGGCATGTGCGGGCCTTATGATTCAGTGATCGGACAGGAAAAATCCAAGATTATTGAGCGCTTTCTAACCGGGATGCCTACCCGTTTTGAGGTGGCTTCAGGCGATATTCAATTACACGGAGCGGTTATTGAGATTGACGAAACTACGGGTAAGGCAAGAAGTATTGAGAGGGTGCAGGAGAAATTATTGTAGAAAATAGGGAAAAGTATATGCGTATTGAGGGTAAGGGATTAAAACAAGAGAGGCGGGTATATAGTGTAAGCGAGCTTACCGAGGATATCAAAGTCCTTTTAGAAAATACTTTTCCCGAGGTCTGGGTTGAGGGCGAGCTCTCTAACTTTTCACAGTCACAATCAGGACACATCTATTTCAGCCTCAAGGATATCAATAGCAGCCTACGCTGCGTCTTCTTCCGTGGGCTAAACCAGGGTTTGAAATTTTCTCTCAAAGACGGCCTGCATTGCCTTGCCTATGGCCGGCTGATTGTCTATGCCCCCAGCGGCCAGTACCAGTTAAACGTCCAGAAATTAGAGCCAAAAGGCGCCGGCGCCTTGCAGCTTGCCTTTGAACAGTTAAAGGAAAAATTAGCTAAGGAAGGATTATTTGCGGCAGCGCATAAAAGGGCGCTTCCGCTATTTCCATTAAGAATCGGGCTGATAACTTCTCCTGTCGGCGCGGCAATACAGGACATACTGAATATCTTAAGGCGACGGGCTCCTTTTGTGAAAATAATCTTAAATCCGGTAAAGGTACAGGGAAGTGGTGCGGCTGAAGAAATCTCCCGCGCCATTGTAGAATTTAACCAATACAAAGAAGTGGATGTTTTGATTGTCGCAAGAGGCGGAGGAAGTTTGGAGGACCTCTGGGCCTTTAATGAAGAAATAGTAGCCAGGGCAATCTATAACTCAAAAATTCCGCTAATCAGCGCGGTCGGCCATGAAATTGACTGGACCATTGCTGATTTAGTTAGCGACCTGCGCGCTCCCACGCCTTCGGCGGCAGCCGAGCTGGTGGTGAAACAAAAAGAGGATTTATCGCTTGAGCTTGGCCATTTACTGCAAAGTATGAATGCCAGTGTCAATAATAAGCTCAAGATTTTAAGCAAAGAATTACTTACCTTAAAGGGCGCCTATGTCTTAAAATACCCTTTAAATTTCATTCAAATCTATCTTCAGCGCATAGATGAGCTCCAACATAGATTGGCTTTAGAGACAAAACATCTCTTAGAGACCAGTCAGCATAGGTTTATTCATCTAACGGAAAAACTTAACGTATTAAGCCCGCTCAATGTTTTATCGCGCGGCTATAGCATAACCTTTAAGCTGCCGGAAATGAACGTGCTCACAGATTCTAGCCAGATAAATGTATCAGATAAAATTCAGACCAGGCTTAAGTCAGGAAAAGTCTTCAGTGAGGTGTTAAACAAAGAGGAGTTTCAAAATGGCTGAGATAAAATTTGAGGAGGCGCTCAAGAAATTAGAGAAGATTGTCAGCGATTTGGAAGCAGGGAAGCTTTCTTTAGATGAGTCGTTGAAGAAATACGAGGAAGGCGTGCGCTTGGTTGCGGCCTGTTCGAAACTCCTGGAGCAGGCGCAGAAAAAGGTTGAGGTTTTGACTAAGAAGGAAGGAATCTTTCAGCTTAAGCCGCTTGAAGATGAGGAAATCGCAAAAAACACGGATTAGTACATATTTTTTAGCCCAGCTATGTTAAAGATATGCTATTAGAATCCATCAATGCCCCGCAGGATTTAAAAAAGCTTAAGCTCCAGCAGCTTAACGTCTTATGCGCTGAGGTGCGTAGCCGCATTGTGGAGGTGGTTTCTAGAAATGGAGGGCACCTCGCCTCGAGCCTGGGGGCAGTGGAAATCATCATGGCCCTGCATTATTGCCTTAATTTTCCTGAGGATATGATTGTTTTTGATGTGGGCCATCAGGCATACGCCCATAAGCTCTTAAGCGGAAGAAATAATAGATTTGATAGTTTAAGAAAAGCCGGCGGGATGAGCGGATTTCCTTCGCATACTGAATCAACCTATGATCCCTTTACTGCCGGGCATAGCTCTGATGCAGTCTCTCTGGCTTTGGGCCTAAGCGCAGGCGGCTGCAAGAAGGCAGTGGCGCTTATTGGCGATGGTTCGCTTTCCGGCGGTTTATGTTTTGAAGGTTTAAATAACGCCGGCCATCTCAAAAAAGACATCCTCGTGGTTTTAAATACCAATGAATTAAGTATTTCTCCGGCTGTAGGCGCGGTAAGTGTGTATCTGAATAAAATAATATCCCAGCCGCTCTACAATCGTTTCCGCCAGTCTCTAGAGAATTTTGTAAGAAACCGCCTTCCCAAGGGACGGATAATTTTAAAGTTAGCGGATAAATTTGAAAAAGAATTAAAGGGATTTTTTGTCCCGGGTATGCTTTTTGAAGAGTTGGGTTTTCGCTATTTTGGCCCTCTTGACGGACATAATTTAGGCCTGCTTATTCATACATTGAAGAACATACTTACTTTTAAAGGCCCTATCCTCCTGCACGTATTTACTAAAAAAGGCATGGGTTATCCTCCGTCAGAAAATGACCCGGTTTTCTTTCACAGCGCTGCGCCGTTTGATATTGCCACCGGCAGGCCTTTGAATATCCTTATCTCCGAGAGTTATACCGATGTCTTTGGCAGAAAAATAGTAGAGCTGGCCAAAATGAATAAAAACATCGTGGCGATCACTGCGGCAATGCCCGAAGGAACCGGCCTGGCTCAATTCCGGGATAAATACCCCGATAGATTTTATGATACAGGAATTGCCGAAGCGCATGCGGTTTGCTTTGCCGTGGGTTTAGCCAAAAAAGGAATGAAGCCAGTTGTTGTGGTATACTCAACCTTTTTACAGCGCGCCTACGACCAGCTTATCGAGAGCGTTGGCCTGCAGAATTTACCGCTGACGCTCTGTCTTGACCGCGCGGGAATAAGCGGAGAAGACGGGGTTACCCATCAGGGGATTTTTGACCTCGCATATTTAAGAAGTATTCCCAATCTGGTAGTTATGGCTCCTCATTCGGCAGATGAATTAGAGGCAATGCTTGAGTTTGCGATAAGCTTAGATAAACCAGTAGCTATACGTTATCCAAAGGATAAAATATCCGCTGTCCGCTATCCGCTATCCGCTATCCGCTATGCTAAGGCAGAGATTCTTAAAGAGGGAAGGGATATCGCGATAATTGCCATAGGGGCAATGGTTACCTCAAGCTTAGAGGCGGCGGCTCTGCTTGAAAAGGAAAATCTGGATGCCTGCGTAGTCAATGGCCGTTTTGTTAAGCCGTTGGATAAGGAGTTATTCTTAAGATTATCCGCAGAATTTAAATACATCGTAACCGTTGAAGACGGTATCCTTGACGGCGGTTTCGGCAGCAGCGTTTTAGAATTATTGAACCGTCCGATTTTAAGGTTAGGGCTTCCATGTGAATTTATTGAACATGGAAAAAGGGAATGGCTTTTAGAAAAATACGGGCTGGATGCCAAAGGCATAGCCCAGAGCGTAACTAAGTCCATAGTCCATAGTTCATAGAATGGCATATATAAAACTTGACCAGGAAAAATGCAAGGGCTGTATGCTCTGTATAGAGGTATGCCCTAAGGGTCAGCTCAAGCCAGGGGTGGCCTTAAATAAAAAAGGGATTAATCCGGTCATGTTCTTGGCTCAAGATTGCAGCGGATGCACCTTTTGCGCAATCATTTGTCCGGATACGGCGATTGAAGTGTATAAATGAACAGAGAACAGAGGACAGAGGACAGGGGAGAGAAAGTGTTGCTTTCGGGGAATGAGGCGGTTGCTAAGAGCGCAATTGACGCCGGCTGCCGGTTTTATGCCGGATATCCGATCACCCCTCAGAATGAATTGATTGGCTATATGGCAAAGAATATGGCCTCAAGCGGAGGAATTTTTATCCAGTCTGAATCCGAACTTTCGGCAATTAATATGGTCTTTGGGGCTTCTGCCTCTGGTGTGCGGGCAATGACCAGTTCGTCAAGCCCCGGCATAAGTTTGATGCAGGAGGGGATTTCTTACATTGCCGGCGCAGAACTTCCCGCAGTTATTGTGAATATTATGCGCGCAGGGCCCGGCCTGGGGAATATCTGGCCTGCCCAATCAGACTATTTTCAGGCAGTCAAAAGCGGAGGCCACGGAGATTATCACTGTATAGTGCTTGCGCCTTCAAGCGTCCAGGAAGCTTATGCTCTGACTTTTGAAGCATTTGTTCTGGCAGACAAATACCGCATCCCGGTAATCATCTTAGGCGATGCAATGTTAGGCCAGATGATGGAACCCCTTTCAGTTCATAGCCAGGAGTTCATAGTTCATAGTAAAAAACTACGAACTAAATCGTGGGCGGCTACTGGATGTAAAGACAGGAAGCCGAACGTGGTTAAGTCCTTCTACCTGAATCTGGGAGATTTGGAAAAATTTAATCTCAAGTTACAGAGAAAATATAAAAATATTCAGCAGAAGGAGCAACGTTACGAGGAGCTTAATATAAATGACGCGCGGATAATCTTAGTTGCCTATGGCACAATGGCTCGCTTAGCCAAACAGGCAATGGTATCTCTGCGGGAGAAAGGCCTAAAAGTGGGCTTGATTCGTCCGATCAACTTATGGCCCTTTCCTCAAAAAATATTTCAGCGATTAGCGATTAGCGATAAACGATTAGCATTTTTAGTTATAGAGATGTCTTACGGCCAGATGCTTGAAGATGTAAAGCTTGCTGTTAACGGCCAGCAAAGAGTTGAATTTTTAGGCCGTTCAGGCGGAGGCATTCCAACGGAAGAAGAAATAATAAAGAGTTCATTAAGTTTATTGAGTTCATAGAGTTATTGAGTTTGAACTTAAGAACTCAGCTAATTATCTGATAAATGAAAAGAATTTTTGGTCGGACCAAATCCTTACGCCCTCTTGATACCCATTATTGTTCAGGATGCGGCCATGGGGTTGTGCACCGTTTGCTCGCTGAGGCAATTGACGAATTAAATATTCGCGGGATTACCATTGGAGTTACTCCTGTAGGCTGCGCTGTAGTTGCCTATGATTATTGGGACTTTGATTGCGTTGAAAGCGCGCACGGAAGAGGCCTGGCGGTGGCTACTGCTATAAAAAGGCTTCAGCCGGAGAAAGTAGTTTTTACTTATCAAGGCGATGGCGATTTGGCTGCCATCGGCACAGCCGAAACTATTCATGCGGCTAACCGCGGTGAAAACCTGACCGTAGTATTTATCAATAATGCGGTCTACGGAATGACCGGCGGCCAGATGGCGCCCACTACTCTTATCGGCCAGAAGAGCGCAACCAGCCCTTTGGGCAGGAATGAAAAGACCGAGGGTTATCCTTTAAGGATTTCGGAGCTGCTTGCCCAATTACAGGGTGTATATTCGGTTGAGCGGACTGCGGTAGATTCTGTCTATGGGATTCTCAAGACCAAGAATGCAATTAAAACAGCTTTTCAAAATCAAATGGAGAATAAGGGTTTTTCTCTGGTAGAGGTGCTTTCGGCCTGCCCTACCTACTGGGATATGTCGGCGTTTGAATCTTTGGACTGGATAAAGAATAAGATGAGCAAGGTGTTTCCGCTAGGTCGAATAAAGTAATTGTGTAATTTACATTACACCTTACACATTAAACGTTACAGAGGGTATGTATGATTGAACGTATCATAATAGCCGGTTTTGGTGGGCAGGGGATAATGTTTTTAGGCAAGTTCATTGCCTGGGCAGCGATGCGCGAGAATAAATTCGTGAGTTTTATGCCTGCCTATGGAGCAGAGGTAAGAGGCGGGACATCGCATTGCGCAATAGTCATTTCCGATAAAGAGATTGCTTCTGTGGCCTTTGATGCGATAGATACCCTGATTGCAATGAACAGTCCGTCACTGGCAAAATTTGTTCACAGACTTAGGAGCGGCTGCGAGTTGTTTATCAATGGCTCAATGATAGATAATGCGCCAAAGATAAGAGGGGCTAAAGTCCATACCTTTAAATTTACCGAGATAGCCTCTGAATTAGGAAATGCAAGAACCGCCAATATGGTTGCCCTGGGCGCTTATCTAGCCAGTAAAAATCTCCTCTCTTTAAAAAATATCTTGAAATTACTTCCCGAGGCATTTAAGAATAATAAAAAGCTTCAAGCTCTCAATGAGCAGGCAATAAAAGCAGGAATGAACTTAATAAAATAACAATAGTAAAATGGTTAGAGTTCGCTTCGCCCCCAGTCCCACAGGAAACCTGCATATCGGCGGCGCCCGCACCGCGCTTTTTAACTGGCTCTACGCCAGAGCAAAGGCCGGTAAGTTTATTTTACGCATTGAAGATACGGATTTAGTGCGTTCCAGGAAAGAGTATCTTGACGAGATTTTAAATAGCCTAAAGTGGCTGGGACTTGTTTGGGATGAACTTTACCATCAAAGCGAGCGTTTCCAAATATATAGAGATTATGC
>Ga0155429_160_pt1 | contig 21671 bp, 21 predicted proteins | sample RifCSPhighO2_02_FD_106397 | JGI IMG/M metagenome (GOLD analysis project Ga0155429, IMG submission 106397) | Omnitrophica WOR_2 bacterium RIFCSPHIGHO2_02_FULL_45_21 | reverse complement strand
CAGATTACTGTCTTTAATGGCCATATCCGCGGCAACCACGGCAAACTGCACATACCTGTCCATGCGCACCGCCTCATCATGGCTAAGGCCAAATACGAATGGGTCAAAATCCCGCACCTCAGCGGCAATCCTGGTATTAAAGGTTGAAACATCAAAACCATCTACCAGCCTGACCGCGGACTTGCCGCTAATCATAGCATTGTAAACGTTATCCTTGCCGATGCCGTTAGGAGAAATCACTCCGATACCGGTAACCACAACTCTTCTTTTATGCATAGAAAATTAATTACTTCTTGAGCAGCTTTATCACCTTATCTAAGCGCTCAACAATCAAAAGCGGAGCAATGATAATCCAGGCAAGAAGAAAAAAATGCAGCGCGGAAAAACACAGCGAATGCTTACCAAGCGCGAAAATCGGACAGTTCATATATACCCCCTCTTTTTTAGTCTAATGAGGATGTTTATTCTTTATTCCTCATTAAGACGTGTTACTTTAAAAACCACATGCCCTCCGTCGGGGCAGGTCACCGTATCAATGGAATCGGGATTATCCATAAAGAAAAATTTGGCGCCGAAATTAAGGGCAAAAAGCGCGGGAAACATCGTATGGAAGGCCGCGCCGCAAAAATTCGGGATGGTGCGCAGGCCTTTGGTCTCCCATTTATCGCTTAGCTTATAACCATAGCTGCATTTCCCTTCGCACTTGGCTACTTCCACTAAAATTTTTTTTGGATTAGGCCCTTTATGATTTAGGTCCTTAGGAATAAACTCAACCTTCCCCTCTTTATCCAGCACTTCTGCCTTAAACTCTAATTTTCCGCCGTCAGGACAGGTGACTAAGAGCGAACGCTGGTTCTCCATAAAAGGAAAACGCGCCCCGAAGCTTAAGGCATAGATAACCGGAAAAAGCACCTGGGCAAGCCCCAGGCAGAAATACTGCGGAGGATGAGTAAAATCTTCCAGGATAAGCTGATCGCCTAATTTATAGCCGTGATAACAATGGCCGCCTATTTTGTTTACGGTAAGTTTTAGTTTAGGGAAAGGAGTATCCACCATTTTAGCGTATAGCGTATAGCGTATAGCGTAAGCGTATAGAAAATAGTTTTTCTTTTACTCCTCAACTCTACGCTATGCGCTAATTTCTGTCTTTAAGCAAGAGTATCTTTTGTTTCTCTAATTAATTCTTCGGCGCTTATGAATCGTTTACTACGTTCTACCTTATGCACCAAGTCCACTAACCTTTCATTAAGCCTTGACTTTATTCCATTGGCCTTGGCTAAAGCCGCAAATTCTCCGTTGATATAATCAATTTCCGAGGGGCGGTTTCTCCGGATACTCTGCAAGATTGAGCCATAGAGCGCCTGGCGGCTTAGATTTGTCATCATCCCGGAGAAGATTTTTGCCGATTGCTCCAGCGGCATATCCGCCAATTTCATCAAATTTTCTAAAGGAAAATCCGGCAGTGAGGTCAATTTTATCCCGGCCTTATGCACAACCTCTAAACCCTCCCGCCAGATACGTATACCCAGCTTAGAAAGCTCTATATCTTTAAAAGTTTCCTGCATACTCTTGCCGATTATTGCCGGGAGGCAATTATTGGCGTTTAAAAACAGCTTGAGCCACTTCATCCCTATAATGTTATCACTGATAATCGTAAGAAAAATATTATTTAAGGTTGCGGAGGTTTCTTTAAGTAAACTGCCGTTTTGCGCAAAGGGACAACCTAATATCCACTTGCCTTCAAAATTGTGCACGAGCTTATGCGGCTCCAAGAGCGTAGAGCCAAACATAACAATGCTGGAAATAATATTCCCCTGCGGAAGATATTTAGCCAGGATTTTATCCGCCTGGACGCCGTTCTGAATAGTCAATATGGCTGTACGCCTTAAATGGCCTATATTTTCAGACACAACCTTCTCTATATCCTGCGTCTTGACTGCCAGTATCGCCAGGTCTACCTGCTTATTCAACTTAGGAAAAATATCAATGCGAATAAGCAGATTTCCTCTTGTGCCGGAAATATGCAAACCATTTTTTCCGATGGCCTCAACCGAATCCGGCCGGCCAACCAAAAAAACATCGGTTTTCTTATGTTTAAGGTAACCGGCCACCAATCCCCCAATCGCCCCTGCGCCGATGACTGCTATTTTCATTTTGGAAAACCATACTTCCTATAATCAAACCCCACATCCTCTAAAAGCCGAATCATCAGGCTGTAAAATGGCTTGGGCACTTCACTGAAGAATGCGCTGATAACATCCTCTTCTTCAACAAACCTTGCATTGCGTTTAGCCGCATTATCCAACGCCTTTTTTTCCGCCGCCTCTTCAGCAATGCGGCGGTGAAAAATCGGCATTTTGGAAATCATCAACCTAAATTTCTCTTGAGTCGCCTTATCCCAGTCCATCAAATTACCTCTTGCATCTTTAACTTTTCCTTCTGGATTTTTCCGCTGGGGGTCTTAGGCAAAGCATCCCTGAACTCAACTGAATGCGGAACCTTAAAATGCGCTAAATGCTGGCGGCAGAAAGAGCGAATGTCTTCCGATTTTACTTCCAGGCCCTTCTTTGAAACCACAAAGGCCTTAACTGTCTCGCCGCGTAGCTGATCCGGCATACCCACCACTGCTGCTTCCTGAATTGCCGGGTGCTTTAATAAAACATTCTCTACCTCAAAAGAATAGACAATTTCGCCGGAAACCTTAATCATATCCTTTTTGCGGCCGGCTATATATAGGAAGCCCTCTTCATCAAACCTGCCTAAATCTCCGCTATGAAACCATCCATTTCTGATTACCTCGGCTGTAGCCTCAGGGTCTTTGTAATAACCTTCCATCACTACCCAGCCCCGGATGACAATTTCCCCAACCTGTCCTTGAGGTAATTCATTATCATCTTCGCCAACCACTTTTATCTCCATCCAGGGAGCAGGCTTTCCTACGCTTTCAATCTTTTTTGAACCTAACGGAATCACGGTATTCGGCGGACAGGTCTCCGTCAAGCCCCAGCCGTTTAAAAGATGTGCCCGGGGACAATACTGCTGGAACCTCCTTAATAAATGAGGGTCGCTGGGCGCGCCAAAAACCACCAGCCAGCGCAAAGAAGATAAATCAAAACTTTCAAATTCCTTCAGGTGTAAAATCGCATAATACATTGACGGCACAAGATGAAAACAGGTCACCCTGTATTTCTGAATATTCTTTAAGAATTCCAAAGGCTGAAAGCGCTCCATCAAAACCAGGGTAATGCCATAACAGATACAATTTTGAATATAGATCAGCCCTGCCGAATGCGATAATGGCAGGGCGGAAATCTTTACGTCTTTATCCGTCAAATCCACAAAATATTCCATTGCCTTGGGCGAGCCGTCAAGATGTCTATAATTAAGCAGGATTCCTTTGGGTGAGCCGGTTGTGCCTGAGGTATACATTATGAGTGCCGGGTCATGGTCATCAATCTCTATTTCAACCGGCAGAGGCCTGGCTGAATTCAAAACATCCTGAAATGACTTAAAATTACTTTTTGACTCCCCCAGGACAATGATATTTTCTAAGCTGGGAACTCTTTTCTTTAAGTTTTCTAAAGAAAGCGAATCCTTTTCTTTAGCGATTAAAAGCTTCCCCTGGCAATGAGATAAACAGCTCGCCAATTCATCCTCAGTAAGCATATAATCTAACGGCACTACCGTAGCGCCGAGAGAAAATAAAGCTAAATAACTATAAATATACTCCGGATTATTGGGGAGATAAATTGCTGCTTTATCCGACTTTTTTATCCCTGACTTCAGCAGAGCATTGGCAAGTTTAAAGACATTATCAGAGAGCGCCAGGAAACTTATGGGCTGGTCTTTAAAGATTACGGCTGGCTTGGAGTGGAATTTTTTGGTAGTGCTGATTAAAACATTAGCGATATTCATATTAGTAAAATTTTACTATTCAATTTTAATCAATTATAAAGAAACAAAAACAACCTGTCAACTGTTTTTGTAAGATTTTTTGGTTTAATTAGGCGGTTAATGCTGGATGGCTAATTTACTTTTTTCTCTTCAATATCATATACATAACCGGAACCAGGACTAAAGTGACAAGGGTAGACAGGGATAGGCCGCCGAGCATACTCACTCCCAGGGGGCGCCACAATTCTGAGCCCTCGCCTTTACTTATCGCTAGAGGAAGCATCCCGAATAGAGTAGTGATGGTAGTCATCAGTATAGGCCTAAGCCTATTAGCCGCTCCGCTAACAATTGCCTCTTCTACGGAAAGGTTTCGCTTACGCAAGAGATTAATATAATCAACCAAAACAATGGCATTATTAACCACAATACCCGCGAGCATAACCAGGCCCAGAAAAGAGAGAACGCCTAAGTTAACATTACCTAAGAAAAGGCCGAAGGCAACCCCGCTAAAGGCAAAAGGCACTGAAAAGATAACGATAAGGGGATCTATAAACGAGCCAAACTGAGAAGCCATCACCATATAAACCAGCAAGCCGCCGAGAATAAAGAGCACAAGCAAATCACGGAATGCCTTTGCCTGTTCTTCTATATCAGCGCCTAAACCAATAACGATATCCTGGGGAATTTCTAATCTTATAATAACTGCTTTGATATCTTTAGCTATTTTACCTAATGAGCGCCGGTAGGTATTAGCTTCCACCTTGATAATCCTTTGTTGATTCAATCTTTCAATCTCAACCGGGCCGGTGCGCTGGATAACCTTTGCCACATTACTTAATCTAATAATCTTCCCTGAGCTTGAACTGATAGGGATGTCCTCTACATCCTTAATACTTCTGCGGTCAGATTCTTTCAAACGCAGGAAAATATCGTATTCATCACCTGCCTGGCGGAATTTAGTCGCGGCTTTGCCAAAAAAATAGGTGCGTATGGTATCCGCGATTAAAGACATACCCAGCCCCAAGGATGATGCCTTGGTCCTATCCACTTCTATTTGAAGTTCCGGGCTGCCTAATTCCCGGGAAACAGTTGTATCCACCACTCCTTCTATGCGGGAAATTTCTGCTTTGAGCTTATAGGCAAGCGCATCGGTTGCTTCTAAATCATGGCCTAAGATTTCTATTGAAATAGGCTTTCCGCCGCCAAATAAAACTCTGGCAAAGGGGCTTCCTGCCTGAACATTTATCTTCTTTACTCCTAAGAGCGCGCTGATTTTTGGCCGTATACTTTGAGCGATCTCCTTTACGGAGCGCTTACGTTTATCTAGCTTGCACAATTTTGTGCCCACCGTCATAATATGCGGCCCCAGCCTGGAACCAAAGGCAGCTCCAAAGCGCGATGCGCTTGATTGTCCTACGCGGGAGAATATGCTAAGCGCCTCGGGAACATCGCGCTTAAATATAGCCTCAACCTGCTTGGAAATTTCAAGTGTCTGCTCATAACGTGTTCCTACGGGAAGCTCTATTTGTAAACTTAAGTCTCCGGTATCTTCTTCAGCCATAAACTCTGTGCCGATAAAATGAACTAACGCTATGCTAAAGATAAAAACTGATAAAGCAATGGTAATAGTTGTTTTCTTATGGTGTAACGCCCATTTCAAAATTTTGGAATACCCGGACTCAAGGGATGTAAAGAGCTTGCCGCTTGATTCATATAATTTTTGGTATAAAGATTTATTTTTCTCTTTAAAACTTTCCTGGGGTAATTTAAGCAACAGCTTTGAACAAAGCATCGGGCTAAAGGTAAGCGCGGTAAATAAAGATGCCAGAAGCGTAACCGTAACGATTACCGCAAGCTGCTGAAACATTATTCCGACTATTCCGGTTAAAAAAACCATTGGCAAAAACACAACCGCCGTAGTAAAGGTAGAGGCAGAGATTGCCAAGCCCACCTCAGAAGTCCCGCTTATGGCTGCCTGGTCGGCTTTCAGCCCTCTTTCCTGGTGGCGAAAGGCATTATCCACTACGACAATAGCATTATCCACTACCATACCAATAGCGATTGCCAGGCTTGAAAGCGACATTATATTTATGCTATAGCCAAAAATATACATAAAGACAAAAGCAATAATGAGAGAAAAGGGAATGGTTAGGGCAATGATCAGGCTGGGCTGGAACTGACGCAGAAAAAAAAGCACAACTAAGATGACAAAAAAACCTCCCCAATATATCGATTGAGCAAGCTCACTGATAGATTGAGTAATATGCTCTGAGCTGTCTATCAGGACAGAAAATTGTATACCCGGCAGCCGTTCTTCTAATTTCCCAAGCTCCTTCTTTACCCGCTTTGCCACCTCTACAGTATTGGCGCCGGCACGCTTTTGCACCATAAGCATCATCCCCAACCTACCATTACTGCGCACCACCATTGTCTCTTCTTTAAAAGAATCCTCCACCTCAGCGATATCTTTTAAGTAGATTATTTTTTCACCTTCGGAGGAAATAATAATATCCTTTATCTCTTGAGCTGAAGAAAATTCACTCCCCACCCTTAGGGTATAATCGAGATAGCCCACTTTTAAATCTCCCGCCGGAAGAGTTATATTTTCCTGGGCTAACCTATCTGCTATTTTCTGCACCGAGAGATTATAGGCCTCAAGCCGGCTGCGGTCTAACTGGACATTAATCTGGCGCTCCAGGCCGCCGTTCATCTGCACCGAGCCGACGCCGGGGATTCTTTTTAAGTAGTCACTTACCTGTTTATCTACAATATGAAAAAGCCCGGGATAGGCCTCGTCAGATGAACCTACGCCAATAAAGAGGATAGGTATGGTTGCCGTATTGAACTTAAAGACAATGGGTGTTTCTATCTCATCCGGCAGCCTGCGTTTAGCAAACTCAAGCCTGTCGCGGATGTCGTTTGAGGCCTCATCAAGATTGGTTCCCCATTTAAAGCGGCAGCTTACAAGGGAAAGCCCTTCCAGGGAACGCGAGGTAAGCTTATCAAGATTGGAAACTATGGCTACGTTGTTCTCAATAACCTCGGTAACCTTGGCCTCAACGTCTTCGGCGCCTGCTCCTTCATAAACAGTAACAACCGAAATAACCGGCTGCTCTATTTCAGGCATAAGGTCAATCGGCAGCTTGCTTAAAGACACGAGGCCCAGAACCAACGCCGCGAAAAAAATCATAATGTTGGCAACGGGAAACTTTACTCCAAATTCTGGCAGGCGCATAATTTTATTTATGGTATTTATGGTTAGGAGAGTATAAAACACTTTCCTAACCACTGCAAAAATCGCTCAAAGTTATCGCTGAAGGCTATTTTCTTGTTCAATAACATTTACAGAAGAGCCGTCTTTTAAGCCCTGATGCCCAAAGACAATTACCTGCTGGCCTTCTCTTAATCCCTCTAATATCTCTACTTTATTATCCTGATAGATACCGGCAGTAACCTTGACTTTTCTGGCAGTTGAATCCTCAATAATATAAACATAATCAAAACTGCTTTCTTTAACTAAACCGTCCTGTAAAACAACCAAAGAACCGGGGTGTTTTCCGGCAAAAATCCTGATACGGCTAAACATACCGGACTTGAGCCGATGCCCAGGGTTTAGAATAAGTATCTCAATAGGCAGGGTGCGGGTTTGAGTATCGATTACCTCGCTTATCTTAGAAACTACGCCTTCAAAATCTTCATTCGGATAGGAGTCAACTTTCAAATACGCGCTAAGCCCCTTTTTAATGTCCGAAATATCATGCTCCGAGATATTAAGCTTAACAATCATCTGGTCCATATCCACTACCAGAGCAATCGGCGTTGTCTGGGAAGCAACGTTAGCGCCTTTGTCTAAAAAGGTCCTTCCGATAATTCCGGCAATCGGCGAATCAACCTTTGCCAATTCATATTTGAGCCCGGTCTCATCCCTGTCAATCAAAGCGATGGTTTCATCCTTCTCAATCCTATCCCCCTCGCTTACTAAATAATTAGATAATTTACCGCTTATCTTAGGATATACCAATGACTCGTCTTTTGCCTTAAGGCTTCCGGCATAGGAAAGGATAAAATCCAAATCATCCCGCTTTACTTTCTCTACTTTTACCGTAATCTTTTCTAGAGCTCCCCTTTTGAATAAAGCAGGGCCTTGAGGCGGATTGTTAAAGAAGAACCGCTTAAAAAACATTCCTGCGATAATGAGTAAAAATATAACTAACCAGATAATTCTTTTATTTTTCACCACACCCTTCCTTTAGAGACCCCACCCTTACTTTTATCAAAGGTGGGGTTCATCTTGCACCCATTGCGTTATCTAATTTTGCCTCAGCCAGCAGATAATCATAGCCGGCCTGCTTTTGATTAAATTGAGAAATTAAAAGCGCTAATCCGGCATCTTTTAAATCCAGCTCGCTGGCTATGCCCTCTTTATATCTTTCCTGAGTTACCTTTAGATTATCCGCATAAACTTTGCTCTTTTCTTCCTGGGGCTTGAGCTTGCTTATTGCGGATTTTAAAGATAGATAGGACTCTTTGACCTGGGTAGCAATGTCTGCCCTGCCTTGAGCCTGTATAATCTGGCTTTGCCTTAGATTATTGATCGCCTCTTCAACCTTATATTTAGTAGCCCAGCCGTCAAATATGGGCCAGCTTAAGGTAAACCCCGCCAGATTATAATCCTGCCAGCCCTTAGAGGGTGAAAAAGTAAGCGATGTGGTTGAGCGGCTGTAATAATCAAAAGAGGCGTAGATATCAGGCCTATCCCCGGCTTTGGCAATTTCAACAGAGGCCTTATCAGCATTAATCCGGGATTCGTATTCTCTTATCTCCGGGCGCATCTTAAGCGCCTTTAAAATTGCCTGATCAATGGCTACCTCTCTCTGGGTATAGTCAAAATCGCCTTTTATCTCTACAGCGGCGTTTTCCTCCAGGTAGAGAATATTTTTCAGCAGGGCCTCAGTAGATTCCTGCTGGTGAATTGATTCCTCGTATAAACTCTGGCTGCTCGTTACGCTATACTGCGCCTTGAGCAAATCTGATTCCGCGGCCTCGCCTTTTTTATAACGGCTAGAGGCAGTTTCAAAGTGCTCCCTGGCATTTTCAAAGATGGTTTTGTTGAGCCGGGTGAATTCTTTGGCTAATGAAATGGCAAAAAAAGCCCCTTTTACCCTGAGGATGACATCGCTAATGGCTCTATCAAACACTGCCGCTTGAACATTCTCTTCATCTCTGGCCTGCTTTAGAGTGTTGACCGATTTACCGCCCCGATAAAGATACTGCTTCATCCCGGCCTGAAATGAATAATTAGTGATATCTTTTCTATATAACCCTCTGCTGCGGGCAGCGGTTGAGTTCAGGTTAATCTCAGGCAAAAATGCGCTTTTTGCCTCTTCAATCTCTAATTTGGCCTGATGCAATTTCTCCTGATTTAATAAAACCTCGCGATTATCCCTTAGGGCAATTGCTATTGCCTCATCTAAAGTCAAAATAACCGTTTCTTCTTTAGAATTTGCTTGGCATGGTAAAATAAATAAAGATAAATACGTTATAAGTAATATACATACATAAGCCGGCAAGGCAATGGTTTGGCTTTCCATATAGCCAAAGCCATAATGCCGTTTATGCGGGTTTTCTATTGGTTTGTTACTCATCTCAAGCGATAATGAATCTTATTTAATATCTCCAGATACTTACTTCGGTCGGAGCTGCTTAAGGAGCCAAATATCTCAATGATAGTTTTTTGCCTGGCACGATTATATTCATTAACCGTCTTTCTTCCTTTTGGCGTAATACTGATATTAACTATCCGCCTGTCGTGCGGAGTTCCTGTGCGGAGGACAAAGCCGTTTTTTACCAGCTTATTGGCAATGCCTGTAGTTGCGGCCATACTAACAGACAAATATTCTGCCAGTTCCCCCATACGCATGGAGGCCCTCTCTTTTAAAGCATCTAAGATAAGTATTTGAGGTAAACTGATATTTCCCTGGGAAATTTCTCTGGTCTGCCTGCGTAAGAATTCCCGTAAGATATCCGGCATAAGCTTGGAAACTTCGTTAGCGAAATGTGTAAGGGGATTATCTGGCATAGTTAACCTGCATAATATTTAATAGACTTAACTATTAGCTAAATGAAATATATCATAATTTTCACTTTCAGTCAAGCAAAGCCGCTATATTTGTTTTAGCTTGCCCTTCTATTTCCGAACTAGGATAGCTGAAAACTGCAAGGCCAGGCGGCTTATAAATTTAATCTCGGCCTGCAGTAATTCCTGATTATGCTCTAAAATAGCAAAATGGCCGGACGCAGAATCAACAGGCAGGGCATTTTTAAGCGTATGAAGAGATTTCTTTAGGCGGTTAAGGAGTTTGAGCCGGATTCTTAAGTAACGGTTTCGCAATTCTTCGGGGATAAAATTTAAAAAATATAATGACAAATCAATGCTAAAATACGGACGTTCTACAGCAAAGAGATTCTTTGATAATAATTTTTTAAATTCATTTTTTCCTTTTTCCGTAATGGCATAGACATATTTTTTGGGGCGCCTTCCTTCTTTTGCCTGTTTCTGCGTTACCAGTCCTCCCTTGAGCATTCTTTTGAGAGGATAGTATACAGAGTCGGTTTTGATTCCGGTAAAGGTAGCGGAGATTTCCTGCATCAGCTTTTTAAGTTGATAGCCGTGCTTGGGCCCGTCTTGCATAAGCCCTAAAAATAATAACTCGTGTTCTCTCATATCTGCGGCGGGGCAAAGGCGCCGATTTTTCTGAATTTCTGGTAGCGCAGACTAAGCAGTTTGTCAATGGGTATCTGCTGTAATTCATCAAGATGTTTCTTTATGGCGCTTTTAAGATTTTTTGCTGCTCCGGGTGGATCACGGTGGGCGCCGCCTTGCGGCTCGGGAATCATTTCATCAATGATGCCTAAACTAAGAAGCTCCCTGGCAGTCAATTTTAAGGCCTCTGCCGCCTGGTCCGCTTTAGAGGCATCCTTCCAGAGAATAGCGGCGCAGCCTTCAGGAGAGATAACTGAATAATAGGCATTTTCCATCACCGAAACCCTGTCGCCTATGCCGATACCCAGGGCTCCCCCTGAACCTCCTTCTCCTATTACAGCTACAATTATAGGAACAGCGATAGTTGCCATTTCCCGTAGATTTAAGGCAATTGCCTGGGCCTGGCCTCTTTCTTCCGCGCCGATACCCGGATAAGCGCCAGGCGTATCAATCAAGGTAACAATGGGAAGTTTAAACTTTTGGGCAAGCTGCATCAGCCGAAGCGCCTTGCGGTATCCTTCAGGATGGGCGCAGCCGAAATTACGCAGGAGATTTTCTTTGGTATCCCTTCCCTTCTGATGGCCGATAATCATCATCTTCTGGCCGTCAAGCTTAGCCAAACCGGCGATGATCGCCTTATCATCGCTAAAGAGCCTATCTCCGTGCAGTTCACAAAAATCGGTTAAAATCATACCAATATAATCCAGGGTGTACGGCCGCTGGGGATGACGGCCAATTTTAACTCTCTGCCAGGCGCTTAAGTTCTGATAAGTCTCGCCCTTTTTCTTCTCTAATTCTGCTTCTAAGCGCTTAATTACCTCTTTGTCAGAAGTAATGCTTTTTAGCTCCTGAATCTTTCTTTCTAATTCTAATATTGGGCGTTCAAAGTCTAATCCAGTCATATTAGTTCATAGTTCATAGCAAAAATTAGTCTACGATGGTGACTTCGGTACCGACGGGAAGCAGGGAATATAATTCTTCAACGTCGGGATTTAACATCCGGATGCAGCCCGCGGTAGCCTGCTTACCGATACTTTCCGGCTCGGTTGTGCCGTGGATGCCGTAACCATTCAAATCAAAACCTAACCATCTGGTGCCCAAGATATTTTCCGGACTCCCGGGATCAACCACGGCTCCCGCCTTATACCAGGTAGGGTCAAGCAGTTTATTGACTATCTTAAAGGTGCCGACCGGGGTAGAATTGTTTATGCCCGTAGCCACGGCATAAGTTTTCATCATCTCATCATTTAACTTCAATATAAGAGTATTCTGGGACTTGTCTACTAATACGTTGAACTTACCTGTCCAAACCTTAATTTTTCTGCCAGAATTAATCTTATCTGAAGAGAGCTCATTACTTCTCATAAGCAGCTCTACGGTGGTGTTAAACTGTTTGGCAATTTTGCTCAGGTTATCCTGAGGCTGAATTTCGTATTCCTGGCTCAGGCCCGGAGCTGCTATGGGAGAAAATATAATTTTGAGATTTATTTCATCTGATTTCTTCTGCCAGTTCGCTATATCCTTATGATTGGGAAAATCATTAATCAATTTCTGATAGATGGCCTTTAAGCCGATCTGGTCAGCCCTTTGTTCTAAATCCTGCGCTTGCCGCAAGAGTTCCTGAGCAGATTGTGTTTTGGCTAGAGTCCTGGGAGCAATATTAACTTGCTTGTACCCCGAGGGGTACTTACTCCATTTAAATATACTTAAGCCAAAGATAATGCTTACAATGGATAAGCCGGCTAAAATAACTATAAGTCTATTTCTCACGACCCCCCCTTTTTTATCTATTGCATTGCCAATGCAATTAAGCTTCCAATTATAGAACCCGCCATGACTTCAATCGGAGTATGGCCCAATAATTCCTTAAGTTTTCCTTCCTTAATATTACCCTGCCAGTAGATGTCTTCTAAGAATTTATTTAAAATCTCTGCCTGTTTGCCCGCTGAACGGCGCACCCCCTGGGCATCAAACATCGTGACTAAGGCAAAAACAAAAGCCAAGGCAAATAGGGGCGAAGAAAAACCAAGCTCCAGGCCGCTGGATAAGGCTAAAGCGGTTGCCCCGGCAGCATGCGAAGAAGGCATTCCTCCGGTACCGATAAACCAACGGAAATTAAATCGCTTTTCCCTGATTACCCCTAAAGTCACTTTGACGGTCTGGGTAAAAACCCAGGCAACAATAGTAATGGAAAGAATACGGTTCTGCATAAAAAAACGGGTAAGCGCCTCTTTCATCGGGCAGACTCCACCTTGATTTTAAACCGCGGCCTGTAGGCGGCAACGCCGTCCTTGAGCAGATATCCGGAGTTACCTGCGAGAATTTCTTCTCTGTAACCTTTTGTCTTGAGGGCAGGTTTTGGATATGCTTTGCGCATTTGTAATTTTAGTTCTTTTATTGCCTTTTGTAACTCTGGAATTGAACTCAAGCTTGCATCGAACCGGGCATTTCGTTCTTCTGATATACTTAATTTCTCTTCAAGCTGATTTTTCTCTTCTTTGCTCCGGGCAATCTCCTCTTGCAACCCCTTAATGTCTTTTAAAAGAGAAACAATGCGTTCCCGGGCGCCGGCGTTTTTCTCTTCTAAGCGGGAGATTTTGCCCTCTGCTTCTTTAAGGCTGCCGGAAAGCGCGGATTTTTCTTCCTTAAGCCCTGTTGTTAATTCTTTCTGGAGCGCAAGCTGCTCTCCCAGAGACTGAAGTTGCTGATTTGCCCGCTTGAGTTGAAATTCAAGCTTTGCCTCCTGATGAATAATGTTTCTGTATCGTATGCTGAAAAAAATAGCTGCTCCCAATAATATGCAACAAACCAGGATTAGGTTTGTATTTTTGGCCACATTGATTTCCTTGATTTTCAATAGGTTTTGTGTTAATTTAGTACAAACGCACTTCGTCTTTTTAGATAGTCATTGCGAGCCCTCGCCGCAGGCGGGGCAAAGCAATCTCTAAATTTTGGTTCATTGAATGCGTTTGTATTAAATTATAATCTTTTTTATTATTTTTGCAAGATATTTCAAGTCCTGAGCACACAAAAATCCTGAAAATATGCTTTCTAAGATTTTAAGTTATGGTTTGTCAGGCATTGAGGCCTATGCCGTTGAAATTGAAGTTGACCTCAAGCCGGGGCTGCCTTCGGTAAATTTTGTGGGCCTGCCTGACCAGGCCACCAAGGAAAGCAAGGACAGGATTAAATGCGCGATAAATAACAGCGGTTTCCAATATCCTTGCGACAGGATTACCGTTAATCTCGCCCCCGCAGATATTCCTAAAAGCGGGCCTGTCTTTGACCTGGCAATAGCCCTGGGGATTTTAGCCAGCTCCTCACAAATCAATAAAGAATGCTTAAAAGATTTCGCCTTCTTAGGAGAACTTTCCTTAGACGGAACAATCAGGCCAATCAAAGGCGCCCTGCCTATTGCTATGGCAATGCGCGATAAGAAAAACTCAAGCCCTAAATTGATTCTTCCGGAAGCAAACGCCCCTGAAGCCGGGCTGATTGAAGAAATTCAGGCCCTGGGGGTCAAAAATCTAAAAGAAGTTATCCATCTCCTTTCTGAACAAGATGCCATTACCCCTACAAAAATTAATATTAAAGAGGCAATGCAAAATATCGCCTATCCTTTTGATTTCCAGGAAGTAAAAGGCCAAAACTTGAGCAAAAGGGCATTAGAAGTAGCGGCGGCAGGTTCACACAATGTCATAATGATCGGCCCTCCCGGAAGCGGGAAGACCATGCTTGCCAAAAGAATTCCCAGTATCATCCCGGACATGACTCTGGAAGAAGCCATAGAAATCACCCGCATACACTCAAGCTTGGGGGTAGCAGCTCAAACGGCATCTGGCCTGCTCACTAAGCGTCCGTTCCTTGCCCCCCACCATAGTATCTCTGATGCTGCGATGGCCGGCGGCAGCCGGATACCTCAACCCGGAGAAATAAGCTTAGCCCATAACGGGGTCTTATTCTTAGATGAACTCCCGGAATTTAAGCGCAATGTCCTTGAGGCATTGCGCCAGCCCCTTGAAGAAGGGAGAATAAGAATATCCCGCATCCACAAATCCTTGAGCTTCCCGGCTAAGTTTATGTTAGTTGCGGCGATGAACCCCTGCCCCTGCGGATATTATACCGACCCCAGGAAGCAATGCCGCTGCAATACCACTAAAATAGAAAGGTATCTCTCCAAAATCTCCGGGCCGCTCTTAGACAGGATTGACATCCATATTGAGGTGCCGGCAATAAAATATAAGGAGCTGGTTTCTCAAGACAATCCTGAATCTTCTGCGCTAATAAAAGAGCGGGTTAAGAAAGCGCGGAATATCCAGTTAAAACGTTTTTCAGGACTTGAGGGTATATTTGCCAACAGTCATATGAATCATAAGCAGATCAAAAAATACTGCGTAATAACCCCGGAGGCCCAGGATTTATTAAAGGCGGCAATTGAGGAATTGGGCTTCTCAGCCAGGGCTTATGATAAGATACTCAAGGTGAGCCGCACCATCGCGGATTTGGATGGGTCAGAAGATATTCAGGCCGAACACGTCTCGGAGGCAATACAGTACAGGAGTTTAGATAGACAGTTGTTTTAATTTTTACCGTAGGCTGCTGCTATTTACCGTCCTGGAAACGCATTGTCTCAATAATATGGCTAAATGCCTGGCTAAACCTATCAAACTCGCTTTCTCTGTTCTGATATTGTATAGTATAAAATTTATTGTCCCGGATAAAGATAATCATTCCCTCCTTGACCAGGATTACTTTAGCATCAAGGCTATGCAGTTTATCTAACGCCTGGTATGACATCGTTATATCTTGGACTTCTAAACCAAGAATTTCTTTCTTTGCTTTAGACAATAGCTTTGCATCTTTAAATTTTGCTCTCTTTGTTATTAAATCATCGGCTAGCGCCTCAATAGTAAGCGGCTTAATCGCTATAGCGGATAGGTTCTCCACAGTTACTGAGATAAACGCCTTATAGTCCTTGTCTTTCCTATTTTCAAAGAAGAGAATATTCACAAATTTATTCTCAGGTCCTCGCTGCTCCTTGCAAATCCAACCTTCTAGATAATCAATGCTGATATTTAGCTCTGGGTCTCTACTTTCATATCGTGTATAGTTAAAATCACCTGCATAACCATGGTTATTGGTCATAGCAATCACTCCTAAAAGTAACAATAAATTGATTTTTTTTATAATGCTTTTCATTACAACTCCTTAGCATAGGGTGGATAATCACCAAAAGCAAGGTAAGTTAATGCTATCTCAATATATAATACGCTTCCTCCCTGCTCATAGAGTGCGAGTATATAGTCCTGGACGTCGTTAGCCTGCGCGGCTTTTACCTCTTTCCAGAAAATTGCCTCCTGCGTAAAAGCATTATATTCTTGATCAATACTATCCGTGAGAATCACTTCTCCCGTTACTGGGTTCGTATACCAGGCAAGATCATTCCTGGTTATCGTTGGATACCGCTCTAAAGTAGCAGTCACCCACTTTTCAGTATTATGGGTATAATCGGCATGTAAGGCCTCGTGAATAATAAGAGCAGCAATGGCTTCTTTTGTCCAGTCTGTCTTTAATGTATCGTCAATATATATGGTATTAGCGGTGTATGGGTCTGTGGGAAAAAAGTCTAACCACCAGCTAGGAATCCACTGTGCTAAAATTCCCGCGCCTAAATCATAAAAAGCAACCGTAATTTGTTTATCTTGTATCAAATTATAAAAATATTGTCCGTTTTGAGAACTATTCAAAACAGACAAGGAATCATTAAGAACTTGATCGCCAAATGAAACTCCGCCGCTTCCGCTGCTACCGCTGCTTCCTGTATCACCGCTTCCGCTGCCACTCCCATCACCGCTTCCGCTGCCACTCTCATCACCGCTTCCGCTGCCACTCCCATCGCCGCTTCCGCTGCCACTCCCATCGCCGCTTCCGCTGCTACCGTTGCTTCCTGTGCTTCCTCCTCCCGAAGACCCTCCAGCGCTACCAGCAGTTGCTCCGCCTCCGCTGGAGCCTCCAATGCTGCCGCCTCCCAAACCTCCGCTGCCTCCCCCAACATAACCTCCTCCGCTGCCAGGAACGCCGCCTCCCCCGCTAGCGGGATAGATTATGCCATCTTTATCCATTGCCACAACGATAATATCCCTGTCTTTTCTCTTAGCTATTACTAAGAAATTATCGTCTCTTACTTCTCCTATTCTGTACTCGTAATTTTTTGGAGATATACCTAAAGATAAAAAAGAATTAATTTGTTCGGTGCTCTCAGCGGAAATATAGGAGCCGGTTTCCATTTTTTTGACTATCTCGGCTTTTCTTATTTCGCTGGTGCTGATTACTGCTTCGCTATCTTTGGATTTTTGAATAAGTTGCTGAAGATAGGGGATGGATAGCGCAACCAAACTCCCTACAATTACTAACGTTATAACTATGTCTATTAAGGTAAAAGATTTTTTTGTCTTCATTTTAAGAGCTCTTTCTCTCTATTGCTCTGTAACACAAATTCCTGGTCATTGCGAGGCACGCAGTGCCAAAGCGATCTCACACCTTTAAAGATTGCTTTGTCGCCTTTGGCTCCTTGCAATGACTGAATTATTGACAAGAACTAATGTTACAGGGCTCTAGAACTGCAATCCGTAACTCTATAGATAAAATATAGCACATAAGATTCGCATTTTCAACCCTGTTCCTTGTGGATTAAACACCAACTAACTCTTCAGAATTAATTTTAATGGTAGGGAAATAGAGCAAATTAATGTTCGGATTCTCAAGGTGGCTCGTACCATTGCGGATTTGGACAAGGCAGAATACATTCAGGACGAACATGTCTTTAGAGGCAATATAGTACCGGGATTTGGATAGACAGTTATTTTAAGAAAAAAGTGGTCAGGGCTTCGTTTAGGATTTAATATTTATTACGGTGTATTTTTTCGTAGTTTTATACGTGCCGCGCCTGGTAGTAAAATAGACCGTTCCCGCGCAGAGGGCGTATAGGCTGTCTTTCCCGCCCACATTAAGCCCGGACTTCCATTTATCGCCTTGGCGGGTTAAGATGGTGCCTTTTTTGACCGTTTGACCGCCGCTCACTTTTAAACCTTTTGTTTCAGGATAATGCTTATGGGTTATGCCGCCTACTCCGATCATCTATAGTTACCTCCTATCATAACTTGTCATTTCCGATCTTGGTTTATAGTCTATGTTTCTTAAGACTATCATAATCCGCTTCACAAATACACAGTAACATAAAATTGCGAAAAAAAACATAGCCACCAGAACTACCCCTGCGGCAACATCCTTGATGATTTTAATCTTCAGGTGATACTCCTGAGTAATGAGATTAATCACATCTTCAATGATGGTATTAATTACTTCGGAGATAAAAAGCACGATAACCGCAACCCCCAGGACAAACATCTCCAGATTGGATACCTGAAGATAAAATCCCAATAAAACTGCGAAAACGGAGAAAAGAAATATCAGGCGGGCGTTATAATGGTGATTCAATATATGCCCTATCCCCCGCAAAGCATTCTTGATGCTGGTAAACAAACCCTGTTTTCTCCAATTATCCGTATGCCCTGTATTTTCCATTGCTCTTCCCTTCAAGAGAGCCGCTTATTTCATTAGCGCTAAAGCCTCGGAGCGGGTTTTAACATTCTTTTTAAAAATACCCCTTACCGCTGAAGTAACGGTGATGGTGCCGGGTTTCTGCACCCCGCGCATTGACATACAAAGATGCTCTGCTTCTATCACCACCATAACTCCCAGAGGCCTCAGTTTAGCCATAATAATTTCCGCTATTTGGGTAGTCAGGCGCTCCTGGACCTGAAGCCGCCTGGCTAGCATATCCGCAACCCGCGCAATCTTGCTTAAGCCGGTAACCCTGCCCTGTCCGGGAATATAAGCGATATGCGCCTTGCCGATGAATGGAAGAAGATGATGCTCGCAAACACTATAGAGCGGGATATTTTTCAATAAGATTATTTCCTCATACTTCTGGTCTAAAACAACCTCTAATTCCCCGGCTGGCTCCTTTTCTATCCCGGAGAATATCTCCTCATACATTTCGGCAACCCGTTTCGGCGTATCCAGCAAATCTTTCCGTTTTGGATTTTCGCCGATTGCCTCTAAAATCTCCCTGACTGCCTTTTCTATCTTCTTTCTATCCATCATTTCCCTATACAAAATTCACTAAAAATCTTATCTAAGATATCTTCTTCTACCGCTTCCCCGAGAATATAACCCAGATGCTCTCGGCAAAGCTTTAAATCTTCGGCAATGAATTCAATAGAGAGGTTACCCTTAAGCGAATCTCCCGCTCTCCCTAAAACATCCCGGGCGTTTTTAAAGGCCTGGATCTGCCTGGAATTGGTAACGACTATTTCTTGCGCGGCCCCAATCTCCCCGCGCCAGACTGACTGGATAATTTTTTCCTCTAATTCTTTTAAGCCCTCCTGCTGCAAACAGGAAATCCTGACCATATTGCTAAAATACTTTTTTATTTGCGCTTCTTCTATTTTTGCCTTAAGGTCACTTTTGTTAAGGACCGCGATTGTAGTTTTGCTCTTGGCTTTTTTAATCAATTGCCTGTCTTCTCTGGTGAGCCTCGCGCTTGAATCAAAAACTAAGAGAACAAGCTCAGCCTTTTCAAAGTAGCTCCGGGTGCGCTTTAAGGCCTCTTTTTCAATCAGGTCCCGAGGCTCTATTATACCCGCTGTATCGGCAATCTTCAAGGGAATTCCTTTTAAATCCAGAATTTCTTCAATTGCGTCGCGCGTAGTGCCGGCGATAGGAGTTACTATTGCCCGTTCTTCTTTCAGCAGAGCATTTAAGAGAGACGACTTACCGACATTTGCCCTGCCGACGATAACTGCCGCTATGCCTTCGCGTAAAATCTTGCCATGCTTTGCGGAATTCAATAAATTATTTATTCTTTTTGCCGCGTCGGTTATATTTTTATTTACGGCCTTCTTGTCAGCAGGCCCTACCTCTTCCTCAGGAAAATCAATGTTCGCCTCTAAGACGACTATTATTTCTAAAAGCCGTTCTCTTATTTTTCTCACTTCATCGGCCAAAAAACCCTCTAACTGCTTAACGCCGCTTTCTAAGGCAAGGCGGGTTTTGGCGTTAATAATATCCATCACCGCCTCAGCCTTGCATAAGTCAATTCTACCGTTTAAAAAAGCCCTCTTGGTAAATTCGCCGGGGCAAGCGATACGCGCGCCGCTGGCTAATACCAAATCAAGGATTTCTCTTAATACCAGGATACCGCTGTGACAGCTGATTTCAACGATATCCTCTTTGGTATAACTCTTCGGCTCCCGCATCACGGTCAGCAGGACCTCATCAATAATTTTGCGTCCTGTGTCATGCCTGCCTGCCGGACAGGCAGGCGTTTTGTGCCTTGAGTTTTCTGTGTTTGACGCATGATGCCAAACAATCCAACCATAATGCACGCTATAAGTCTTATAAGTAGATGCCTTACGGCCATCTTTAGAAAGGAATATTTTATCCGCGATGCTCAAGGCATCTTTACCACTTAGACGCACAATGCCGATTGCTCCCCGGCCGATAGGCGTGGAAATTGCCGCGATGGTATCAGATTGGCTCCATCTCTTCATAGGATAAAAAGTTTTCTTGCCTCTCCCGCCACAAATAATGAACCGGTAACCAAAACTAAATCCCGCGCATTGGCTTTTTTGACAGCTAATCCCAGCGCTTCTTTAACTGTTCCCGCTATATGTGTTTTTTTGTCTTTAAAATATTTGGCTAAGCAGCCCGGCTCTACCGCGCGGGGGCTATCGGCCTTAGTTAAAATAATTTCATCGGCTAACTCATCTAATTGGCCGCATATTCCCGCTCTATCTTTATCGTTAGAGATACCTAATACTAAGATTAACCTCCCATAATTAAAATTCTCCTTAACCGCCTCCTTTAAAGCCCCGGCTGAGGCAAGATTCTGCGCTCCGTCAAGAACTACTAAAGGATTCCGCGATAGAACCTCGCATCTTCCGGGCCAAACAGTATTGTAAAGGCCACGCCTTATGGAATCGATGCCAACTTTGATACTGTAAGACTGTAATGCCCTAACCGCGCTTATTGCCACAACCGCATTTATCAACTGATGGCTGCCGATAAGCCTTATTCTTAAATCCGCATATCTGCCATAAATCCCCTTAACGCTAAAACCATTCTTTGTCTTTCTGTATCTTATATCCTTGCCAATCTCAGATAACTTAGCGCCAACTTTTTTACATTTTTTCCTAATTACCTTGATAGCTTCTTCTTCCTGCGGTGCTGTTATTACTACCGGACTGTGAACTGTGAACTGTGAACTGTGAACCTTAATGATTCCTGCCTTCTGGGCGGCAATCGCTTTTAGAGTCTCACCCAACTTCTGCATATGCTCATAACTTATCGGCGTGAGCACAGAAACTAAAGCATTAACTACGTTGGTAGCGTCAAGTCTTCCGCCTAAACCCGTTTCTAAAACCGCGAAATCAACCTTTTTTTCCTTAAAATAAATAAAAGCCAGGGTGGTGTAAACCTCAAAAAAGGTCAAACTGCCGTATTGGGAAGTGCGATTATATTTTTCAATAAACGGCTTCAATCTTTCTATGAGATTCACTATCTCTTTTTTACTAATCATTCCCTCAAACTCTGTTCTCCGCTCTCTGCCTTCTGGTTTCCCCGGCCCGCTTCGCTTTGCCGGGGCGGACTGGTTACTGGTTTCTGGTTTCTGCTGTTTACTAAGTATCCGTATCCTCTCCCTGAAATCAACCAAATGCGGCGAGGTGTATAACCCGATTTTAAACCCCGCTTCTCTTAAAATATAAGCTATAAATGCGCAGGTTGAGCCTTTGCCTTTGGAGCCGGCAATATGCAGGCAACTCAAACTTTCCTGGGGATTTTTAAGGAGTTTTAAAAAACCCTCCATCTTCTCTAATTTAAAGGATTTTCTATAGGGATAATCTTTTTCCTTCTCGTAGTTCACAAAAGAATTAAGGTACTGGAGAGCTTC
>Ga0155429_128_pt1 | contig 22903 bp, 18 predicted proteins | sample RifCSPhighO2_02_FD_106397 | JGI IMG/M metagenome (GOLD analysis project Ga0155429, IMG submission 106397) | Omnitrophica WOR_2 bacterium RIFCSPHIGHO2_02_FULL_45_21 | reverse complement strand
TAACCTTCATCATCTGGGCAACGTCATAGCTTTTCTTCAGGATTTGATGGCCTGCCTCAACCTGCCCTTGATCAACAAAGCTCTTGTATTTACTCCAGCTGATAAGCGGATCTATTGCCGGATACCTGCGGGCGTCTGAACGCTCGCGCGAGAGGCCGTGGAATGCGCCTACTACTTTCAACGTTGCCTGAGTTACCGGCTCTTCAAAGTTTCCTCCCGCAGGGCTTACGGTTCCTCCGATGGTAACTGAGCCGGTGTTTCCGTCGTATAGGCGCACCAGGCCTGCCCGTTCATAGAATGAGGCAATCCGCGACTCTAAGTACGCGGGAAATGCCTCTTCGCCTGGAATCTCCTCAAGCCTCCCGGACATCTCGCGCATTGCCTGTGCCCAGCGACTGGTTGAGTCTGCTAAAAGCAATACATTTAATCCCATCTGGCGATAATATTCGGCAATGGTAACTGCGGTATAGACGCTGGATTCTCGCGCGGCAACAGGCATAGAACTGGTATTACAAATGATGACTGTGCGGTCGCTTAAAGGCCGTCCGCTGCGCGGGTCAGTGATTTCGGGAAATGTCTTCAAGGTTTCCACAACCTCTCCTGCCCGTTCGCCGCAGGCGGCGATAATCACGATGTCAATTTCAGCGTGTCTTGAGGTTAACTGCTGTAAAACCGTTTTCCCGGCTCCAAAAGGGCCCGGGATACAGTAGGTGCCACCCAGGGCAACCGGAAAAAAAGAATCAATCAGCCGCATCTTGGTAACCAAGGGCTGAGCGGGCCTTAGTTTCTCTGCATAAGCAGAAATAGCAATTTTTACCGGCCAGTTCTGGGATAAGAAAATATCGTGAAGCTTACCCTCCAGGTCTTTTACCCGGGCAATAGATTCTTTAAGATTATACTTGCCGGGCTTTGCAATACTGACTATCTCTAAACTTCCCCGGAGGGAAAAAGGAACCATAATCGAGTGCTGAAATATTTTCTCCGGAACATAACCTATTTTTTCACCCGCGCGCACCTTTTGAGCCATTTTTGCCGTGGGCGTCCAATCCCAAGTTTGGCTTTCTTCAAGCGCTTTGATATAGACCCCGCGCTTTAAAAAGAAGCCGCACTCCTTCGCAAGAGCGGGGAGGGGGTTCTGCAGCCCGTCAAAAATCTGGCCTAAAAGCCCGGGGCCCAGCTCAACTGAAAGCAGCTCTCCGGTAAATTCCACTTCTTCTCCGATACGAGCTCCGCGCGTATTCTCGAAAACCTGCATCTCGGCAATATTGCCGCGGATGCGGATAACCTCTGATTTCAGCCGTTCTTCTCCATGCATGATATAAGCGACTTCGTTCTGGATAACAAAGTCCTTAAATTCTGCGGTAACCATATTCCCGTTAATTCCTAATATACGCCCTATTCTCTTCTCTGCCATAAAAAACTCCTTGTCAGCGTTTAAGCAATGTTTCTTCTAATAATTTTGTTTTATCCGCGGTATTAATTCTATCCCAACGTTCCAACAATTTTAATTTGTACCCGTAGACGAGCAAAAAAGCAGTATCAAAATAATGGCCGCTCTCAAACTCATCCAGCGCCTTCCAGCGCGCCTCATCCAGGCTTTTTTCTCCTTCAACAAGCGAGGGGTTGCGGTGCGCAGCCAGAGCGATATGTCCCAGCAAAAAATCCGCGCGCAGGCACTGGCGCAGGTATTTTAACGGGTCAATATGTTTATGCTGGGCTATGATTTTAACTAATTCATTTCGTAAGGCAGTATCAAAGGCAAACCATGCTTGTATTATCGGATTATGCGCGGATGGATTAAAATCCCCTTCCCGCATTGGCAGATTCTTTAAAATATAAATGTCCTGCTCTAAAATTAAACCTTCGCACATCTTTAAGAAACGCTCGAATAAAAACGGCGGCTTCATTCCAAAATGAAGCATCGGCAGACTGGAAATAAAATAGGTATAGTATGCGGGCATTCTTTATTGTGTCAAGGTGTCAGGATGAGACGGCACCTTTTAAAAGCTCTGCTAATTTTGGCTTAAGATAACTGCCGATATATTCCGCTAAGGCCCTATCGCTAAAATCGCACTGCGATTTACCGCCGTCATAGCTGATCAGAAAACCGCCATAAATATCATCTGCTGCCTTAAGGCTAACGCCTTTCTTTACTTCTTCCTGAAGCTTATGCAGAAAGCCTTTTTCCAGGAGCTCCAGGTCTTCTTTTCTTAAGGAAACTATAACCTGGCCCTCGCTTTGCCCGCTATAGTTTTTCACCAGCTCCGTAATAACATTAGTTAAGACGCCAGGCGTGAGCGCATTCTTTACTTCTAAGCTGATAAGCTTATTAAGGATGGCATCAATTTCTTTTCTTAAAACAATGAGTAAATCCCGTCCTGCCTGGGCAAGCAGGGTTTTCTGCTTTTCCTCCATTTTACCGGCCCGCTCGCCTGCCTCGCGGACAAACCTTTCTGCCTGGTCTTTTGCCTCCTTAAGCAGGCGCTCTGCCTCTCTATGCGTCCGGGCTTCTATTTCTTTTGCCTTGTCCTGAGCAATCTTAATGCCTTCCTGCTGTATCTTTTCTATAAGATTTTTGATATCCTCTGCCATTATCGTCTCCTTAATTCGCCTCCGCCATAGGCGGGGCGAATTAACTGATTTTCCTAATTATTTTTCTTGCCGTGATAAGCGGGCCCTGGGCCTCTAAAATCGGCCTGCCGATTACTATGTAATTACTGCCTGCTTTTCTGGCTTCTTCCGGGGTGGCTATGCGCTTCTGGTCGCCTTTTTCCCCGCCCGCAAACCTTATGCCCGGGGTTACGATAATTAAATCGCCGCCAAAGACCTGCCTGAGGCATCTTGTTTCCTTAACCGAGGCAACTACGCCGTCAAGACCGGCTGTCCTGGCAGCTCTTGTGAGAGAAATCACAAGAGGGGTTATTTTACTACTTTGCGCCTCGCTTGTCAAGAGCGTAACTCCTATAATTAAAGGCGCTTTTATTCCTAATCTAAGCGCCTCCTCCCGCGCTGCCTCTTTTACCCTGCGCATCATTTCCAGGCCGCCCTGGGTATGCAGGGTAAACATTTCAATTCCGCCCATTCTCACAACTTCTTTTGAGGCATTAGCTACGGTATTGGGTATATCATAAAACTTCAGGTCAAGAAAAACCTTGCCGCCTTTTTCTCTGATATATCTTATAATCTTCTTGCCGCGGGCAATAAATAATTGCAGGCCTACTTTAAAGATTTTTACTTTGGGATAAAGCAAATCCACAAAGTATTTTGCCTTAGAAAAACTATCTACGTCTAAGGCAAGAATCAATTCCGTGGTTCGTGGTTCGTGGTTCGTGGTTCGCATCATATTTGGAGGCTTCCGATAAGGGTTTTCATACTGCTGATTTTATTCTTTATTAGATACTTCTTTATTCCGTCAATAATTTCTAAGGTTGTCCTGGGGTTAATAAAATTGGCGGTGCCAACGGCAATGGCGCTTGCGCCGGCAAGAAAAAATTCCAGGGCGCTTAAGCTATCGCTTATGCCGCCCATTCCGATAATCGGAATTTTTATCTTCTGATGGACTTCCCAAACCATTCTTACCGCAACCGGCCTGATCGCCGGCCCGCTTAGGCCCCCGGTAACATTGCCTAAGCGCGGCTTCCTTGATTCTATGTCTATACTCATTGCGGTTAAGGTGTTAATCAAAGATACTGCGTCGCTTCCCCCGCTTTGCGCAGCAAGGGCAATTTCGGCAATGTCAGTAACGTTAGGCGATAGTTTAGTAATTAAGGTTTTCCCGGTTACTCTGCGTACAGCCTTAACCAGGGCATAGGTTGATTTGGGGTCCTGGGAAATCAATCTAGTTCGTAGTTTTTTACTATGCACTATGAACTTTTGGCTATGAACTTTTACATTTGGACAAGAGATATTCAATTCAATGGCGCTAACCTCCTTTACTTTATCTAATTGCCTGGCAAGGGTAACGAATTCTTCGTTTCCGCCTTCGGAGGCGATACTCACAATTATGGGGACGGCTGTTTTCTTGAGGAAAGGTAATTTCTCTTGAATAAACTTTTCTAACCCCGGATTTTCCAAGCCAATGGAGTTAAGCATTCCGGCCGGTGTTTCGCAGGTGCGCGGAGGCGGATTTCCCTGGCGGGGATTCAAAGTAATTGTTTTTGTTACAATTGCCCCTAACTGCCTTAAATCCATAAAATCATTAAATTCCTCGGCATAACCAAAAGTTCCCGAGGCAACCATTAGCGGATTATTTAGCTGAAGCCTGCCGATTTTGACTTTTAAATTTATTCCCATATAACCTGACTCGCCTCAAACACAGGCCCGTCTTTACAAACCCGTTTATATACAAAATCGTTTTGCGTTTTGCGTTTTGCGTTTTGCGTTTTTACCACGCATCCCATACAGGCCCCGATTCCGCAGGCCATATGCGCCTCTAAGGAAACCTGCGCAGGGATATGGCCTTTTTGGGAAATTAAGCTGATTTCTTTGAGCATAGGCGCGGGGCCACAGCCGTATATAGCGGATAGCGGATAGCGTTTAGCGGATAGTTCTTGTTTAAGAAGTTCTGAAATATACCCTTTGAAGCCGCGGGATCCGTCGTCAGTAGCAATTTTAACTTCACAGCCTAAGTCCCTAAATTCTTCCTCACATAATATATCTTTTTTTGTTTTAGCTCCAATCAATACCAACGGTTTAACTGTGGCCTGCTTGCCACGCGCGTAGTCGCGGGGAAACCTACCTGCCCCGCGCGTAGTCGCGGGGAGACCTGCGGCTATCTTTTCTGCCAGGAATACCAGCGGCGCAGTGCCCATCCCGCCGGCAACTAAAATCAGCGGATAGCGTTTAGCGCCTGCCTGCCGGCAAGGCAGGGATAGCGGATAGTAGGTAAAACCATTGCCAAGGGGGCCAATGACATCCAGCAATTCTTGGCTTTTTCTTCCCGAAAGTATCTCTGTCCCTTTCCCCACCACCTCATAAAGCAGCACTACGCTATCTTTTGCCTTTCTCTGCCCCCCGGCCTTATGAATACTTAACGGCCGGCGCAATAACGGTTCAAGGCCGTCGCTGACCTTGACATTCACAAATTGCCCGGGTTTCGCGATGGCGGCAATTTCCGGCGCCCGGATAATTATCTCAAAATATCTGCCTTTGATATTTCTATTAGATAAAATTATTGATTTCATCTCTGGCAGTGTGGGCAGAAATATGTGCCTCTGCCGCCTAAAGAAATCCTCTTTATCGGCCTTTTACAGAGCAGGCAGGGCTTTCCTTCCCGGCCATAAACCTTATGAAACCGCACATAATTCCCGCCTTCTCCCGAGAGGCGCACATAATTGTCCACCGAGGAGCCTCCGTAATGAATGGCCTCTCTTAAGGTCTTTTTAATCTCTTTAAAAAGTATTCCTTTCTCCCGGCTAGAGAGGCCTCTTGCCGGCCTTTCAGGATGAATGCGGGCCCGAAACAAGATTTCAGCCGCGTATAAATTCCCGATTCCTGAGATAAATGCCTGATCCATCAAAAGCGGCTTGATTTTGGTTTTCTTGGCTGTGAGCATTTCTTTAAACTGCCCTAAGCTTAAATCAAACGGCTCAGGGCCTAAGCCCTGAATAAATTTTAAAGAATGCCAGTCATCTAAAAGACGTAGTTCGCCAAACAGGCGCTGGTCGTTGAAATCCAGATTTTTGCCGTCGGATAAATGAAAGCTCACCCGGCTCTTTGTGCCATCACCGGGATAAACAAGCTGTCCGGTCATCTTCAAATGAATTGCCAAAGATTTGTTATTGGACAGTTCAAGAATCATTAATTTTGCTTTGCGCAGGATATTTTTGATCACTGCGCCGCTAAGGCCCTTCTTAAATTTATCCACTGCCGGCTGGCGAATCACCCTGGGATTATGCACAGAGACCTTAAGTATCTTCTTTCCCAAAACCGCTTTTTCCAATTCCCTTTTTATTGTCTCAACTTCTGGTAATTCCGGCATTTTTCCTCACTCCTTTCAGTGGTTCGGGATAAACCAGTGTGCGAGATTTCATATCTGGTTACTGGTTACTTTCTTATGATATTCCTGTATCGGTTTTGCCTTTAACTTATGCTCAAGCAGCGCCTTAATCCCTGCCACGCAGGCGTCCGCGCCCGGCAAAGTAGTTACCACCGCTATCCCGCGGGCAATGGCGCTGGAACGGATTTTTATTTCATCCTGGCGGGGAATTTTGCCGGAAGACGTGTTGATAATGAGATGAATTTTTCCTTCCTTAATTAAGTCCAGGAGATTGGGCCTTCCTTCGCTTACCCGCCGGATGGTCCTGACTGTTATTTTATTCTTCCCTAAAAACCTGGCTGTTCCAACTGTAGAAATAAGCTCAAATTTTAAACGCCTCAAGCTTCTGGCAACCTGAATAATAACGGGTTTTTTGTCTTTATCCTTTACGCTGATAAAAACCGTTCCCGCGAGCGGTAAATTCTGATAGGCAGCAAGCTGGCTCTTGGCATAGGCCCTGCCAAATTCCGTATCAATACCCATTACCTCGCCGGTTGATTTCATTTCAGGGCCTAAGGTTATATCAATGCCGGGAAATTTTATAAAAGGTAACACCGATTCCTTAACCGAAATATATTTAGGGACAATCTCTTTGGTAAAACCTAAATCCTTGAGTTTAATACCCGCCATTACCTTGGCGGCTAACTTTGCCAGAGGAACTCCGATTGCTTTAGAAACAAATGGCACGGTGCGGGAGGCGCGGGGATTAACCTCTAAGATATAAACCGTCCCGTTTTTAAGCGCGTACTGCACATTCATTAAGCCAACTACGTTTAATTCTTTTGCCAGGCAATGAGAATACTCGCGGATTTTGTCAATGGCCTCTTTGGATAATGTATGCGTCGGCAAAACCATTGCCGCATCTCCGGAATGCACCCCCGCCTCTTCAATATGCTCCATAATCCCGCCGATAACAAAGGTTTCGCCATCGGCGAGCATATCCACGTCTACCTCAATGGCATCCTCAATAAATTTATCAACCAGCACCGGACGCTCTGAGGAAGCCCAGGCCGCGCTGCGGATATAATGTTCTAAAGAACTGTGATCATAAACAATTTCCATCGCCCTGCCGCCAAGGACATATGACGGCCTGACTAAAACCGGATAACCGATTTTTTTGGCAATCGCCTTTGCCTGCTCCACTGTTACCGCTGTCCCGTTTGGCGGCTGAATTAAACCTAATTTATCTACTAACTCGGCAAAACGCTTTCTATCTTCTGCCCGGTCTATGGCGTCGGCGGATGTCCCAATAATTTTAACTCCCGCCTTCTCAAGCGCTAGAGCCAGGTTTAAGGGAGTCTGGCCTCCTAATTGCACAATTACGCCCTCTGGATTTTCCTTATCAATGATATTTAAAACATCCTCTTTGGTCAGCGGCTCAAAATACAATTTATCTGAAGTATCATAATCAGTAGAAACGGTCTCCGGATTAGAATTAACCATAATGGTTTCATAGCCCAGCTCTTTAAGCGCAAAAGCGGCGTGGACACAACAGTAATCAAACTCTATTCCCTGTCCGATTCTATTCGGGCCGCCTCCCAGGATCATTATTTTTTTCTTCCCGGTTCTTCTTGTTTCATCTTCAGCTGTTGCCTGCGGCCTGTGGCCTGCCTGCCCCGCTAGCGGGGCGGCCTTAAACGGCGTTTCATACGTGGAATAATAGTACGGCGTAAACGCCCCAAACTCAGCCGCGCAGGTGTCTACCAATTTATAAACCGCCTCAATCCCCTTTTGCTTTCTTAATTGCCTAACCTTATCCTCATCGCTATTCAAAATTGCAGCAATCTGCCTGTCAGAAAAACCCATTTGCTTTGCCTGTAATATATTTTCTTCGCTGATTTTTGCCTCAAAGTCCACAATCTCCTTTAAATTCTGCAAAAACCATCTGTCGATTTTTGTCAGTTGATAAAGCTTATCCAGCGAATAATTCTCTTTTATCGCTTCATAAAGATAAAACAGCCTCTCGGCATTGGGATTTTTTAGCTTTTCTTCTAATTCCTGCTTATCTTTATATTTTATTCCTCCCAAACCATCCCGCTTAATCTCCAGGCCGCGGATGCCTTTTTGCAAGGCCTCTTTAAAGGTCCTGCCGATGGCCATTACCTCACCCACGGATTTCATCTGGATAGTTAAGGTAGAATCTGCCGCGGGAAATTTTTCAAAGGCAAAACGGGGAATTTTTACCACGCAGTAATCAATAGTTGGCTCAAAAGAAGCCGGGGTTTCTTTGGTGATATCGTTGGGAAGCTCATCTAAGGTATAACCGATAGCAAGTTTAGCCGCGATTTTGGCAATAGGAAAACCGGTTGCCTTGGAGGCCAGGGCTGATGAACGCGAGACGCGGGGATTCATCTCAATAATCACCATTCTTCCGTTGTCAGGGTTTATGGCAAACTGGATGTTTGAGCCGCCGGTCTCCACCCCGATTTCCCGGATACAGGCAATGGCCGCATCGCGCATCTTCTGGTATTCCCTATCCGTAAGCGTTTGAGCCGGAGCAACCGTAACGGAATCTCCGGTATGCACTCCCATGGGGTCAAAATTTTCAATGGAGCAGATGACAACCACATTATCCTTTTTATCCCGCATCACTTCAAGCTCAAACTCTTTCCAGCCAATTACCGATTCCTCAATGAGAATCTCGGAAATCATACTTGAGCTTAAGCCGCGCTGGGCGAGCTGCTCAAACTGCTCCTTATTATAAGCGATACCGCCCCCGGTTCCTCCCAGGGTAAAGGAGGGCCTGATAATGAGCGGAAAGCTGATTTTCCTGGAAATCTTTCTTGCCTGATGCATGTTATAAGCTAAGCCGCTCTTAGGCAGGTCAAGGCCGATTTTCTGCATTGCCTTTTTAAAAAGCTTTCTGTCTTCCGCCTTTTTGATCGCCTTCCTATCCGCGCCAATCATGCGCACCTTGTATTTATCCAAAATTCCTTTTTCTGCCAACTGGATACTCAGATTTAAGGCGGTTTGGCCGCCGAGTGTGGGCAACAGGGCATCGGGCCGCTCTTTTTGAATAATATTTTCTAACATCTCAACAGTAATGGGTTCAATATATGTCCTATCCGCCATCTCAGGGTCGGTCATAATGGTTGCCGGATTAGAGTTTACTAAGATAACCTTAAGGCCTTCCTCTCTTAGGGCCTTACAGGCCTGGGTTCCGGAATAATCAAACTCGCAGGCCTGGCCGATAATAATCGGCCCTGAGCCAATAATCAAAATCTTTTTTATGTCGCTGCGCTTGGGCATGATATTAGCGTTTAGCGGATAACGTCTAACGTTTAGTTTTAGTAGCGCTGATTAAATTAACAAATTTCTCAAACAAATACTGGGCGTCGTGGGGGCCTGGGCCTGCTTCCGGATGATACTGGAGGCTAAAAAGACGCAATTTTTTATGCTCTAAGCCTTCGGCAGTATTGTCGTACAAATTCATATGCGTGATCGCTACATTTTTATCGGAAATAGACTTCATATCCAGATTAAAACCATGATTCTGAGCAGTAATTGCCACTCTGCCTGTCTTTAAATCCTTAACCGGATGGTTTCCTCCGTGATGGCCGAATTTTAACTTATAGGTTTTACTGCCTAAAGCCAGGCCCAGCATCTGGTGGCCAAGGCAAATCCCAAATATAGGAAGCTTACCTAAAAGCTTGCGCGTAGTTTCAATAACATAAGTAACCGCCTCAGGGTCACCGGGGCCGTTAGAAAGCAGCAGTCCGTCAGGATTAAGTTTTAAAATTTCCGCGGCGCTTGTTGCTGCCGGCATAACCTTAACTTTGCAGCCAGCCCTGCTTAAGTGGCGTAAGATGTTAAACTTGACCCCACAGTCTAAAACTACTACTCTGAAACGTCGTGCGTCGCGCGTATTGCGCCGCGCGTATTGCGTCCAATCATATGCTTTTTTACAAGTCACTTCTTTCACCAAATCTACACCCACAAGTCTTGGCGCGGCCTTAAGCTTTTTTAATAGACTCTCCTGGTCAAAATCTTTAGTAGAAATAACCCCCTGCATAGCTCCCTCTAAACGCAAATGGCGGGTAAGCGCCCGGGTATCAATGCCCTGGATTCCCAGAATATTATATTTTTTCAGATATTCATCCAAACTCATTGTGCAGCGCCAATTAGAACTGATTGAGCTTAGTTCCTTGACTACAAATCCCTCCAGCCAAGGCCTGCAGGATTCAATGTCTTCCTCATTTACTCCGTAATTGCCGATTAATGGATAAGTCATCGTAACAATCTGGCCCTTATAGGAAGGGTCAGTGATAATTTCCTGATAACCGGTCATAGAGGTATTAAATACTACCTCCCCAAAGGCCTCACTTTTGGCCCCAAAGCCTTCTCCCTCAAAAACTGTCCCGTCTTCTAATAATAAGAGGGCTTTCATATTTCTAATAGTTTTTTGAGCTTACTTTCTGCCTCTTGCGGGGTTTTGACCTCTATCACCCCCGGGATATCCCAACCACCTAAACTAATCACCGGTTTTTTAAACTGTAAGCCATAAGCAACTTCTGAAAGCGTCCCATATTCACCTGGTAGAGCTACAATAATATCTCCCGCTTGCACAACCAGCACATTCCGGGCATAGCCCAAACCGCTGGGAATGACAATATCACAAAATTCATTGGCATCATTTTTGTCATAACTTGTTATTATTCCTATAGTTATACCATTTTCAGACTTTGCTCCTTGACAAACTGCCTTCATTACGCCCCCTAAACCACCACATACTAATATTGCACCCACTTTTGCCACAATTTTACCTATTTTATGGGCAATTAGCTCTACTTCCTTATTACAGGTATGTCCTCCTATTACACCGATAACTTTCTTGCGCATAATTCTCAACTCTTCAATCTTATTCTACTTTGATTATTTTTCTTTTTCTTAGCTCTTAAATGTTACTTCTGTATTTATGCGCCTGGCAGGAATTGAACCTGCACCAGCAGCTTCGGAGGCTGCTGCCCTATCCGTTGGGCCACAGGCGCGTAAAACTAATACCCGCTTTCAAAAAATATATCATAGCGGGATATAGAGGGTAAAGATTGATGGTTTAATCCCTCCATAAGCACTTCAAAAGGCTTGGTGCATCCTTTTCTAAAACCCGCGATTTTTAATGCGCCGGTCCATAGAAGCAGATTTTTGTCAAATACGCTTAAGTGAAATACGCAGGTATGATAATCCCTGGTATTATTGGTTATTTCGCCTTGCATAACTATCCAGGGCCCTGTGCCTTTTCTGACAAAATCAATATCATAAAAAGAAAATCCACCTATGGGCATAGGCCTAAAACAAGCTCAACTGTTCCTCATGTTTTTTTGGCTTTTCATCATCGCCGAAGATGGAAATCTTGCCGTATTCTCCGTCATAGCCCGGGGCGATATTCACCTTTCCCTGGCGCGCCCGGATAATTGCCTCGGCGATACGCGAATCCATTCCTTTACGCAAATCTTCTTCGGGAACTTTGCCTAAAACCTCAAATTCCGTGTCGAACTTGGAAATTATTCCCCTGTATTCCTGTTCCACTGCCTGAGAGGCCTTACCCATTCCCTTGACATCGGCAATAATCTCATCTAAGGGAATAACATTTTTAAAAGGTATGGCGTTAGCCGGCTTAAAGCCCTCGGGCCTATCGGCAAGCTGTTCTACCCTATTCATTACGCCAATAGTCAAATGTTTGCCGCATTTAGGACATACGCCTTTATGCGCCTTGCTTTCCTGAGGCGAAAAGCGCACCCCGCAGAGACGGTGGCCGTCGTAATGATATTTTCCTTCTTCGGGGTAAAACTCTATGGTGTATAAAAATTTAGTCTGATCTTTAGTCCTTAAGGCCTCCATGATTGCCTTGTAAGAAAGCTCGCAGTTAAAGACATTTGCTTCCCGGCCTATTTTAGAAGGCGAATGGCTGTCAGAATTACTGATTAAGCTAAATCTATCTAAGGCCGACCACCTCCAATTCATTGCAGGGTCCGACGAGAGCCCGGTTTCCAGAGCAAATATTTTTGGGGTCTGCTCCTCAAAACAATCTTCAATCTTATTAAACCCGGACATTGAACCAAACAAACTAAACCAGGGAGTCCAGATATGCCCGGGCACCAGCGCGCAGTTTTCATCAATATCAAAGATTATCCGGGCTAATTCCGCGGCGTCTAAACCCAGGATCGGCCGGCCGTCTGAGGCCAAGTTGCCTAAAGCGGACAGGCGGGCGTTAATCTTATCCACGGTCCTAAAAGAAGGGGCAAGGATGATATTGTGGATGCGATAACCCTTATTATTTTTAGAATAGATACTGCTTATCTCGCTGGATAAGATAAAATTGATGCCTTTATACTCATAGAGGCCGTTTCCCTTATCCTCTAATTTGCTCCTTAGCTCCTCCAGCCATAAGTGGTGGGTGAAATCCCCGCTGCCGATGAGCTGGATGCCTTTGAGCTTTGCCCAAAGGCTTAGGTGTTCCACATCCATATCCTTAGATGTGGCGCGGGAATATTTAGAGTGAATGTGAAAATCGGCGACAAATTCCATTTACGATGGTATATTCCACAACCCCCTTTAACTGCCTGCCTAAAAAGCTTGAATTTTTAGACCTGGAAACTATTTCTTCCTTACGCACCGTCCACTGCTTATGCGGGTCTATAATAGCAATATCCGCATCGGCGCCTATAGATAAAGTGCCCTTATTTATCTTGAGTATCCTTGCCGGATTTAAAGCCGCTCTCTTAATCAATTCAGAAAAGCTCAGTATGCCTGTTTCCACTAACTCCGTAATACTTACTGATAACAGTGTTTCTAATCCGATTACTCCGAATTCTGCCCGCTCAAATTCAATCTCCTTTTCATTAACGGTCTGGGGCGCATGGTCTGAGGCAATCGCGTCTATCGTCCCGTCTTTAAGGGCCTGCCTTATAGCGGTAACGTCGTCTTTGGTCCTTAAGGGAGGAGTCATTTTCATATTGGTATCGTAATCAAGAAGCGCTTCTTCGGTTAAGGAGAAATAATGGGGCGCTGTATCGCAGGTAACCATTATGGTTTTTTTCTTTGCCCGGGCAATTATCTCAACCGACTCTTTACAGCTTAGGTGGGTAATGTGTATTGGCGAGCTGATTCTCTCTGCCAGTAAAACATCCCTTTCTACTCTTTTATATTCGGACTCTCTGGAAATCCCCCGCAGGCCTAAACGGGTTGAGATAATCCCTAAATTCATTACACCCCTGTTTGAGAGTTTTTTATCCTCGCAATGACAGATCACCGGGAGCTTATATTCTTTGGCTTCAAGCAGCGCTTTTAAAAGGAGTTCCTCATTATCAACCGATGCGCCATCATCGCTTATGGCAATTGCCCCTTCATTCTTTAATTTTGCGATGCCGGTTGACTCTTCCCCGCATCTACCTTTGGTAATGGAGCCGCAAATATATACATGCGCATAACTTGAGTTTTTAATGCGCTCTTTAAGCATGCGGATATTTTCCACGGAATCCATCGCCGGATCGGTATTTGGCATAGCCAACACACTCGCCACTCCTCCCTTAAGCGCAGCCAACGTGCCGCTCTCAATGGTCTCCTTGTCTTCTCTGCCCGGCTCTCTTAAATGCACATGCATATCTACGAGTGCAGGCAAAGCTATTTTGCCTGCCGCCTCAATCGTCTCTTGAACAGATAGATCTATGTCTTTAGCCAGCTTGGTTATTTTGCCATCTTCTACCAAAATATCCAAGATTTCATCTCTATTATTTGCCGGGTCAATCACCCGGCTGTTTTTGATTAAAAGTTTCATTGTGCGTTTTTATCTTGGGCTTGGGCGACCAGAAATAAAACCGCCATCCTTACCGCGATACCATTGGTAACCTGTTCTAATATGACTGAATTCGCTCCGTCAGCAACTTCGCTGGCAATCTCAATACCACGGTTAATCGGCCCGGGATGCATGACAATGATATTCTTTTTTGCCCTTTTTAATCTTTCCTCAGTAATGCCATAATTTTTAAAATACTCTAACTGTTGAGGAAAGGCGGTTAGCTCATCGCGCTCAAACTGCATGCGCAAGACATTGACTGCATCTGCATCTTTTAATGCCTCATCTATATCGCAGCTAACTGCGCAGCAGTTAGCTGCGCCCATCTCCTCTATCCCTGGAGGGATAAGCATCGTAGGAGCGCAAACGGTAACTTTTGCGCCTAACTTGCTCAGGCCCCAGATATTTGAACGACAGACCCGCGAGTGAGCAATATCTCCCACTATTACCACGCGCAAACCTTCAATCCTGCCCAACTTTTCTCTTAAGGTAAAGATATCTAAGAGCGCCTGGGTGGGATGCTCATGCCAGCCGTCCCCGGCGTTAACTACGTTGATGGCCAGGCTGCGCGCAAGCAAAGCCGGCGCACCGGAACAATTATGCCTGACCACGAGAATATCTGCTTTTAAGGCCTGGATGTTTTTCCCGGTATCAATCAGGGTCTCGCCCTTGCGCACACTGGAGGTTTCCACGGCAATATTAATCACATCGGCGGATAATCTCTTTGCCGCCACCTCAAATGAAATCCTGGTCCTGGTTGAGGGCTCATAAAATAAATTCACCACGGTTTTACCGCGCAGGGCCGGAACTTTTTTTATTTCTCTTGTGGTAACCTCTTTAAAGGACTCGGCGGTCTCTAAAATAAGCTCTATTTCTTCCTTGGATAAATACTCTAAGCCCAGTAAATCCTTTTTCGTCCAGAGCATATTATTAATGCTTATCCTTTCTCCATAATCACCACTTCATCTTTGCCATCAACTTCGCTCATACGCACCTCAACCATTTCATCTTGGGAAGTAGGAATGTTTTTGCCCACGTAATCCGCCCGGATAGGCAGCTCCCGGTGGCCTCGGTCAATCAAAACCGCCAGTTGTATGGTTTGGGGGCGGCCAAAGTCAATCAGTTCGGATAGGGCGCAGCGAATGGTTCTACCGGTGTAGAGTACATCATCAACCAAAATGATATTTTTATCATGAATATCAAAGTTAATCTCGGTCTTATGCACTACCGGTTGAGCCGTAAGTAAAGTTAAATCATCACGGTAGAGGGTTATATCTAAGATACCTACGGGGATTTCTTTATTGTCTATTTTCTTGATGCATTCAGCTAAACGCACTGCAAGGTGCGCTCCGCGGCTGCGAATGCCTACAATTGCCAAATCCCGGCTGCCGCGGTTATGCTCTAATATCTCATGGGCAATGCGCATCAAACTGCGGGCCATGGCTTCAACATCTAAAATTTTTGTTTTCTCTCGCATAACAAAAAATCCTTGACACTAAAAAATGTCAAGGATTGTGTTTATAAGAAAAAATCTGAAATCCATTTTTAATTCCTTTCCAGCCTCTCAAGGGCCGGATTTAAAGGTTAGGACAAGTATATCATTTATTTGCCTTCCGTCAAGATAAATCTGCCCTTTACTATTCCACGGTTACTGATTTGGCTAAGTTGCGCGGCTGGTCCACATCGCATCCTCTTTTTCGCGCGATATGGTATGCAATGAGTTGCAGCGGCAGGGCAACCAGAAGTGGTGAGAATAACTCATCACAGCGGGGGACGTAAATAACCTCTTTGGCCTGAACTTTAATTTTCTTATCTCCGGAACTGGCAATGGCAATAAGTTTGCCGTCTCTGGCGCGGATCTCCTGCAGGTTGGAAAGCATCTTTTCATACACATGGGATTCGTTCACTATACAGACTACCGCCCGGTATTCGTCAATAAGCGCTATGGGCCCATGCTTCATCTCTCCTGCGGCATAACCTTCGGCAGGAATATAGGAAATCTCTTTTAGTTTGAGCGCGCCTTCCAAAGCCGAAGGAAAGTTGATCTGCCTTCCTAAATACAAAAATGAGCCAAAGTGAGAATGGCGCCGGGAGAGCCTGGCAATCGCATCCTGGTCTTTGAGAATCTTTTTCTGCTGTCCGGGAATCTTCTTAAGCTCAGCAAAATATTGTGCAATCTGCTCCTGGCTTAAGACATTTCTGATATTGGCAAGATAAAATGCCAGTAAATAAAATGCCAAAAGCTGGGCTGTATAGGCCTTGGTTGAGGCTACGCCCATCTCAGGGCCGGCATGGGTATAGATAAGCCCGTCTGATTCCCGGGTTAAGCTTGAGCCAGGCACATTGCAGATAGAAAGCACGGATGAACCTAACTTTCTTGCCTCTCTTATGCCGGCTAAGGTATCTGCGGTTTCACCTGATTGGCTGACGGCGATTACTAAGGTTTCGTTGTCAATTAATAAATTGCGGTATCTAAACTCACTTGAAACATCTACCGAGACCGGAATCTTACATATCGCCTCTAAGATATATTTTCCCACCAGGCCGGCATGATAGGCAGTGCCGCAGGCAACGATTGAGATTTGCTTAATTTTTTTGAGCTTTTCCTGCGGGATCTTCTGCTCTTCAAAAAATATTCTATTTGTTTCTTTTTGCAGCCTTAGCTTTAGAATATTTTCGGCAATCTTAGGTTGTTCATTGATTTCCTTAAGCATAAAGTGCTTATAGCCCTGCTTCTGGGCCTCGGCGATATCCCAGGTAATCCGCGTGGAATCTCTGGAAATCACTGAGCCGTCTATATTGGTAATTTTAATGCGGGGCTTGGTAAGCACAACAAGCTCATTTTCTTCTAAGAATATAACCTCTTTGGTAGAATCTAAAACTGCCGGGACATCCGAGGCCAAAAAGTTTTCTCCCTTGCCCACTCCCACAATCAAAGGGCTGCTTGAGCGCGCGCCGATAAGTTTATCCGGCTCTCTGCTGGAAATTACCCCCAGGGCGAAAGAGCCGTCAAGCAGTTTCAGGGCTTTTCGCACCGCCTCTTCCAGGGGTATTCTCTTATAAAATTTTTCTATCAGGTGGACGATAACCTCAGTATCGGTTTGACTCTTAAAGTAATGGCCTTCTTTGATCAGGCTGGATTTCAGGGAGGCGTAATTTTCAATTATTCCGTTGTGCACTATCGCGATTTCGCCCTTGCAGTCCCGATGGGGATGGGCGTTCGCCTGGGTGGGCGCACCGTGGGTAGCCCAACGCACATGCGCTATCCCGATGTTTCCGCAAAGGGAACTTTTTATTAGAAGGTTTTCTAAATTAGCGATTTTACCCGGGGATTTTCGGGTAGAGATTTTATTTTTTTGGGAATGGATTACGCTTATCCCGCTGGAATCATAGCCGCGGTATTCCAAGCGCTTAAGGCCCTTGAGAAGGATACCCTGGGCCGGCCTATTTCCCACATAACCGATTATTCCGCACATCGAGCACCTATTTCTTCAGATCTATATTCAGGCTGTTGCGCCAAGTCTCGGGGTCGTACCAAAAACATCCCACGCATCCATTTTCATCATCACTGGCAATAGTATTGTTCCAGTATTTATTACCCTGATAAAAATAATTAATGCCTATGAAAGTGCCTCGTTCGTTGGTCCTAAAGCAATGTTCGCAATACCTGCTTTTCCATAAATTATGTTCGCGAGTAAAGAGTTGAAACTTTTTTTGAATTTCCTCATTTGGCATATCGGGATTATAAATTTCATCTTTTGCCCAACGGACTTGTGGAAAGCGATGGTCAACTTCGAGTTGATTCGGAATCATTTCACGAAGCGTAATTGCTTCATTATTTTTATAGTAGTCAAGTGTTCGCCTGCGTAATCTAGCGGGTAACTGTAGACGCAGATAAGAGGGTTTTATTGGTTCCCTGGACACAAGGCGCCTGTGGACTGTTTTGTCTTGACAAACAGAGCAATATTGATTTTTATTCTCGATCTGAAACCCGTGTTGACGAATTATTTGAATTGCTTTTGCAGGCTGGGTCCCGGGTAATTCATGCTTTCCGCAATGCCACTTTCCATCAGAAAGAATCAAGAAATTTTTCGCTAATTTTGTGCCTTCCTTAAATGGATGATTAACCATATTTTTATTTTTTCTTTTTGAACAACAAAATATACTCGTGTTTAAAAATATAAAACCCTCCCACCAAAGCTCTATAACGCCATAATTCTTTTTGATTCCGCTTCCCTCTAGTTTCTTCAAAATTCTTAACTATAATACTTTTAAGTGAAAAATCTCTTTTTAAGACTTCATTCATTATATAAAAACCGAGCGGAATCCAAGTGCCTTTGAAATATTTATCGCCAATTACAATTCCGAGATACCGGCCCTTTTCTAAATATGGCGTTGTATTATCTAGGACTTCGCCAAACATTTTAACGAAATCATCTGTCGTTGGCGCATTAGATAAATCATCATTGCTTCTGCTAAACTTAATGATATTGTGATACGGAGGGTGCATAATAAGAAGCTGAACCTGTTTTACGCCAAATTTATACAGAGTCTCTTTTAAATTTACTTTTCTACTATCGCCAGTGATTATTTCGGTATTAATATTATGAGTATTATTTTCTTTTTTGATTAAATTTTTTGCTTCTTTCGCGACTTCGGGACTTAATTCAACACCGATACCATTTCTGCCTAAGCGCCGGCATTCTATTAAAGTAGTGCCGCTGCCAACAAACGGATCTATAACCCAATCTTCTTTCTTTGTATAGCGTAACATTAACTGATTAGGTATTTGAGGGATAAAATTACCCCAATATGAACCAATGTGAGCTCCCGAAGTATCTCTTTTCTCCAGAATCCATAAACTATCGGTGAGAATTTCTTGATACTCTTTCCAGCGGTTTAAATTTATGTCATTTATTTTACTTGTCTTTATTTCGCTTATCCCCTTTTTTAATCTATCGAGATAATACCTGGCTCTTTCAATTGTCTGCGCCTCTTCAATCTGTTTTAATTCCTCAACAAGCGCGTCTCTTTTTAAAACCATAGTCTCGCCATTCTGGTCTATATTTATTAAACCATCGGTATCATCTTTAGGATAATTAATTACCAGTTTGATCAAAAAGATATTCTTTTTTATTCGAGCAATGTTATCTAATTTTTCAGCCTCTTCTACTTTTTCCAAAAGCTTCGGCTTATTAACGATAACGTCTTTCTTCCAGTCGTATTGCTCTTTTTCTAAATCAACCGATAAATCTAAAACTTGACCATTAGTTTTCATAGTTTTTTATTCTCCCTGCTACTTCATCCGGCGGGGTGTCCTGGGCCAGGCTAATAACGACCCCAACGGGATTTGAACCCGTGCCGAGAGCTTGAAAAGCTCTTGTCCTAACCAGGCTAGACGATGGGGTCTGATATTTATTCTTCTTCTTCGGCGATGACCGGAGCAACGCAGGAAACCCGGTCTTTATCTTCCAGCTTAATCAGGCGCACGCCCTGGGCGGCCCTTCCGGTAGGGCGAATATCCTTTATCGCGCACCTTAAGAACATTCCGTTCTGGGTAATCACCATCAGCTCGTCTTCATCGCTTACGGTCTTAATGGCTACGGCAAAACCGTTTTTGTCGGTAACCTTGATATTTATAATGCCCTTGCCCCCGCGGCGGGTAAGACGGTATTCCTTAAACAGGGTGCGCTTGGCAAAACCCAATGCGGTAACCGTAAGGATAGTGGCCTCTTTCTGGGTAATAATCATCGCGATAACTTCATCTTTTTTGGCTAACTTTATCCCCCGCACGCCTTTAGCGCCCCGGCCCATATCGCGTACCTGGGCCTCGGGGAACCGCACCGCCTTGCCTTCCCGGGTGCCGATCAAAAGCTCCTGCTTGCCATCAGTCATCTCTACGCCGATAAGCTGATCATCTTTTTCCAGGGTTATGCCGATAATCCCGCCCTTTCTAGGATTGCTATAGGCGTCTAAACAGGTCTTCTTAATCAGGCCCAGCGAAGTCGCCATGACTAAGTATTTCTCCGCGGAAAACTCCTTAACCGGAATAGTAGCGGCAATCTTCTCCTCCGACTTTACCTGCAGAAGATTAACGATGGCCTTACCTTTAGAGGTACGGCTGCCCTGGGGGATCTCATAAACCTTCAGCCAATATACCTGGCCTTTATCGGTAAAAATCAAAAGATAGTCTTTGGTTGAGGCCACAAAGAGATGTTCAATAAAATCCTCTTCTTTAACTTCAGCGCCCGTGGCCCCGGTTCCCCCGCGCTTCTGCTTGCGATAGGCGGCAACCGGAAGGCGCTTGATGTATCCGCTGTGGCTGATCGTTACCACCACATCCTCATCGGCAATCAGATCCTCAATGCTAAACTCTTCTACCTCTCCCACAATCTCGGTTCGCCGCTCGTCGCCGTATTTTTTCTTTAAATCTTCCAGTTCTTCTTTGAGCAACCCCTCAATCTTTTTCTCCGAAGCCAGGATAGAGCGGCAAAGCTCAATCTTCTTTAACAGCTCCTTGTATTCGGCATCAATCTTATCCTGCTCCAGGGCGGTCAGCCGTTGTAACTGCATCTCCAGAATCGCCTGGGACTGAATCTCGGAAAGCTCAAACTCTCTTATCAGGTTTTCTTTGGCCGCCTCCACGCTCTTAGAGGTTTTGATTACCTTGATTATCCGGTCAATAAACTTTAAGGCGATCTTTAAACCCTCTAATATATGGGCTCTTTTCTGGGCCTTGTCCAATTCAAACTGGGTGCGCCTGCGGATAATCACCTTGCGGTGCTCGATATAATGGCCAAGTATCTGGCGCAGGTTCAAAACCTTAGGCCGGTTATCCACCAGGGCCAGCATAATAATTCCGAAGGTGGTCTCTAATTGGGTATGCTTAAAAAGCTGATTTAAGACAACCTGGGGCTGCACATCCCGCTTGAGCTCCACCACAATGCGCATACCTTCTCTGTCTGACTCATCGCGGATATCGGAAATCCCCTCAATCTTTTTGTCATCAACCAGGCCGGCTATTGCCCCAATAAGGCCTGACTTTTGTACCTGATAGGGTATCTCGGTAACCACAATCAAATCCTTGCCGCCTTTTTGGTGCTCAACCGCGGCCCTGGCCCGCACCGTGAGCTTGCCGCGTCCGGTATTATAGGCGTCTTTGATGCCGCCCCGGCCACAGATGATCCCGCCGGTGGGAAAATCCGGGCCCTTAACATAACGCATCAGGTCTTTACTCTCTGCCTCTGGATGCTCCAGAAGATAAATTACAGCGTCAGCCACTTCGCTTAGATTATGCGGCGGGATATTGGTGGCCATACCCACGGCGATACCGCTTGAGCCGTTGACCAAAAGGTTGGGAAGCTTGGCCGGCAGCAAAAGCGGCTCCTGCAGGGATGTATCAAAGTTTGGCCCGAAGCTGACTGTATCCTTATCAATATCTTCCAGCATCTCCCCGGCAATGGTTGAAAGCCGGGCCTCGGTATATCTCATCGCGGCCGCATTGTCCCCGTCGATTGATCCAAAATTACCCTGGCCCTGCACCAAAGGATACCTCAGCGAAAAATCCTGGGCCATTCTTACTAACGTATCATAAATGGCTACGTCGCCGTGAGGATGGAAACGCCCCATGCAATCTCCGACTACACGCGCGCATTTTTTGTAAGGCTTGCCGTACTCTAAATTTAACTCTTTCATCGTGTAGAGCACCCTGCGATGCACCGGCTTAAGCCCGTCCCGAACATCGGGCAAGGCCCTGCCCACAATTACGCTCATCGCGTAGTTAAGGTAAGAGTCCTTAACCTCATCCTCAATATAAACCGGGACTATCTTTTCGTTTCTAGTATACACTTTATATGTCTAAATTTTTCACCTGATGGGCGTACTGCTCGATAAACGCTCTTCTGGGCTCAACCACATCCCCCATCAGCATCGTAAACATCTTATCTACCTCAACCGCATCCTCTAAGGATACTTTAAGCATAGTGCGCTTCTCGGGGTCCATTGTAGTTTCCCACAACTGCTGGGGATTCATCTCACCCAGGCCTTTATAGCGCTGGATATGCATACCCTTAGCGGCCTGTTGCTTGATAAAAGTAAGAACATCCTTCAAAAAGAAAAAATCATTCTGGGCCTTCTCGGCATCGGTAATCCGATAGAGCGGCTTAGATTTCTGCTCTTTTTCTTTATCCTTAGAAGAAACATCCTGTTTCTGGACAGCCTCTTGAGCATAAGAAGAAAGCTCTAAGCCTGATTTCTCAATCTTTGCTGCCAGCGTTTCAATATCCTTGGCTTCAAAAAGCTCTAGAATATCCAAACCATTTTCTTTCTCTTCTTGAGTTCGTTTGGCTAATTCTTGGTCTGAATAGATAAATTGGTCTTTTCCCTCCACTTTTATCCTATAAATAGGCATTTTTTTGGTTTTTTGATGTCTAAAATTGATATATTTTATAAAGCTTACTCCCTTTTTATCTAAAATCTTGCCTATCTTCTCTAATTCCACTAATAGCCCTAAAAGCTCTTTGAATTGCTGGTCGCTAAAGGCATGTTTGTCCTTGAGCCGGATAAAGGCATTCCCTTCCCGGCCTAAATCCAGGACCATCTCATCCATCTTTGCCTCAGTCTGGATATATTCTTCGCGCTGTCCCCTTTTTATCTTATACAGCGGCGGCTGGGCGATATAGACATAGCCATCCTCAACTAACTTGGGCATCTGGCGGTATAAAAGGGTTAATAAAAGCGTGCGGATGTGGGAACCGTCTACGTCGGCATCGGCCATCAGCACCACTTTATGATAACGTAGTTTTGTAATATCAAACTCCTCGCCTACGCCGGTACCCAGGGCAGTAATAATGGTGCGGACTTCTTCGTTAGAAAGAATTTTGTCTAAACGCGCCTTTTCCACATTCAATATTTTTCCCTTGATGGGAAGTATCGCCTGAAAATGCCTATCCCTGCCCTGGCGCGCGCTTCCTCCGGCGGAATCGCCTTCCACAATATACAATTCGCATAACGCGGGGTCTCTTTCCGAACAGTCGGCTAATTTTCCCGGCAGGCCCCCGGACTCAAGCGCTCCT
>Ga0155429_172_pt1 | contig 23969 bp, 14 predicted proteins | sample RifCSPhighO2_02_FD_106397 | JGI IMG/M metagenome (GOLD analysis project Ga0155429, IMG submission 106397) | Omnitrophica WOR_2 bacterium RIFCSPHIGHO2_02_FULL_45_21 | reverse complement strand
CAGAAGGCACTTTTTTAGAAAATATTGTAAAGAATAAAGTTGGGCTCTTCAATACGGCTGTCAGAATAGGCGATAATATGTTTCCTTCAAACATTTTAACAATCGAAAATATAAACGAAATAATGGATAAAAATTTTCTTATTAAAAAGCCGAATAAGAATGAAAAGGCGGGGTTTAATAATCATATGACCGTAAAACCACTATTGTTATGCGAGTATTTATTAAGGCTTTCGGCTTTCTCTCGGAATGGTATTATCCTAGATCCGTTTGTGGGGAGCGGAACTACCGCAGTCGCGGCAAAAAGCTTGGGCTTGAATTATATCGGCATAGATAGCAATCCTGAATATGTAGAAATAGCAAGAAAGCGATTAGAAAATTCACAAAAGTTGCTATTCTAAAAGCAAGAACAAAGAAAAACAATTTTTCAGCGCTCTCTAGAAAAATGAAACTTTTCCTTGACAAGTTTAAAATATATGGTATATTCATTCTAAGATTTACAGAGTGGTAGATACGCAGTGAGGCGTTCAGTGATTGATGAGCGCCTTTTTTATTGCATCCGCGCTGATAGGTTAAAGGGATAAGGAAGTCCCAAATATAGCAAAGAAAAAGACGCTATGTTTGGGATTTTTATTTTTAATTCCTTAATCTGCAAGGAGGAAAAAATGGTTATGAAAATAAATTCGCCTGAGCAAACATTTAATCGGCTGGTGAATAAGCTTACGCCGACCTTAAGAAAAATTTCTCAGAAAAACAGATATCTGGGTTTTATTGATAAAGACGACCTTTATCAGGAAGCGGTAATAAATTTATGGGACCGTTTTAAGGAAGGCCAGTTAGAAAATAAAACTTCAAGCTATATTGTGCGGGGTTGTTATTTCCATATTCAGAATTACATCCGCACCCATAAAGTCAGGAACAATGTCCTGAGTTTAGAAGAGCCTATTTTATGCGAAGAAGAAGGGAGAGCCTGCCTTAAGGACGTCATCAGGGATGAAGGGCAGGATCTATTGACTCAGCTTAACAATCGCTTTATTGTAAATGATATTATGAATAACGGCCTTACTAAAAGAGAAAAGGATGTATTTAAATTGCTCTATACAGGCATTAATCTCAGGCAGATAGCTGAAAAATTAGGCATTTCCCATGTGCGGGTGGTAAAGCTTAAACAGAATATCAGAGATAAGTACAGAGGAAAATTTTTCGAAAATTGAAAATTGGGGAGAGAATACGTAATTCTTAGTAAGCACGCAACTCACAAAACTGCCGCTTTGCGCTGAGGCGAACGTCTGCCTGCCGGCAGGTAAGTTGTTCTGCTGATTAACCCGGTCCTGATTTTAAACTCTAAATCTAACTACAAAAATCATGGCTGGGTATTTTTTTGTTGCAATTTTAAGCGAGAGGTGATATAAATTTTATGGTAATGGTATAGGAAAGCATGCCCTTACAGACACAAGTAAACACTTTCCTAACCACTGAAAATCGCAGAAGGCCATCGCGCGAAAAGCGATTTTCTTGAGCTAAATATGGATTATCGCTTGGAAGCGGAAAAATACGGTTTATATGATTCAAGGTTTGAGCATGATTCCTGCGGTGTAGGGTTTGTCTGCGATATTAAAGGCAGGAAATCAAACACAATTATCAGGCAGGGTTTACAGGCCTTAAGGCGCCTTTCCCACCGCGGAGCAACCGGCGCAGACCCTAAAACCGGTGACGGCGCAGGAATCCTCATTCAAAATCCCCACCAGTTTTTCATCAAGGCAGCTCAAAAAGCAAAAATTGATTTACCTCTTCCCTTTGAATACGGCACAGGACTGGTGTTTCTGCCCAAGGATGCTAAAGAGCGTTCGTTCTGCAAAGATGTTTTTGCAAAGCTGATAAAGAAAGAAGGCCGGAAGCTACTGGGCTGGAGAGAGGTTCCGGTAGATAATTCCAACATTGGTAAAACCGCCAAAGATACGCAGCCGGTCATTGAGCAGATTTTTATCGGAAAAAACAAAAACCTGCCCGCCCAAAATTGCGGCGGATTAGCCCCTTCCTTAAAAGGTACAGCAAGGGCTATCCCTATGGGATTAACCGATCGGGAAAGCAATGAAGACTCTGATATCCTGAATTTTGAAAGAAAGCTTTATCTTATCCGAAAACAGGTTGAAAATATTATCCGGGCATCAAACTTAAAAGAGAAATCGTCCTTCTATATACCGAATATTTCCTGCCGCACCTTTTCCTATAAGGGACTGCTTATGCCGGCCCAGGTGGAAGAATTCTTTTGCGACTTAAAAGACCAAGATTTAAAAAGCGCAATCTGCTTAGTGCATTCACGCTACTCTACTAATACTTTTCCTACCTGGGATTTGGCCCAGCCGTTTCGCTTCTTAGCCCATAACGGAGAGATAAATACCCTGCGGGGCAATATCAACTGGATGCGGGCGCGGGAAGGTATCCTGAACAGTCCATTGTTCGGTAAAGCTCTTGAAAAAATCAAACCGGTGATTGTGCCGGGAGGAAGTGATTCAGCAGCCATTGATAATGTCTTTGAACTGTTAGTTTTATCAGGAAGGCCGCTTGCCCATGTAATGATGATGCTTATCCCGGGCGCCTGGGAAGAGGATGGATTGATGGATGAAAAGCTTAGGAACTTCTATAAGTATCACGGTTGTTTTATGGAGCCATGGGACGGGCCGGCAGCCATTGCCTTTACTGACGGAACAAGGATAGGCGCGGGATTAGACCGTAACGGCCTGCGTCCGGCGCGTTACTTAGTTACAAAGCAGGATTTGGTAGTGCTCGCTTCGGAAGTTGGCGTCTTAGATATCCCTGCTTCAGATATTATTTTCTCAGGAAGGTTAGAGCCGGGAAAGATGTTTTTCATTGATACCGAAGAAGGAAGGATAATCGATGATGGAAAACTTAAGGAAGAGTTTTCCAGTCGCCGCCCCTACGGAGCCTGGCTTAAGCAGAATCTTTTAGAGCTGGATAAATTGCCTGCTCCCCGATGGGGGACTGCGTCCCAAGGCCTCAGACGCATGACGCACGACGCACGACGCATGACGCATGACCATCAGGATGATATTCTAACTCAATTAAAAGCCTTTGGCTATAGCCGGGAGGATTTAAAGGTAATCATCAAGCCCATGGCTCTGGAGGCAAAAGAGCCTACCGGCTCAATGGGAAATGATACTCCCCATGCAGTCCTATCCAAACATCCTCAATTACTCTATACGTATTTTAAACAACTCTTTGCCCAGGTGACCAATCCTGCGATTGACCCCATAAGGGAAGAGTTAGTGATGAGCATGATCAGTTTTGTCGGTATGCAAAGAAATATTCTGGATGAGACGCCCGGCCATTGCCATAAGATGCTGGTTAAAGAGCCGGTGCTTACCAATGAAGACCTGGAGAAAATCCGCAAGCTAAAAGATAAAGGCTTCAAGACAAAAGTTATTTCTATGCTCTTTAGGGTGGATGAAGAGGGGTCTTTCCTTAAAACCCTGCGCAGGGTTTGTAAAGAATCGGTTTTGGCTATAGAGCAAGGTTACAGCTTCATTATCTTAAGCGATAGAGGCATAGATAAAGAACACGCAAGCCTGCCTTCGCTCCTGGCTTGCGGCGCTGTGCACCAGCATTTGATAAGAAAGGCCCTGCGCAGTCAGCTGGGGATTATTATTGAGAGCGGCGAACCAAGAGAGGTGCATCATTTTGCCCTGCTATTCGGTTACGGCGCGGATTGCATTAATCCTTACTTAGTTTATCAGTCATTGGAATATCTCATCGCTGTGCGCCAGCTGCATTTAGCTTACAAAACTGCCCTTAAGAATTACCGCCGCGCCGTAGATAAAGGAATATTAAAGATACTTTCCAAGATGGGTATTTCTACTCTTGCCAGTTATCGCGGGGCCCAGATATTTGAGGCCCTGGGAATTAATAGAGAGGTGATTGAAGAATGTTTTTCCGGGACCGTCTCGCGCATTAACGGCGTCGGCTACCAGGAGATTGCTCAAGAGGCTCTCCTAAGGCATAGGCAGGCCTATGCGAAAGATGGTTTAAGTTATCCATATTTATCTACCGGCGGCATTTATCAGTGGAAGAGAGACGGAGAATTTCACCTCTGGAATCCTGAAAGCATTGCGGCTTTGCAGGAGGCAACCCGTCTTGGCGACTATAATAAATATAAGGAATTCGCCGGCCGGATTAATGACCAATCCAAAAATCCTGCCAGCTTAAGGGGCCTGCTTAAATTCCGGACAGACAAAGTAAAAGCGGCTCCCCTTGAGGAAGTTGAGCCGGCCGAAGAGATTTTTAAACGTTTTGCCACCGGCGCAATGAGCTTTGGTTCAATTTCTAAGTGCGCCCATGAAACACTGGCTATCGCGATGAATAGAATTAAAGGCAGGTCAAACACCGGCGAGGGCGGAGAGGACCCGGCGAGATTCGTTCCTTTTCCTAACGGTGATTCAGCCCGCTCCGCCATAAAGCAGGTTGCTTCGGGGCGCTTTGGGGTGACTACCAATTATTTAGTCAATGCCGATGAGCTGCAAATCAAGATTGCCCAGGGGGCAAAGCCGGGCGAAGGCGGACAACTCCCCGGGCATAAGGTAAGCATGACTATTGCCAGGACCCGCTATACCACGCCCGGGGTCACGCTTATTTCACCGCCGCCGCATCATGATATTTATTCCATTGAGGATTTGGCCCAGCTAATCTTTGACTTAAAGAACGTTAATCCCCGTGCCCGCATAAGCGTAAAATTAGTTTCCGAGATCGGCGTGGGAACGATTGCCGCAGGCGTGGCCAAGGGCCATGCAGATATGATTTTGATTTCCGGAGGAGACGGCGGCACCGGCGCCTCTCCGCTCTCTTCAATTAAACACGCCGGGCTTCCCTGGGAATTAGGGATTTCCGAGGCCCATCAAACCCTGGTTTTGAATGATTTAAGGAACCGGGTGCGCCTGCAGGCTGATGGACAGATGCGCACCGGACGCGACGTAGCCATTGCCGCGCTCCTGGGGGCTGAGGAATACGGCTTCTCTACCGCAGCGCTTATTGTTTCAGGTTGCGTTATGCTCAGGCATTGCCATTTGAATACATGTTCCGTGGGAGTGGCAACCCAGGATGAGCTCTTAGAAAAGCGATTCCGCGGCAAGCCAGAATATATAATTAACTATTTTACCTATGTTGCCCGGGAACTACGGGAGATTATGTCTTCCCTGGGAATAAGAAAGCTCAATGAAATGATTGGCCGGACTGAACTTTTAGAGTTAAATTCCGAAATCATTCCCTGGAAGGCAAAGAAGATAGACTATTCCCGTATCCTCTTTAAGCCCAGAGTGCCCAGGAGCGTGGGGACTTACTGCTCAATTTCTCAGGATCACGGGATAAGTCAGCAAGGCAATGGTTTGGCTTTCCCTATAGCCAAAGCCATAGATAAAATTTTAGATTTAAAACTGATTACGCTTGCTAAGGAGGCTTTAGAGGATAAAAAACCGGTTAAGATAGACCTTCCTATTGAGAATATCAATAGGACTACCGGAGCAATGTTAAGCGGAGAGGTTTGCAAACGCTATGGAGAAGATGCCTTAGAGGAGGGAACCATCCATTGCAAGTTTAAGGGCGTGGCCGGCCAGAGTTTTGGCGCCTGGCTGGCTAAGGGAATTACTTTTGAGCTTGAGGGTATGGCTAATGACTATGTGGGAAAAGGTATCTCCGGAGGAAAAATTATTATTTATCCTGACAAAGAGGCGGCCTTTGAGCCGGGAGAAAATATCATTATCGGAAATACCGCCTTTTACGGAGCAATCTCAGGCGAGGCCTATATCAGGGGAGCGGCAGGTGAAAGATTCTGCATCCGGAATTCCGGCCTGCTTGCTGTGGTTGAAGGCCTGGGAGACCACGGCTGTGAATATATGACTGGAGGGAGAGTGGTTGTCCTGGGCGGGACAGGGAGAAACTTTGCCGCGGGTATGTCCGGCGGGATTGCCTATGTTTATGATGCCGGGGAGAGTTTTAAGAATAAATGTAATCCGGAGATGGTGGCATTGGAGGAGATTAATCCGCATGACGCAGCAACCATAAATGGTTTACTGCGCAATCATTATAAATATACCGCCAGCCCCTTTGCCGGGAAGGCCCTGGGGGATTTTAAAAAAGAGCTAAAAAAATTCATTAAGGTAATGCCTTTAGAATATAAACGTATTTTAGAGCAGAAAAAACTTGAAGAAAAATTGGATCTGGTTGAGGTGTCGGATTAATGGCTCAAGATATTAAGGGTTTTCTAAAGGTTAAAAGGAAGTACCCGGAATACCGGCCGGTTTGCGAACGGGTCAAGGATTATTCTGAGGTAGCGGTCCTGCGGCGAGGAGAGCAATCTAAGGAGCAGGCCCTGCGCTGTATGGATTGCGGCACGCCCTTTTGCCACTGGGGCTGCCCGCTGGGCAATTATATCCCGGAGTGGAATGAGCTGATTGCAGCAGGCCTTTGGAAAAAGGCGATTGAGCTTTTACAGGCTACCAATAACCTGCCTGAAATTACCGGCAGGCTTTGCCCTGCGCCCTGCGAATTTGCCTGCGTCTTAGGGATTAACGATGACCCGGTAACGGTGCGCGAGAATGAATTGGCAATTATTGAGCATGGTTTTAAGGCCGGATTTATCAAGCCGCTTGCGCCAGAAATACGCTCCGGGAAAAAAGTGGCGGTTATCGGCTCAGGCCCGGCAGGGCTTTGCTGTGCGGCTCAAGTGAATAAAGCCGGCCACAAGGTTACGGTTTTTGAAAAAGACGATAAAATCGGCGGCATATTACGATACGGAATTCCTGATTTTAAACTTGATAAATGGCTTCTTGAGCGCAGAATAAAGCTCTTAAAGAAAGAAGGTATTACCTTTAAAACCGGTGTCAATGTGGGAATAGATTATCCGGTTTTAAAATTATTAAAAGAGTTTGACGCCATTGCGCTTTCCGGCGGCAGCCGGGTTCCCCGGGATTTAAAAATTGAAGGCCGGGAATTATCCGGAATTAATTTTGCCATGGATTATCTTACCCAGTCTAACCGCAGAGCGGCAGGAGAATTGATTCCGAAGGATGGCTTAATAGATGCTAAAGGAAAACGCGTCTTGGTAATCGGAGGAGGAGATAGCGGAGCGGATTGCGTAGGGACAGCGCACAGACAGGGCGCATCTTGCGTAATCCAGATTGAGGTTATGCCCAAGCCATCCGAATGCAGAACAGAGGATATTCCCTGGCCAAGGTATCCGCTTTTGCTTAAAACCTCAACCAGCCACGAAGAAGGGGGAGAACGCCAGTGGGCGGTGCTCACTAAAAAATTCATTGGAGAAAAAGGCCGGGTGAGAAAGGTCTCTTCTGTGAGAGTTGAATTCTCTGAAGATGCCGGCCGCGGCTGTCCGATGATGAAAGAAATTCCCGGAAGCGGATTTGAAATTGAAACTGACCTGGTAATTTTAGCCATTGGCTTTGTCTATCCTGAACCTCAAGGCCTGCTTAAGCAGCTGAAAGTAAAGCTTGATTCCCGCGGTAACGTCAAGACCAACGATAACTATATGACCTCCCAAAAAGGCGTCTTCTCCGCCGGAGATATGCGCCGGGGCCAATCTCTGATTGTCTGGGCAATCTCCGAAGGAAGAGCCGCAGCCATGGCGATTGATGAGTATCTGATGGGCAAAAGCCGCCTGCCTGCGCTCCGACTCTCTAAAATTTTTTAAAAATTATCTTGACAAAATAAAAATATGTAGTATACTCTTTTTAATGTTGGTTAATCTCGGCTTTTCCCGATGAGGGGGTAAATCGGGGAGAGGCCACGGAAAATTTTAAGCCGGATTGACAAAAGGGTCTGTCCGGTTTTTTATTTACTAAACTTTTTAAAAACTTTTTTAAACTTAAACAAGGAGGAGTAGAGATGAAACGCGGAGTAACGGAAAGAATTTTATCGTTGTTGATGATTTTTAGCTTAGTATTACAGCAGGCTGTCTTTGCCCAGGGCATCGGCCAGCTGGATCTCTCCAGGTATACGGGAGCTTTTTCTAATCCAGAGCCAAGCAGCCGGCCGTTACTTCTGCGCTATTTCTCCTATGACTCGCTTACCGACAATTTTCAGCTTCTGCTGGACAAAGGTAACCTAAAAAAAATTGAGGGCCGCCAGTTCCAAGAGCAGGGCCAGGAGCTTTTGAAGTATTTCCTGGTCGGAGTGGCCCTTCCCGATGACAATTTCTGGGTTAATTTGCGGCCGGATTCAGAAGAGCAGATTATTGACGAAGAATTAGCCAAGACCGAGTTAGGCAAGGCGCTCCTGGAGGCAGATTTACAGCTTAAGAAAGACCTGGCTAAGTTTACTTCCCCCCAGACAGCGGAAGGAAGAGAATATTGGAATAAATTATATAAGAAAGCCGGTGAGATTTTTAAATCGGAAAACATCACTATACCTACCCTGACCCGCCCCTGGATTGTTCCGGGGGAAGTAATTATCCGCGAAAGCGCCAGTTCCGCCTATATCTATAAAGCCGGCTTAAAGGTGATGCTGGAGCAGGACCATCTGAAGAACTCCCCTGATTATAAATTCAGCGACCCGCGGCTAAAAGAATTAAACGAATATTCTTCGCAGTTAATCCGCGATAAGATTATCCCTAAGCTTACTAAAGAAGTAAATTCTTCTAGCCGCTATGCCGCTTTAAGGCAGGTTTTCTATTCCTTAATCTTATCCCGTTGGTTTAAAGCAAGGTTTGCCGGTAAACCCGGCCTCTATCCCAGGTTGATTAACAGCGGAAACTTAAGCGGATTAACCTCTAAAGAGGCCTGGTCAAAGACCGCCTACTTTAAGGAATACCAGAAATCATTCTCCGGCGGCGAATATAACCTTAAAGAGCAGGTGAATACCGAAAGCGGTCCAACCATCAGAACCTATTTTAGCGGCGGGGTCTCGGTTAAGTCCGCGGATTTAAATATCCCTGTCCGTCTTGACCCGGCATCGCCGGTAGGGACTTTCAGAGGAAGCAGCCCGGTGGTCAACGCCGCCCTAAGAAACGGAATGGTTGCTGGCAGCGGAAGCGCCGCAGATGGAGAACTAGAGATAACCGGCGCCAGTTCGCCGATACAAATCCGGAACGAGCTTACCGTGCCGGAAGGCCAGCCCAAGGGATTTTTTACTAACGACTACCACTCCTATAATATAGCTGAGTTATTAGCGGGCCCCGTTGAGCAAATTCCAGATGTAGTAGTGAATGCGGTCAGAAGGAGATTGGGCCGGGATATAGCTGAGGGAAGAATATTAAGCGCGGTGGTGCTAGATTCTGGCGCTACAGAGATAGATATACATGTTACACATAGATATGGTGAACTAAACTCCGCTGTACAGAGATTAATTCTTGAGGCAATGAAAGAGGGAGTTCTAAAAGCCAAGGAACTTGGCCACTTAAGACAGGATATAGATGTAGTATCAATGAGTTTAGCTGATTTAGCCAAAGCTCTGAGATTGAAATACCAACCACACTCCATAACCGAACGAGCTGCGGAGCCAGTAGTGATAGCTAAAATAAGCGGTGCCGGTATCGGAGCAGCTAACATTAAACTCTATCATGAATTTTTTGTGCCTGGCGCTACTCCTTTACAAAAGTTAGGATTTGTCCCGGTGGTGGGAGAGAAGGATAAAAATGTTGTGCGCGGTTTTAGGGCCGTAGTCAGAAGAGTTGAGGATGTTTTAAAGGGTAATTTTGACGGGCCTGTATGGGAATTTGAGAAGTCCGCAGCCACCAGCATAAAAGGAAAGTTTTATCCTTCTAAGGATGAAAGCTTAGAGCTTCTTGCCTTTGCCAGCCAGCCCAATGACTTTCTGATTACGGCAATTTATCCTGTGGAGGGTAGCCTTTTAGCCGCAAAGGAACCGGTAGTGAGCGTAGTGTATCAGCCGGTTTACGCAGAAGATGGGAACTTAAGAACTATGAACCCCACATTCATATGCAAAAGCCAAAGCGGAGCAGACGCTGTGGCTGGAGTTGCCGGTATGTTTTACGATGTCAATTTTGTTCCTGGCGGGCCTAATGGTGAACGTTATGTAGCCACTAGGCCAGCAACCTTGAAGGAAGCAAGAAAGGCTCCTAAACCAGGGACGGCTCATGTGGTGGTTTATGGTTGGCAGAGTAAAGGAGATGGAGTTATCCCCGTAGAAAAAGATGGCGTGATAGACCATGTGGCTATAAATCCGCCGGCCTTGAACCCGGAGAGAAAATTAGCAGACTGGCTGGCATCAATCATGACCACTCATCAATATGACCAGCCGTACCTGACTCCTTTTGCGGCCCAGGAACAGGTTGAGCCGATAAGAAAGGAACAAAGTTATCTTTTTAGCCGCGCACCCAAAGAGGCAGATATAGACCCGATTATGAATGAAGTAGAGGCACAAGTAGCCAGCGGTGAATTTTTATCCGTTACTGACGATAAGGCGGACATGGGTGGCAAATTAGGACACAACTTCACGCCGGAATATATGTTGGCAATTGACCGCGCAACGGCTATGGAGGCTGTAGAAAACGGCCTTCTTAACGATGGTAACATTATCGGGTTTACTGATAAAATGCGCTTGAGAAAAGGAACAACAGTGAGCATAGGCGATGATAGCCATATATTAATGTTAGGCGATAAGTCGCGCAACAGCGCAGAATCGCATCAGCTATCATTCTTAGCATTTACCAGGGGTTATTATGCCGCAGTGGTAAATGGAGAGAAGCCTTATGGTCTGGCCCAGGATTACCAGGGGAAAGAAGCCAAGGCTGCCAAGGCCAATCCCGTTTTTTATTCTCATTTTACCCCCCGCTTCTTTGAGATACTCAGAGAGGTTATGCCATTAGACTATATGGGTATGGTGGATAAAATGGAAGAGGGCTGGAAAAAATGGCAGGAAACAAGCGAAACAGTAAAGCTTCCCGATCCGTTTTCCGGTAATGTTTCACAGCAAGGTATTGGCTCAGCCCGCTATTTAGTGAATATAGCTGGCGGCGAAAGGGAATTTGGAATACTGGCCGGAGATAAGATGGGTCCGGCAGCCTTAAACAGGCCGATAAGAGAAGGAGTTTATGCTGCGCTTGCGGCTGGTGAGTTTGCCAATGGCCTGGTATTTGAAATATGGGATGCCAAGGCCTTTGATGAACACGGCAACATTCCCGTAAATGAAATACCAGAGGGTTATGCAGATATAGCAGATGCGGTAAGTGAATTAAAAGATGATGCAGGCAACAATGATACAGCAGCCCAAGATCTTGTTAAAGGCTATTATAAGGATGGAATCCTTAGAGGTGATTTGTCAGCAGCTGATAAAGAAAAGCTGGCTGCATTGATAAAGAAATCAGGGTTTGTTCCCACTAAGAGGATATTCCTTGATGCCCAAGAGGACAAAGCGGCAATCTATCTTTATTTAGCCGATTCTGACAGATTTAATATCAAACAGGTCTGGAGTAAAAGGGCATCAGGCTGGGATATTGATAATCCGCAATATTATTTACTGAAACCAGTGCTGGGTAGTTCAGTTACCAAGTTAGGAATCTTAGCAGGGGGAGAATATATTGGTAAGGACGACCCGGTTATGGTAGGAAATATGAACCTGATGAAGCATATCTTTGATTTTTTAAGGACAGAGCCCTTGATTATTCAGGGGGATATGAATGGCTCGCATTGGTTAGCAGCCATACCCACAGCCTCTAAATATGCCGTAGCCAACAAGGAGAGCCATCCTATATTAGTAGGCCAGATCTACACCTTATCTGAAAATGGCCAAACCTTAGCTAGTATTGATGATGTTTTTGGCAAAAAGGATTATGCGCCCGTCCGAAATAAGATGTTTAAATTCAACTTTGAATTTAAGAGAGCTCAGTTAGGCGGACAGATTGAGCCTTACGGCACTAACTGGCGCACAGTAGAAGCCTCTTATCCTTTGGCCAAGCTGCTCAGGGCCCTTCAGGAACCAAATTCACCTTTTCTGGTGAATAATAAACCTGAAGCTGAAAGGCAATCAAGGCCTATTGGCATGTTGAGTGAAAGAGTTGAGCTTTTTAAGGTGGCTACCGCCGCATCTAGCCCAATAGAGAGTAGTCCATCGGCAGCCAGCTCGCCGCTTTCCAGCAGCCCGATAGCCAAGCGCACGCCTTTGGTAGGCGGAAACTGGAAGATGGCCATCGGAAGTAAAGACGAGGCAAGGAATTTATTGCTGCAGCTTGCTGGGCAGGTTATTGAGCAAGGGGCGGTGGAAACAGCTATTGCACCATCCGATTTGCATATACCAATTGTTTCCGAAACCTTAGGTGAATTAGTGAAAGAAGGTAAAATCGCCCGTGGTTCTATAAAGATTGCCGCCCAGAATATGTATGCTGAAGAAAAAGGCGCTTTTACTGGAGGGACATCTGCAGCGCAGTTGAAAGACTTAGGCGTAACCCATGTTATCTTGGGCCATTCTGAGTTAAGAAGAAATCCAAGACAGGAGCCAACAGGTGAATCAAACGCAAATGTAAACCGGAAAGTTAAGACTGCGCTAGCAAATGGGCTTATACCCATTGTTGTTGTAGGCGAAAGCGATGCCGAAAGAACAACAGCGGAACAAGAGTATGAGGTAGTGCTTCAGATGCTTCTACAAAGTTTAGCGGATATTTCTCATGAAGATGCAGCAAAAGTAGTTGTTGCTTATGAGCCGGTCTGGGCTATTGGCACGGGAAAGACCGCCTACCCTGGACAAGCAGAAAAGATGCATAAACTTATTAGAGGGACACTTTCTTGGATGTTTGGCCAGAAATCCGCAGACAAAATCCGTATATTATACGGCGGGAGCGTGACTGCGGAGAAAGCCGAAACGTTTATGGCCCAGCCTGATATTGACGGGTTTTTAGTCGGCGGAGCAAGCCTGAAAGCGGATAGCTTCAGCAGTATTGTGCAAAAAGTTGCCGCGGCTGGAGATAGTGCTGGGGCATCAGCCAGCAGTCCGGCTGAAGACCCGCAGAAAGTCGGAGGCATTGATTTTCGGGTCATCCCGATGCTCACCCAGCCGATGGGAAATCTCTCGGGCTTGAGTTTCAATTTACCGAAACTAAGCAATCTGGAAAATATCAATCTGGGTGATGAGTTCAATCAGTTGCAGAAACTGCTGGCGGTAGGCATTCTTCCTTCCGGCGACCGGCTGAAAGAATATGTGGCCGCCTGTTATCAGAAGGGAGAGTTTAATCAGTATCTGGATGGAATAGTTGGGCTGGTAAAAGATACCTGCAAATTGGAAGAGGAGCAAGTAGCCCAAAGCGCCAATGAATTAAAAGAAGCCCTGCTTATTCTTGAGGCGATAAGCTAACGCCAATAATCAGCTCACGCGGCACGCTCACTTTGAGGTCAGCGTGCCGTTTTTTTTGTCTATGAAAACTAAAAAAGCCCTCTATTTCAAGGGCCTTTTTAGAAGGCGATAAACCTTGCTTTGCTTTCGCTATCGCTCATCCTCCTTGTTTGCGAAATATATAATAAAAGTATGCCATAAAAAATTCAAAATTCAAGGTGGGATTTATCATTTTGAGAAAGCGCTTTCATTTGCTTATTACTTAAATAGATAAGTAATCTTTTTAAAAATTAGCTTGCCGCTTTTTTCTTGACAGGGACGGGTTTTATGATATTATAAGTTTGTCAGATATAGTAATTGATTGAGAGCGGGATTAGATTATGGCCTATTTTAATAGAGGCGTCTTGAAAAAATAAGGCGCCTCTTTCGCTTATAAATGGCTAAGTATATTTTTATTACCGGGGGAGTTATTTCCAGCTTAGGCAAAGGCATTGCCACCGCCTCCATCGCCAAAATCCTGGAATCCTGCGGCTTTAAGGTCAGCCTGATCAAATTTGACCCCTATCTCAATGTTGACCCCGGGACAATGAACCCCTATCAGCACGGCGAGGTTTACGTAACCTCTGACGGAGCGGAAACGGACCTGGACTTAGGCCACTACGAGAGATTTACCAACGCGCGGCTTAACCGCCTGAATAATGTGACTACCGGACAGATCTATAGCACTGTTCTGGCCAGGGAGAGAAAAGGGGAATATTTAGGCAAAACCATCCAGGTCATCCCCCATATCACTAATGAGATAAAAGAGAGAATTCACATAGTCGCCAAAGAAAGTAAGGCCGAGATTATCCTGATGGAAATCGGAGGCACCGTCGGCGATATTGAGAGCCTGCCGTTTTTAGAGGCCGCGCGGCAGTTTAGCTTAGAGCGAGGCAGGGAAAATGTTATTTATATCCATCTTACCCTGGTGCCGTATATCAAAGTTGCGGATGAAATCAAAACCAAGCCCACCCAGCATTCGGTAGGCACCATGCGGGAAATCGGGATACAGCCGGATATACTCTTATGCCGCACCGAAAAAACCCTTTCTGATGATCTGAAGGCAAAAATTTCCCTGTTCTGTAATGTTCAAGCAAACGCGGTTATTGAGGCCTTGGATGTCGCTACTATTTATGAGATACCTCTTGTATTTAAGAACCAGGGCTTGGATAAAATAATTTTAAGGCATTTTGGCCTTAAGCCAAAACATACTGACTTAAAAGATTGGCAGGAAAAGGTAGTAGACAGGGTTCTTCATCCTAAGCATAAGACAACTATAGCCGTGGTGGGTAAATATATTGAACTGCAGGATGCCTATAAATCTATCTACGAGGCCCTGCGCCACGGCGGAATTGCCAATGACTGCCAGGTTGAGATAAAAAAGATTGACGCCGAATCCATAGAGCTTGAAGGCGCAGAGAAGATATTAGCAGGAATCCAGGGATTGCTTATTCCGGGCGGTTTTGGCTATCGCGGAATAGAAGGCAAGATTAAGGCGATTCAGTATGCGCGGGAGAATAAACTTCCCTTCTTTGGAATATGCTTAGGAATGCAGTGCGCGGCAATTGAATTTGCCAGGAGCGTCCTGGGATTAAAGCGGGCCAATTCCAGCGAATTCATTAAATATGGCAAGGAGCCGGTAATAAGTTTATTAGAAGAGCAGCGAAAGATAAAATTGATGGGAGGGAGTATGCGCTTGGGAGAATACCCCTGCCGCTTAGCTAAAGCCGGCAAGGCCTATCAGGCCTACAGAAAGCCGCTGGTCTATGAGCGCCACCGCCACCGCTACGAATTTAATAACCGCTACCGCAGGCGATTCCTAAAGAAGGGGATGCTCTTTTCCGGGATTTATCCCAAGAAGAATCTGGTGGAGATCTTAGAGCTGAAGGAACATCCCTGGTTCGTGGGGGTGCAATTCCATCCCGAGTTTCAATCTAAGCCGGATAAGGCCCATCCGTTGTTTGATCAGTTTATCAGGGCAAGTATGCTCTTTGCCGCGCGTAGAGGCGCTTGAGCCGGGCCCAATTTTTCTTTTAATTCCCTAAAATCTTTCCCTATATCCGCCAGCCGCTTTTTATCCTGGAAAATCTCTAAGATTTTCTCCGCAATCAATTTTGGCCTTGCCTGAAACTGAATGAATTCAGGAGCAACTAATTTTCCCGCCACAATATTTTCCATCCCGATAAAAGGAATTTTAATCAGCGGACGATAGAGCAGATAATTTAACAGCCCCATCTTATAAATTATCACATTGGGCTTTTGCATAATCGCGGCCTCTAAGGTCGCGGTGCCTGAGGCAACCAGGACAAAATCCGCGATATTGAGCAAGTCGTATTGTTTGGCCTCTATAACTCTGGCCTCTATTTTCAGTTGAGATACTATTCTCTCATACAGAGAGTTGTCAATATGAGACGGCTTAGAAATAATAAATTGCGCGGGTATCTTTTCCTTAATTAATCCGGCGGCCTTAAGCATTATCGGCAGGATGGCTTTTATTTCCGAGACGCGGGAGCCGGGCAGGAGGGCAAAGACCGGAGCATCTTCTTTTAAACCAAATTCTTTTAAGGCCTGCGCTTTTGTCAGGGCCGGCTGGACAATATCTAACAAGGGATGGCCTACGAATTCCGCATCGATGCCAAATTTTTTATAGAAGTCCTGCTCGAATTTAAAGATGACCAGCATCTTATCAATAAATTTTTTGATCGTCTTGATTCTGCCCGGCCTTGATGCCCAGACCTGCGGACTAATGTAATAAATTGTTTTGATGCGCTTATTTATTTTTTTGGCCAGGCGCAGGTTAAATCCCGAGAAGTCCACAAAAATTATTGCCTCAGGCTCAATTTCCTTAATTTTATCCAATACTAAGCGCATTAACTTTTTAAATTCGCCTAATTTCTTTAAGACGTCAAAAAAGCCCAAGACGCTCAAGCCTTTTATATCCCGGATTATCTGGGCGCCTGCTTTCCGGGAGTATTCGCCGCCAACCGAAAAAACCTTTACGTTGCTATCTAACTCTTTCAGTTTAGAAATAAGTAATCCTGCCTGGAGGTCGCCGGAGGCCTCGCCGCTAACGATGATTATTTTTTTTTCCATATAAGCCTTTGGATGTGAAGCGCAACTTCTAATGCGCGCCTTCCTTCAATGCCTGAGACAAGGGGTTTATTCTTGCGGATGACACAATCAAGAAAGGAAGATAATTCTTTTTTAAGAGGCTCCTCTTTTTTTATCCAGATTGCTTCCTTGGTAATCTTATTCCCGTCTTTACGGTAGATATCCGCCTCTTCATTCTTATAGTCCAGAGAAATATAGGCATTTTTCAGGAAGATGCGGATTTTGCGCATGGATTCATCAGAGATGCGGCTGGCAGTTAAATTACAGACACACCCGTTTTTAAAGCTGATACGTGCGTTGGCAATATCTTCGTATGAGCTGAGGACATTGATACCTACTGCCTCAATGCGCTTGAGCGGAGAGTTAACCAATCCTAAGACGATATCAATATCATGAATCATCAGGTCTAAAACTACGCCGATATCTAAGGAGCGCCCGGGAAAGCCGCTTAAGCGGTGGACCTCAATAAATTTTGGCTGCGCGCAGATATGTTTTATGGCGGTAAAAGCAGAGTTGAATCTTTCAATATGGCCAACCTGGACTAAAAGACTGTTTTTTCCGGCAATTTCAAGCAGCTGGTCAGCTTCTTTGAGGGTGGTAGTAAAAGGTTTTTCCACCAGCACATTAACCCCGGCCAGCAAAAAATCCCTGGCAATCCGGTGGTGGGTAAGCGTGGGGGTGGCAATGCTTACCGCCTGCACTTTATCTAACAGTTCTTTGTGGTTAAAGAAGGGCCGGGTTTGCAGTGAACTGGCAATGCTTAAGGCCCGGGAATTCTCCGTGTCGCATACGCCGATAAGGTTTACCCCGGAGAGTTCTTTATATACGCGCGCATGGGATGAGCCCAGCCTTCCCGCGCCGATAACCGCAACCTTGATTTTGTTAAGCATTAAAGTTAATAGTAACAAATAGCTTGTGAAAAGTCAATGGCTCTGATATAATTTTTGCGATGAAAGAATACCGCAGATTCATTAAATTCCTAAAACCACACTCTGGCCTCCTTGTGCTGGCAATTGTCTTTATGGCTGTTTCAAGCCTTTTTGACTGGGTCTCGCTGGTGATGATTATCCCGGTTACGGATAAGGTCTTAAATAACGGAAAGATCATCTTTCCGTTTGCCCTTCCCGGCGGCCTTACCAACCTCATCTCTTCAGTTAACGCTGTGCCCCAGAAGAATCTCTTAGAGATTCTTATCGTATTTATCCCCATACTTTTCTTACTAAAGGGCCTATTTAACTTCTTCTATTCTTTTTATATGTCAAGAATCGGCCAGCTCTGCGTGCGGGACATCCGTAACCGCCTATACGAAAGAATCCAGGATCTCTCTCTAGAGTATTTTACTAAGAAACGCTCGGGTGAGCTTATCTCGCGGATTACCAACGATGTAAAATTGGTAGAGAATGCTCTTTCTTATGGCACAACCGATTTGGTCTATCAGTCCTTTTTAGTCATCCTCTTTGCCTTTACCATTTTCTTCATCTACTGGAAATTGGCATTGACTTCCCTCTTCTTGATTCCCTTAATCGGATTTCCTATCGTAAAGGTGGGAAGAATCCTGCGTAAAATTTCTAAAAATACCCAGGAGAAGATGGCGGATATAAACTCGCTCTTAGTGGAAACAATATCAGGCACAAGGATTGTCAAGGCATTTTGTATGGAGCATTATGAGGTGGATAAATTTAAAAGGCAGAATCAGGCTCACTATAAGTTATCGATGAGAGCAATCAAACGCACCATTGTCCTTAGCCCGGCTACCGAATTCATCGGAATATTGGTGGGGGTGTTCGTCCTGGCCTGGGCAGGCAATGATGTGATCTCCGGGCGCCTTTCCTTTGGTGTCTTTGGCTTATACCTGGGCTCGTTTTTCTCCTTGCTCCGGCCGCTTAAGAAATTAAGCCAGGTTAATTCCATAAACCAGCAGGCCCTGGCTGCGAATACCCGTATCTATGAGGTCTTAGATGCGCCGATTACGGTTAAAGAAGCGTCTCATCCCCTAGAGCTAAAAAGAATAACAGGGAAGATTGAATTTAAGGATGTATTCTTTAGCTACTTAGAGGCCGGGGTTTTAAAAGGCATCAGCTTCACAGTCAATCCAGGCGAGGTAGTGGCTATTGTCGGCGCAAGCGGGGCCGGTAAGAGCACCGTCCTTGACTTATTGGCGCGTTTTTATGATCCGCAGAAAGGAAGCATTTCTATTGACGCAACTAAGATCAAGGACGCCTCTTTAAAATCGTTACGGGGACAGATTGGGCTGGTTACCCAGGATACGGTTTTGTTTAATGATACGGTTAAGGCCAATATCAGCTATGGAAATACCGATGAAGCAGCTCTGCCTATGATAGAGGCGGCGGCGCAAAAAGCTAATGCCCATGATTTTATCTTGAAATTGCCTCAGGGCTATGATACTTTTATAGGCGAACGGGGATTGCGCCTCTCCGGCGGCGAGAGGCAAAGGTTGTGTATTGCCCGGGCCCTCTTTAAGGATCCGCCGATTCTTCTCTTGGATGAGGCAACCAGCCAGTTAGATTCAGAGTCGGAACGTATAGTTCAGGATGCCCTTAATGCCGCTATGCGGGGAAGGACTGTTCTTCTGGTTGCGCATCGGCTTTCCACGGTAAGGAATGCCTCCAGGATAATTGTCTTGGATAAAGGCGAAATAGCGCAGACAGGCACTCATCAGGAACTGCTTTCAAGCGATGGGTTATACCGCCGGCTCTGTCAGATGCAGCATTGCCTGGAAAATTAAAAATTAGGGTTGATGTCTAATATTTTTATGGTATAATTTTAGGATTAAACTAAAATGAAGCTAATAGTGCAATAACGAAGCCATCGCCACAGACGGGAGATCCTTGACATTTTGCCTGAAGAAAGGTAATCCATAAGCAAAATATCAAGGATTCAATTCGCAGACGGGCTTCGCCCTACGATTTATGTCGCACTGCGTGCTCCATAAATCGTCTACTCATTAAAGGAGGTAACAAACTTTGGCAGAAGAACTACTGAAACAATTGCTTGAAGCAGGGACGCATTTTGGCCATCAGACAAAACGTTGGAATCCGAAAATGGCGCCATATATTTTTGGCGAGCGCAACGCGATCTACATTATAGATCTGGAAAAAACAGTTGAGTGCCTGCACCGGGCGCAGGATTTCCTCAGGGAATTAGCCCGTAAAGGCGAGATAGTTTTGTTTGCCGGAACCAAAAGGCAGGCCCAGGATATTGTCAGGGAACAGGCGCAGGCCTGCGGTATGTATTGGGTTTCTCATCGCTGGTTAGGCGGCCTTTTAACTAATTTCTCAACCATCAAAAAGTCAATTGCGCGCCTGAAAGAGATTGAAAAGATGGAGAAAGACGGGCTTTTCAAGAGTTTTACCAAGAAGGAGGTCAGCCTCTTATTAAAAGAACGTGAAAAATTGGAAAGGAACCTCGGTGGGATCAAGGATATGGAACGCCTGCCTTCCGCACTTTATGTGGTTGATTCTAAGAAAGAGGAGCTGGCGGTGAAGGAAGCGAAAAAAATGGGGATTCCCGTAGTAGCGCTTATAGATACCAATTGCAATCCGGAGGTTATTGATTATCCCATCCCCGGTAACGATGATGCGCTCAAATCAATCCGTTTGATTACCACGCTCATTGCGGAGGCAGTTGCCAGCGGCAGGAAGGGGTTCTTAGAATATCTGGCTCAGGTAAATATCAAGCCTCAAGACCCCCTCGAGGGACAAGCAGAAGAATTGGCTGTTGCGCAAGGAGAAACTGAAGATATTAAGGTAAAAGAAGAGATTGTTGAACTCGCAGAGCAGGCAGCAGGCGTTGATAAAGAGGGGGAAATTAAAAAACCTCTTAAAGCTAAAGCAGCAGATATTGCGCCTCTAAGCAGAATGAGGAGAACGAAGAGATGAGTGTCTCGTTAGAACAAATAAAAAAGCTGCGCGAGGCAACTTCTTTAGGAGTATCTGAATGCCGCAAGGCCTTAGAGGATTCCAAAGGCGATATGAGCAAGGCCATGGAGCTGCTCAAAAAAAGAGGGCTTGAGCTTGCTGCCAAAAAATCGGATAGAGTTGCCAGGGCCGGCAGAATTGCCTCGTATGTTCATTTTGACCATAAAATCGGTGTTTTACTTGAGGTAAATTCCGAAACCGATTTCGTAGCCCGCAATGAAGAGTTTATAAAATTTTCCTCTGATGCGGCGCTGCATATTGCGGCAATGAATCCTCGCTATATCAAGCGGGAAGATATTCCCCCGGAGATAATTAAAGAACAGGCCGACCCGGAGTCCTTTTGCAAAGCCTCCTGCCTTATGGAGCAGCCTTTTGTTAAGGACCCCTCGCTTACCATAAAGGATTACTTAAATTCAATAGTGGCAAAGGTCGGAGAGAATATTGTCGTCAGGCGTTTTGTGCGCTTTCAGCTTGGACAATAAGCCAGAGGGCAATGGTGCGGCTTTCCTTTTAGCCAAAGCCATGAGTAAACGATATTATGGAGAAAAAATCTGACAGGCCTAGCTATAAACGTATCGTGCTTAAGTTGAGCGGTGAAGCTCTTCAGGGGCCGCACCGCCACGGCATTGACCAGGGGACGCTTTTTTCCATTGCCAGGCAGATAAAAGAAGTTAAGGACTCAGGGGTTGAGGTTGCCATTGTTTTAGGCGGCGGTAATATCTTCCGCGGCCAGGAGAATGTTGAGGCGAAGGGCTTAGATATGGATCGTTCGGTGGCGGATTATATGGGAATGCTGGCCACGGTAATTAACGGCCTGGCCCTTCAGGATGCGCTGGAGAAGATGGGCATTCCCACGCGGGTAATGAGCGCAATTGAAATTCGCCAGGTAGCAGAGCTCTACATCAGGAGGCGGGCAATGCGCCACTTAGAAAAAGGAAGGGCAGTTATTTTTGTAGGCGGGACCGGCAATCCCTATTTTACCACTGATACCACAGCCGCCCTGAGGGCAAAAGAGATAAATGCCCAGGTAGTTCTAAAAGCCACCAAGGTTGACGGAGTTTATACTGCGGATCCACTTAAGTTTAAAGAAGCGAGAAAATTCTCTTCAGTTAAGTATATAGATGTAGTAAAAAAGGGTTTAAAGATAATGGATTCAACCGCAATTACTCTCTGCATGGAAAATCAGCTGCCGATCATAATCTTTAATTTGACGCAAGAAGGTAATATCCGTAGGGTGGTAATGGGTGAAAAGATCGGAACAATCGTTAAATGAAGTAACCAGAGAACGGAAAACAGAGCACAGAGAAGAGAAGTGGAAAATTCTTTCTGGATTTATCTGTAATCTGTAATCTCCCGAACGAAGCGAGGGCAAAATGGCAGTAAAGGATATTCTCAGTGAAACAGAAGAAAAAATGAAAAAGGCCTTTGAAGCTATGCAGCGTGAATTTCATGAGATTTCAACCGGCAGGGCAAATTCTAATATGGTAGAAGGATTAAGAATTGATTATTACGGCACGCCGATGCTCTTAAAACAATTGGCTTCCATAATTGTTCCGGACGCGCGTTTAATCCTTATTCAGCCCTGGGATACTGCGGCTATCCCGGAGATAGAAAAGGCAGTTTTAAAATCAAACCTGGGTATCACTCCTGTAAATGACAATAAGGTAGTCAGGCTTTCCATACCCCAGCTATCTAAAGAAAGGCGCGAAGAATTATCCAAGGTGGTTAAGAAGATGGCTGAGGAAGGAAGGATTTCTATAAGAACTATCCGCCGGGACGCAAAAGAGGCGATTGATAAATTAGAAAAGGATAAGCTGATTCCCGAGGATGAAAAATTTAAGGGCCATGATAACCTGCAGAAAATAGTGGATTCGCATATTCAAAAGGTTGATCATGCCCTGGCAGGGAAAGAGAAAGAGTTAGCAGAGTTCTAAATTATGTATCAAAGTATCAGAGTGTCAAAGAAAAAACTACCTTGACACCTTGACACTTAACAATACGGGCCGCTAGCTCATCTGGTAGAGCATCGGCTTTTTAAGCCGAGTGTGCCGTGTTCGAGTCACGGGCGGCTCATTAAATTTTTGCGAAGCAAAAATTTAAGGGCGGATGGTGCAATTGGCAGACACGCGAGGCTTAGGACCTCGTGGCAGCAATGCCTTGGAGGTTCAACTCCTCTTCCGCCCACTATTTTGTTATAAATAATAAAGCAATAGCAAGCTTGCGGGAGTAGCTCAGTTGGTAGAGCGCAACCTTGCCAAGGTTGATGTCACGGGTTCGAATCCCGCCTCCCGCTTGATATTGAGAAGCTGATAATATTTTGGGAAGCATCAAACGTTAAAGAAAGATTTATCCGATAAGATAGCAGAAGTTAATTCGCCCCGTCAACGGCGGGGCTCGTTAAAGGAGGAATTGGGGTATGAAGATAATGGATTTTCTCTCTAAGAAGGCAATAGGCGCGGATATCAAATCCACAAAGAAAGAAGACGTTATCCGAGAGCTGGTTGACCTCTTAATTGCCAGTGAAGAAATAGATAAGAAATACCGCAATAAGCTTATTGAACAGCTTATGGCCCGGGAGGCCCTGGGCTCAACCGCAATTGGCCAGGGCGTAGGCATTCCGCATACCAAGTCAGAATGCGTGAATAAATTAATTGCCGTTTTCGGACTGTCGCAGGCCGGGGTTGACTTTGATTCTTTAGACGGTGAAAAGGCCTATATATTCTTTTTACTCATTGCGCCGATTGATTCAGCCGGCCCGCATCTAAAAGCATTAGCAAGGATTTCCCGCCTGCTCAAAGATAAATATTTCCGGGATGCCTTAAGGGAATGCAAAGATGAAAAGTCAATCTTGAAAGTCATTGTGCAGGAAGACGAGAAAAAGATATAATAATTCGGGGCAGACACTGTCTAAGTATCAAGTGTCAGGTGTCAGGTATCAAGGTGTCAAAGAAAGAAGTGTCTAAGTTAATATGAAGAGAGATTCGAGTATTATTTTACGGGTAATTAAGTGGCTCTATCCTGGAATGCGGATTAAGCGCTGGTTAATTCTTTTTGCCTTTGCGGTTCTGCTGACTACCTCTGGTATGGCGCGTTTTCTTATCGAAGTAAGTTTTTTTAACCGGGCCATCTGTATCCTGGCGGTAATTCTAGGTGTATTCCTGGGTATTCTTGGCTTGCGGAATATCTTAGGTTCCTTCATCGCCGTATTCCTGCCGCAGGGCGAGAAAGAGCTTGTGGATATTATTTATCGCAAGCGCTATCTGGAAAAGGGGCCTCGCATAGTTGCAATCGGCGGCGGGACAGGATTATCGGTTTTACTTCAGGGGTTAAAAGAATATACCTCAAATATCTCTGCTATCGTTACCGTGGCTGATGATGGCGGTTCATCAGGCAGGCTCAGGCAGGAGTTTGACATTCTTCCGCCCGGAGACATCCGCAACTGCTTAGTGGCTTTGGCCGATGCCCCCATGCTGATGCAGGACTTATTTCAGTTTCGTTTTGATTCTTCAAGTGAACTGTCAGGACATAGCTTTGGCAATTTGTTTATCACCGTAATGACCAAACTGACCGGGGATTTTG
>Ga0155429_139_pt1 | contig 25859 bp, 30 predicted proteins | sample RifCSPhighO2_02_FD_106397 | JGI IMG/M metagenome (GOLD analysis project Ga0155429, IMG submission 106397) | Omnitrophica WOR_2 bacterium RIFCSPHIGHO2_02_FULL_45_21 | reverse complement strand
AAATGATAGCATCGACCTTATTGCAACTCACCCGCCGTACTTAAACATTATTAAATATGGAAACAAAAATGTCGAAGAAGATATTTCCGGCATAAGTAGTCTTCCTAAATTTTGCGATGAGATTGAAAAAGTTGCTCGGGAATGTTATCGCGTATTAAAGCCCGGGAAGTATTGCGCTATTCTCATTGGCGATACTCGCCGTCGCAGACATTATGTTCCGTTGGCCTTTTCTGTAATGCAACGTTTTCTAAAGGCCGGATTTATTTTAAAAGAGGACGTCATCAAGGTTCAGTACAATTGTACGACGACAAGGTATTGGGACGCGCAAGAAAAAGATTTCCTATTGATCATGCATGAACATCTGTTTATTTTTAGAAAGATTGGTAACGATGAAGCTATAAATATTTTTAGGGATAGCATTTGGCATGACGAGTCCGGAGGACTATGACAAAAGAAATTACCGATAAGATGAATGGTGGTTTATTTATCGTGTTGTATGACGAAAAAACTCTGGCGCTATATCTGAAATATGGGATTTATGGATTTTTGATGCCTCCTATTATGGCGCCAAATCCTTCGCCTTACAGCAGACACTATTGCGTGTTGGCGGATTATGCGTGTAGTAGGCAAGGCACACACATTTTTTTCTTTCTTAAAAGAAAGATCGTTTATGGTGGCCTGGTAAAAGGTAATTCCCGAGTAGCTTCTTTTTATTTGAACGGAAAAACAAGCCCTTTAGGGCGAATTGCAAATGCGGAGTTGTTTTGGGATGAAAGTCATAGGTATGTGGCGACAGATAAAGCAGGAATATTTAAGGTGCAAGGCAAAGACCGAGCACAACCTTTTATTCTTCAATTTGAAAAAAGTAACGACGTAACAGGAAAGCAAATATCTTCTGATGACCTATATTTCGAACTTGGCAAATACCCCTACCCTCTTCCATCAAATACCATTCAGGGCATGGGTTTTTGTACTCTAACTCCAGGGGAATCTTCGATTGCACTTAGGTTGCTTTCGGAAAGTGTTAAAAAATTCGACATGTCATCAGATGAAACAATTATTATTGGACAAAATCAGCAAATATTTAGTGCGGATTATTTGCCTGATGACAAGAAATATCAAAATGAGGCTCATTTGGAATTCTCATTATTGGCAGATATCGATCCGTTTAAACATCTTTTTCCAAAAGACGACTATATTTTATGTCGACAGGTTCCTATATCACCGTTTAAACCGGCAAACATGGATAGGGCTGATATTTGTCTTTATGGTCTTTCAAACCGAATTGGTGAAGGTACAATTCCGAACGTTATTATTGAGCTTAAGAGAGACCAAGCCAACTTTAAGGCTTATAACCAAGTAGTCAGATATCTTAAGTGGTTAAAAAAGATTACATCCGAGGCTGATTTTGAAAAAATACAGGCTTATGTTATCGCTCCAAGTTTTTATATAAAAAGAAATAAAACTGACCAATCTTTTGCAACAAAAATCAAGTTGTATTCGTTTAGTGAGAATAAATTCTACTAAATAGAATAAGTTTCGCGGAGTAAAGATTACTGATTTTTCTGAGGTGCCTTCGGACATTCTTCCTTTGATTGTGAGTCTTGTCGGACAACTTACATTTTCATTGCAACAATGGACTTTATTGGAGAAACGTCATCCGATAGCTTTATTTTGCGATGAGGCGCACCTATATATCCCGTTGCGTTCCGAAGGTGACGCCGCAAATGAAGTGTCTATTAAAATATTTGAAAAAATAGCGAAAGAAGGACGTAAATACGGAGTGGGACTTGTAATTATAAGCCAGCGGCCATCTGAGGTTAATTGGTTCTACTGAATCAACAATGGTTGAGTGGAAGCAGTCTTTATCCGAGATGGACGCAATCGTAGAGACAGCGGTTGCTTTTGCTAATGCGGAGGGTGGGCGAATATTTATCAGAAAGTAAAGAAAACCTATGAGTGAAATACAAAAAGACTTAAAAGGCAAAGACATCATTTTTAATCTCAAGAGAATCGTGATATCCCAATGTGATTCGCATTCCAGTTCCACGTGCGGAGGCCCTGTTTATTTTGATTTTGAGTGCGATGGTAAGGCCGGTTATATGGAAGATCCTGATATGGCAGGGGAGATCAAGGTTCTATCAGTAAAAAAAGAAAAGGGCTGTTATTTGCTCAAGGTTAAATTCAAAAAAGATGCGCGCGCATTTGATGATTAGTAGAATCGGAGGTTTGCATTGACCAAAACGAATAAAATAGATTTTAAGGATTTACTGAAAGACGAAATCGAAAAGAAGTTGAAAGGAAATCAGCGATATTTCAGCAGGAAGGATCTGCGCAATCTCGTTGCCGGAGTGCGCTTAGGTACTTTAAACAGATATCTGGTTGATTTCGGCAAAGAGGGTATTTTATATGGCGCCGGAAGGGGATGGTATTCGTTCGTCAAGCAGTCATTCGAATTGGATCAGCGGCCTGTTAAGAAAGTAATCGCGGCTATGGAGAAAAAATATCCGCTTCTTCCTTTTTCGGTTTGGTCTACGGAGCAGTTGAAATCATTCGCTCACCATATGCTTACGCGGTTCGTTACGTTTGTTTATGTGGATCGCGGTACCATGAGCGGAGTTTACGACTTCTTGAAAGATTTCGGCTATGATGTATGGCTGAACCCGCGCGGGAATGACGCGCGAAAATTCAGTATAGGGGAGAAAACCGTGGTAATCCGGCCAGCCGTTACTCGTGAACGCTCAAGCGGGCATTTGGCAGATATAGAGAAAATCTTGGTTGATCTTCTGGTGGAGGCATCGGCTTTGAATCTTATGGATGAAGATGAGCATTGCCGGGTACTGGGGAACATTCTTGCGGCTGGACGGGTCGATGTCGGGGCCCTGCTTAACTATGCCAAAAGGCGTAAATTGAAGACCGAGGGGATAATAGAACGGATAAAATCCATTTGAGCCACTTTTTTATAAAAAGTGGCTGGAGTTGATTGTATTTATGATTGCAAATCAATGCTTTACGAAAGAATGGGTAGTAAGAAAAAAGCAGGAGATGGGTAGTGTCGATCCGGCTTTGCTGGAGAAGTCGATACACGCGCTTGCTTTACTGTGTGGGTTAGGCAAATCTTCTATTCCGTTCGTATTTAAAGGCGGCACAAGCATGATTTTGCTTTTGAAGGAGTTTCACAGGCTGTCAATAGATATCGATATAGTGACTTCTATGCCCCGCGCCATACTCGTAAGCCTCCTTTTTCTTACATGTATGGCATAAAAAAGAGTGCACTTTTAAATTGTAAATCCCTTTAAAAAGAGCGCACTTTTAATTTGGAGATGACAGCGAAGAAGAAATAGCTTGACATTATGTCGCAAAAAGCATATACTTTTTGCGACATCAAAAAGCAAGGAATATCATGCAAAGCATTGTAACAAAAATAAAAAAAAAGATATATAGCAAAAGTAGCGGCTTTGTTTTTACGAAAAGTCATTTTCTTGATCTTGGTAACCGCACAGCTGTGGCTAAAGCCTTAGAGCGTTTAGCAGATTCCGGTACTATTCGACGGCTCGCGCGCGGCCTCTATGATTATCCAGAGAAACACCCTGTGCTGGGGGAATTGCCAGCGAATTATGAGCGTATCGCTCAAGCATTGGCGGGAAGGGATAACTTAAAAATTCAGTCTTCAGGTGCATATGCCGCCAATCTTCTTGGCTTAACCGAGCAGGTACCAGCGAAAATTGTCTTCCTGACAGACGGCGCTAATAGAACGGTGCAGATTAATAAACAACAGATTGTTTTGAAAAGAACAACACCCAAGAATATGGCAACTGCCGGGAATATCAGCGGATTAGTTATTCAGGCGTTGCGATATTTAGGAAAAACTCACATAGATGATAAAGTGATAGGAATGTTGAAAAATAGATTAACGAGCGAAGATAAACGTCAGCTGATGCGTGATTTTCGTTATGCACCTGCGTGGATAGGAGCAATATTTAAAAAACTTCAGGGATCATAGGCCTATGGATAAATTCATATCGCTTGACGCTAAAGATAAACGCGCCTACTTCGAGGTAGCTGCGGCCAACTTAAATATTATGCCGCAATTAGTTGAGAAGGATTTTTGGGTCTGTTGGATTCTAAAAGTCATTTTTTCATTGCCGGAGGTCGGAGGGCATTTGACTTTTAAAGGCGGGACATCGCTTTCAAAGTGCTACAACGTCATAAAACGATTTTCAGAGGACATTGATATTTCCATAGAGAGGCCGTTTTTATCAAAAGCCAAAACGATCGAGCCGGATAAAGAGAAAAGCAATAAAGAAAATCAGAAACGGCTTAAGGAATTGCAGGTGGTATGCAAGACGAAGATCGATGACGTTATCGTTCCCGGGTTAAAGCAAGTAATTGCGGCGGTACTTCCCAATAAGAAAGAATGGAAGCTAAGTTTTGATTCAGAGGACCCAGACGGTCAAACGGTTCTGTTCACTTTTCCTCATGCTATGATGAGTACTGTGGAAAGCTATGTGAAATCATCAGTCAAAATCGAATTCGGCGCCCGTGCGGATCACTGGCCGGTTGAGACCGCGACAATTGTCCCATATATCGTGAATGTTCCCGGAGAGCGGATCGTTGAAGGGGTTTCTGTGCGTGTTTTAGCGGCGGAGAGGACTTTTTGGGAGAAGGCCACGATTTTGCATATGATTTATTATTATCCATCTGAAAAGAATGCGCCTCCGCGAATGTCTCGTCATTATTACGACATATTCGCGATGGCCGATTCTCCAATATATAAGCGGGCCCTGGAGAATATTTCACTGCTAAAAACTGTTGCCGAGCACAAGGCTTTATTTTTCAAGGCTAATTGGGCGCATTACGAGGAAGCAACGCCGTCAGGCTTGCGGCTATTACCTCGCGAAGATCAAATGAGCGCGCTTAAAAATGATTATCGTCAGATGCAACAGATGTTTTTTGAAGAACCGCCTACGTTTGACCAGATCATAGAAAAATTACGGGAGTTGGAAAAAGAAATCAACAGGATTTCAGTATGAATTATTGGTGGACATCAGATTATCATTTTTCACACTTCAATATCATTCGCTATTGCAAGCGCCTGATGATACGGTTTTCTTCCTTGGAGACTTCATCTTCAAAGGCGGAAAAGAAGGTGGGCTTGAGAGTTTTTTAAAAAAGTTCGAAGTTCCTCCGCAAAGGGGAGTAAATCTTTACCAGAAGTGTCCAATGCCTCAGCCTAAGCGGAGCCGAGGTGTCCAGAACTGTCCCCAGAATTAGACCAAATTAAAATGAAGGTTCGCCCGGAAAAAATCTGAAGGTGGGTAAGATAATGAATGTCAAGAAGCCAATTGTAATAGGCGGCGTGATTGGGGTTAGCGGAGCGCTAATCGCTGTTGTGCTCGCAAGATTAAACGACGCATGGGATAACCAGACAGTGCGCGGCATCATAAATTTTCTCGCAGGCGTCCCCATGCTTATATCGGATGTGAAACTAAAACTTCCGCAGCTATTTCAGAATATATTCTTCTTCGTATACTGGTTGTTGGTGGGTGGAATAATGGGATGGCCCTTGGGCGCTAAAAAGGCGGCGTTTAAGGCGCTGGCCGCTGTTTTCGTGATAGCGGTTATTTTCGCGCATAGGGCAGTTCAGATAAATCTAGAGCAGGAGCTTGAGGGCGCATTGCGCGCCCTTGGAGAGATATTCAGAGGAGTGATAAAATGATAGTATACGAAATATGGTGGAGGGTATTTTTAGCTTCGATTGTGACGGTCGTAATAGCAAAGTTCTTCGGATGCAAGTGGAATGTATTCCTTTTATTCTCGCTCTCCTTCATCGGCTGGGCGATAGGGATTATTCTTTTTTTCGCCGTGGTCAGCCTGATTGAACTTTGGAGAGAACGAAGCAAGAAATCGTAAAGAAAGAAATGAAAAATTTCCTTAAAGCTGTAATTATTATTTCAGTTATAGCGGCTGCGATGGCAGTATTGGCAGGCTGCGGGCGCAGGCCAAAAGAAAGTCCGCATAAGATGCCCGACGTGCGGCCGCCGGATATTTCTAAAGCGATTGAGATACCGGGCGTGCCATATCGGGTCATACCGAACGAACTCGTCGTTCTTTTAAAAGAGGATAGGAGCGTCGAGTCATTCAAAAAGAGCATCGCAGGCGAAGATATAAAGATCGTCGGCCAGATACCAGTTTTTAGGATTGTGCAGCTTGAGGTTCCCTTATCGCGCCGCGAGGAGCTAAAAGAGAAATTGAGGAAAAACCCGAACGTAGAGGCGGTAGTTTACCAGTCAGTATTTAAAACTTCTGCCAGGTTTAACGACCCCGTATTTACCAACGACAACCCCTGGGATGACTGGAACCTGAAGGCGATAAATGCCGAAGCCGCATGGGATATAACACGCGGAAACCCGAATATCGTAATCGCGATTGTTGATACAGGGACTTTGCTTGAACATGAAGAGTTAAAAGGGCGGATAGCCCTTTCCGGCTCTGGCCGGGCGCAAGACAGAAGAAGCCAGGTGGGAACGGCTGATGATCTCATGCATGGCACCCATGTCGCTATCACCGCCGCAGGAAGCGCAGATAATGCCGCCGGAACAAGCGGGGTTGCGCCCGGCGTCAGTATTATGCCGGTGCAGGTAGGTTTAGTGGTAAGCGATACGTTAGCAGGCGTAGCCTTTGCCGTTCAAAACCGCGCGAATGTCATAAACTTAAGTATAGCCCCGTCCTTTCTCGATAGTTATATAGAGGATTATCAAGATCCGGATACTCAGGCTGAAACCTTAGGTTATTTCTTATCCGAGAGAAAAGAAGACCAGCAGGTTGTGGATAAGGTCTTCGCCGCCTGCGAGGCGATGGGAGCGGTTGTAGTCGTTGCCGCAGGAAACGATACCCTTCCCGGAGATTTCAATGCCTTTGTGCATAGCCCTTTTAGTTTGGCAGTGGGCGCGGTGGGGATGTACGAGGACGGCACAATCGCGCTGACGGACTTTTCAAACTACGGATATATGGTTAGGGTTTCTGCCCCGGGTTATTCGGTATATAGTGGTGTCGCCCAAACACCATCGAGTTATGATTTTGCGGCAGGAACAAGTATGGCCGCCCCTCATGTGAGCGGCCTGGCAGGGCTTATCCTTTCGGTGAATCCCAAACTCACGCCGCAGGAGGTCCGGCAGGTGATAATCGCAAGCGCGTTCAGCGAGGGAAAAGAAGGAGGCCTGCGTTGGCATAACGAGCCGCGGTGGGTAAATAAAGAGATGGATTCCTGGCGCAAGGCGTACCTGCTACTTATGGGTAAGGATGAAGAGCTTCTGTTAGATAACCTCGCTCAATACCATATGCTTTCTCTTATCCCCGTAGAGCGCAACTTCATCTGGACGCGTGGCAAGGATGCGGTGGGCGCGTTTATAGATGCCCGCGCGGCGCTTGAGCTGGCAAAGAGCGGCGAGTTTCGTAAGAGGTTTGTCGTATTCTCTAAAGAAGATTACGCTCGGGCTCAATCCCTTAAGGCTGAGCGCCTGGCGCAGGTACAGGATATGGTCAAATTCAGAGATAGGTATGCCGCCACTGATGAGGTTCCGTCGTTTGAGCTCAAATTATCCGATGGGCTGGATAAACTCATCGTTGTAAGGGATGAAAAGCCGTCTTCGGATTATGCGGAGTGGCTTGAGTGTATCGAGCCGGGAAGATACCGCCATTTCGCCGGATTGGGCGGCGAAGATTACAGCCAGGGGGCGGTAGAGCTAACCGAAGGCAAGGCCGGGCTCACCATAAAAAATCTGAGGCGAAAGGCGGATAAGTCATACGCCTTTCTTAGGGAGAGGGCTTCGGCTTCCCAGCCTCCAAAAGGGTTTTATACCATTGCCGGCGGAAGCGAGCCGAACAGGACAGGAAAACTCGCGATAAATTATATAGGGCCGCAAGCGCAGCCAGAGGAAGAGAAGTTTTACGCATACCAGGCAGGCGCAGAGCCAAAGCCGGAGAATATATTATATGCCGCCAAAACAGGCGAGGCAGTTGAAATGATTACAGGAATTTACGATATAAGGATACTCTCCCGGCCGCATATCTGGTTTAGGGGAGTTAGTATAGAGGAAGGAAAGACCATAGAGTTAGAGGCAGGCGGATACGGAAAGATTTTAATCACCGGAGACGACGCCGTGGGTAAGCCGATAAAGGACTCCTTTTTTATGTATGACCCCCAAGATAGGGATAATGTTCTTACCAGCGGAACAGTCAATACCCCCCTTGATGCGCTTTCAGGCGGTTATTATGTCTTTGTGGATTTAGACCCGGATATCACCTTTGAGGGTGTAGTTGTCCGGCGCGGCGAGACTACAACGCTTGAGCTTCCCAAGCGAGGCCGCCTTAATATTGCGGCGAATGATTTTGAAGGCAAGTCCTTAAAGATACATCTTCGGGTTTATAAAAAAGGCGATTGGAAGGAAACGCTTGAGGTGGGTTATACCAACGAACCAGAAGACCTACCGCCAGGAGAGTACAATGTTGAGGTAAATTCGCAGCCCGATGCGAAATATGTGGATGTCATGATAAAGCCGGGCGAGATAACCGAAATTAAGCTTCCGAAATTCGGCGCGCTTCTTATCAAAGGCCTGGATGCCTCAGGCAAGCAGCTTACCGAACAAATATACCTTTATTTGGCCGGCGCTGATGGTATCATCGCCTCTGGGCCTATGAACAAACGGCTCGACCTGCCTGCCGGAGAATATGACTTAAGAATAGGGCTGAAAGGAAACAGAGATTATAAGGGCATAAAAATAGAGCCAGGGAAGGTGTTTGAGATTGAGCTTCCCGGATGAGGAGAGGCTGCGCGGGAGATGTGGGAGCGCCGACAGGCGGCGCCTTAAAGCAACTCTTCGCCTTTAAAAAACTTCGAACCTCATCGCAGAAGCAGAGTCATATTCAAGCCGCACTTGAGATCGGCAAAGGTTGCCAAAAAGAAAAAGAACTGCTACTAACAACATAAAAATACGACATTTATAATTTGGTAACAATACGACATTTCTATTTTGGCTTGACACAACAAACAAGAGTTCTTGACAAATCAAAAAATAATTATAAAATAGGGGCAATGGCTAATAAATATCTCTGGGTTGTGTTTTTTCTCTTTGCTTACCTTCAGGCCGCTCCCATCTGCACTAATGCGGAAGATTCTAAGCAAATCCCGCCGCTTGCCTCTCCTGGTCTCCGGGAGCATTCTTCAGAGCAGGATTTATCCGCAGAGGATGCCGATCTTCCCGAATGGGTAAAACGCACAAGGATTGGTATTGAGTTAGGCACCAAAATCAAGCCGATTTATTTCCTTGAGTCGCTGCAGCCTTTATTCGGCACAGAGGAAAATGAAACCGTGCTTTTTAACCACGCCCGCATTGCCTCTCGCGATTACCGTACTGTTTACAATATGGGATTAGGCGCCCGGCGTATTTTTAAAGAGGCATACCTATTAGGGGCAAATATGTTTTATGATTTTCAGGATCTTCATCAGCATCAGCGCGCAGGCATCGGATTAGAGGCGTTTACCGATAAAGGGGCGGAAGCCCGGCTGAATACCTATTTTAGGGTCTCAAGCATTAGATTGGTGCGCGATGATCCCTCAGGGCAGTATTTTGAGAAAGTGGCAAACGGCCTTGACTGGGAGTTAGGCAGTCCTCTGCCGTATTTACCGTTTCTGAAAATTTATGGAGGTGGATACTGGTATAGTTTTGAGAAGTTTCGCAATAAGCTGGGATGGAGTATGCGCCTTGAATATAACCCGATAAAGAATTCCCGGCTGATATTTAAGGTATTAGATGATAACAAGAGAAAAAAGGAGTCGTACCGTTTTGAAGGAGCCTTAACGCTTAAGTTTACCTCGTTTCACCCGCGGGATATCTTAAAAGATTTTAAAGGCTCCGAAGAAGCCTTTCCTAAAATCAATGTAAGAAATAAAACGCTTGAGCGGGTGGTCAGGGATTTTGATATCACGGTTATAACACACCGCAAGACAAAAGGCGGATTGATCGTTGAGGGGGGGAGGACATAATATGCGCCTTGGCCGCGTGTTTTTATTTACCCTTCTGGCATTATTGATTTTTGTCTCTGCTGTTTCTGCCACAGGACCGGCTACGGTCTACAAGGTAAGGGTAAAAACATTTGAGATTTGGAATGGCGCGCAATGGATTACCGCTTTTGAAGGAACCTCTGCCGTGCTTGATATATCCGCGGTAAATTCCGGACAATCGGCAGGGGCTTTTTTTTCCGGATTGCCAATTTCCGATGGGACTTATACAAAAGTACGCGTTACCCCGCACCCCATATTTAATATACAAGGAAACGACGGCGCGCGTTACACTTTAGCGGTAAACGGCGCCAACGGCGGATGCACCTACACAGGGGTCGCGGCTAATGCAGCTGAATGCACAATTACGTTGACCGGCGGCAATATCCCTCTTGCGCAAGAGCAGGATTTTTCAGCTACCCCTATTACCGTTACTGACGGAGCTTCAAATCGTAAAGTCCGCGTATCTTTTGATACTTCAAACTCTATACAATACCAAGGTGGAGCAGATGAAATTTTCCCGGCCGCTCCCGCCGTTACGATGACGGTTGAATAGCCTGCCATACGAAAATCCCATATGAACAAGAAAAATATAATCAAAGTGGAGCTGGCTGCCGCTTTATTTTTCCTTGGCCTGGGCGGATGGTGCTTGCACTTGAGGATACATCCTCCGCTAAAGAACGCGGCTAACCTGATACCTTTTATCTCCGGAATAGGAAGCGTATTTTGCCTGCCGCTACTTTTTTGCTTTAGGCCAACGCTTGCCTTAGCTTATATCAGCAATGGTTTTTTAGCCATCATCGGCAGCATCACGATGGCGCATTTTTCACTTGCCCATTTTCAAGGACCGATTACGCCGGAGGGCATTATTTTGAATACGACATTTGCCGATATAGCTATCTTATGGGGAAAATTTGCCTTAGGAAAAGCATTGTTTGACTTGGAATTCTTAAAGTCAGAAGCGGACTTAGCCGCCCGCGGGCGTTTTTTTAGATATCCGAATATGGGCTGGTGGTGGGCGCATCTTTTTACTTTAGCAATAGTATATGCCCTGGGAAACATTTTCTGGAAATGAGGTAGGCCCCCATGTACCGGTTCTTACTATTTAAACCTGGTTGGTGGATTATTCATATCATAGCCATAGCCTGTATCTTCTGGCTCGGGCAGGCGGTGCGATTTTAGATTGAAGAGGATGAAAAATAAATATATTTTAATTTCATTGACAAACAGAGAGAGTTGAAGTATATTAAACCCAATAGTAAATAGGCAAGTAGAAGTTTATAACCGTAAGCTAAAAGATAAGCCGATAAGGCAATGGTTTGGCATACCAAATAGCCAAAGCCATAATTCACTTGCGGGTTTTCTTTCTGCCGTTATTTGCTAAAATTTTAACTGGAAGGAGGTAGTGGATAATGGCAAAAGGAAAAGTTAAGTGGTTCAGCGACCAAAAAGGTTATGGGTTTATAACACCTGATGATGGAAGCAAAGATTGTTTTGTTCACCACAATGCGATCCAGGGCGAAGGTTTTAAATCTTTAGCCGAGGGACAGGCAGTTGAATTTGAAATCGGAGAGGGGCCAAAGGGCCCTCAGGCAACAAACGTAGTAAAGATATAACTCTGCTGCAGATTATCTTTACAGCTGTTACCGGAAGATAGAGTTTTTTACTTATATTAGTAGGTACACAGCAGTATCAAGACAAAGGCGTTCTTTCATAAAGAACGCCTTTGTTATTTTGACACAGGCGTCTTATGTCCTGGTGTAGGAAAGTAAAACACTTTCCTACACCACTGCGAAAATCGCTTAAAGTTATCGCCGGAGGCGATTTTCTTGGTAAATGGATATAAGCGCCTTTTTTAATCAGGCGGGATAATTAAGAAATATGGCTGAAAAATCTAAGATGGCAAGATTTAGTTGTGAAGAAGGAAAGGGTATTTTTGATAGTTTAAGTAAACATTGGACGATTATTGCTCCTCTGGAAAGGCCCGGTAAGGGGAGATTTTCAGGGACAGCCCTCGTATCGTATGAAGAGGTGCGGAGTTTTGATGAAATTGAGTTTTTTAAGAAAACTCAATTTTCAGCCAAATCCGTGCTGCTTCCTATCCGCCAGGCAATGTTTTCATTTAGGGATAACAAGGCAGCGGCCAGTGGTGCGGCTTCCGATAGCCGTAGCCACAAGGCGGAGGAAGCAGATGATCGGACACGGCCTACGATTATATTTTTGCGTTCCTGCGATATCCATGCGATTAAGGTTATGGATGCGCATTTCTTAAACAGCGGCGGATACACGGATTTCTATTACCAGCGCCTGCGCCAGAAAGTAAAATTATTCCTGATTGAATGCGAGAGGCCTTTTGAAAACTGTTTCTGCGTAAGTTTTAAGACAAACAAAACTGATGATTGGTCGGCATTCATCAGGAAGGCGGAAGGCGGATATGAAATCCAGGTGAAGGATGAGCAATTAGGGGCCTATTTTCCCGGCAATGCAGAAGATATTGCTCCGCCCCGCTTTGCCGAGCAGGATAGCCGCCCGGTGAAAATTCCCCAGGATATAGATACTTCTATTTTTGAGGATGAAATCTGGAAAGAATATACTCTTCGCTGTATCGCCTGCGGCAGGTGCACGATAACCTGCCCTACCTGCAGTTGTTTTAGCGTCCAGGATATCCTTTGTGAGGATAAGGCGGGAGAGGAAAGGAAAAGAATATGGTCATCCTGCATGGTAAAGAAATTTTCCCTTCTGGCAGGTAATCATGATTTCAGGATAAAGGAAGGGGATAGGTTAAGATACAGGGTGCTGCATAAGATTTACGATTTTAGAAAGAGGCAGGGAATTAATATGTGTATCGGCTGCGGCCGCTGCGACGATGCCTGCCCGGAATATATCAGTATGTTTAAATGTATTGAGAAAATAAATCATATTATTGAGGCCCGCGCGGCAAGGCCCGACCTTTAATGGAATGAGGTCGGCCTTATCCCTGTGGATAAATGGATAATATTTATTTACCCCAAGCCGTTAAGGTGTTAGAGATAAGAAAACATACGCCGGTAGAGTGGTCATTTTTACTTGATTATAAAGTGAAGGAGGAGCCGGGAAGATTTGTGATGGTTTCGCTCGCCTTTGCCGGAGAGGCCCCTGTTTCTATCAGCGGATTTGAAAGCCGCGGGATTGAACTTACTATAAGGAATGTCGGCCAGGTTACCTCTCATATCTTTAAACTTAATCCAGGGGATATAATTTATCTAAGAGGGCCCTACGGCAATAGTTTTCCTCTGGATAAATTTAAGGATGAGCATCTTTTGATTATAGCCGGCGGCTCTGCCTTAGCCGCAGTCAAGCCGGTAATCGAGCACTATATACATAAGCAGAATTCCACCTTAAGAAGATTGGATGTGTTAGCAGGGTTTAAATCTCCCAGGCATATTCTTTTTCGGCAGGAGTTAGAAGGCTGGAAAAAATCCCATATGAGTAATAAATGTATAGATATAGAAATTACGGTTGATGGAGAAGAAGATTATGCCTGGTTAGGAAGCATCGGCTTTGTGGTAAATTTTATTAAAAATGTCAAGGGTATCGGAAAAGATACCAGGGTCATTGTTATAGGCCCGCCTTTAATGATGAAGAACTCGGTCAGAGAGCTTTTGGCCTGCGAGGTAAAGGAAGAGAATATCTGGCTCTCTTTTGAAAGGCATATGAAATGCGGGGTTGGTAAGTGCGGGCATTGCCGGATACGCGATAAATATGTCTGTATTGATGGGCCGGTGTTTAGTTATACCGAGGCCAAGGAATTAATAGATTAGGAAGGAGCCACTATGTATTTAGAATCAGTAAAAATCATTTCGCAGGCGGCAAGGCTTAAGATAGATTATCTTAAGAGGTCATTTCTTTCTTATATAGTTTCCAGTATTTTAGCCGGCAGCTATATCGGCATCGGCATAGTTTTGATATTTTCTGTAGGCGCGCCCCTGGCTGAGGCTAATTCCGCATTTCTAAAGACCCTGATGGGAGTTTCTTTTGGCATTGCCTTGACTCTGGTGGTCTTTGCCGGGGCTGAGCTTTTTACCGGCAACAATATGTTTATGACTGTGGGCCTTTTAAAACGGGAGGTATCTCTGGCAGAGGTCTTAAAGGTCTGGGGGTTTTCCTGGGCAGGTAACCTCATCGGCTCTGTCTTATTAGCCTATCTGGTGGTAAAGTCAGGAGCAATCTCTCACGCCGCTGGTTTTATAGAGAAGGTCTCGGCAACAAAGATGAATCTGGGTGCAATGCAGTTATTTCTGCGCGGTATTCTCTGCAACTGGTTAGTTTGCCTTGCCCTCTGGACTTCTGCCCGGGCCAAGAGCGATACGGCAAAGTGTATTTTGATATTCTGGTGCCTGTTCGCCTTTATTTCCTGCAGTTACGAACATAGCATAGCGAATATGACCTTGTTAGCTCTGTCTTTGTTTGCCCCGCATACTCCTGCCGTATCCTGGTTAGGATACATCTATAACTTGTTTTATGTAACTTTAGGGAATATCGTTGGAGGGGCATTCTTTGTCGGCGCCCTCTATTGTATTGCTACTCATAAGGAAAAGAGTTAATAGTGTATAACACTAAAAAAATAATCAAAAATGCCTTTCGTATTTCTAAGGTGCGGGATGAAACTGCCGTACGCTTAAGGGTTCCGGGCGGGCATCTGGAAGCTAAATATCTGGATGTGATCAAAGAGCTGAGCCAGAGATTCGGCAATGGCACTGTGCATTTAACTACCCGCCAGGGTTATGAGATTCCGGGGGTTAAACTTTCTGATATAGAAAAAGTCAGGGAGTTTATGTGGCAGATGATTTACGAGATTGAAAAAGATAGTAATGTTATTCTTGATGAGCCGCAAAAGGGGTATCCATCCAGCGGCACCAGGAATATCTGCGCCTGTATCGGTAACCGGGTCTGCCAGTTTGCCAACTCCGACACCACCCTGCTTGCCCAGAAGATAGAGGCGGCGATCTATCCAAATAATTATCATCTTAAAGTGGCGGTCAGCGGCTGTCCCAATGATTGTATCAAGGCGCATATGCATGATATAGGAATCATTGCCGGGGTTGTCCCCGAATATGATAAAGAGGCCTGTATCCTTTGCGAGGCCTGTTTGGATAACTGTAAGGAAAGAGTTACCAATGCCCTGAGAGTAGAAAATTATCAGATAATCCGCGATGAAGATTATTGCATAAAGTGCGGGGAATGTATCCTTAAGTGTCCTACCCGGGCCGCTTATCGCGGTAAGACGCTTTACCGGATAATCGTTGGGGGCAGGACAGGCAAAAGGAATCCCCGCTTAGCCGCTACATTTATAGAGGATGCCAGTGAAGATGCGGTCTTGGCGCTATGCAAGAATGTGTATTTTTTTATTGCCAGATACATAGACCCTAAGCCGCCCAAGGAGCTGATGGGATATATTATAGATAGGGCGGGATTTGATAAGTTTGTCCAGGAGGTTACCAAGGGCGTAATTTTAAACCCTGAAGCAAAGTTAGCCGGGAAATTGGATAACTCGGGTTATTCTTATCCGGCGAAGAGATAAGAAAATAATTAATTTTAGGGTTACCAAGAATAGAGGTTTTTTACTTATATGTGTATACAGTAGCTCAAAGAAACAGGTATGGATTAATTCGCCCCACCAACAGCGGGACTCATTAAGGAGGAGAAATGGGTAAAATGAGCTTATTCTTAAGTCAAGGCAAGGTAATCGGTTTTGTTCTATGGTTTTTAGCTGCCTTTTGCGGATTTTCTCTGGCAGATGAAGGAATAAAAGATGAGTTAACGCAAAAATTGATAAAAAGAGTTGAGGAATTAGAGAAGAAAGTTGATAGTTTGAATGATAAATTAAAAGTTTATGAAGAAGTTGCACCCAGCTCCCTTTCGGATCAGGTAATCCAGAAAAAAGTTGAAGATTTATTAGTTCAAAGAGAGCAGAAAGAGGGCGGGCTGGTTAAGGCATTGAAGGATATTGGTTTAAGCGGTTTTATTGATACCAGCTATACCTATAATTTTAACGGCCCTGATTCGCGCGCCAATACCGCGCGGGTATTTGATACCGAGGCGAATAATTTTAATCTCCAGGCCGCAGAGCTTGTCTTTGAAAGGTTGCCTCCGGATGAAGGAGGAGTGGGTTTTCGCAGCGACCTATTCTTTGGACAGGATGCGGAAGTAATTACGCCTACCGGTTCAATCCGGGACCAGTTTGATTTAGAGCAGGCCTATATCAGCCTGAAACCCCCGCTTAATTTTAAGCTGCCCTTTGGAAACTGGGAGTGGATTAAAATCGGTAAGTTTGTCACTATGCACGGAGCTGAGGTTATTGAGGCCAAGGATAACTGGAATTTTACCCGTTCCCTGCTCTTTGGCTACGCCATACCTTTTACCCACACCGGTATACGCGCCGGCTATCAGCTCTCGGATAAACTAAAGAGCTATATAGGGCTAAATAACGGCTGGGATAATGTTAAGGATAATAATAAGACTAAATCAGTTGAGGGGGCTTTGGCCTGGGGGCCGGTAGATTGGTTGTCCTTTACTTTGGCCGGTATGTACGGGCCTGAGCAAACCTCCAACGACCATTCTCAACGCGGCTTGATTGATTTTCTGGTTACTTATAAACCTTTTGACAAATGGACCTTTATGCTAAACGCAGATTACGGCCATGAGGAGGATTTAGTGGCGGTAAATAAGGATGCCAGCTGGTCAGGAGTGGCGGTTTATGCGAAATACGATGTTAATTCCTGGATGAGCTTAGTAAACCGCACAGAATTTATGAGCGACCGCCAGGGCGTGAGGGTGGTTTCCGGAACAACCCAGGACCTCTGGGAGACAACTTTTACCCTGGAATTAAAGCCGTATAAAGACCTGCTTACCCGCCTTGAATACAGGCATGATGGGGCTAGTTCCAAGATATTTACCGCTAATCAGAAATCCGCGGATACTCAAGACACCATCGGCTTAGAGGCGGTATATTTATTCTAAGAGGAGGAAAGCAATGCGTAAAATTTGGCTTAGTTTGTTAGTTGCCCTATTTCTGGGAATTAGTCTTGCTGGCCTGTCCTTTGCTCAAGACCCCACCGGAGCCTCAACCTTAGAAGCAAACCCCCAGGCGCCAGTGGACTATGTCTGGGTTTTGGTCTGCGGATTTTTGGTAATGTTTATGCAGGCAGGTTTTGCTATGGTGGAGACAGGTTTTTGCCGGGCAAAGAATGCCACAAATTTGATGGCTAAGAATACCATTGATTTTGTGATCGGTTCGCTGTGCTTTTTTATCATTGGCTATACCGTGATGAAAGGTGCTGATAAATTTGGGCTATTTGGCACAGGGAGTCTTTTCTTGCGCGGTGAGATGTATGATGTAGGTAAATATTTAGATTTTTTCTGGCAGTTAGTCTTTTGCGCTACTGCGGCCACTATCGTTTCAGGGGCAGTGGCAGAAAGATTAAAGTTTAAGGCTTACTTTATTTATAGCGCAATGGTAAGTTTGATTATTTATCCTTTCTACGGCCACTGGGTCTGGGGAGGGGGGTGGCTGTCTAAACTTCCTTTTGGTTTAGGGCACTTAGATTTTGCTGGCTCAGGAGTGGTGCATACTATTGGCGGAATGGTAGGTTTAGCCGGAGCGATTGCTTTAGGCCCCCGTTTTGGCAAATTTGGCAAAGATGGAAAACCCAGGGCCATTTTAGGCCATAGCATTACCCTGGCTGCTTTAGGAACATTTATCCTTTGGTTTGGCTGGTTTGGATTTAATCCCGGCTCAACCTTTAATGCGCATCACTTAAGGATTTCTGTGATAGCGGTAAATACAAATTTAGCTGCAGCTGCCGGCGCATTTGCTGCTATAATGATAGTGTTTTTAAAGACCAAGAAATGGGATGTGGGTATGATGTTAAATGGCTGTTTGGCCGGACTGGTGGCGGTAACCGCTCCTTGTGCCTGGATTGAGGCCTGGGCAGCAGTGGTCATTGGTTTAATTGCCGGATTAATTGTAGTTTTAGGGGTATATGGTTTTGAGAGATTAGGTATTGACGATCCGGTGGGAGCAGTTTCTGTGCATGGACTTAATGGTATTTGGGGTTTGATTAGCGTAGGGCTTTTTGCCGACGGCACTTATGGTAATTATTCTACCAGCGCGCCTTTTCCTCTAGGCTTATTTTACGGCGGCGGAACTGGGCAGTTAATTGCTCAAGCCATTGGCGCAGCCGTTGCTGTAATCTGGGCCTTTGGTTTAGGTTTTATAATGTTTAAAATAATGGATGCAATGTTTGGTATTCGCATTTCACCCCAGGAAGAGTTGAAGGGTTTGGATATCCCTGAGCACGGGACACCGGCGTATCCTGATTTTTATACCATGAGTAGTTAATTGAAAGTACTCAGGAGGTAAGACAGATGAAAAAGATAGAAGCAGTGATTCGCGTTGAAAAATTAGATGCGGTGCGGGATGCTTTGGAGAAAATGGGCTACCCAGGGATGATGATTACCCGAATTGAAGGCCATGGCCGGCAAAAGGGGCTGGTGGAACAATTCCGGGGCAGAGAATTTAAGCTTGAACTTTTACCCAAGATAAAAATAGAGCTTGTGGTTAAAGATAATGATGTAGAAAAGCTCGCCAGCGCAATCGCTGGCGCCGCAAAAACAGGCGAGATCGGCGATGGCAAGATTTTTGTCTATCCCGCAGATAACGCCGTCAGAATACGCACCGGAGAAGAAGGGGATATCGCGCTTTAATTTAATGGAAGACCTGGAATTAATTAATAAGATAAGGCACTTTAGGATAAAAAACGGTTATACCTTACATGCCTTATCTAAAATGATTGACATACATGTCTCAACTTTAGAAAGGTGGTTTAAGACAGGCCGAATTAATAAAGTTTATGCAGAGGTAGTTAAGGAGAGATTAGGGTTAAATTAGATTAAATTAATTCCCCCCTGCGCAGGGGGGAATTTTTGCAATTAAATTATAGCAATTGTGTAATCAGTTAGGAACGAGAAAGGAGGAGCGGGCAATATGGATATGAAAGTAGCCATAGATACCATGTGGGTTTTGATTACAGCAATGCTTGTTTTCTTTATGAATTTGGGCTTTGCTATGGTTGAGTCAGGATTTGCGCGGATGAAGAACTGCGTAAATATTCTCTCTAAAAATTTCGTTGTTTTTGCGGTTTCCTCGCTGGGATTTTTGTTTTTGGGCTGGGGCCTTATGTTTGGAGATGGTAATCCGCTTGTAGGGTTGAAAGGCCTGTTTTTCGTAAGCGGCGCGGATAATTCACCGGCAATGGGCGAGGCCTATCAAGGCGTTTACTCGGCTATAAGCTGGACAGGAGTTCCGATATGGTCTAAGTTTTTCTTTCAATTGGTTTTCTGCGGGACCGCGGCCACCATCGTTTCGGGGGCAGTAGCAGAAAGAATAAAATATAAATCGTTTATATTATTTTCTTTCATTATGACTATGTTCATTTATCCCGTTATAGGCCATTGGATATGGGGAGGAGGATGGTTGAGCCAGAAAGGTATGTTTGATTTTGCCGGTTCTACGGTAGTTCATTCTGTCGGCGGCTGGTCAGCTTTGGCAGGAGTTTTGCTGCTGGGGCCGCGCTTTGGAAAATATACTAACGGTAAGATTAATGCTATTCCCGGCCACAATCTTTCTTTAGCAACTTTAGGGACGTTTGTCCTTTGGTTTGGCTGGTTTGGTTTTAATCCCGGCTCAACTATGGCTGTAGACCCTCTGGCTATAGGTCATATTGCGGTTACTACCAATACCGCAGCCGCAGCCGCTATAATGAGCGCAACGATGCTTTCCTGGATTCTTTTAGGCAAACCAGATTTAGGTATGACTTTAAACGGCTGCCTTGCAGGGCTGGTAGCGATAACCGCTCCTTGCGCTTTTGTAAGTGTGGCAAGTTCAATTGTCATAGGATTAATTGCCGGAATTCTGGTAGTCCTGGCGGTCATCGGTTTTGATAAATTAAAAATAGATGACCCGGTAGGCGCCTTATCAGTGCATTTAGTAAATGGAGTTTTCGGGACGCTGGCAGTAGGGTTGTTTGCCCAGGATAAAATCGCCAATGTGGCTACCGGTAATGGTTTGTTCTTTGGCGGCGGCAGTAAACTTTTCCTTGCCCAGTTAACCGGCGTAGTTGCTTGCGGCGCATATACATTTATAGCTGCTTTTATTGCCTGGGCTATCCTAAAGTTCACTTTTGGTATCAGGGTAAGCTTGCAGGAGGAAATTGAAGGGCTTGATATAGGTGAACACGGTAATACTGCTTATCCGGAATTCTTAGGAAGAAAACCGGCATATTCTTTTTTGTCTGCCGGTAAGGAAGCTTGAAAAGAGGTTATCTTCCGCTTGCGCACTTTTGTACTGTAGCGGGAAAAGGAGGAGGTGGGTACCAGAATGAAAAGAATTGAGGCGATTATCCGTCCGGAAAAACTGGAGGCAGTGCGAAATGGCCTGAAAAAGATTGGATGTGAAGGTTTGATGATTTCTGAGGTTGAAGGGCACGGTAAACAGAAAGGAGTGCTTCAGCAGTGGCGGGGTGAAAAATACAGAGTAGAACTCCTGCCCAAGTTAAAATTAGAGACAATTGTGCCGGACAGCAAAGTAGAGCAGATCATCAAAGCCATTATTGAGAACGCAAAAACCGGCGAAATCGGCGATGGAAAGATTTTTATCTCAAATATTGAGAATAGTATAAAGATTAGAACCGGCGAAAAAGGGGAAGAGGCATTGTAAAGGGTTACCAAAATAACCAGATTTTTACTTGTATATATTAGGTCTTTAGAGGACAAGCCAGATTAGAAACTACAAGGCTTAACCTTTAAAGAGAAAGATGATCCTGGCGGAGCGAGGATAAAAGATAAAGGAATAGCTTGGTAAAGGGAGGGAAGAAAATGGCAAAGAAACCAGTAAAAATGGCTTCAGAGAAACAAAGCGAAACAAAATTACGCTGGAATGGCGGGATTAGCGAGAGTGATATCCAGCACATACCAAAAATTATCAAAGAAAAAAATATCAAGATTATTGATTTAAAGTTTAATGATTTGCCCGGGTTATGGCAGCATTTTTCTATTCCCGCATCAGAATTAGAGGAGATGGACGATATCACCCGCTCTATATGGGTTGACGGTATTGGATTTGACGGTTCGTCTATCCGCGGTTTTCAGAAGATTCAGGAGTCGGATATGATTTTAATCCCCGACCCATCAACTGCTATAGTGGATCCGGTTTGCGAAGTCCCCAGCTTAAGCATTATCTGCGATATTTACGATCCGCTGACCAGAAAACCTTATACCCGTGATCCCCGCTATATCGCGAAGAAAGCTGAAAAATATCTTAAAGACACAGGCATAGCCGACAGCGTATTCTTTGGCCCTGAAGCAGAATTCTTTATTTTTAACAGCATCCGTTTCGATCAGACTGAAAATTCCGGTTACTACTTTATTGATTCCGATGAAGCAGATTGGAATACCGGACGCGATGAAAATCCTAATCTGGGATATAAAATACGTTTCAAGGAAGGTTATTTTCCTGTTCCTCCGCATGATTCAATTCAGGACTTAAGAAGCAGGATAATCCTGAAGATGCTCGAAGCAGGTATTAAGGTAGAGGTACATCACCATGAGGTTGCCACAGCCGGCCAGTGTGAAATCGATATGAAGTTTGATAAACTCACCAAGATGGGAGATAATTTATTGCTTTACAAATATATCATCAAGAATATGGCTAAAAAAGCCGGGATGGTCGCAACCTTCATGCCGAAACCGCTTTTTGCCGATAACGGCTCAGGCATGCATTGCCATCAGAGTTTGTGGAAGAATGGCGTAAACCTCTTTTATGATAAGAACGGTTATGCGCTTTTGAGCCAGACAGCAAAATATTATATCGGCGGCCTGCTTAAGCACGCCAACAGCCTAATGGCGTTTTGCGCTCCTACCACGAATTCTTATAAGAGATTGGTGCCCGGATATGAGGCGCCGGTAAACTTAGTTTACTCGGCAAGGAACCGTTCCGCTGCAGTGAGAATACCGATGTATTCAGATAATCCCAAATCCAAGAGGATTGAGTTTCGCCCTCCGGATCCGGCTTGTAACGGTTACCTGGCCTTCAGCGCTATGCTAATGGCCGGGCTTGACGGGATAAAGAACAAGATTGACCCGGGAGAACCAACGGATAAGGACCTCTTTGATTTAAGCGAAGCAGAACTAAGCAAAATACCCACGGTTCCTTCGTCTTTACGCCGCGCAGTTGATGCCCTGGAAGCAGACTACGATTACCTTTTAAAAGGCGGGGTGTTTACCAAGGACGTAATCGATGTCTGGCTTGAGTATAAGCGCAAAAGAGAGATAGACCCTATGAGGATGCGTCCGCATCCTTATGAGTTCTACCTTTATTTTGATATTTAATGAGCACACAACTTACGGAAGCGAGCTGAACGTAAGTTATTATGCGAATTAAGATAACCCTCTGCGGCAAAATATGCTGCAGGGGGTTTTTATACTTTCGCGGCCAAAAACCGCCCCGCCGATGGCTGGGCGGATGGGTTTGGCCGCTCAAGTATTCCGCCAAGCAAGGAACCCCAGGCTTTAGCCTGGGAGGGGCTCCATTTTGGTAAAATTTATCTGTAAACCTTTTTGGCTGAATTTCGTCTAATATAGTAGGTAAACCAGAAAGGAGGAGTAAGATGAAAAGACAAGGGTTGATTTTAGCGGTGGCAGCGGTAGTTTTATTGCTTATTTGTCCGGCCTTGGGTTTGGCTGAAGGTGAAGTCCCTGCGGGTATTTCAAAAAATGAAGAGGCGCCGGGAAAGGGGCTGCATAAAGGATGGGAGCAGGGTAAACACAAGGGCTGGGATAAGCAGGAGCTGCTTGAGCTTAAAGAAAAGGAACCGGAAAAGTTTAAGGAACAGGTTAGCGAGCATCGTAAGAAGATAAAGGAGAGATTGGGGGAGTTGAAGGAGAAGGATCTCCGGAAGTATCAAAAACTTACAGAGAGAATAAGACAAAAACGTAAGGAGAGGCTTCTGAAGCTAAAGCAGGAAAATCCCGAGAAGTTCAAAGAGATTATGGAAAGCCGCAGAGAGAAATTTCAGCAGAGGCTTGCGAAGCTAAAAACCGAGGATCCGGAAAAATACCAGCGGATTGCAAAACATAGAGAGAAGATGCAGGAATTAAGAAAGTTAAAAAAAGAAGACCCTGAAAAGTTTAGAGAGTATTTAAAGAATCATCCGCATTTGCGCGGCCGTTTAGAGGAGATCAAGGACAGGCGTGAGGATGTAAGAGGCCGCAGGGAAGATCTGAAGGACCGCGGGGTAAGGGATCATGGTGCGGGTGTTGGCGCTGGTAAAGGACAAGGCGGCGCGCATAGAGCCGGCGGCCCGGCCCCCAGAGGAACAGGCGGCAAAGGAAAAAAATAAAGTTCCTATGGATTTTGCAGCCGCAGTTAATGAGTCGGTTTTGATAGAGGATGTCAAATGCGGGAAGCGCTCCAGCTTTGACATCCTGGTTAGCTTTTATCAACAGAGAGGCCTGGGCATTGCCTATAATCTGGCAAGAAACCTTGAAGATGCAAAGGACATTTTGCAGGAGGCCTTTATTAAGATATATCTAAACATTAAAGGATTCCGGGGAGGGTCGCGGTTTTCTACCTGGTTTTACCGTATCGTGGTAAATTGCGCCCTGGATTTCTTAAGGAAAAGAAAAAGAGCAGGTAGAATCTTCGTAGAGATAAGCGATGACCGGGAGGGCAAGAAGACCGGCTTAGAAATTCCTGATTTAAGCTTTGAACCGAGAAGGGCGGGAATGGCTAAAGAATTTGCCAAAGAGTTAGAAGAATGCATTGCCAGATTATCTAAGATGCAAAAGCTCTGTTTTGTCTTGAAGCATCAAAACAGCTTGAGTATTCAGGAAATTTCAGAAACACTGAAGTGTAATCCGGCTACGGTTAAAGTGCACCTTTTTAGGGCAGTAGGAAATCTACGCAAGTATTTAACGCCGTATCTTAAAGCGGAAGGAGGCCTGCGATGCTAAAGTGCATATTGATAAAAAGAAAATTGTATGACTATCTGGATGATAGTTTGTCAGAAACAGCTAAGCTCAAGGTAAAGAACCATCTTGATGCCTGCCATAATTGCAGGGAGCAGCTTAGCCAGATAAAGACTATCCTTGATTTAGCCGGCCAAAAAAATATCCCGCAGCCGAAGGGAGAATTCTGGCATAACTTTAAGATTGACCTGGATAGGAAACTCAATGATAGGCTTGTCGGTCCGCTTAGTTTAAAACCGCTTCCTCGCTTTTCCTTGAAGCCGGCTCTTGCCTACGCGGTTTTGTCGGTATTCTTTCTGGCAATCGCGGCATCTTTGTATAAATTTCCGCATCCTGCCGCTTTGCGATTGGCGCAAAATGACGACGAGCTGATAGAAGAAGCAATTGCTCTGGATGAGCTTGGGGAGGCCTTAGAGTTAGATCATGATGAGGACGCTTATCTTGAAGAAGTAGACCTCTTTCTTGCGCTTGAGCAGGCCTAAAGCAGGCCAAATTATTTAAAGGCATATTTTAGCAGCAGGAACCCGCCGGCAAGAAGGATTATAAAGACGATAGAGAAGATATCGAAGTATTTTTCAATAGAATTCTGGACTTTTTCGCCAAAAATACGCAATGCTCCTGCGACTAAGAAAAATCTTCCTGCCCGGCCGATGATAGAGGCGATGATTAATATCGGCAGGGAAATTTTAAAGAGGCCAGCGGTGATGGTGATGGCTTTATAGGGTATGGGAGTAAAGGCAGCGGTGAAGATAGTCAAGAAGGCATTTTCCTGGTATTTTCTGCCAATCACCGCCACCACCGCTTCTAAATGATAGGTATCCACGATTAGCTTTCCCGCGGTTTCAAAGAGGCCCCGGCCGATAAGGTATCCTAAGAGCGCGCCGAGCACTGAGCCAAAAGTGCAGATAACCGCATTGATCAGCCATTTTTTGCGTTCTGCTACCACCATTGCAATCAATAAAACGTCAGGCGGGATGGGGAAAAATGAACTTTCAATAAAGGCAATGCCAAAAAGGGCATAAGGGGCATTTTTTGTCTTTGACCAGTGGATAGTCCAGTCATACATTTTCCTCAACCAGCCAAGAGGCACTTTTATTATAGATAAGGTATTTCCATTCATAAGAGTAAGAACGCCGGGATGATCCCTCCTTTGCGCGCCACATTCACTACCATTTCTTTAGAAAACCTGCCCAGGACCGCTGTTCTCCAGCGGTTAACCACGAATCCCGAAACAGCATAAAATGTATCAAATTCTATTTTGTTGCGGGAGTTGAATAAGGGATAAGATTCTTGATGGATATCTACCAGGTCTTGCGCCACATAATCTCCGGGTTTTGCCAAGGCCTTTTGCACACATTCAGACCAGTTCTTTTCCTTTGTCAGTTTACCGATAAGTATGCCCTTGCCGCCATAGGCGCGGTTGGGCTTGAGCACCAGCTTATCTTTATTTTTTAGCACGTACGGAATAAGCTCAATAATGCGATTGGCGCGGTCGGTAGTTTTTCTCTCCTTTAGTATGCGCGTCCAGGGGATATATTTTTTAAAGAGCGCCTTTTCTTTTCCGCTAAAGAAGCGGGAAAATTCTGTGTTGCTAAAAATCTCAAAGCCGCTTTTATGGTCAAGTTCTCCGGCAATTGATGAGATGACCTGATTACTGATGAAGGCCTGCTTTAAAACCGCCATATTATGGCCTTTTCTTTCTATGTCTATCAGTTCCTGCAGTTCAGAATCGCGG
>Ga0155429_132_pt1 | contig 26085 bp, 38 predicted proteins | sample RifCSPhighO2_02_FD_106397 | JGI IMG/M metagenome (GOLD analysis project Ga0155429, IMG submission 106397) | Omnitrophica WOR_2 bacterium RIFCSPHIGHO2_02_FULL_45_21 | reverse complement strand
AGATCTTGACAAACAGGTAAAAATTTGTTATGGTATGGGAATAGAGAGGAGGTAAAGTTAAATGAAGAGCAAATTGTCAGTTGCAGTTTTAACAGGTATTTTATTTCTTTCGTTCCTGCCTTTAGTTTTCAGCCAGCAGGAAGCGCCGCAGCCACAGGCTGTCGAGCTGCCTGCGCCTGAAGAAGAAGTTTCCTGGCTATGGGGAGAAGTTAAGGCAGTTGACCCTGCCGCATCGAGCCTTACCGTTATGTATATGGACTATCAGACTGATGAGGAAAAAGAGATGGTTTTAACTATTGACGCCAGGACGCAGTTTGAAGTCACCAATGGCTTAAGCGGAATTAAGGTTGGTGATACCGCAAGCATAGACTATGCAGTAGAGGGCGGCAGGAATGTTGCCAGAAATATCTCTATAGAGACAATAGAGGTAATGCCCGAGGCGCCGGCGCAGCCGGAACAGACAGAAAAAGAACCTCTCCCGGCAGCTCCCAAGGCCGAATAGTTTTAGATAACCCAGTCACTCATATATAGGGATGGTTCTCTAGGAGAACCGTCCCTAATTAGCGCTGGGTTTTTTTTCTGCCTTCGCTTGAAACAGCTTTCGTATTTAGCTTTAGCGGATAATTCTTCCGCAGCAGGTAAATACACAAATCGCGGGATTGCCCGCTGGGTGTATGAAAAATGGGAAATAATATTAAGCTCGTAATCTTTGACCTTGATGGCACTCTTGTAGACGCCTATGAGGCGATAATCAAGAGCGTAAATTTTACCCTGGGCAAAATGAGCTATCCAGAGGCTTCAGGGTTAATGATTCGCAGAGCAGTTGGCTGGGGAGACAAGAAGCTTCTGGGATTTTTTGTTAAAGAGGAAGATATAGAATCCGCTTTGGTTGTTTATCGCAGGCACCACAGGCTCTCACTTAAAAGCTCTACTAAGCTCCTGCCATATGCCGATGAGATACTTCAGTATTTGACAGAGAATGGCTTTAAGATTGCTATTGCCTCAAACCGGCCCACGGAATTTACCGATATTATTCTCAGCCATTTCAAGATTAAAAAATATTTTAACTACGTTTTATGCGCGGATAAATTAGCTCGAGGAAAACCCCACCCAGAAATCTTATTAAAGATTATAAAAAAACTAAAGGTCAGGCCTTCCGAGGTCGTCTACGTAGGCGATATGGCAATTGACGTTCAGACCGCTCAAGCGGCAGGGGTGAGGGGAATTGCGGTAAGCGGCGGCTCAAGCAGCTTAGCGCAACTAAAAAAGGCCAGGCCTTTTAAGATACTAAAAAGCCTGGCCTTTTTGAAGAAATTTCTACCGCCTATTTCTGCTTAAACTTTAATTCTGTGCCGTCTTTGGCGCAATATTTTACATCAGCAGTATATTCAGCGCCGCAGAGAGGGCAGAATTTCTTATCTAACTTCTCTCCCACCACAGCGCCAGAGATTGCGCCTACTGCCGCGCCAATTACAGCGCCTTCAGCGCCGTGTCCGGATTGATGGCCGATTATCCCGCCAAGCGCCGCTCCGCCCAAGCCGCCAATTGCCGCTCCCTTCTGAGTAGTAGTGCAGCCATAGAGCATCAAACTACTGCATAGCAAAAGCAATACAATTATTCTCGTTTTCATAAATCAAGCTCCTTTCATGGTAATCTCGATATTCCTGTGCCTACCAAGAAAATCGCCTCAAGCAGGCGATTTCCGCAGTGGTATGGGAAAGTGTTTTACTTGTGCGTAAAGGGTATACTTTCCTATACCATAAAATCATTATAAACAATATAATTACTATTGTCAATAGTAATTGAACTGGTATAATATAAATTCAAATATCTTCCCACAAAGCCAGGATTCCTGCTTTGTGAGGAAAAAATCAAAATGAGAAGGAGAGGCAATGGGCAAACGAAAGAGAAGAGGGAAGCTTTCCTGGCGTTCCAAGCGCGCCAATAAAGGCAGAAAGCCAAATTTAGGGTAATAAACACAGTTTAACCTAGATTTTAGCGTATAGCATAGAGCGTATAGCGGCTAGAAAAGCTAACCTATATGCTTCCCGATTCTATCTGGATCCCAACAAAGCCGGGAAAATGCTATCTGCTTCAAGAATCTGTGATATAAAATATGCGGCTTTTATTAATCTTATCCAGCACATTCATCGTCAGCATAATCTCCTTGATTGGCGTAGTTACTCTGGCAATTAAAGAGAAGTTCTTAAAGACAATCCTTTTTCTTTTGATTGCCTTCTCAGCAGGGGCTTTAATCGGAGGGGCTTTTCTGCATCTTATCCCCGAGGCAATAGAAAAATCTAATCCTCTGGAAGTTTTCATCCTGGTGCTTGCCGGCTTTGTCCTGTTTTTCCTTTTAGAAAAATACCTTTATTGGCGCCATTGCCACGACGGCATCTGTCATGTGCATACCTTCTCTTATCTTAACCTTATTGGCGACGGCCTGCATAATTTTATTGACGGCTTAGTTATTGCCGGAAGTTTTATTGCTTCGGTCCGGCTGGGAATTTTTACTACGCTCCTGGTGATTATCCATGAAATACCCCAGGAATTAGGCGACTTCGGAGTTCTTGTTTATGGCGGCTTCAGCAGGCAAAAGGCGTTATTCTATAATTTTATCTCTGCCCTTACTGCTTTTATTGGTGCAATCTTAGGATACTTTCTTTCCACAAAGATTTCCGGCTTTTCATATATTTTACTTTCCTTTACCGCGGGCGGTTTTATTTACATTTCAAGCTCTGACCTTATTCCGGAAATTCACAAAGAAACCGAACAAAAAAAATCTTTCCTTTCTCTTGTTTTCTTTCTTTTGGGCATTGGGCTTATGTTTATCCTAAGAAAACTATCTTAAAAATTTCCTGCGCCCTGCGAGTGCGGGCAACTGAGATTTAAAAGTGAAACCTAGCTCAGGTTTGCCGATTTTGTTCTGAATAATAAGGATACAGTTAGTGTATTTCTTACCGCTAAAGCCTTTGAATACGAGGGTATAAGCAGTGAACAATTTAGCCAGGCCGGAAATGGTAAGAACCATTATGAAAGGGCTTACGCAGAAAAAGAGGAGGTGATACTGTGTCTTCAATAAATCCCACAAGGCTTACCAACGGGATACTTATCTTGTTAGGCCTTATTTTCTTTAAGCCGCTGGCTTATTTTGTGGCAATAATGATGATATTTGCCGGTGTAACCGGGGTTTGTCTCTTAGAGAAACTCTTTAGTAAGTTTGGTATTCAAGGAAAATGCGATCTGAAGTAGATATATTGAAGGGATAAAATAAATGTTTAAGAAAAAGGCTTTAAAAGAGATGTCTTCGGATGAGATAAAAGAAGCAGTGAAAAAGAAGTATAGCTGCGTGGCAAAAGAGCCGTCAGCATCCTTTAACTTCCCGGTAGGAAGAGCGTTTGCTTTAAAGGTGGGGTATCCTGAAGAAATACTTGCTAGGCTGCCTGAATCGATGTATGAATCTTTTACCGGCGCCAATAATCCTCAGCCCTTTGTGGATTTAAAGGAAGGAGAAGTGGTTCTGGATTTAGGCTGTGGAGCGGGGTTAGATATTTATTTCTTCTCAAAAGCAGTGAAGGCTAACGGTAAAGTCTGTGGGTTAGATATTTCAGAAGACATGGTTAGCAAGGCAAAGAGCAATATGGAAGCAGTAGGTATAAAAAATGTTGAAATTAAATGCGGCCATTCAGACAATCTTCCTTTTAGTGATAGTTTCTTCGATCTCGCGGCTTCCAATGGGATTTATAATCTCTCTCCCGATAAAGAAAAGGTTATGCGGGAGGTATTTAGAGTATTGAAGCCTGGGGGCAGAACTGTTTTTTGTGAAATTGTCCTCAAAGCGGCCCTGCCAGAAAGTGTAAGAAAAAATATTGATGACTGGTTTAGATGTATTGGCGCGGCCTTACCGGAAAATGAATTTCTCGTGTTAATGGATAAAGCAGGGTTTAAAAACATAGAAGTCATATCCAAAATAAGAAATGCCAGGACCGGCCATCCCTTAGCTGTCTGCGTCAATGTCAGGGCTTATAAAATTTAAAACTACTTCTTTAATACTACCAGGATCCTTTGATCGTCAGTAGTAGATAGTCGCTGAATCGGATAAAATACCGACCTTCTAAAACCTCGATCCAAAAATGGCCCCTTCGCAGGTAGTGTTCAACGCAAACTAATTCGTTTGTATTAAATTTAAAAAAAGCTTGACAGGATTTTTTTTTAAAGTATAATTGAAAATGATTTTCAATTTCAGTAATACAGATGCATAGATATAACTATCATGCAAAAGGAAATAGAGTTATTCAAAGCTCAACTTAGAAAATACAATCTCAAGGTTACCCAACAGCGCTTGAAGATATTGGAGGCTTTCTTAAAGGCGGAAAGGCATCTAAGCTGCGATGACCTATATCGGATGATTCGACGGCATAATTCTGAAATCGGTTACGCTACAGTCTACAGAACCTTAAAGATTATTCAAAAGACAGGCCTGGCAAGGGAAGTGGATTTTGGGGATAAAATTTCCCGGCTTGAGCATGAATACGGCCATAAGCACCATGACCACTTGATTTGCCTTAAGTGTGGCAGGTTTTTTGAGGTCTTTGACCCTGACATTGAGCTATTGCAGGAAAAACTCGCCCGCAAACATAAGTTTAATCCGATTAGGCATAAAATGGACATCTTTGGCTACTGCCGGAAATGCTCTCAATCAATTAACCAGACCCAGCGGATGTAGAATGAATATAAGCGAAAGCGCAATAAAGCAGATATTCACTCTAGCCAAGGGCTTAGAGTTCGGCGAAGTGATCATTAAAATTCAGGATTCCCATATTGTATTAATAGAAAGACACGAGAGGATTCGCTTAAAGAAACAGGCTGACTCCGCAAATTCAGGAGAGGCAACATTTAACGGTTAATCCAAGCTGACCAGAAATCGGAGGCAAGGAGAATAGAAGGGGAAAGGGAGGTTTTGTAAAATGTCAAAAGTATTTCTGGTTAGTCTGACAGCGTTTTGTTTTTTGCTTTCGCCGGTAAGTCCGGCATTGGCAGATGAGCTCGGAGATTTGAAACAACAAATGCAGGCATTACGTCAGGATTACGAAACTCAGATTCAAAAGCTAGAGCAAAGAATTGAGCAATTAGCTAAAAAACAAGAAACCACTAAAGAGGATATAGAGAAAAGGATAGAAGAAAAGGCCATGAGCGCAGAATATCTGGGCCGCTATGAAGGCCCTTTTGGTAAAGGCGGTTTGCTCATAAAAAACCCTTCAGGATTCGGAAATGTGAGTGTTGGCGGCTATGCTGATATTGAGTTTGAGAATTTTGAGAATTCTAATTCTACCTTTGACCAGGCCAGATTTATTCTGAATCTAGGAGCGATTCCCCATGAGCGGCTGCTTTTTTACAGCGAATATGAGATTGAACACGGCGGCCCCCATGCCTCAGATGTGGGGGAGGCCAAGGTTGAGCAGGCCTGGGTAAGTTATCTTATCAATGATATGGTAAACTTAAGGGGCGGCATCGTGTTAGTCCCTTTCGGAAAATTCAATCTTTTACACGATTCCGATATTCAGGATTTGACCGAAAGGCCGCTGGTGGCGCGGCGTTTAGCTGCTGCCACCTGGATGGAGGCAGGTTTCGGAGCATTTGGCGAATTTAATATAGGAGAATCTCTGGGCCTAAAAGCTCTGCCTGACGCCTATCTTAATTATGAAGGATACATTATAAATGGTTTAGATGAGGATATTTCTGATGCCGGCATGCGTAACGCTAAAGGAGCCATAGAGGCGGATGAAAATAATAATAAGGCTTTGGCAGGCCGCCTGGGATTAGGGTTAAATAGAAATCTTGAGTTGGGCCTGAGCGCCTATTATGGTAAATTCGGCCGGGCGGCCTCCGCGACGCGAAATGGCGCTGATGATCTTTCTGGCCTGGGCGCGGATGTGAACTTTAAGCGCGGACCTTTTGAATTAGTTGGCGATTTCGCCTACTGGAGTTTTGCGGATGGGGCGCTGGTTGACCACGATAATGACAATGCCGCCGGGGACGAGGTCTCTGCTCCAAAATATATGCGCGGATTTTATATAGAACCCCGCTATCATTTCTGGCCAAAGTTTTTGGATAATACCTTCTTAGGCAGAGGTTTTAAGGACCCAAAGCTTACTTTGGCCGGCCGCTATGATTGGGTTGATATAGCTGATGACGGGGATGCCGGTATCGGCAGTAATAAAGAAAAACGTTTCAGCTTAGGCCTAAATTATCGGCCTATTGAAAGCTGGGTCTTTAAATTAGAATACCAGTGGAATGCCTCGGAGAACGAGGCTTTGGAACGCGGGGATAAAGACGGCCTGATTACTTCAATGGCCATCGGATTTTAGGATTCAGATGACAGATAAACCTTGTTAACCTCGTAGGTTAACAAGGTTTGTGAACACGCAAATTAAGATTTAAGGAAGACCGTTGCAGAAAAAAATAGTTTTTTCCCTTATGGCAGCCATATGCTTGACTTCTACTTTTTCCTGGGCAGAGGTCTATATCAGCGCCGAAGAGGCAATAAAACAGATTTTTCCCACGCATCAAGAATATAAGAAAGAAAGACATATTTTAGACCATCGGGAGTTTGAGGTTTATAGCGTTTCTAAAAATGGCGAGCTTTTGGGCCGGGCAGTAGTGTTGGATGAAAGGGGAAAGATTCAGCCGATTACCTTTTTGGTAGGTATTGATGCGCAGGGAAGGGTTTTAGATGTGTATGTCTTAGAATTCCGCGACATCTTCGGCTCCGAAATAAAGCGCAGGTCTTTTTTAAGGCAGTTTAGCGGTAAGTCCTTAAAAGACCACATAGCAGTTGGCAGGGACATAGACGCGGTTACTTCGGCAACCATTTCCTCGCAGGCCGCCGCTTCCGCAGTAAAAGAGGCATTAAGGGTTAGCGAAGAATTGAAGAAGGATTTTTGATGCGTAAGATTGCCATAGTTGGTTCGCCAAATGTAGGTAAGTCTGTTTTATTCAACAATCTTACCGGAAGTTACGCCACGGTTTCTAATTATCCGGGGACAACGGTTGAGGTTTCCCGGGGTAAAGCCAGGATTGGGGAAGAGGAATTTGAGGTTATTGATACCCCGGGAATGTATTCCCTGCTTTGTATTACTGAGGAAGAGATGGTGGCGCGGAAAATTCTCTGGGATGAGAAACCGGCTGTTATTTTGCATGTGATTGACGGCAAGAACCTGGAGCGGATGCTTCCTTTGACTTTACAGTTCCTTGAGGCAGGGTTGTCGGTAGTCCTGGTATTAAATATTATGGATGAAGCCGAGAGGCAGGGGATAAAAATCGACAGCCAGCGTTTAGAGAAAGAATTAGCAATCCCGGTGGTTGAGGCAGTTTCAACTACCGGCAAAGGCATGGATGTATTGAGAGGGAGAATTGAAGAGTATGCCAGGATTAAGCCCTAAAAAAGTTGGCTATAGCGATACGTTAGAAATTTACTTAGCCAGGTTAGAAGAATTGTTAAAAGCTAAGGATTACAAAATTTCCAAACGTTCTCTGGAGCTTTTGATTCTTCAGGAAGATAAAGAGATTTTAGAGCTGGTTAAAGAAAAAGAAGACGTAAACTTTAATCTGATAGAAAACCTTATAAAAGAGACAAAGGCTAACTATGCCCAGCCTGTAAGTTACATTATCAGCCTGCGCCGCCAGCAGGAAGCAAGTTTAATCGCCAGTAGGGTAATGAGTTTCGGGAAGAGCCCGGCTGTCAGTATTCAGGAGCGCATAAGCAGGATTATGATGAATCCTTTTACCGGCGGCCCGATTCTTCTTTTTGTGCTCTATTATGGATTGTATAAATTTGTAGGGACATTTGGCGCCGGATTTCTGGTTGATTTTATAGAAAATAAGGTTTTCGGAAATTATATCAATCCGTGGGCAATCAAGGCAGTGGCAAAGATATTGCCTATACCGTTTTTACAGGATTTATTAGTCGGTGAATACGGTATAATTACTCTGGGTGTGCGTTACGCCTTTGCCATAATCTTGCCTGTTGTAGCTACGTTTTTCTTTGCCTTCGCGATTGTAGAGGATACCGGGTATCTGCCGCGCTTAGCAATGTTAGTTGACCAGCTCTTTAAGAAGTTAGGCCTTTCCGGCAGGGCAGTGATTCCTCTGGTTTTAGGGTTTGGTTGTGATACTATGGCCACGATGGTTACCAGGACGCTGCCTACCAAGCGGGAAAGAATTATTGCCACTTTGCTTTTGGCTCTGGCAATTCCCTGCTCCGCGCAGATGGGAGTAATTCTTGCGCTTTTAGAGGGAAGGCCGTTAGCTTTGGTTGCTTGGCTGGGGGTAATTATCTTTGTTTTTCTCATTGTGGGGTATTTAGCCGCCAAAATTATGCCTGGAGAGCTTCCCACTTTTTATATGGAGATACCGCCTTTACGGCTTCCCCAGTTCTCCAATATTTTACGCAAAACTGCCAGCCGTTTGAGCTGGTATTTTAAGGAGATATTTCCCTTATTTATTTTTGCCAGTTTCTTGATTTGGTTAGGCCAGATTAGCGGGATATTCAATGTGCTGGTGAAAATTTTGCAACATCCGATGCGATGGTTAGGTTTACCGGATAAGGCAGCAGTGGCATTTCTCTTTGGATTCTTCCGCCGGGATTACGGCGCAGCCGGGCTCTATGATTTAAAAAAGGCAGGGCTTCTTTCAGGTAACCAGTTGGCAGTTTCTTGTATCACCTTGACCTTATTCTTGCCCTGCATTGCCCAGTTAATGATGAATGTAAAAGAGCGCGGCTTGCGCATAGGTATTGCAATGTCCATCTTCATCCTGTTTTTTTCTTTTAGTATCGGCTATTTAGTGAATTTTGTCTTGACTATTTTGAATATTAGCCTGTAAAATATAAGTTGCCATTTAAACAGAGAAGAGCAAAAAAAGGAGTAGAGCATGCTTTCCGAACACGCTGAAGAAATATTGGAAGCCCTGGCAATCCAGATCGAAGAGCAGGGTAAGAAACCTCTGGACCTGGGAGCAATCCGCGATGACCCGGCAATTGAGGAATTGCTGAAGTTAGGCTATATCCGTAAGGACGCAGACCATATTCATCTTCTGGAAAAAGGCAAGGCCCAGGCTCAAGGCTGCCTGCGCAGGCACCGCCTGGCAGAGCGGCTTATGGTTGACGTCCTGGATGTGAAGAAACAGATCATCAATGAGGTAAGCTGTAAGTTTGAGCATTTACTGCACGAGGGTTTAGAGGATAATGTCTGCGCTATCTTAGGCCATCCCAGGGTTTGCCCCCATGGAAAACCCATCCCTCCTGGAAGATGCTGCCAGCAAAAAGAAAAAACCAAATTCCTGAAATTTGTTTCACGGTTATCAGAATTAGAAGCAAAAGATAAGGGAACAATTACTTATCTGCACTCTAAGGACAACACTCAATTGCAGAAGCTTATGAGTATCGGCATCCTCCCGGGGATGCCGATAAACCTGCTCCAGAAATTTCCCTCCTACGTCCTGCAATTAGGCCAATCCCAATTCGCCGTTGACAAAGAGCTCGCCTCCTGCATCTATGTGCGCTTAGTGCGGGGTAGTTGACCTTCCAATTCGAGAATCATAAAACTCTTGTAATTAGCTTAGATTAGTATAAAATTATTAAAGATAGAAAGAAGGAAGGATAAGTTAGTTATGAAAGCGATTGCGCTTGTCTCCGGCGGCTTAGATAGCACTTTGGCCGCCAGAATAATTAAAGATTTAGCCGTTGACTTAATTGCCCTCAATACCCGCAGCCCCTTTTGCCTTTGTAACCGCAAGAAAGAAGATGGTTCCTGCAGTCACGAGGCAGCAAGGGTTTCGGGGGAGTTAGGCGTCCAACTTATTGCGCTCAATACATCTTTTGAGTTCTTAGAAATAGTCAAGAAGCCAAAGCACGGCTATGGCTCACATATGAATCCCTGCCTTGACTGCCGTATTCTTTTATTTAAGAAGGCAAAAGAGGCAATGCAGAAAGAGGGGGCCTCTTTTGTTATTACCGGCGAGGTCCTGGGACAGCGGCCGATGTCCCAGAGATTAGCGGCAATGAGGCTGATTGAGCAAGAGGCAGGTTTAGAGGGCTTGGTGGTACGGCCTCTTTCGGCCAGGGCCTTAGAGCCGACTATTCCTGAGAAGCAGGGCTGGATAGATAGGGCTAAGCTATTGGCTATATGCGGAAGAGGAAGAAAGGAGCAGATTGCCTTAGCCAATGAGCTGGGTATAAATGATTATCCTTGTCCCAGCGGCGGCTGCCTTTTAACCGATCCTGGATTTAGTAAACGTCTAAAGGATTTAATGCAATATGGAGAAGTAAATCTGGCGGATATTCAGCTTCTAAAAATCGGCAGGCATTTTCGCATGAGTAAGATTACAAAATTGATTGTAGGAAGGAATGAGTCGGAGAATAACCGCCTCGCCTCTCTAAAAGAAGAGAATGATTTTTTCTTTCAGCCGCTGGAATTAGCCGGGCCATCGGCAGTTTTAAGGGCAAAGAGCGCGGATAACTCAACCTTAGAACTTTGCTCAAGGATTGTAGCCAGATACTGCGACGGGGCAAACGGCCAGACAAAAATTTTCTGCCGGCAGAATCCCCTGCAGGAATATCAATTTATCGTTAGCCCAAACACCGAGGAAGAGGCGGCCGCCTTCCGCATTAACTAATAGAGAGGTTAAACAGTTTGTTTGAATGGAAATAGACATAGCAAGCCATCTGAAAAGGAATATACTCTTTAGCTGCTTGAATAGCTTTCAGATTTCCCGCTTCAGCTGCGCGGTAATCGTAAAAAGATATAAAAGGGGAACGTTAATATTTTCTGAAGGCGAACCGGCCTCGGGATTCTATATCGTTGCCGAAGGAAAGGTAAAGATTTACAAATTATCCGCGCAAGGAAAAGAGTATATCCTGCACATCGGCCTACCCGGCGATAGCGTAGCCGGGGTGGCGGTATTCTCTAATCAAAATTATCCCGCCTATGCCCAAGCAATGAGTAACAGCGCTTTGCTTTTTTTCCCCAAAACAGCATTTTTAGAGACGCTCAAAGAAGAGCCTGAGATCGGAATGCGTATGCTTGGCGCGCTTGCCAGCCGTCAGCGCCGCTTTGTGGACACAATTGAGGATTTATCCTTACGGGATGTGCTGGGCCGCCTGAGCAGATATCTATTGAACCTGGCTCAAGAAAAGGGAAAGCTTACCTTTGAGTTGGATATGCAAAAATCAGACTTGGCTTTGAAATTAGCCACTGCCCCCGAAACCTTATCCCGCAACCTGAAAAAGTTAAAGGCAAAAAAGATAATTTCTCTTAATAGTAAAACCATAACCATCCTTGATAAAGAGGCCCTGCGCAAGCTTTCCGCAGGATAAAATTATTTTTCTACACCTTGACTTAAGTCAAGGCAATAATTCCCCTCTTGTGGTATATTTCACTTAGAAAAAAGGAAGAAACCCGTGGAAGAATTTCTAAATAAAAATATCAAGGATATAATCGCGCGGTATCCCGAAGCAGGAAAAATCTTAGACCGTTATAATATAGGATGCACCACCTGCTCTGTCGGCTCATGCCTTTTAAAAGACATCATTGAGATACATAACTTAAGCCCTGCGGTTGAGGCAGAACTGATCTATGAGATTGAAAGGTTAATTTTCCCCGGCAAAGAGGTAAAGAAGCGCCCGCCACGGCAGAGAGCGGTTAAGCCCCAGGGAGAAATAAAATACTCTCCCCCAATAAAGAAGCTGGTGGATGAGCATATCCTTATCAAACATTTCATCGCGCTTATTGAACCGCTGTGCGCATTGGTTAATTCTTCTCCAGAGCCGGATTTTCAGCTTATTCTGGATTGCGTTGATTTTATCAGGAATTATGCGGATAAATATCATCATATGAAGGAAGAAGATGTCTTATTCAAGAGGACTGGCGAGAATCTGGATATCATCAAGGTAATGCTGGAAGACCATGCTAGCGGCCGCGACCACGTTAAACAAATTATTGAGGGTGCCAGAGTCAAAGATAAGGCGCAGGTAATTGAACATCTTAATGGCTATAAGGAATTGCTTACCCGGCATATTAAGAAGGAGGATGAAATACTCTATCCCTGGATTGACCGGGGATTATCTACCAGCGATGTAGGAAAGCTCTACGTAGAGTTTGGCGAAAAGGATGCTTCCCTGCCGGACGATTTCCAGAAGCGCTATCAGGATTTTGTCAGGCAAGTAGAAGATATCCTAAACAAAAGGAGGTAGGTTAAATGCACGGACATGGAATGGAGGGCTGCCCCGGTTCACGTACGCAGGACTTCCGGGATAACAAGGAAAACAAAGGTGATGAATCAGGAAAGAGGGCCTCGGAGTTAAAGCAGTGGCCAATACAGCTGCACTTAATATCCCCGATGGCGCCCTATTATCAAAAGGCAGATCTGCTTTTATCTGCTGACTGCGTTGCCTATACCGCAGGGGATTTTCACAAGGATTATCTCAAAGGTAAAAGTATTGCCATTGCCTGCCCTAAGCTTGATGAGGGCCAGGAGGTCTACGCCGAGAAAATTCAATCCCTGATTGACGATGCCAAAATCAATACCCTTACCGTGATGACCATGCAGGTTCCCTGCTGCGCAGGATTAGTAGCCACTGCTCAAGCAGGCGCATCCCAGGCCAAGAGAAAAATCCCTCTGAAGTCCATTGTGCTCAGTCTGCAGGGAGATGTCCTCTCGGAAGAGTGGGTCTCATAGTCATACCAAAACAGCATGGCGCCTGGTCAATTCTCATTGCCAGTTTTATTCTTGGCGCCTCACTGGGAGGAAAGTTCGGCATTGAGTCAATACTGCTTTTGGCTGCCGTTCTCTCTGTCTTCTTAGGACGATACGCAGCAAGCGAATATTTTAAACTCTCCGTCTCTCTCTCGGCGAGGAAAAATCTGCTTGCCTGGTTTGCCCCCCTCGGGGGGCTTGCGTTCTTTTTAGCCATTTTTCTCTTAGGCGCAACGTTACTGGTTATCAAATATAGGCGCTGGTTCCTCATTCCCTTAGGAAGCGTCTCACTTGCAATAACAGCTTTGAGCTTGTATCTGGCTAAAAAAGGCAAGGATTTAACTTTTGTTGGTGAAATCACTAACATACTTGGCTTAAGCCTTGTTGCCCCAGCCGCAGAATATACAAGCCGGGGAGTTTATTCTTTAAGAACATTTGGCCTTTGGCTGCTCTGTTTTTTCTTCTTTGCAGGAAGTGTTTTTCGGGTGCGCTATTTAAACAGAAAACGCCTTGAGGCTGGGGGAGAATTTTACGAGCGCCTGAAAGCCGGGATGTCTTCGCTCCTTTTTCATATAACAGCATTTCTGATTACCTTTGGCCTGGCCAGAAAGAATGTTCTGCCATCCCTGGCTCCGCTTGTCTTGGCGCCGATTAATTTAAGGGTATTCTGGTCAGTCGGCCGGCGTTATAAAAATCCCATACCCATACGCACTATCGGTTATATTGAGTTGTTTCATACGTTGGTATTTTTAGCTTTAGCGATGATGGTATATCTGCCCCGGGGGTAGGAAAAGAAAAGGGGTCATTGCTTATGCCTATCATAGAACCGGTAATCCGTCCGCCCTCAGAAGCCGAGAGTTTTCTTTTGCAGGTTACTACGGGTTGTTCAGCGAATCATTGCAGCTTTTGCGGCGCGTATAACGCTAAAACGTTTGCCATTAAAAGCTACAAGGAGATTTATTCGGATATAGAAGAATGGCATCGCTGCTATCCTGATACCCGGCGGGTGTTCCTTATGGATGGAGATGCGCTGGTTATCAAAAATGTTAAGCTTCTGCCTATATTAGAAAAGCTTAATAAAACCTTTCTTAAGCTTAGCCGTATTTCAAGTTATGCCAATGGTTACAACATTACTGCCCGAAGCGATAGAGAATTACGGCAATTATATGAGCATAAGCTAATCCTTATTTATATGGGATTAGAGAGCGGAAGCCAGGAGATATTAAACCGCTGTAAGAAGCGCTCAAACGTTGAGGAGATGGTTGAAGCGGTTAAGAGAGCAGCTAGCGCAGGTATAAAGTCTTCGCTGATTGTGCTCTTAGGTTTAGGCGGCAGAAGATATTCTAAAGAGCATCTAAAGGACAGCATAATAGCGCTTAATAAAATGCAGCCGCGTTATCTTTCGTTTTTAACGCTTATGCTTATTCCAGGAACACCTTTGTATGAAGAAGCACAAAAGGGCGATTTTGAAGAATTGAGCTCTCTTGAGCTGTTAAATGAAGCGTACGATATTATCCAAGGCCTGAAACTGGAAAAGACGATATTCCGCTCAAACCATGCCTCGAATTATCTTGCGCTTGAAGGAAGATTGCCCCATGACAAGGGTAGATTATTGGGTATCCTGCAAGATGCAATCAAGGGGGAGGTTGCCTTGAAACCAGAGTTTCTCAGAGGACTGTAAAGAATAGAAAGCTGATAACCCCAGATTTTTCTAATGAAAAATCTGTACGAAGGAAAGGACGATAGGAATGGAAGAATTAGACTTGAGAGCTGTTGCGGAGAACGAAAGGCATCCGGATAAAATAATGAATGCCTGGAAGGAATTAGCGCGGGGAGATGTACTAAGGATAATTAATGACCACGACCCAAAGCCGCTGCGGTATATGTTCCAGATAGAATTTAAGCATACCTTTGCCTGGGAATATAAGCGGCAGGGGCCGGATGAGTGGATTGTGGAGATTAAAAAGATAAAGCCGCCGGCGCCCCTAAGCCCGGAGCAGAAGAAAAAAAGAGATGAGTTAAAACAAATACTCAAAAAACTTCACCAAGCCAGCCCCGAGGAATTAGGGGGGGTTAAGAAAGAAGCGGAAAAGTATTTTAAAGAGGTAGAGCCGAAAGAGCTGGCGATGGCGGAGCAGGAGCTTATCCAGGAAGGCACCACCCGCAGCGAGATGAAGCGGCTTTGCGATGTGCATCTTGAGGTAATCAAGGCGCACTTAGGCGCGGCATCCCAGCGGCTAAAACTTCCGGCGTCGCATCCTCTAACTATCTGTAAGGATGAGCATAAGATTATCAAACGTAATTTAAAAAGGCTGGGACGGATACTTGAGAAATTAAAGGCTGCCGGCTCATTTGATAAGGTGAAAAAGGAAATAGATACCCTGAAAGAACTTTCTCATTTTTTCTTAGAGACCGAGAAGCACCATCAGCGGGAAGAAAAGGCTCTCTTTCCCCGCTTAGAGGCTCACGGCATAGTTGAGCCGCCGCAGATTTTTAAGGAAGACCATCTGGAGTTTATGGCCAAAAAGAAAACCTTAAATGAAATTGCTATGGCTCAAGACAAGAAAGATTTTAGAAAATTTGTTGAGCTTCTGTCCCCGGTAATAGAATTCTTGACCAAGAACTTAGAAGAGCATATCTATAAGGAGGACAATATTCTTTATCCTATGGCTTATGAAACCTTAGAGAAAGAAGAATGGCTTGAGGTACGCAAGAAATTTGATGCCATCGGCTATTGCTGTTTTGCCCCGGCAGATTTAGAGAAGAAAAAAGGCAAAAAGAAGAGAAAATAAATGGATGAAGTATTGCAGGCCGCGCTAAACGCATCCAAGAAACAAAATATTCTGACAGTAGTAGTTGCTTCTACCTCCGGCGATACCGCCGACAGGCTTTTTGAGTTGAATAAGGATAAACATCTTAAGTTTATCGTGGTTACCCATGATGAAGGAAAGTCTGCCTGGGAGCGCAGATTCAATGAGGATATCCGCAGGAAGCTCCTGGCTGATAATGTTACGGTTTATACACATAATCAGAGCTTTATTTTATTGCGCAAGGTGATAAATAAGCTCTTCGGTGGATTTGGTTTCCCTCGCTGGTACGGGCATTTAAAGAAAGTCAGGGAGCAATATGGCAGCGGGATAAAGGTCTGCCATATCATTGTGCAGATGCTCATAGAGGGAAAGGTGTTAAGGGATGAGAAGGTGATGGCGATTGCCGGCAGTAAAAGCGGGGCAGACAGCTGCGCTATATTTTCCGTTAAGCCGGATAAGAAATGGCCGATTTTGGAAGAAGTTATTCTCAACCGTCTCTCGGGAGGTTAAAACTATGTGTGAAATGGCCCAGACAAGATGGAAACAGTTATTTTATGACCAGGTTGAGCCGATAAAGCTAAAAGACCCTTTAGCGGTATTTTTAGGCGCGGTTAATGAAGCTGAAGAATTTAGCTATACCTTTACTGACGCCATAAAGCTGGCCGGACATTCTTGCCCGGCAGTAGCCGGAGCCTACAAGATAACCCAGAAGGCTTTAAAGGCGCTCTATCCCAATGAAACCCCCATACGAGGGGAAATCAGCGTCAGGGTTTTGGGTAGCGCGGATGAGGCGGCTAACGGTCCGGTCTCTCAGGTGATAAGTTTAATTACCGGCGCTGCCACCGGCACAGGCTTTGCCGGCCTGGGAAGCAGGTTCGCGCGTAAGGACAAGCTTATCTTTGACCAGAAGAATGAAGAGCCAGGCGCCTTTATTTTTACCCGTGATGACAACAAAAAGTCGGTCAAGATAACTTATCATCCCGAACGTATCCCGTCCAGGGGGGATCTCTCTAATCTTCTTACCAAGTGCATTGTGGATACAGCCAGCCCTAAGCAAAAAGAAGAGTTTATCCAGCTATGGCAGGAGCGGGTTGAGGCTGTGCTCTTTGAGAAAGCCAAAAATTTATTTACCGTGGAAAAGCTGAATTAGCCAGAGTAGATTTAAACAAGGCAAGGTGAGATATGGATATTTTAAATGTAACCAAAAACTTTACCGGCTTGATAAAAAAAGCCGGGAATGCGGACGGAAATGAGCTTAAGTTATTAAGAAAGAATGTAATTAGGCTGGTGGATGCAATCGGGGCTAAGAACTTTGTTAATCTGGCCGCGGATATTTTGAAGAAAAACTTTTGCGTAGAAGGATGCGATAACCTGCGTCTTCCCCTGAAGCGGATTTTTACCTTGTCTTTGGCGGAGTTAGAAGAAGCCTTGCTGCATAAAAAATACAGCTTAGTCAAAGGCCATCCCATATACGCGCTTTCCGAAGACCATAAAGGCAATATCGCCAAGCTTAAGGCTTTGAATTTTTCTCTGGAGAAGATAAATAAGCATTCGCCTCTTGATGAGATTAGGGAAAAAGCAAAAGAAACAGATGAGTATTACCGGGAACTGGACCTGCATATCCGAAAGGAAGAAGAGATTCTGTTTCCCCGCTTAGAGAAAAGCGGGATGAATGAACACCCGGACAGCTTAAGAAACGAGCATAATGATTTTAGAGAGATATTCTCAGAAGTAAAGACAGCTTTTAGTCAAAAGGATCTGTCCGCTCTGATTGAAGCAATAGCAGTATAGAGTATCTAAGAAAAAGATGAGCTGGGTATGCCCGCATCAAACCAATGATTTTTGCCAGCGCCTGGATAAAGTATGTAAGCCGGGAATGAAAGGCTGTGTGTTGGATAAGAGGTTAAAGTTTATAGAATTTGGAAAGGAGGAGGCGATGGCAGAAGATATTCATAGCTTGGATTTACGCCCGATGCCGCCGTTTCAAAGGCATGAGAAGATTTTTCAGCTCTGGGATAGCTTAAAGTCAGGCCAGGCCTTGAGGATTATCAATGACCACGATCCCAAGCCGCTCTGGTATCAGTTTGAGGTAGAATATAAAGATAAATATCTCTGGGAGTATGAGCAAAAAGGCCCCAAAGACTGGATTGTAAAAATAAATAAACGTGGATAAAATAGAAAGGGGGAAAGCGTGATGGTAAAATTAGACCCAATTGCAGAATTCAGGGAAGATCACCGAAAGGTGCGCGATGGCCTGCTTGAGATGATAGAAAGCCTTAATCAGAAAAACGCGGCCAAGGCAGGAAAGATACTCGGTAATTTAAATACCCTGGTGGGGCCGCATTTTCGCTATGAAGAAGAGACCTTGTATCCCGCGCTTCGGGTATTTCTGGGTGAGTATGTTGACCAGCTGATTAAAGAACACGACGGAGTAATTGCCACAGCTCTTGCCTGCGCCGAATTATTAAAGAAAGACACCCTTAGCGAGAAAGAGGCAAAGGATGCCGCCAGCGCAGCCAGGGCCCTGCTTATTCATGTCTCAAACTGCGATGGCTTAGCCATACTCTCAGAGCGGTTGAAGAGAAAGGAAATTAATAATTTAGGAGAAAAATTTGCCGCGGCAAGAAAGGCAGGAATTCCTTTGTTAGCCTGGGCCCAGACTATCCGCAAGAAAAAATAATGCAGAAAAAAGGTTTAGCGCTTATTTTACACAGCGGCTCTTATGACCGGCTCTATCAGGGAATGTCTGTTGCCTTGGCAGCTTTAGCCCTGGGGAGAGTAGTGAAATTGTTTTTTACCTACTGGGCATTGGAAACTTTGCGAAAAGACGCAGGCGATTCTCTTATTTTGGATGAAGAAGCAAGGGCGCACCGTAAGATCTTGGAAAAGAATTTAAAAGAAAAACATATGCAAAAGATTAGCCAACTCTATGCCCAGGCCAAGATTATGGGAGCAAAATTTTATGCCTGCACCCAGTCAATGGGGTTGTTAAATATCAGCCGGGATGAGTTAGTTAAAGAGGTGGATAAGAGTATGGGGCTGACTACATTCTTGACCGAGGCGCTAGAAGATCAACTCTTATTTATTTAATCTATGAAAGAAGTGGAAATCAACGGTAAGGCCGTTACGGTGGTATCAACTGTGGACGCAGTGGGATTATTTTGTCCCTTGCCGGTAGTAAAGCTTAAGATAGAAATGGAAAAACTAAAGTTAAATGAGGTAGCGGAGCTTCTGGCAGACGATGGCGGTGTCTTAGAAGACCTGCCAACCTACTGCAGAGAAACGAATCAGAAACTTTTATCCCTGAGCAAAAATAAAGACGACATTTTTGTTGCCTATGTGGAAAAACAGAGAGAGTAAAATGAGAAAGGTAAGCTATGAAACAGATTAATTTTGACCATTTAGCGGCAAGTCAAATTTTACCTGAAGCTAAAGAAGCAATGCTTCCGTTTCTCTCAGAGGATATCGGCAATCCCTTGAGTAAACATTCCTTTGGCAATAAGCCAAGAAAGGCGCTTGAGGAATCCCGGGCCTATCTGGCAGGCCTTATCAATGCCTCTTTACCCGAAGAAATCATCTTTACCAGCTGCGGCAGTGAATCCAATAATTTAGCGCTTAAAGGGATCGCCCAGGCCTATGCCAAGAAGGGAAAGCATATCATTGCCAGCCCCATTGAGCATCCTTCGGTCAGTCATCCTCTGAAAAGCTTGGAAAAACAGGGTTATAAAATCTCCTGGCTTAAGGCAGACGGAAAAGGAAATGTTGACCCTCAGGAGGTCAGCTCTCTTATAGGCGAGGATGCTATTCTCATTACGGTTACCTCTGCCTCTAATGAGATAGGAACCTTGGAGCCAATCAAAGAAATAGGAAAAATTGCCCGGGAAAAAGGAGTTATCTTCCACACCGATTCCATCGCCTGCGCAGGCCAGGTGCCTTTAGATGCGAAAGAATTAAATGTTGACCTTCTTAGTATGGCGGGTAATGTCTTTTACGGCCCTTTAGGCACAGGGGCATTATATGTAAGAAAAGGAGTAAGAATTATCCCTTTGATAGAAGGCGGAATTCAAGAGCGCGGTTTAAGGGCAGGAACACACAACCTTGCCGGTATCATAGGAATGGGCATTGCAGCAAAAATTGCCCAGGAAAAGCTATCCGAGCGCAGGGAATATCTTCTCAATTTAAGGGAAAAACTAATTGCCGGGACTCTGGAGAAGATTCCCGATTGTTTTTTAACCGGAGAGAAGACCAATCGCCTGCCAGGGCATGCCAGTTTTTGCATTAAATATATTGAAGGAGAGTCCATTTTGCTGCACCTTAATATGCTGGGAATAGCCGCTACCAGCGGCTCAACCTGCTCTTCGGAGGCGCTTAAGGTCTCCAGCGTCCTTGAGGCAATAGGGGTTGACCCGATTTGGGCGCAGGGCTCAACGGTATTTAGTTTAGGAATAGATAATACTAGTGAGCAGGTAGAATTATTTTTAAGAGAACTTTCTGGCGTGGTTGAGAAGTTGAGGATGATGTCGCCGTTAAGCGCAGCTGATATTGAGCAATTTCGGACAATGAAGCATCATCATGAACATGAATAAAAAAAGGAGGTAACAAAATGAAAGAAAAAATTGAACAGGCATTAGAAACAATTCGCCCTGCCCTGCAGGCCGATGGAGGGGATATCCAATTAGTGGCTATTGAAGGCGATCTAGTAAAGGTCAGGCTTACTGGTGCCTGCGGCGGCTGTCCGATGTCAAGCATGACCATGACTCAAGGCGTTGAAAAGGCAATCAAAAAGGTTGTGCCTGAGATAAAGAGGGTGGTTGCCGTCTAATTATGAAAAGACAAATCATAGAAATTGATCAAGACAAATGCAATGGCTGCGGCCTATGCATCCCGAATTGTCCTGAGGGAGCATTGCAAATTATTGACGGTAAGGCAAGGCTGGTCAGCGACTTATTCTGTGACGGTCTGGGCGCCTGCCTTGGCTATTGTACGCTGGGGGCGATTATTATTCTTGAGAGGGAAGCGCAAGGATACGATGAGCGAAAGGTTATGGCGAATATTGTAAAACAAGGTAAAAACGTTATCAGGGCGCACTTAGAGCATTTAAGAAGCCACAATCAAGCCGCATATCTTAAACAGGCTATTGATTATTTGCAGGAGACGGGTATAGAAAATTCTTCCGAAGACGATTTTGCTTGACAAAACCTTTTTTTTTGTTAAACTACTATTAGTAATAGTTACTATTATTGATAAGATGAAAGTAGAAAATAGAAAAAGAGAAACAAAACAAAGACGTATCATTCTGGATGAGCTCGCTAAGGTAAAGAGCCATCCCAGCGCGGACGCGCTTTATCGGATGTGTAGGCGCAAGATTCCCAATATCAGCTTAGGAACGGTTTATCGGAATCTGAATTTATTAAAGGATGAAGGAAAGGTCCTGGAATTAGCTTACGGGAAATATATCTGCCACTACGATGCCACCGTAGAAAACCATTACCATTTTTATTGCCTTGAGTGTAAGAAGATTTTTGATATTGACGAAATAGACAGAGGCGATTTATATAGATTAGATAAGAAAGCAGCCGCTGGTAAATTTCAGGTTAAGTATCATCGGGTGGATTTTTACGGCTGCTGTCAGGAATGTAAATCAAACTAACCCATGCCGAGACTACGGGTTAGTTTTTTGCTAAAAAGGGGGGCGCGATGATTAAGGTAAAAACTTTTACCAATGAGTTAAAAATATTCCATGCCATCAACGAATTGAATCAATTAGACCAGAAGGTTAATGATTTTATCAAGGAAAACCGGATAAAAAAGGTAGTATCGGTAAGCGATTCCTGCACCACCGATAACAGCGGAGCCAGCATAGGCCTGATCAGGGTCCTGGCATACGAAGAGGGACTAAAGCAAAAGAGGAAATAAAGATAGAAGAAATATGCCGCAATCATTAGAGAGCCCCGTTGGCCAGCGGCTGAAGGCCTGGCACGGGGAAGACTGGCATACCCCTAAGGGAAGAATCATTAGAGATGTCGTCTATGCTGTGGATACCGGTTTAGTTACCACTGTCTCGTTTATTGCCGGGATTTCCGCTTCCTTAGTTACCAGAGAACGCATCGTTCTGGCGGGTTTAATCCAGATAACATCAGGAGCTTTGGCGATATTTTTTGGCGCCTATATTTCTACCAAGGCCCAGAGAAATTTCTTTGAGAACCAGATTGAAAGGGAAAGGAGAGAAATAGAAGAAACGCCCCAGAAAGAAATAATGGAGGTGCGCGAGATTTTTAGCGATATGGGTTTTAGCAAAGAAGAGCAGGAGCTAGCGGTAAAACGCATCACCTGCGATAAAGATAGATGGCTTAAGTTTATGGTGCAGGAAGAAATAGGCATCAGGTCAGAGCTGATCGATAATCCTTATGAGATAGGTTTTCTCTCAAGCCTGTCTTTTATCCTTGGCGCCCTGCCTGCCGTAGCTCCATTCTTTATTATTGAGGAGGTGTCCAGGTCCTTATTTTTTTCAGCGCTATTTGTCTTATTCTTTCTTTTTATTTTAGGAGTGGCTAAATCAAGAGTTACCAGGATTCACTGGTTTTTAAGCGGGATTGAGACGTTAGCAATCGGCGCGCTCTCCTGCGCCGCCGGGTTTTTCTTAGGTAAAATTGCCGCCAGGTATTTTCATCAAATTTAGGGAGGCGATATAGTGAAGAAGGTGGCGGTGCTGGTTGAAGATGCTTATCAAGTTTTAGAGGTCTGGTATCCTTATTTTCGCCTGCGGGAGGAAGGCGTGGAAACGGTTTTAGTAGGCAGCGGCACAAAAAGAGAATATAAAAGTAAAGAGGGCTATCCGGCCCGGGAAGAGCTTTCTATAAAAAAAGCAAAGGCGGATGATTTCTCGGGGGTGGTTATCCCCGGAGGATACGCGCCGGATATCTTGCGCAGATACCAGGAAGTGAATAAGTTTGTCAGGGATCTATATAGGAAGAAAAGGGTGGTGGCGGCAATCTGCCACGGGGGATGGGTGCTGGTATCGGCAGGGATATTGAAGGGTAGAAGGGTAACCGGTTTTTTTGCGATTAAGGACGATTTGCTAAACGCTGGAGCGGTCTTTATGGACAAGGAGGTGGTGGTTGACGGAAACCTGATTACTACGCGAAATCCCTATGATTTGCCGGCTTTTTGCCGGGAGATGATAAAATCGTTAAAAAAGGAGGAATGAAATGGAAGAATTAAAAGTTTTGCGGATAGGAGAGAAAGTCCCGGATTTTGAAATTGATGTTTATCTTCCGGAGAAGAAGGACTTTGGTAAGCTCAGATTCTCGGATGTTTCTAAAAAAGGGAAATGGCTGATTCTTTTCTTTTATCCCGCGGACTATACCTTTGTCTGTCCTACGGAGCTGGCTGATGTGGAAGGAATTTATGCTGAGCTGAAGAAAGAAGGCGTGGAGCTCGTTTCTCTAAGCGTGGATACCCGCTTTGTGCATTATGCCTGGCAGCAGCATGAGAAACTACTGCTGGATATTCAGTATCCGATGGGATCTGATCCCACGCATGCAGTATCCAGGACCTTTGGCGTTTATGATGAGACGAGCGGGCTTTCCCTGCGGGGGACGTTTATCATTGACCCGGACGGAAAGCTCTTGGCCAGCGAGGTGAATTATTTTCCGGTGGGAAGAAATTCTGATGAGCTGATCAGAAAGCTGAGGGCCTTTAAGTATGTGCGGGAAAATCCAGTCCATGTCTGCCCGGCCAAATGGCAGCCAGGCAAAAAGACCCTTGCCCCCGGTAAGGATTTAGTGGGAAGAGTCGGCGATTATTTACTGTCCGGCGGATAGGATATGAGGTATGCTGCTGGCCTCTTGCGTTAAGAGGCCTTAAGGAGAAAAATGGCAGAATTAAAAGATTTATATCAAAGCGCGGACTGGAAGAAAGAAAAGCATGTTCCGGTAATTGAAGTTCCTTCACAAGTAAAAAAAGGCGAGTTTATTTCGCTTACGGTTAGCGTGGGCAAAGAAATCCCCCACCCTAATACCACCTCTCATCATATTCGTTGGATAGAGGTGTTTTTTTTGCCCGCGGGCGAGAAATTTCCCTATGAGCTGGGAAGATTTGAATTTAATTCTCATGGAGAATCAGCTCAAGGGCCTGATACCAGCACTGTTTTTACTCATCCTGAGGCAGTCCTGAAGTTTAAGACAGACAAATCAGGGGTAATCTTTGCCTCTTCTTCTTGCAACATCCACGGCCTCTGGCAGAATTCCAAAGAAATAAACGCAGCATAACAGGAAAAAGGGGTCAGAGTCATTTTATTAACTTAAGGAAAGAATATGAAAAAATATCCAGGCCTTTTTTTATTCTTTCTCCTTGACAAGTTCTTTTTTTAGTATATACTCTACTATGTTAATGGAGAATATGGATTATTATGAAAATCACTTATCGGGGAGATTATGCCTTAAAGGCGGTTTTGGATTTAGCTCTGCATTATAACCAAGGGGTGGTAACTATCCACGACCTGGCAGAAAGGGCAGACGTGCCGGTGAAGTTTTTGGAACAGGTACTTTTGGATTTAAAGAAAGGAGGATTTGTAAACAGCAGGCGGGGTATCAATGGCGGTTATCTTTTAGCCCGGCATCCCAAAGATATAAAATTAGGAGAAGTAATCAGGTTTATTGACGGGCCTGTTGAGCCGATTGCCTGTATTGAAAAAGGATACGCGGGCTGTAAGAGCGTTTACAGTTGTGTCATAAGGCAGGTATGTAAGGAAGTGGCTGAGGCAACTTCAGGAATAATTGATAATATTACCTTTCAGGATTTAGTGAATAGGACCGGAGGAGCAAAAAGGGAGCTGGTGTATTCGATTTAGGAACTATGCGAAGCAAAATTTGAGGAGAAAGTAAAATGAGTTTGTTAGACAACAAAGATGATTTGAAAGAATTGGTGGAGAAGTTGAATTTTAAGCAGAAGGTTGATAGGTCTCTTACGCTTATTCAAGAGGCCTATGAAAAATACGGGGATGGCTTAGTAGTGGCAAACAGCTTAGGTAAGGATTCTGTCTGCGTCTGGGACTTGGCTAAGCGGGTCAGCCCCAAAATCCGCGGGTTTATCGTTACTACTAGATTTAAGCCCCAGGAGACCATTGAGTTTATGAATGAAACAGTTGTTCGCTATGCGGAGCTCAAAATCTTTAAGAGCGATGTTCCCATTCAAGAGAAACTTTATAAGACTGACCCGGACAAATGCTGTGACTTTCTTAAGGTAGAGCCGACCCGGCAGGCGATTAAAGAGATGAATGTCCAATGCTGGGTGACCGGATTGCGCTGCACCGAGGGAAGAACCCGCACCGACTATAAAGAAGTTGAGGAGCGCGATAAGGGCCTGATTAAGCTTAATCCCATCCTTATCTGGAAGGAAAGAGAGGTTTGGGAATACCTGGCAGTTTATCAGGTGAAAGTTAATCCTCTATATGCGTTGGGCTACAGGTCATTAGGATGCGCACCGTGCACCCGCATAACCAGTGACGATAATGAGCGCGCCGGCCGCTGGTTAGGAACCAGCAAATGCGGCGGGGAGTGCGGCATTCATACCCGGCCGTTAAAGACAAACATACAGGGCGCGGGGATTTAGGAAGGTGAAGCATTGGTTAAGCTGATACTGTTAGCAGGAGTAGCTATATTCTTTGCCTTGAATATGGGCGCAAGCGGCATTGCCCCTTCTTTCGCGGCTATTTACGGCAGTAAATGGATTAGAAAAAAGCATGCCCTGGCGCTCTTTGGGTTTTTTGTAATCATCGGCGCGGTGCTCTTAGGAAGGAATGTGGCTTTCACCTTAGGTGGCAGCCTTCTGGAAAAAAAGTTCCTCAGTTTTGATGCAGTCCTGATTATTTTAACCTCTGCCACAATCAGTCTTTTTCTGGCGAATATCCTTAAAATTCCCCAGTCCACCAGCCAGGTTACAGTAGGAGCGATTGTCGGCGCAGGGCTTTATTTTAAACAGCTGTATGTCAGGACATTACTGCTGAAGATAATCCCGGCCTGGATTATCCTGCCCTCCTTATCGGCTTTCCTGACATTTTTTCTCTATAGCAGGATTTATCCGCCCAGACACGGCAACCTGCATCTCTATCAGCTGGTATTTGCCAATGAAAAAAAAATAAGGAGGGCTTCGCTGGCAGCAAGCTGTTATGTGGCTTTTGCCATTGGCACCAATAACGTAGCCAATGCCGCGGGCCCGCTCTTTGGCGCAGGCATCTTGGGAATAAATGCCGGCCTCTGGCTGATTGCGCCTTTATTTGGAATTGGCGCAGGGCTGATCGGCAAAGGCCCGCTTGAGACCGCAGGAAAAGAGATTGTGCCTTTAGGCGGTATTTCCGGGGTGTTGGTTTCTTTTGTTACCGCCACCCTGTTGATTATTGCATCGTCTTTAGGCATACCACAGTCATTGGTGCAGCTAAACCTTGCTTCCATATTTGCTATTAGCTGCCTGAAGAACGGCCATAAATGCACATTGGATTACCATATCACCAGAAAGACCTTTA
>Ga0155429_155_pt1 | contig 28755 bp, 31 predicted proteins | sample RifCSPhighO2_02_FD_106397 | JGI IMG/M metagenome (GOLD analysis project Ga0155429, IMG submission 106397) | Omnitrophica WOR_2 bacterium RIFCSPHIGHO2_02_FULL_45_21 | reverse complement strand
CTTGGGCATAACAAATAAATACAAAGTTTAAAAGCGCAAAACTCAAAAGCAAAATCCAGAGTTTTATTTTAAATTTTTGCATTTTAATTCATAGCGCCTCTGTGGGGTTATTCGCCGGCTGCTGCTGACCCGCCTGAAGCAACAGCCGCGCCTTCTTCCTCCGCAGAGCCTCCGCCGCTAACGCTAACAGGGGTTGTAGCTGCCTTACCTGAAATATCCGCGGCTTTTAAATACTTGAGTTTAAAAACCCGGCTGCCCATCTTCTGGTCAATCGCTTTAAGATATCCTTCTATTTTTAGGACATTCGGCGGATAGTCAATAACTACTATTGAATTCGGCTGTTTGCCTAATAGCACTATTCCTTTTTCAGAAATAAGTTCGTAGATTGTGCTTGTTTCTTTTTTTGCGCCCGCGCCCGCGCCAGACTCAGACGCGCCCTCACCTTGAGCCTCTCCTGCTGAAGCAGAAGGCTCCAATAATTGTTTCGCCTCTATAGAATTGAGAACAAAAACCTTGGTTATTAAATTCGGGCTCACTCTGGTAATATTGCCCTTCTTTTCCAAAATCAGGTTCTGCGAATCTGCGATGCTCCCCAGGGCTTCTTCAAGAGAAACACTGCTTAAACTGGCTGTGATTTTACCCTGCACATCCCTATCTATTAATAAATTAAGTTTATAATCCTGCGCTAAAACCCTAAACAGGTCTGCTATATCCGCATCTCTTAACTCAAAAGAATACAAAGGCTCTTTGGTCTCTAAGCGTTTTATCTCCATCAGCGGGGCAGCCGCAGGACTTTCGCCTTCTGGGATTTTATCCTCTGCCGCCTGCTCCTGCGGAATATTATCACCGGACTTACCGGAAGGCTGCTGCTCTCTTCTTCTCTGCTCACCGGGCGCCTCTTGAGACTGTCGCGGCATTTCCTGAGGCCAGGAAAAGTTATTTGCAGCAAATAAAAGCACTATGATAAAAAATAAACCTGCGCTAAGCCTGACCAATTATCTTCCCGCCTTTTTTAATTTTAAAATATACTCACTCTGGCTGTCTTTCAAAATCACCTCTTCTGGCCGGATAGCAATAATCTCCTTATCATCTATCGAATTGCCCAATCCTAAAATCCGGCCATTGATTATAGCCTTGCTGTTCCCATCGGAAGAATAAATTATTGCGGAAGGAGCAGGATAATCAATCAAAATATAATTACTGCCTGAATCGGCGAACGCCGCTTCTTCCTCAGCGCTGAGAAAAGGATTTAATCTTGCATTTCCTTCTGCTTCTATCACGCTTTCTTCAATTGGCTTATCTTTACCTTCTTTAATGTCTAAATTTTTAGTTTCTTCTCTCTTTGTTCCCTCTTTAATAATTTTAATCTCTTCTTTGGCACAGCCGCTAAAAAATACGCAGAAGGCCAAAATAAATGAAGCTCCGCCCCGCCAATGGCGGAGCGGTTTCTCGGAGCGAAATACTGAGCGGCCACGCTCCATCCGTCCAGCCATCGGCGGGGCTGATTTGTGGCCGCGAATGTAGAAAAGATTACCCAATGTTCCCCCTCAAACTTTCTTTCAATTTCTGAATATCCTCTTGGGTATATTGGCGCCAGCGGTTAATCAGATTGCGCTTGGGTTTGGGGAAAACCTTGTTCTTCTCATAACGTAGAAGCGTCTGTTTTGAAATACCCAGCGCCCGGGCAGCCTCTTCAGTGGTAAAAAATTTATTCTTTGTCATACGCCCTTACTCAACACTGTTTCGCGCTATCTCTTTCAATTTCTGAATATCCTCTTGGGTATATTGGCGCCAGCGGTTAATCAGATTGCGCCTGGGATTAGGAAATACCTTCTGTCTCTCATAGCGAAAGAGTGTTTGTTTAGAAATTCCCAATTCTTTTGCCACCTGCCAGGTAGTGAAAAACTCGTTTTTAAGCATAGTTTTCTTTCGCATATATTTAATACTATTTGATAGTATTTTATGGTATTAAATATAAATTGTCAAGTAAAATCTGTTTTTTGGTTGGGGATGGGAAGGAGGGAGGTTAAAGGAGGGTTTATTTTGGTACAGGAAAGTATAAAACACTTTCCTGTACCACTGCGAAAATCGCAGAAAGTTATCGCTGAAGGCGATTTTCTTGAGAGGTGGCTAATTTGAAAAGCTGTTCTTGTGCCTCTGCGGTTATTTCGCTAAACTTGATGCCCAAAAAATAATGCTGCCCCTTTTCCATACGGCAGTAGACGATTTCGCCCTTAACCTTAATTGTCTGGCCCAAGGCCAATAGAGTAGCGCCGGGTTTAAAATCCAAAGATATCTTGAGCCCCGCGGGAAGAAACAAAAATATTTCTAAACCTACGGCTGTGCCATTACGGGATATGTCGCGGCTAGAGCCATCAATAGGCGAAGAAAAAGGCAGGGCAAAAGACGCGTCTTCCAGTTTAATGCTCACCGGTATATTTAAGGGAAGCCGTTCGGATTCCCGAAAGAAGGGAAGCCCTTCCAAGGGCTGCTGTCTAAGAATAAAATTTCCGGCTTCAAAAACCTTATCCTCAGGGCCGTAAAGGCTATCCAGCGCTTTGATTATGGAATAAGCGCAGGCAAATAAAGGTTCAATATTACAGCCGCATAGGTTAGCCAGATTGTTTATCAGTGTTGCATCCAGAGGGTTGCTGCAGGCAGCAAACAAGGTATCCTTGATTTTAAACAAAGGCATAACCAGATTCTGGCGGCAAAAATTTTCGTCAATTAAACAGAGAACCGAAGGCAAAATTTTATAGTCAGCAATTCTCACATACGGGATATCGCTTTCCTGGGCAAAGAATATGATTAAGTCATCCAAAGATAGATAGCCCAATTTTACCAGCATTGCCCAGACAGTTCTCCCGGCCCTGGCCGCTTCTTCTTTTGCCGTCTTTAGCTGTGAAACGGTAACCCAGCCGTCTTGCGCAATTTTAGTTTCCAGGTCTTCCATATTAAGTAAACCTAACAAGCCGCAGGTCTTGAAGTTTAAGCTGTGACTTGCAACCTGTAACCCGCGACTGTTAAGGTTGAGGGTAATATTTTTTCATAAAATCAGCCAAGCTCTCCGAGGCCATTTTTTCATCAATAATATACAGGCTGCTTTTATCCAGTTCGCTCTTTGAAATCTGGGGGTATTTCTTTTGCACCGCGGTTAATAAATCCGCCTGCTGCCGGGCAATTTGCAGCAGGGCGCGGTTATCCCTGCGCACATCGTAATAATCCAATGCCTGCCGGACAGTGAGCTTTAATTCTTCGTTTTCCCAGGGTTTGGTGATGAAACGGTAAACCTGGCCGTTATTAATCGCCTTAATCGCGCCTTCCAAATCAGGATAACCGGTAATGAGGATTCTAATCGTATCAGGGTAGAGCTGTTTTACCTTAACCAGAAAATCTAACCCTGAAATATTCGGCAGTTTATTATCCGAGATAACCAAATCCGCTCCGTTATTACTTTTTAGTTTTGCCAGGCCCTCATGGGCATCTCCGGCAGTGATAATCTCGCGGCCATCGGCGCGTAAAAGCCTGCTCAAAGCGCTGAGTATATTTTGCTCATCATCAACCAAGAGAATGTAATGTTTCGCCACGTTTATCCCCCTTTATCCATTTCTTTTACTATTTCATCAATAGCATTTTTTGACACTGAAGGAGTGATTTTGGTAAACATTATGCCCATGCCCGCGGGCTGGAGTTCGCCTTTCTCGTCTTTCAAAGGTTTGAGCCTGTTCCAGGCCACCACTCCTTCAACGCAGATGGTTTTCTTATGTTCATCCTTGCCGAGTTCAAATAACAGCTCTACTTTGGTCTGCGCAGGCTCTACTTTATCGGTAGCGATAAACATTCCGCCGGCAGAAATATCCCGCGCCTCAACCATCTGCCATAAATTCTTGCCGCGGTATTCCGCTTTCAACCTGATAAGCGCCCTTTTTTGTTTTCTTTTTTCTTCCCAGTTCATCATTTCATCTCCTTATTTTGTAAGCTCTATGGGTAAGCTTATGGTAAAGGTTGTTCCTTTCCCCGGTGCGCTCTCTACTTTTATATCGCCCTGGTGTTGTTTGATAATGTTATAACTTACCGAAAGCCCAAGCCCCGGGCCTTTCTTAGTAGAAAAAAAGGGGTCAAATATCTTAGATAGATTTTCAGGCGCAATGCCGCTGCCGCTATCGGCAATTTTTATGTAGGCATTTTTTGCGTCTTCGTAGGTAGAAAGCGCTATGGTTCCCTTTTCGGCTATGGCCTGAGTCGCATTAATCAAAAGATTCAAAAATACCTGGGATAGCTGGGTAGAATCGCCCAGGATGGCAGATTTTGCCTGATAATCCTTGCAGAGGGTAATTTTATATTTTATCTCATTCCAGATAATCGCTAAAGTGGATTCCAGAATTTGATTGATATCTAAGCGGCTTTTTTTGGTTTCACTCTGCCGGGAAAAGGTGCGCAGGTCCGAGACAATTTTTTTAATCCGCAGGGCGCCCTCTAAGGATTCTTCGGCCATGGGCAGGAAATCCTCAATAAGCGTTTTTTTATGCTGGGCATCAACAGAGGGTTCTTCAGCAAAATAGTTGACATAATCGCGCAGGCTCTCTAAATTACTGAGTAAAAAACTTAAAGGGTTATTTATCTCATGGGCAGTTCCCGCGGCAAGGGTTCCCAAGGAAGCCATTTTCTCCATCTGGATAAGCTGCGCCTCTACTTCTTTTACCAAGGCAACCTTTTCCTGGATTTTTCTTTCAAAGCGCTTACGCAGAAGATAATTGTAGATAATAAAAAATACAATAAAAATAATACATACAGTCATAGTCAGAATCATCTTTGCAGCATCAAGTATCCAGCATCAGGGAGGCCCGGATGCAGAACTATTATTCTTATTTCATTACCTGGATCATGTTCCAGAGAGGCAGGAATATGGCTAAGCACATCCCCATAACCACGATACCCAAGACCGCGGTGACCACCGGCTCAATTGAGCCGGTTAAATTTTTAATTGCCGTTTTTACCTCCATATCCAAATATTCATACAAAGAATCTAACATCAGCGGCAAAGAGCCGCTTTTTTCTCCTATAGAAATCATAAAACCTATCAGTCGAGGAAAGAATTTGCTGTTTAGGATCGCGGTTGAGATACCCTTTCCGTCAGTCAGGTCGCGTTTTATCTGCCCAATTTCCTTAGCCAAAACCGCGTTTCCTATGGTCATACCTACGATATCCATAGTTCTCAGCACCGGCAGTCCTGCCTGATAGAGCACGTTAAGCATTGAGGTGAAGCGCAGCATGGTGAGCTTGGTATAGATTTTTCCCACGATTACTATTTTAAATTTCAACCCATCCCACCAGAAGCGGCCTGCTTTGGTATTGATCAACCTCCCAAAGGCAAAGCCCAGGCCAAAAATAACCGGTATTAAAATATACCAATAATTCATAAGTAGTTTGCTGAAGAGGATCATAACCTGTGTAGGAAGCGGCAGGGGAATTTTTGCATCAATGTAAATCTTGGCAAACTGGGGAACGACAAAGATAGATAATATAATAACCGCAATCAGCATTGCTATAATGACCATAATAGGATAGCGCAGGACAGCCATTACATTGGTGCGGGTCTCAAAGTCGTTCTCAAGCATATTTGAGAGTTTAAAAAGCACATTTTCCAGGACGCCGGCGCTTTCACCGGCAATTACCGTGTTCAGATACAGTTCGCTAAAGATGCGGGGATGTTTTGACATTGCCTGGGAAAGGCTGATGCCCCCGCTTACCTCCTTAACAATATCGGCCAGCGCATTCTTTAGGGCAAGATCTTCTGTTTGTTCTGCCAAAACGGCTAATCCTTCTATGATTGGTATTGCGGCTTTGAGAATGGTAGAAAACTGCCGTGAAAAAATAATCAGCGCTTGGGGGCCTACCTTACCCGTCTTTTTAAAAATTCCCTCTTGCCCCGCGGTTGTTTTTTCATCCTTAAAGCTGATGCTTATGGGAAGATGGCCTGTTTTGGCAAGCTGGGTAGTTGCCTCTATTTCGCTTACTGCCTCTAACTCCCCCTTGACCAGCCTGCCTTTTGCATCCGCCGCTTTATAAATGTAGATGGGCATCTTTTTCTAACTCAGGTTAAAATCCTTGATTACCGTTTTTATCAAATCCGCTTCTATTTTTTCGGCCTTCTTGGCAAAGCCGGTCATCAAAGCCAAGTCGCAGAGGGTATTGATGCGCCGGGGTATGCCGCCGGTATGCTGCAGTATCGCTTTCAAGCTTTCTTTATCAAAGATTGAAGCCGAAGCATCCTCTTTTTCCCCCTCGGGGGGCAGGGAGGCAACCTTGAGGCGGTGGCGGATATATTTCTCAATATCATCATCTCCAAGCGGGCCGAGAAAACAGCGCAGAGCTATTCTTTGGTCGAGCGGTTTGATATTTTCAACCTTGCCCTTTAATTCCGGCTGGCCAAAAATGAAAAGGGTTAAGAGGAACCTGTTTTCTAATTGAAAATTTAAAATAAGGCGCAGCTGTTCAAACAATTTCGCGTCTTCAATTGCGTGCGCTTCGTCAATAATGACGATATTTTCCTTTCCATCCCGCACGTTATCAACTAAGATGGTATTTAACTTTTCTAGCAAAGGGTCGCTCATCAGCTCGGTTTTTTTATCCGGCAGGGCCTGAGGATTAAGCCCGCGCACAATCGCCCGAAGCAATTCTGCCGGCTCAGCAAACGAGGGGCTGTTAATGAAACAGGAACGCACCCGGTCTCTCCCCAAATCATTCAAGAGGGCGTTTCCCAGAAGGGTCTTGCCGCATCCAAAGACGCCGACGAGCATGCCGCAGCCTAAACCTTGGGTGACCACGTAGCTTAGCTTCATCAAGGCATCTTCGTGCTGAGCCGATAAATATAAAAAACGAGGATCGGGCGTATTTTGAAAGGGTTTTTCTTTCAGGCCCCAGTATTGTTCGTACATTTATTTTTTCCTGCTCAGCCAGCTGGCAACGCGTTTTTGATACTCATCAAAATCTGATGCTTTGACCTCTACCTTTTCGGGTTGTATTCTGGTTTCGCCAGGCGCACTTCTTAAGAAAGGCGCCGGTTTGGCTTCAGGCGCAGGCTTTAATTCTATATGTTCCTCGCAGACCCTGGCTATTTCTTCAATGGTAGTCATACCCCTTAGGGCCTTGGCCACGCCGTCTTCGGCTAAGAGCCGCATCCCTTTTTCCTGCGCCTTTTTGCGCAAGCTGACCGTTGAACTCTCGGCAATAATCATTTCGCGTAATTCATCATCAACGACTAATAATTCAAAGACGGCGCCTCGTCCCCAGTATCCGGTACCCTTACATTGCTCACAGCCTTTGCCGCGATAGAGGCTGAGGCCTGCTTTATCCTTAAGCCCCCATTTTTCTAAAAGCGCCTTAGAGGGCTCATACGGTTCTTTGCAGTGCTGGCAGATAAGCCGTATCAGCCGCTGCGCCATTATCCCGATTAAACTGGCAGAAATCAAAAATGGCTCAATCCCCATATTCACTAAACGGGTTATTGCTGAAGGCGCGTCGTTGGTATGTAAGGTTGAAAATACCAGATGCCCGGTTAATGCTGCCTGGATGGCAATCTGGGCGGTTTCCAGGTCTCTGATTTCGCCGACCATAATTACATCCGGGTCCTGCCTGAGCATAGCCCGTAAGCCGCTGGAAAAGGCAATCCCGGCTTTGGGATTAACCTGAATCTGCCTGATCAGCCCTAAGCGGTATTCTACCGGGTCTTCTATGGTAATAATATTTCGGTCAGTAGTATTTATTCTCATTAATGCCGAGTAAAGGGTGGTGGTTTTCCCGCTCCCGGTAGGGCCGGTGGAAAGAATGATTCCGTAGGGCTTGGAAATCAGCCCTTCATACTTTTTCAATTCCTCAAAGGTTGCAAAACCAAGCTTTTCCAGGCCAACCATTACCGAGGCGGTATCCAGAATGCGCATAACTAAATTCTCGCCATAAATGGTGGGGATGGTTGAGACGCGGAAATCGATGATTTTATCGTCAATCTTTGCCTGGAAGTGGCCGTCCTGCGGCATGCGGCTTTCGGCAATGTCCATAGCTGAAAGCACCTTGACCCGGGAAATTATTGACTGCTCCCATGTTTTCGGCGGAGAGGGTATCTCATGCAGGATGCCGTCTATCCTGAATCTGATACGAGTGATCTCCTGTTCCGGCTCGACATGGATATCTGAGGCATGGTCCCTGACTGCCTGGGCAATGATTAAATCCACCAGCTTAATGATTGATGAGCCTTCAGCCATAAACTCCCTGGCTTTTATTTCCGGATTGGTTTTGGTTATGCCGGCCAGCAGGTCCTTAAAATCAGAGCGCTCGGTATAGAGTTTATTCTGCGCCTCATTGATTTCTTCCAGGCTTGAGAACTCGACTTCTATGGGCATACCCGTCTGTAACTGTATCTGGTCAATGGCGTAGAGATCCGCAGGTTCTGCCATGGCAATGTGCAGGGTGCCGTTTTCTATTTTGACGGGAATAGACTGGGTTTGGCGGCTAAGCGCGGCAGGCATAATCTTTGCTAAATTTTCATCTAACTTGAAATTCTCCAGGCCTACATAATTAAAACCTAAATGTTTTGCAATCTCCTTGTAGAGCGAGTCCCTGGAGAGAAGGCGATTGCCGATGATGACTTTTTCTAAAGGCCTTTTTAGTTTTTTTGTTTCTTCAAAGGCCTTATTCAATTCCTCCTTGTTTATCAGGCCCGCATCAAGCAATAAATTTTGTAACTGTTCATCTGACAGCATTTATTTCTTTAATTCCTTCTTGAGCTGGCGTATCCATTGTTTTATTTCTAAGGCATCCCCTTTTGCCGAGCCATACTTTATATACTGGGCGTAATAATCCAGGGCCTTCTTCTTATGGCTGCGGCTATTGGAAGCCGCACCATCGCCCTCTGGCCTATCGCCAAGATAACTTTCATAGAGGACCCCCAGATTATAATAGGCGTCTTTATCTTTAGGATTTAATTGTATTACCTTCTCTAAGCACGCCGCCGCTTCCTTATATTGCTTAGTTTTCAAATAGAGGAGAGCTAAATTGTAATGCCGGTCAATATCTTTCGGCGCAAGCTCAATTGCTTTGAGGTAAAAAGAGAGCGTTTCGTCCGCATTGCCATCTTTCTGGCCCGCTGGCTGGTGGTTTTGGCTATCGGAAGCCAAACCACTGCCCGCTGGCTGGTTGGTTTCCGGGACAATGGCCTTAAGCGCGTCTTGAGTTTGGCTTTGGCTATGATCAGATGCTCCCTCTAGAAGGCCCTGGGCCTCTTTAAATTCTTGGTTAGCCGCCGCATAGTTGCCCTGCCGGATAAGCTCTTTTCCGGCAGCATAATGCTTTTGGGCATTCTGGAGCTTTTCTTGGCGCTTAAGGGATTCGGTATCCTGGGCAAAACCCAGAGTGACTAGCAGCCCGTAACCAATCTGCCCTGGCCAGAGAAATAGCAGGCAGGCCAGAGTAACCCGCAAGATAATCTGCCTTTTAAATCTGCGTAATCTGCCTTTTTCCCGGCCCTCTATTATCTTTTGGGATGACGGGATCCCGCTTTTGCGGGAATAATCTGCGTAATCCGTGTTTCTCATTTGCCCGTCTCCCGGGTTACATTTTGTGCAGGAGTTTCACCGGCAGCGCTTTCTTTTGTTTCATTCGTATCTCCTGCAGGAACTAGTTCCACCTCAATCCTTGCGCTCTCTTCTTTAGGTGGTTCGACTACGCTCAGCACAGCTAAGGCAACACCAGCGTCTCCGGCAGGCCTGAGCATCTTTAAGATTTGGGAGGACTGGTTTTCTAATTCGTTTAATCTGAGCTTAGCACGTTGTAATTGATTTTTAAGCTCTTCTCTTTCTAACTGCACCGCTACATTTTGTTCTCTTCCCAGCGCGGACTCTTTTTCCATCTCCGTATATTTTAATTGCCTATCAGCTAATTGAACCTCCGCCTTGGCCAGCTTTTCCTGGAGGACTAAAATCCTGTCCGCCCGCCTGCCCGCTTCTATTTCATTCTCTTTAAGCGCCTCCTGGGCTCTGAGGTATTCATTTCGTAAATCGCTATACGTCTTATTTAAAAGTTCTAACTTGACCCGCAGCTGTTCTGTTTCTTTGCGCATTTTTTCTATTTCGCGGCTGGCGGCCCTGGCCTCCTCCAGCTCTTTTGCCAGCGACAGTTTTTCTTTACTTGATTGCCCCAGAGTATTCTTTAAGGAGGTTAATTCTTTTTCCGATTTATTAATTTCAAGCCTAAGCGATGTATTGGTTGTTTTATCTTCGTCTTTCTCCTTCTCGGCCTCGCTAAGGGCGCGTTCCAGGGCGGACTTTGCATTTTTTGCCATCTTCAATTCTTCGGAGATGCGGTTAAGATTTCTACTCGCAGCCTGCTGGTTTACATTTTCTTGGTTAAGCTGCCCTTTCAAAGCCGCCAGGGCGCCTTCTTTTTCTTTAAGCTGTTTGGCCAGGTTTTCTATCCGGCTTTTGTCCTGGCTTTTGGCGCCAGTATTTTCCTCTGCTTTCATCGGCCGGACTAATCCTAAGCTTGTCTTTGCCTGGATTAGTTCCTGCCCGAGAGCTTCCTTTTGAGCAGTAACTTCTTGAAGCTTTTGCATGAGGTCGTCTTGAGGCTTTTCCTGTTCTGCTCTATGGCGGGCGAGGTTTGCCTGAATTATTGCCTGCAAGAGGTCATTGAGCTGCTCTATTTTTAATTCCAGTTCGGCAGCGCCGCTTTTTTCGGCTTGGGGAGTTTGCTGAAGATGTTCCTTTTGAGGAAACTGTAATGAAACGATATAGCCGCAAGCAGCTAAGAGCGCTATTATGACCAGAATATTCCGGGGCTTCATTGATTAGTCCCTTGCTTTACCGCTCTCATCCCTAACTTAAAGGGGCGCGGGGGAGAAGTGATCAGGTTGCTTTCGTAAGCAAGCAATGGCGCATCAGTATCTTTAATTATACGGGCAGTGACAAAGATTAGCAAGTCAGTTTTTTCAGTCGGGCTGGAGGTGGAGCCAACCTCTTTCCTGGTGAATAAGAGGCCGATAAGAGGGATATTACCCAGGATAGGGATTTTGCTTATTTTGGTAAAAGAATCATCTTTGATCAATCCGCCAATGACTACGGTTTGGCCGTCCCGTATCATTACTTCGGTTTCTACGGTTCGGGTTGAGGTAATCACGTTGGCATCATCGCTGCCTATTTTTACAGTACTGACGATACTGCTTATTTCCGGCTTGAGGATTAATTTTATATGCCCATCCGGGCTGATTTGCGGGGTAACCTCTAAGCGAACCCCTACCTTTTTATCGTCGCCCCAGCCGGTGATTTCCATTTTGCCGGTGGATTCATTTCTTTCAAACGTAGGAATAGGGACATTTCTTCCCACATGGATAAGCGCCTTTTGATTATTGATCGCCACCACCCGGGGATTAGCAATGAGCTTGGTATCGGTGCGGCTCATTAAAACATCCAGCACGGCCTTGAGCGAACTGGCATCAAGGGTACCGAGGGTAAAATCGCCCTTGACTGCCGTAGGAAAGGCAAAGGGATGGCCGGTAGGAAAATCCGAGCTTGATGCGGGATCCGGCGGAAAGACGTTCTCCATCCAATCCCTGTCACCTTTAGGCTGAAAAGGCAGAGTGGTAGGCCTTTTAGCTCCGCTTGCGCTAAGCGTGGTGGTCCAGTCTATTCCCAATTTATCGCTTTTGGTTAAGGAGGTCTCAACCAGCTTGGCTTCAATTAGAACCTGCGAGGTAAGGCTGTCCAAATCAGGGATTATTTGTTCAAGTTTGTTAATTACCGAGAGGGTATCGGTAATTACCAGAGAGTTGGAGCGGCTGTCTGCTTCAAGAGAGCCGTCAGGAGATAATACCTTAGTGATGGTTAGTTTAAGTTTTAAGGCGTCGGCATTATTTAATTTAAAGAGTTTTGTTTGTTTTCCCTCCCGCTCTGCCTCCTCGGGAGTGGTGACTTTGAGCACATTATCCTTCTTGGTATAGGTAAAACCATTGATGGTAATGATAGAATCCAGGGCTTCATCTAAGGTTACATTGTTTAATTGCACGGTAATCAAGCCGAGGACCTTCTCTGAGAAAATGATATTGAGGCCAAACTGTTTGCTTAATTGCCGCAGGACATCTTTGATGTCCACCTCGCGGAATTCCAGGGATTCAATTGTTCGGTTACGCTCGCCATTGACGCTGAGCGAAGCCGAAGTGTCAATGGCCGGTTTCTCTAAGGGCGCCTCCTGGGCATAAAGAGGTTTAAATTGTAAAGCCAGAAGCCAGAAAATAACCAGCCGCAAAAAGTTCCTCAGCTCTTTTTTCATTTTTGTCTACCTCTAAATAACAATTTAGCCATATCTTCTTAGCAGTTTATTCCTGCGGCAAGGCCAAATAAAAATTCTGCTCCGCTTTTCGTAAGAGCACTTTGCGCTTTTCGACTTCAAGGACCTCATAGCCACCCATTATATCACCTTTTTTGACAATTTCATTATTTATAAAAGCAAAGCCTTTTTTGTCTTTTCCAAAAGATATCCCCTTGAGCTGGAGATTGGCTCCGCTGAATTCTTTACTGATTTTTGCTGCGGTGAATGGGTCTCTTCCCCAGTTTAATTTTGCCTGTTCTTTTTGCAAAGAAAGTTCTTCAGCATTAACATCCGGAACGGCGGGCGTTGCTTCGGCGCCTGCGGCAAGGTCAGCCTTAGGCGCAGCTTTTTCAAGCACGCCCTTGCGCAGAGGCCCCGTTCCTGCGGGCAGGGGCGTGGCAGGAGCGGGGTTAACGGCCCTCTTATCAGAAGGTTGTTCTTTGGCCGGTTTCTTTTTAAGATTTCCGGCAATAATGCCCAGAATTATAAGTATGCCAGCCGCAATTACGATAAGCTGCAATTTCTCCTTAGTCAATTTATATCTCCCAGACCATGTAGGTGCTTAAGAGCAAAGTAATCAAGAGCTCCTCCGGTATCTGCGCATATTTTTCAGAAGATTTCTTATCGGAGAGGGAGGCCGTGGCTTCATCCTTTTTTTCCATGCTCATCTGCTCGACGATAAAGGTAACCGGTAATTCGTTGACGGCTTTGGTATATTCCGCAAATAATTTATAAGCACAGCCCAACGTTAACTCAATAAAAACCTTGCTCACCCCCGCCGGCATATTTTCATCGCCGGGCCTGATATCATCGCGAGGCCGTATGGAGATGATATTGATATTCAGTTTGGTGGCCGTAAGCGCAAGCGACTGAATGAGCCGGGGCAGCTGCCGCGAGGTTGTGCCCATCTCTTTGAGTTCGCGGACCTTCTTTTCCATATCCTCAAGCGCCTTTTGCGGATTGGAGAAGGATTTGACTAATAGCTGCGCTTCCCGCAGCGTATCTTGGCTTGATTTAAATTCACTCTTCAGGCGCTCAAGGTATTTAAAGAGGGTTTTGTTAGCGGTAAAATAGAGCAAGAATAAAAAACTCAACCCGCCAAAAGCGATAAGCCCCAGCTGAAACGGCCTATTTTGTAATCTGCTGCGCATATCCATAATTTAGTACGTTAACTGGCAGACGAGTTCAAAATCTGCCATAGGAACAGGTGAATACATATCGGTTTCGCAAGCAACCTGCTGCACGTGGCTAAAAAAAGGTGAATCCTCCAGAGTTATCTGATACTGGCTTAATTCCAGATTCACATTGGTATATTTTGCATAGATTTTCCCTTCAATGCGGATTTCTTTTGGTTGCTTAAGTTGTTCAGCCCTGAGCTTGCGCAAGACCACTCCTTCAGGCGTGATATTGCTCAGCTCTTTCAGGATGGCCCACCAGAAGGGTTGTCTTCCCCGCGCCTGTTCAAGAAGCGTCTTTCTCTGCTCCAATTTTGACTTGGCAGAAAGATATTCCCTGGCCTGGTTTACCGTGGGTGCTAATTTGCGTAATTGTATTTCTGTGTCTAAGAGCATTTTTTTATATTTAAAGGTATGGGTATAGGTAAGGCCAAAATATGCAAGACTTAAGATTAAGATGAGAGGAAAGGAAATTTTTAAAAGGGTAGTGATAAAAAATGCTTTCTGCTCTAACCTTTCCTTTGCCGGAAGGAGATTTACCTTGCCGCCGTTTCCTAAGCAAAGGCCGAATGCCGCGGCTAAGTGAGGAGCGGCCTGTTCCATCATTAATTCCTGCCTGAAGACGCTGGTATCTTTCCAGCCTTTGATGCTCTTCAGGGAATTCAGGCTTTCTATTTTTTTCAACCCTTTTAAATTATCCAAAAAGAACTTATTGAGATTCTTAAGCCGGGATGAACCGCCGGTGATATAGAGTTCTTCTATCTGGGGGGCGTTAAATGTGGAGGCGTAATAGTTAAAAGTTCTATTGATTTCCATAATCATCCGTTCAAGGGTTGTGCGCAGCATTGCCGAGATCTGTTCGCCTGAGAGTGCTCCAAAGTCAGTGAGGTATTCTATTTTTGCCTCTTCTAACAAGGGTATGCCGCACTGGCGCTTAATTTTTTCTGCCTGGTCAGCGTCGATGCTTATAGGGCCGCTGGGCGAAGGTATGGTTTTGGCTAAGGCGTGGGTCAGATGATCTCCCCCAATGGGTATCTCGCGGGAGAAGCGTAAAGCGCCTGCCTTGTAAAAATTAAGGGTTGAGCTGTTTGCGCCCATATCAAAGAGCGCAACGGTCTTTTCCGCAGGCAGTCCTTTAAGGCAATAGGGGAGGAGATTCCCCAGGCAGTCGGCAATCACATTTATCCCCACGGGCCTGATGCCCATCTCTTTTAAGGATTGCAGTTGTTCCTCAAGAATAGCGCGGTCGCAGGCAATGCAGGTTGCCTGCAATAAGGTAAGCCCCTTCTCGTCGCGCAGCTGACCGGTAACAAAGAAATCAAAAACAATGTTGTCCAAATTTAATTGAAAGGGCAGCCGCTTTTTAAGTTCTATGCTTACCGCGCCCCGCAGGTCTTTCTTATTCAGTGATGGCACAGAGAGAGAAAAGATAAAAACGCCTTTTCCCCAGATAGAGAGGCGGCCAAGTCCCGACTTGAGGCGGCTGTCAGCAATGAACTCTTTTACCAGCTCCTGAACTAACCTTTTTTTCTCAGGCGGATTGTCTTTGAGATTACTGGGCACGGTGCGGACAATATAATTGATCAGCAGGTAACCCTTGGAAGTTTTTTGCAGTTGGGCTGCCTTTATCACGTTTGAACCAATATCTATACCAATGATGCTTCGGGCAGAAGCAAATATATTTCTAAGAAAAGAGAGAAAAACTCCGAAGGGAAATTTGAAGCTGGGCCGGGGAGATTGCGCGGGGACTTTATTTTCCGTAACCTTCGGGTTATCCATCTTGTTTAATTCTATAGACTTTAGACTATAGTGTCAAGCGAAATAAAACCTTGTTACCCTCGCAGGTTGACAAGGTTATCTCTTAGACGCCCTTACCTTAATAATCGCGAGTTCCTGGAAGATTTTTTCCTGATTGCTTAAAATCAGGTCCAATTTTCGCAGGATTTCCTTATTTGAGTTTTTAAGCTCATTGTTCAATCCGTCTATTTTTGCTTCTAACTTATCCAGGCCTTCGGCACAATCAGCGGCCAGCGTTTGTTCTGCGGTGTATTTTTGCGCGCTGAAAGCAAATTTTAGGCAGAGCGAGGAAAAAATAATGAGAATGAAAATAAGTATAAGTTTTTTTAACATCTTAGCGCCTCCGCAACAATCTCAATCTACTGCTCCTGCCATTGAATATCAGGAAAGCCCCAGGTAAAACCGGTTAATCGGGTAAGGTCCCTATCGTAATTTAATATGACCTGTCCGTCAAAAGTAACCTTATTGCCATATACCGCCTTGGCATCTAAATAGTTAAAATCAAGGCTGCCGTCCTGGGTATAGATAATATCATCAAAATTCCGCTGTCTCCGCCTCGCGTTATCGCTGCCTCCGCTGGGAATATCAGGAGAAGTTAGGTTGCCATTTTTGCTGGCTAAGTTAGGATAAATAAACGGCCTTTCGTCAAAACGGATCTCGTTTGGGCCTTTGATTGCTATATCGCCTTCTGCAGCTAAGCTGGTTCTCCGAAAACGTATATCTCCATTTATGCCTCCGGGCTCCCAGTCTTGATTATCGCGAAGGTCAAAAAGCGCGTCCGCCATAATATACCAGAGATATTCATTACTAACGTTGTCCCTATATCGTTTTACCAGGCCTGCCTGATTATTACTAGCCCATGCAGAAGTCCCTAAATCAACACTGTCATCTATTCTTACAATTGCCCTCCTGGTATTTGGCGCACTTTGAATTACGCCCCAATCACTATATGCCCAGGTCCCCCGGCTAAAATTCCTCATTGCCTGATTATTCCATTGGCTCAAAGGAGCGGTAAAGTAGTCACAGGAAAAATCTACCGTATAATATCTACCGTCTCCATCGCTAGCCCAGGGAGTAGTAGAAATTTTTGGCACTACGCTAACCCTATCGCCAATCGACCAATTCACTATACTGGTCAAATCTACTGTATCAGTACTTAAAGTACTCTGAATTTCTCCCCAATTTCCTGCTGCCCAGGTTCCCCGTGTAATATTTCTCAGCGCCTGACCGTTCCATTGTCCGCCTTCATAGTCACTAAAAATAGCAGAGCTAGGGAGAACCGTTATCTCGCTTACACCCCCTATTGTTTGAATGTCACTAATCGTGGCTGTGCGGGGAGGAGCCCAGGTATTAGGGCCTGCCGGGGAATAGGAAGCTGTGCCTGCCTGGGTTTCAAAATAAGCCATGTCTATTGTAGGATAGGGTAGAGAGGCGATCGTGCGCTCATCGCCAGTTCCGTCGGGCGGCAAGGGCGAGCTTCCCTCCTCGTAATCTATGTTGGGCTCGTTGTAGTTTGTGTCGCCATCGCCGTTATAATATAATGCCTGAATGTCTCCATTTATCCTTGAGCCGGAATGCATAGCGCTCCAGTCAAAAAGGTCCTTTGCCTGGAGAACTTTTGTAAAACTGCCTATGTTTACCAGCAGTTTAATTTCACGCCTCCCCCGATAGTTTGCCTGGTTAGGAACATAACCTCGCGCTTCAATGGCGGCAGTGTATCCTAACGATGACTCAGCCGCGCTGGGATTACGGCAGCAGATATTATATTCTCCGGGGCCAAGGCTATGGGGTGTGTTTAACCAATCGTTATTATCATTGCAGTCAGCGTCTGCGGAATTGCAATCTCCGTCGGTTCTCCAGCAGGAGTCAGCGGAAAGTTGATTTACCGCCCATTGCGTCCCTGCCTCAGCTAAGCCCAGGGCTCTTTCTGAATCAAGGTTGCGCAGGTTGATTTCAAAATCTCCGCTCTGCAGATTTGCCAGGGTCCAGCCTAAAACCGCAAAGAGCATCATCGCGAAGATGACGATGATTAAAGCCACGCCTTTTGCGTCCTTTATGGCGCGATAAATCGCAGCGCCTTTGGGCGTGCGATAAATCGCACCGCTACCAGGTTTTGTAGCGGTGGCATTTATGCCACCGTAAATGCTATCCCATTCAATTTTTTCTTTTAATGGATTCTCTTGGATATATTTCCGTATATTGTAAAGCGCCTTTTCGTCCCTTACTATATGTTCATAATAATTCCATTCCCAAAAAGGCTTACAGCCGGTAGATTTTGTTACCAATGCTTTAAATGTTCTCACGATGTTACCTAATCTTACCTTTGCGTTATTTAAGACAAATATGACATGAAGATGGTCAGATGCGATATTATAAAAATCTACCGTAAGACCGGAAAACCGTTTTGTTATATCTTTAAGTAATATTTCAACTTCTATCTTATATTTTTCCAACAACGGTTTTCTCATAGCAGTACACATAGTAACAAAGTAATACCCATTTGTTTTATAATCGTAATTTTTGATTCTTATGGCCTTACGATATTTCATTTATCTTTGCTGGTGCGATAAATCGCACCGCTACAGGTTCCTGGGATACAACTGGAGGTTTAAGGTTTTGCTTTCTGTGCCGGATTCCATAGTTAATGAAATATTTATCCGACGTATATCGGTATTATCAGGCGAAACTTTCGGCACAGTAAGCGCTTGGTTATCCGCATCGTAATAAGTAAAACTAAGCCCGCTGACTCCGCTCGCCAGAATATCGGCATTACGCAGCAAATTATTTCCCGAGAGCTGGTAATCAATAGCAGCATTATTTATATCCACAAATTGAAATTGGGAAACATTTGCGGTATTTACCGAGAGATCATCGCGGATTTGCCTTGTCTCTCTTCCCATGCGCAGTAAAGCCGTCCTTACCTGCGCCGTGACTTCGCTGCGGAAAGTAAGGAAGCGCCATAAGTCTATAGTTTCCTTGATGTACATTGAGGAAACGGCGGTCAAGATGCCCATAACGGTAATCACCATAATCAGTTCAATTAAGGTAACGCCTTTTCTGGCCGCAGGCCTCAGGCCGCAGGCCCCAGGTTTAACTTGTGACTTGCAGCTTGTGACTTCTGACTGTAGATTGTCTCGTTGGAAATTTATCTGTGTAATCTCACTTTTAATCTCTGTAATCATCATTTTAACAAAGTCGTATTCTATTTTAACCTGTGACTTGCGGCCTGTGATTAGTATCTAATACGCCGCTACTATGGTTACCAGGTTGACATCATTGGCTAATCCGTCACTGCGCGATACAGTAACGGTGATGCGCTTAAAATTGGTAATGCTTGCGGAATCCTGCCAGGTAGTTCCGCTCAGCGCGGCATAGTTGACCGTTGCAGAGCGATTATAACTTGCAGCAGGGCTCGTGACCTTTGTGTCAATACATCCCAGAAAGTCATCTACATCATTAAATGAGTCTTTGTTATTACTGTTTTCTCCGCTATCTGGGCCAAGGTCAGCACTTGCTGTCCAGGGAGCGGTAGTGCGCTGGTCAAATCTTTTTGATTTTATTTCCTCCATTAAAGCTTGAGCATAGAAGGCGGCATCGGCAAGTGATTCTGAACGGGCAGAGCGCCAGGCGATATTTGCCCAGGAGGTCAAAAGCGGCGGTATGGCCATTCCCAGAACTACGATCACGACGACCATCTCGATGATGGTCAATCCTTTACCGGCCGCAGGCCTCTTTCTGGTCAGGCGTCCCATTATTCTACCCTCACCCTGCCTGTATTTGGGGTAACAGCTATCGTATTGGCGTTTCCCCGGTATAAAAAGTTCACTGAACCATCGCTGGATAAATCTGCCCCGCTGGCGTCTTGTGGAATTCCCTGCCAGTTAAAACGTAACGTTTGCGTGTCCCCAAAGTTAACCGCAGATATATCTATTCCTCCATACTGCGCATCGCTGTTAAAATTAACCTGAAGATTGGCGCGGGTAAAGGGATCGCTTATCGCTGTCCAATTTGCGCTTCCGCAGTCTCCCGTAGCGCAAGCGCCGTCAGCATCATTGCAATAGCACGTTTGATAACTATTGCCTGCCGGGTTAAACTCTATTCTGGTATCCGCATGCCGGGAAACTGATAATTGCTGAACATAACGTATATCCGAAGCTACTTTTTTCATTGCTCCGCTGAGCTTGAGAAAATAGAAACTTTCAAAGCGCGGGATAGCTGTGAGGGCCAATATTCCCACAATGACTATAACCATTATCAGTTCAATTAAGGTAACGGCTTTTCTGGTCTCAGGTCTCATGTCGGAAGGCCATAAGATTAATACAAACGCATCGACAATCTAAAAAAGTTTCCTCTTTAAATCAGTATATACTTTAATTATAAAGTTTTCAAGAAAAATCTGCTCTCCAATATAAAAATTACTTTTAAATTCTACCTGCTTGTGGTATATTTATGCTATGCTGGCAGAAGAAAAAAATATCATTGAGTCACTGGCTAGGGAGTTTCTTGACAACGCGCTTACGCTGCGTTATGATATCTGCACCTGCCAGCTATGCAGGAATGATATGCTTACCAATATAATATCAAAAATTCCACCTGAGTATCTAAGCCCCCCGCAGCTTACCCAGCAAACTGTTATGGAGCAGGCAAGGCTTAAATATAGAGGAGAAATTGTCCGGGTTGCCCTTGCGGCAATAGAGAGCGTAAGCAAAAATCCCAGCCACTCACTCAGCGAAGACAGAAACCATTCTTTTAAATCCCTGCTTAATCAAATCGTTCAGGATAGGGGCCTGGATTTCAGGCAGTATCACCAAGGATTGATCAAGAGAAAAATAGCAATGCGCATGCGCTCGCATAAAGTTGAATCTTACGCTGGCTATGGGCGTCTTCTAACAAAAAGCCCTGAAGAGTTTGATAAATTGCTTGAAGAGCTCTGCATCAATGTTTCCGAATTTTTCCGTGATAAAGAGGTCTGGATAACCGTAAAATACCTCTTAGAGAATCTGATTAAACAAAAGAAAATAAGAAATGATAGATCCTTGAGGATATGGTCTGCCGGCTGCGCTAACGGCGAAGAACCATATTCCCTGGCGATTTTGCTTCAGGAAATATTAAGAACAGAGCCGTGGGCTTTTGAGCTGGAATTAGCGGCAAGCGATATTGATAAAAAGGCCTTGCTCGCCGCTCAGGCCGGGGCGTACCCAAAGGAAAATTTAAAAAATGTTGAGGACAGGTATCTCAAAAATTATTTTATCACCCTCGCTGACGGACGCTTCCAGGTGAAGGATGCAATAAAGGCTATGGTTAAATTTCTACGCCTGGATTTGATTCGCGATGACAGTATCAGGGAAGCCGACGTGGTAGTCTGCCGCAATGTCTTTATCTATTTTAACCGCAGCCTCCAGGAACAGCTATTGATGAAATTCTATAGATCCTTAAAAGCCGGCGGATATCTGGTTATGGGTAAAGCAGAAATCCTTTTAACTGAGGCAGAGGAAATTTTCAAAGAAGTAGATAGTAATGCCCGTATATATCAAAAGAAAGAGGCGTAGGCAGATTTTTCTTGACTTCTCCTTGACGAATCCCGCTTTAGTTTTATAATAAGGACGGTATGCCTTTTCACCGCAACAAAAAATCCTAAACAAAAATAACGCTAATTATCAGTGTCATCGGCGCTCAAAAAATGAAAATTCCATCTAGTGAAAGCAGTATCTTAATCCTCGTTGAAGACAGCCCAACCCAGGAATTCTTATCCGACCTCTTCAGGGGAGAGGGTTATGATGCAGTTATCGCCAAGAGCCAGTCCGAGGCCTTAGAGGCCTTAGGCCAAAAGCCGTTTAACCTGGCAATCCTGGATTTTGAAAGCCGGCAGATCAAGGGAATCGAATTTTGTAAGAGCATTCGCCGGAATTTCCGCCTTCGTCATATCGGATTAATCCTGCTTATGGATACAAAAGACCCCTTAGATAAGATAAAAGGCATCTATGCCGGAGCGGACGATTACGTTAATAAACCTATTGAAGCAGCAGAGCTCCTGGCAAGGGTAAAGTCATCTTTAGTGCGTATAACCAGGGACTTAGACGCTAACCCCGTGAGCAAGCTTCCGGGAAACGTATCTTTATTGAAAGAGCTTGAAGAAAGAACAAAATCGCAATTGCCGATGGCAGTCGGGTATATAGATTTAAGTAAATTCAAGGAGTTTAATGACCGTTATGGCTTTGAAAAAGGCGATGAGGTTATCGGCCATCTCGCCGTTATCATCAGCAAGACGCTGGAAACGCTGGGAAATTCTGCAGATTTTCTCGGGCACATCGGTGGAGATGATTTTTTGCTTATTACCACTCCGGATTGCATTGAAGACGTCTGTAAAAAAATCGCAGAAGATTTTGATAAGAGCATCGCCTCTTTTTATAGGCAAGAGGACAGAGAGAGAGGTTATATTATTACTAAAAACAGGATTGGCAACCTTGCTAAAATTCCCATTATGAGCCTCTCTATCGGGGTGGTTACTAATGAACATCAAAAATTTTCTCATATCGGAGAGATAATTCAGATTGCCACGGATTTAAAAAATTATGCCAAGACCCTGGGTAAAAGTATCTATGTCAAAGACAGGCGTAAAGAGCCGTTTGCTTAGGGGGGGTTGCTATGGATGAAAGGCGTAAATATCGCCGTTCACCGGCGAAAGAAAAGACATTCTTAAAGAGCAGTGAAGATAAGCCGCATGAGGGTTTGCTTATGGATGTAAGCTCAGGCGGGATGCGGATTTCATCAGAGGTTAATATTAAAGTCGGGACCGCGCTTAACGGACAATTTAAAATAATGCCTAATTTAGGGAATTTTTACGTGAGCGGAGAAGTTATCTGGAGTAAGCCGGCAGGCAAAGAGGCGCTAGAAACAGGTTACGAACTCGGGATTAAATTTAATAAGGTAAGCACTATTCCGGTGGTATAGTTTTTCGCAAGCCACCTAAGGCGAATGAAAAGGCGGGGTATGAAAACTCCGCCTTTTTACTGTATTTTATGGAAAGTATACCCTTGCGGGCAGATTTTTCTTGATTAGAGTTATTTAGAATGATAATATATGCTATATCTTATTTAAATATGAATAAGTTTGTAGATAAAATCGCCAAATGGTTGAGCTCGATAAAGACAGCAGTGATCATCTTGTCCCTCGTCATCCTTGCATCCGCAAGCGGAACTTTTATTCCTCAGGGCCTTGCTGATTATGAATACATGCGCAGGTTTAACCAACCGGCGTATCATCTGCTGCGGTTTTTTGGCTTTACCGACATTTATCATTCATGGTGGTTTATCGTTCTGCTGATTTTGTTGTGGTGTAGTATTTTTATCTGCACCCTGAAGCGGTTAAAATTCAACCCTTCGACCCAGCTCCCTACCGTTATTACCCATCTGGGTTTATTAATAATTCTCGCCGGCGCGCTGGTTACCAGAATTCTCGGCGAAAAGGGATTTATGATTATTTATGAGAAACATAATCAGGATACCTATATTGACACGGATAATAAATTTAAGACGTTGAATTTTAAAATATATCTGGATGATTTTTCCCTAAAAGATTTCAGAAGTAAAGTCGTCATCCACAAGCAGGCCCAGGAAATACTTAGAGAAACCATAGAGGTCAACCGTCCGCTTAGCTATCAGGGCTACAGCTTTTATCAGGCAAGCTATGGCCGGGATAATTTTAATGGCATGGGAAAGTATAAAGCACTTTCCCAACCACTGAAATTGGCTGAAAGTCTTGGCCGAAGGCCAGTTTCTTGGTGGACAGGATTAGAGGTAGTCAGGGATCCCGGAGTTCCTTTTGTCTGGTGTGGATTTATACTGCTCAATCTCGGGATAATCTTACGTTTCTATTTCAGGCCTAACGCGCTGTACCTAAAGCGGTATATAGATAATTAATTGGAGGCCAAATGAATATAACCTATATTAACATAGCATTTGCGGGATATTTTTTGGCGATTATTATCTATTTTGTTACTACAGCTTTTAAGGCACAAAGTTTCTTTAGAATCGCAACCATAATATTTACAATAAGTTTTGTTTCTCATACTGCCTATATCTTTGAGCGTTGGTTTATCGCAAAGCGGCCTCCTTTTGTAGGGATGTATGAGTCAATTATCTTTTTTTCCTGGGCAATTTGCTTGGTTTATCTGGTTATGCAAAGGCGTAAGAAAGCCAAGCCCTTAAGCATTCCGCTCAGCTTATCAGTGGTTCTTATGTTAGGCGCTGCCTCCCTCTTAGATAGGTCTATCAAGCCCCTTATGCCGGCTCTAAAAAGCAACTGGTTAGTTATTCATGCCACGAGTTATTTCATCGGTTATGCGGGTATGGCAATTTCTTTCTTGGCCAGTATGAGGTATCTTTTTCAGAAATCGTTAAATTCCCCGTTAGCTTTGGATTTAGATTGTTTAAGCTTTCGGCTGGTCACCTTTTCCTTTCCCTTCTTGACCATTGGTTTAACTACCGGCAGCGTCTGGGCAAAGCTGGCCTGGGGAGCTTACTGGAGCTGGGACCCCAAAGAAACCTGGGCCTTGATTAGCTGGTCTGTATATGCAGTGTATCTGCATCAGCGCTTATTGAAAAATTGGCAGGGGAAAAAAGCCGCCTATTTAAACGTCGTTGGGTTTCTCTGCGTGCTTTTTACTTTTTTCGGAGTGAATTATTTGTTCAAAGGCCTGCATAGCTACTTATAATATGTCTATCCGCGTAAAACTCATCATTACCTTCCTGCCCCTCGCGCTCATCCCCATATTTCTGGTGAGCAGCTTAAGCTTTTTCCATGCCAGGGACTCTCTGGAAGAAGCGGTCCTGCACGGATTAAAGGTGGCCGCGGCCGCTAAGAAGGCCGAGGTGATGGAATATTTGATGGGTAAAAAAGGCAGAAGCATAGACTTTGCCTCTGACGGATTTATCCGCGAGCAGGCAGAGTTTATCTCCGCCGCTGCCAGCGGCGAAGAAATGCTGCGCGCAAGCAGAAAGTTAAACGAGCATCTCAAGGTTAACAAGAAACCATTAGACCCGGAAATCTTAGAAATACGCGTTCTGGATTTGAGCGGAAAGATTATCGGAACCAGCGAGGCAGATTACCTGCTAGGCCTTGGTAGCGCTAACAATCAGCCCTATTTTTTAGAGGGGCAGTATAAAACCTATATTCAGGATGTGAGCATATATATTTACCATGGTCTTGGAGAATCCCAGGAGGTGATCGTTATCGGCACTCCTTTAAGGGGCAGGACCAGCGGAAAAATCATCGGCGTTCTGGCAAACTTCTATAACCTGGTAGATATTAAGGATGTTCTTTTGGGAGCGGGCAGCCATGAATGGGGCAGGCTCCCCACGGAAAAGAAGGTAAGCTCAAGGGATATATTTTTAGTAAACCAGCAGGGCCTGCTGGTGACTCCTTCAAAAAAGATTACCGATTACCGGCCCTTAAAATTTAAAATAACCACAGAACCCGTATTAAAAGGCATGGCGGACTCTCAGGTTATCAATAAGATCTGGATTGATATGCAGAAAAATGAGGTTTTGGGTGCCTCGGACTTATTAGAGATAGAGCCGGATTGGAAATGGATTCTGGTAATTGAACAGGATAAGCATGAGCTGCTTGAGCCGGTATATAACCTAAGAGTGTTCTCTATGGCCATCGGCTTAGTCAGCGCGCTTTTAGTTATCGGCATTGCCCTGCTTACCGCCAGTTCAATTGCAGAACCGATTAGAAAGGTTACCGAGGCCGTGGACAAAATCAGTAAAGGCGTTACCTGGGCCAAGATAGATATTGCTTCCATATTTCGCTCTTCCTTTCCTTTTGGAAAAGAGAATCGAAATATGGATGAGGTGGGAAAGCTGGCAGCTTCTTTTAATCGCATGGTGGATAAACGTCGGCATATTGAGGATGAGCTTAAAGTTGCCAGAGCCAAAATCGGCGAAGAAAAAACAAAATGCGAGATAATCCTGGCAAGCATCGGAGACGGGATGCTGGTGGTAAACCAGGAAGGATTCATTATGATGATGAACCATGAGGCAGAAGCAATGTTTGGCTGGGATATCCGGGAGGCGGTGGGGAAAAGCTTTATTGAGCTTATCCCCTGCGAAGATGAAAAGGGAAACTTTATTCCCTATAAAGAACGAATTATGTCTCTGGCGCTCTCCAGTAAAATCCCGGTGCATTCCATAGGTTATTATTACCGGGAAAACAATAGCAAATTTCCCGCTAACGTAACCGCCTCTCCCATTATTTACGAAGAAAAAATCATTGGAGCAATCGGTATATTCCGGGATATCAGCAGGGAGAATGAAATTGATAAGATGAAAACGGATTTTATCTCTACTGTTTCGCACGAGATACGCACTCCTCTGACCACGATCAGAGAAGGGGTCTCGCAGGCCTTAGACGGTATCCTGGGAGAAGTCAGCGAAAAACAAAGAGAAGTCTTCTCCATTGTCCTTGAAGACTCAGACCGGCTCAAGCGCATCATTGATAATCTCTTGGATATCTCTAAGATTGAAGCCGGAAAAGTTGAATTGAGGAAGGAACTTATTGATATTGTAGAAGTGGTTAAGGGGGTTGCCTCTGCTTTTGCGCTGCAGAGCCAAGAAAGGGGCCTGAAGATAAGCGCATATTTTTCTAAAGCCAAGCTCAAGCTTTACGTTGATAAAGATAGGCTGATTCAGGTGTTTACCAACTTGGTAGGCAATGCCATGAAATTTACTGCGCATGGCGCAATAGATATTTCAGCGCTGGATAAAGAAAACGAAGTAGAATGTTCGGTTTCCGATAGCGGAAGAGGCGTTTCTAAAGAAGACCTGCCCCAGCTTTTCAGCAAATTCCAGCAGTTTGGCCGCGCCCACGGGCCGGGGGAAATGGGGACCGGTTTAGGCCTTTCGATCAGCAAGGGAATCGTTGAGCTGCATAAAGGAAAAATATGGGCAGAGTCCGAATTAAATAAGGGAACAAAAATCAGCTTCAGCTTACCCAAGCATACAGCAGATGAGCTTTTTAGGGAGTATGTAGCCAATGGATTGAAGAAGTTAAGCAAGGAAAAACCGTCTTTGTCCGTGATCGGTTTTAAGATTAAAAATTTAGCAGGCCGGGTTGAGCCAGGGCCAGGAGGGGATGATGCCGCCTCTTTGGCCGCAGATGATTTAGAAACGTTGCTTAGGCGCAAAATCCGCTGTGAGAGCGATGAGCTGGTTTTAAGCAACGAACTGCTCTTAATGCTGCTCCCGGGAGTAAAAAAAGAAGAGGCAATAATTGTTTCAGAGCGGATAGGCAATGTTTTTGCATACTACTTAGCAAAGAAGGGCTGGGAAAAGAAAATTGATATTGCCTGCAAGGTATTTAATTATCCCGATGACAGCAAGAGCGAAGAGGAATTAACGGTCAAAATACTCGGAATAAAAACAGGGTGAAAAGGAAAGGAGGGTGGTTATGGCGAAGAAGATTTTGGTTGTTGACGACGACCCCAATATCGTCAAACTGATCAAGTCAAGGTTAGAGGCAAATAAGTATGAGGTGATTACCGCTTATGACGGCGAAGAGTGTATGCAGAAAATCTTATCCGATAAGCCGGATTTAATCATCTTAGACATATTGATGCCCAAGGCTGACGGATACGACGTTTTGATTGGTATAAAAGAATCTAAGGCGCTCAGCGGGAAAATCCCCGGGGTACCGGTTATTGTGCTGACTGCTTTGAGTGATCCCCGGATAAAAGGTATGATTGAAAAAGAGGAGATTAAGGATTATATTGTCAAACCGTTTGAGTCCGACGACCTGCTGGATAAAGTTAAGAAAGCCATTGGTGAACCCAGCCCTTTCTAAAGGGGTCTCCGAAGGGTAGATTTTGCTTGACAAAAATCAGGATTTATAATATAGTAATTTTTAACTGTAAAATTTTTCTATTTTTTTAGGAAGCAGACTTTATTAAATTTACCCCCCACCCAGCTAAGATATTCACTTTTTATAATTTGATGCTGGGTGTGGGGTTCAATTCGCGCAGACAACTTATATTCGCTGCCGCTCCATAAGTTGTGCGCTCATTGAAGGAGGGCAAATGTTTAAAAAAGTAAGCGCTCTCATCGTCTTATGCGCGTTTATCATAGGCGCGGCTGGTATATCACAGGGGTTGGCCGCGGAAAAAATTGACGTAAGAAAAGCAGCCGAGGACTTAGCCCAATTTTTAGTTTCTACCCGGCGCATCATCGCCCAGTTAGTAGATGTAATCAATACCCACGGGGCAAAGGTTGAAGAGCCGCTTCCCAAGGATGCGCCTTATGCTTTTAAGGGGATTATTCCCGCGTATATGGGAAGGGTGATTGGCGAGGATTTCTTCAAGAATACCGGCATCCAGGTGAAACAAACCACCTTAGGTAAAGGCGAATTTGGCCCGCGTAATCCTTACAATGCCCCTGATGAATGGGAAAAAGAGGTGCTCACCCGTTTCTATGAGCCGGCATACCCTAAAGGCAGAGGCTATGGCGAAGAAGCAGAAATGGAAGGCAAGAAGGTATATCGTTACGCCCTTCCCATGTATATAGAGAAGCCCTGCCTTAAATGCCATGGAGATCCCAAAACCTCGCCTACCGGTGACGGTAAGGATATATCCGGTAAGCCAATGGAGAATTATCAGGAAGGCGATGTCCGAGGCGCGGTGAGCGTGATTATACCGCTGGAAGAAAAAACAGGGGTATAAGCATAAGAAAAAAGCGAAACAGCCGCTCTTCCACCTCGCAAACTACGCCAAAATTCTCTCCCCCCACTGATTCGTTTTGCATTCGCAAAAGCGAATCAAAACGGCGGGGGTCATTGAGGAGCTAAAAGGATGGGGAAAAAATCATATAGAAGTATCCGCGTAAAACTGCTTACCTGGTTTATGGGTACCTCCATTGTGTCTCTTGGTGTTCTTGGCGGCATAGCCTATGTCAATATCCGGGGAATATTAGATAACAGGATAAGAAACGAGCTGAATATCTCTGTTAGGGGTATTGAAGGCAAGGTATCTGCTTTTATTGAAGGAAAGAGGGGGCGGACTCTTGACTTCTGCTCTGATGGTACCATCAAGGACGGGCTCACCTATCACGACCCAGATGACCCTGCCGTTGACGCTCTGATCAAAAACACCAACCAGCACATTAGCAAAAACAAGCTTTCCCTTGACTCCTCTCTTAATGACATCCTCATCCTCAACCTCAAAGGCAGGGTTATCTTTAGCACCAATGAGAAGAACTTAGGCAAAGACAAGTCCAAAAAGGACTATTTTCTGGCCAGCAGCAAATATTTTAAGGACAAGGAATTCTTAAAACGGCTGCAGCAGGATCCCGCCCTGAGTGTCTTTGCCACTGGCTTCTACTTCTCCGATGACCTGAAAATTCCTACCCTGTCCATCTCTAACATCATCACTGCCAGG
>Ga0155429_168_pt1 | contig 30290 bp, 29 predicted proteins | sample RifCSPhighO2_02_FD_106397 | JGI IMG/M metagenome (GOLD analysis project Ga0155429, IMG submission 106397) | Omnitrophica WOR_2 bacterium RIFCSPHIGHO2_02_FULL_45_21 | reverse complement strand
AAGTTAGGAGAAAACGGCAGAGAACATATCCGAAACAATTTCCTGATTACCCGCCACCTAAGAGATTATATGCTGCTTTTTCTTTCATTGTATCATCCCGAAGACATAGTATATCTATAATTTTTTTTCCCGCCCTTTTTACCAATTATCTTATTGCCTCTCAATATCTCTTATGATAAGATAAAGCTTATAGGGAGGAGAGATTGGCCAGGATTGATATTACCATAAAGATAGCCGGGGAAGCCGGGCAGGGCCTGCAGACAATGGGCCAGCTTCTTTCTAAGGCCTTTGCCAGGAAGGGCCTGAATGTCTTTGCTAATCAAGCGCTCCAATCAAGAATACGGGGAGGCCACAACTGCTTTCAGCTCAGGGTTTCAACTGAGCGCGTTCTCGCTCCTGCCTGCGCTACTGACATACTCATTGCCTTAGATGAAGAAAGCCTCGCGCATACCCAGGAACTTACCGAAAGTTCAATCACCATTTTTGATGGTACAGGAAAGTATAAAACACTTTCCCATACCACTGCGAAAATCGCTGAAAGTCGTCGCCGAAGGCGATTTTCTTGTTCTACCCTTGTTAAACTCAAGGTAGAAAGAGGCTTGAGTTTAGATATCCCGCTGGAAAAAATCGCCAAAGAAAGCGGCGGCAATAAGCTGATGAGTAATACCGTGGGCTTAGCCGCGGTCCTGGGAATTTTAGAGCTTGATATAAATGTCTTATTTGACTTAATCCGCGAGAGTTTTGGGGCTAAAGGAAAGGAAATTGCCGAAGCCAATATCAAGGTAGCTCAAGCCGGATATAACTTTACCTATCGTAAAATTCCCGGCAAAAGACTTCCTTCCTTAAAAGAAATAAGCGGCGCAAAAAAGATGCTCATTGGCGGAAGCGAGGCAATAGCATTGGGAGCTTTGGCTTGCGGGTGTAAATTCATCTCTGCCTATCCGATGAGCCCTTCCACCGGCATAATGACCTATCTGGCTTCCAAGGCAAATCAGTTTGGCATAGTAGTGGAGCAGTCTGAGGATGAAATCGCCTCTATCAATATCGCCCTGGGCGCATCGTATGCCGGGGTGCGGGCAATGACTGCCTCAAGCGGCGGGGGTTTCGCCCTGATGGTTGAGGGACTAAGCCTATCAGGAATGACTGAGACGCCATTGGTGATTGTGGATGCCCAGCGGCCCGGCCCGGCAACAGGGCTTCCTACCAGAACCGCCCAGGAGGATTTAGAATACGTAATTTTTTGCGGCCATGGCGAATTTCCCCGGGCAGTGCTTGCCCCGCGCACAATAGAGGATGCCTTTTATGCCACAGTCAAGGCCTTTAACCTGGCGGATAAATACCAGATTCCGGTGATAATCTTAAGCGACCAGCTTATGGCAGATTCACTGTTAACTATTGATGAACTGGATATTGATAGTATAAAAATTGAAAGAAACATCTTAAGTAATGAAGAATTGAAAGAGATAAAAGAATATAAACGGTATAGATTTACAGAATCCGGCATCTCTCCCCGGGTCTTGCCGGGGAATCCTTATGGCCTGGTGGTAGTTGACAGCGATGAGCACGATGAAGAAGGCCATATCACCGAGGATGTAGATTATACCCGGCCCCAGATGGTTTTAAAGAGAAATAGGAAGAATATCGGTTTGTTAAAGGAGATGGCGCCTCCTTTGCGCTATGGCCCTCAGCATGCCAAAAACATCTTAGTCGGCTGGGGCTCAAGCTATGGTGCGCTTAAAGAGGCGGTAGATATTTTAAATGCCGAAAATGAGCAGGTATGCTTATTTCATTTTAATGAGCTCTGGCCATTGAATAAAGAATACTTTGATTTTCTGGAAAGGGGAGAATTTGTCTGCGTGGCGGAAAATAATTTCCGCGGGCAATTTGCCCATTTAATTACGGCAACCACCGGAAGAATCATTGAAAACAGAATCAACAAATTTAACGGCTTGCCTTTCTGCGCTTCTGAGATTGTAGTAGAGTATAGGAAATTATTAAATGCTTGACCTGAATACCTACGGCACATTTGAAACCGCCTGGTGTCCGGGATGCGGAAATTTCGGCATCTTAGATGCAGTAAAGGATGCCTTGGTGAAATTACAGCTTGACCCGCATAATATAGTTTTGGTCTCAGGTATAGGCCAGGCGGCAAAACTGCCGCATTATCTTTTTGGCAATGTCTTTAACGGCCTGCACGGAAGGGCGATTCCCGCGGCAACCGGCATAAAGCTGGCCAATCGTAATTTGGCGGTGGTGGTTACTTCGGGAGACGGAGACATCTATGGAGAAGGAGGAAACCATCTCATTCACGCTATCAGAAGGAATATTGATATAACGGTTATTGTGCATAATAATCAAGTCTATGCCCTTACCAAAGGACAGGCCTCTCCCACCAGCGACCTGGGTTTTGTGACCAAGGTCCAGCCGGGCGGGGTTATTGACGCGCCGGTTGCTCCCTTAACCCTGGCCATAGCTCTTGATGCCGGTTTCGTTGCCCGCGGCTTTGCCGCTGATAAAGAGCATCTTTCATCAATGATTCAGCAAGGGCTAAGGCACAAGGGCTTTGCCCTGATTGATGTCTTACAGTGGTGCGTTACCTTTAATAAGAAGAATAATTTCCTCTGGTATAAACAGCGCTCGTATAAATTAGGCCCGGATTATGATCCGCACGATAAAGTTAAAGCCTTTGAAAAATCATTAGAGTGGAATGATAAAATTCCCATCGGCATAATTTATAAGAATAGCAGGCCTGCCTATGAAGATGCCTGCGGCCTGATGAAGGAAAAACCGCTGGTTGAGCAGGAAATAAATCCTGAAGGGGTGAGGGCTATTCTCAGGGAGTTTATCTAATTGTGAACAATTGGAAAATTTAAATATGGACTACCAGCAATTTTTATCCGCCATAACCAAAAAACAATGGGAGCGCATCGGCATTAAGAGGCGCTCGGGCCTAGCTATTCCTCTTTTTTCTGTCTATTCAGAAAACAGCATCGGTATCGGAGAACTGCCTGATATAAAACTGTTAGTTGACTGGTGCAAGGAAACTCAGATGAGCATAATCCAGCTCCTGCCGATGAATGACGTGGGTTTTAATTTCAGGCCTTATGATGCCCAAAGCGCCTTTGCCCTTGAGCCGATGTATTTGTCCTTAGATGAGCTTAGCGAAGTAGATTTAGCTCCTTTTAAAAAGGAGCTTGAGTCATTGCGGGAAAGGTTTCCCACAGGCAGCAGCCGGGTGAATTATCAGATAAAACAGGCAAAATTAGAGCTTTTATGGAAGGTATTTAAAAGAAACTCAAATCCGTCTTCGGCTTTTAATGGATATTTAGAAGATTGCAAATCCTGGCTTAATGATTATGTCCTATATAAAGTGATTAAAGAAGGAAATTCCGCAAAAAGCTGGGAGGATTGGGATAGCCGGATAAAAGATAGAGAGCCGAAGGCCCTGGAGAACTTCAGGAATGATAATCTGGAAAGGATTAAATTTCACCAGTGGCTGCAGTGGCAGCTGTATGAGCAATTTAAAAGCGTAAAAACATATGCAGAAAATAAGCATGTGCTTTTGATGGGCGATCTGCCATTTTTGGTTTCCCGGGACAGCGCGGATGCCTGGAGCCATCAGGATTATTTTAAATTAGACCTTTGCTCAGGAGCGCCTCCGGATATGTATTTTGCCAGGGGACAGCGCTGGGGGATGCCGGTATATAATTGGCAAAATATCGCCAGGGATGGCTTTTGCTGCCTAAAAGAAAGATTAAGCTATGCAGAAAATTTTTACGATTTGTTCCGCATTGACCACGTAATAGGGGTTTTTCGCATCTGGGCAATTTCTATCTTAGAGCCCAAAGAGAATGCCGGCTTAAACGGCAGATTTGACCCCCAGGATGAAAGTTTATGGGAGGCCCAGGGTAGAAAAATATTGTCTGTGATGGTTTCGTCTACAAAGATGCTTCCCTGCGCCGAGGATTTAGGGGTTGTTCCCGAATGTTCTTACCGGGTACTGGAAGAATTTGGGATTCCGGGAATAGATGTCCAGCGCTGGATGAAATACTGGGGAACAAGTTATGATTTTAAAGCGCCGCAGGATTACCGAAAAAATGCGATTGCCGCGCTATCTACCCACGATAGCACTATCCTTTGCGCCTGGTGGCTGTATGAGGCGGGCACCGTTGACGGAGAACTCTTTAAGATAAGATGCCAGGAAGCGGGCATTTCTTTTGATTTGGCAGGCAAGGGGGTTTTTAATTTCGAGAATTCCAATCATGGAAGGCTACGCTGGAAGCATAAGATAAATAACAGCGATTTATTGCTTAAAGCGCTTAACCTTGCCCTTCTTAAGAATAATAGAGTTGACAATGAGAAGGGCGGGGTGAATTCCTCTTTATTTGAGGCCGGGGATTTGGTAAATCTTTATAAAGAGTCGTATAATGAACGGAAAAAATTCTGGGATTATCTGGATATGGGCGATAAGTTCGGAAGAAACTGCGCCCATGATTTAGTGCGGCTGGCACTAGAGAAGATATCCGGCGCCAGTTCAATATTCAGCATCCAGCTTATCCAGGACTGGCTTTCCATAGACTGTCTCTACGACTGCGATTTCTGGCAGCTACGCATCAATTTTCCGGGGACGATGAGCGAAAAAAACTGGTCAATTGTTATGGATTTATCTTTAGAGGATATCCTGACTTTGCCGGTGAATGGCATTATCAGGGAGATTAACCTGCGCACAGGAAGAATGTAGATTAATAATGTATGTTTATCTTATCTAACTTTTTATCCGCCTTTGCTCATATCTTAGATGTCATCCTAAACATTTTGAGCTGGTTGATCTTTATCCGGGCGCTGACGAGCTGGGTGAATCCCGACCCGCTTAATCCTATTGTGCAGTTTCTGGAGAAGACTACCGAGCCGGTATTGTATCATATCAGAAAGATACTTCCCTGGAGGCTTCGCTTGGGTATTGATATTTCACCGATTATTGCTTTTTTCGCGATTATGTTTTTAAGGCAGTTTTTGGTGAGGACTTTATTGGATATAGCAATGAGGTTACGTTAAGATGAGAAATTTTAGGCCGTATTTGGTATTGATTGCCATAATAATGTTTATGAGCTCTTTTTGTATAAACCATTTGCTGGCTGAATATGAAACCAAAAAACAGCCATCCCAGGATAGTGAATCTTACGCAAAAGATGCGGAGCTTCACCCCGTTCAAAATCATAGCGCGACCGGAAAAGAGAAAGAGGTTTCAAGCGAGGTAAAGAACAAACTCTGCCCCGTGGATTTTAAGAAAATTACGCCAGATACCAGGTATTCCTATACCTATAAAGATAAGATTTATTTCTTTCACTCGCCTAAATGTATTGAGGAGTTTAAGAGCGATCCCGATGGCTATCTGAATGCCTGGGAGAAGAAAGAGCGCTTTTATAAGATAAATATAATTTATGACTAATGGGTTCGAGGCATAACTTACGTCGCACTTTGCCGCCTTTGGCGGCACCCCGCCGCAGGCGGTGGCGTACTCCGTAAGTTATCTGCTCATTAAAAGGAGGTCAAATGATTAAGGTGATCGTGATATTGGTAGTATTTTTGCTCTTGGCGGCATTTTTGCTCAAGAATAAAGGCGGTGGATGCGGCTGTGGCACTGGCACTCCCGAGAAGAAAGCTTGATAAGTTAAAAGGGATACTCTTATCTTATAAAAGAGTATTAGTTGCCTATTCCGGCGGTGTTGATTCCAGTTTTCTGCTAAAATGCTGCTCTGATTTCTTAGGTAACAATAATGTCCTGGCAGTAACCGCTGTCTCTCCGACCTATACTCAGGAAGAACTCCAGATAGCCGAGGAAATTGCCCAAGGATTAGCCGTAACTCATAAAATTATCCCTACCTCAGAATTTGAGAACCCTGATTTTAAAGCCAATCCGGAAAACCGCTGTTATTACTGTAAAAGCGAACTCTTTCGTAAGCTGAAAGAAATGGCTAAAATTGAAGCCATCAATTTTGTCCTTGACGGCTCAAATCAGGATGATTTAAAGGATTATCGTCCGGGCCGCCAGGCAAAGGAAGAGCTGGGGGTGCATTCGCCTTTAGCCGAGGCGGGTTTGGCCAAAAAAGAAATCCGCCAGCTTTCTAAAGAACTCGGCCTAAAAAACTGGGATGCCCCGCAAGGCGCCTGTCTTGCCTCAAGGTTTGCTTACGGACAAGAGATTACCCTTAAGAATTTGAAACACATAGAAAAAGCAGAGGATTATATCCGTTCATTAGGTATTCGGCTGGCGCGGGTAAGGCACTATCAACTTCCGGATAAAACGAACTTGGCGCGCATTGAGGTAGAGAAAAAAGATATTCTTAAGATTACGGATTACGGATTACGGATTACGGATTATCTTAAGAGCTTGGGTTATGATTATGTGACTTTAGATTTGGAGGGTTACCGCACGGGAAGTATGAATATAGGAATAACAGGAGGCAACATATAAAATGGAACGTATCTATTTAGATTATGCCGCTACCGCGCCTTGCGACCCGTTGGTCTTAGAGGCGATGAAGCCGTATTTTAGCGAGAAGTTCGGCAATCCTTCCAGCATCCATTCCTTTGGCCAGGAGGCCAAAAAGGCAACGGAGGACAGCCGCTTGATCCTGGCTGATTTTTTAGGGGCAAAACCGGAGGAGATTGTTTTTACATCGGGCGGGACAGAATCAAGTAATTTTGCCCTTTTTGGGATGTTTGGCGCTTTAGAAAAAAAAGGAAACCATATTATTACCAGCTCAATTGAGCATCACGCCATAAGCGAACCCTGTAAGATTTTAGAAAAAAGAGGATGCGCGGTAACCTACCTGAAAGTAGATAAGAATGGTCTAGTTGACCCCCGGGAGGTCTTAAAGTCAATTACGGAGAAGACCATTCTTATTTCTATAATGCACGCTAATAATGAAATAGGCGTTATTGAGCCGATCGCTGAAATCGGAAAAATTGCCAAAGAAAAAGCCGTTGCCTTTCATACCGATGCGGTGCAAACCGTCGGCCATATTCCCGTCAATGTTAACGACTTAAATGTAGATTTACTTAGTCTATCCGCGCATAAATTTTATGGGCCCAAAGGAGTGGGGGCGCTATACATTAGAAAGGGAACCCGCATCAATAAATTTTTGCACGGCGGAGACCAGGAAAGAGGCCTGCGCGCCTCAACTTCCAATGTCAGCGGCATTGTTGGTTTAGGCAAAGCCGCTGCCTTATGCAAAGAGAAAATGGCCCAGGAGGCGGAATTCCAAAGCGGTTTGCGCGATGTCCTGATAAAAGGCCTGCTGGCCAGGATTGAAAAAAGCTATCTTAACGGCCATCCTTCTCTCCGCCTGCCTAATAATGTAAACATATCTTTAGAATATATTGAGGGCGAGTCAATGCTTTTACACCTGGATATGTTGGGCATTGCCGCTTCCACCGGCTCTGCCTGTACTTCAAGTTCGCTGGAGCCTTCGCATGTGCTTTTAGCCATCGGCCTGCCTCACGAGATTGCCCACGGCTCTTTGAGATTTACCTTAGGCCGATGGACCAAAAAGAGCGACATTGATTATCTGATTGAGGTCCTGCCCGGGATTATTGACCGCTTGCGCAAGATGTCTCCGCTGTATGAGAAAAAATAAATTATTCAGCGGACCTGCGGTAATGGCCGCGGACGTTACCTGCCGGGAATCTGTCTAAGAATTGAGATGAAAAGCGTAAATTTTATCAATAAGGTTGCTGAGGGGGTATTAGCCGGAAAGAAGGTTAGTTTAGCTCAAGCAGATAGGCTTAGCGCGGTTAGCGGCGATGAGCTGTATTCTCTTTTTAATGCCGCTTATAGAATACGTAAGAGATTCCGCGCTAATAAGGTTGAGCTTTGCGCTATTACCAATGCCCGCTCAGGCGGATGCTCTGAAGACTGCGCCTTCTGCGCCCAGTCAAGCTGGCATAAAACCAAGGTTCCTTTATATCCTTTATTAGAACCGGATGAGATTTATCGGCGGGCAAAGCGCGCCGAGGATCTGGGCGTAGGCTATTTTTGCATTGTCACCAGCGGCAGGCGTCTGGGGAATAAAAAAGATTTCCTTAAGATATGTAAATCCGTTTCTAAAATCCGCTCCCGGCTTAAGCTTAAGGTTGATGCTTCGCTCGGCGAGTTAAGCCTTGATCAAGCAAAGGCGCTTAAAGATGCCGGATTATTCCGCTATAATCACAATCTGGAAACTGCCCGCAGTTTGTATGCGCGCGTCTGCACCACCCATAACTATGCCGACCGCTTAAAAACCATTGAAAATGTAAAAATGGCCGGTTTAGAGCTTTGCTGCGGCGGAATTTTTGGCATGGGCGAGACCCGAAAACAGAGGCTAGAGCTCTTTTTTGCTTTAAAAGATATATCTCCCGAATGTATCCCGGTAAATTTTTTAAATCCTATCCCCGGCACAAAATTAGAAAGAAAAAATCCTCTGCCGCCGCTTGAGTTCTTAAAGATTATAGCTATTTTGCGCTTTATCTTTCCCAGGCAGGAAATAAAGGTCTGCGGAGGAAGAGAGGCAAACTTAAGAAGCCTGCAGCCATTCTTATTTTTGGCCGGCTCGGACTCTATCATTATCGGAGATTATCTTACCACTAAAGGCAACCCTCCCCGCGCTGACCTGGAGATGATTCAGGACTTAGGCCTAAGCGTAAACTAACCATATGTTAAAGTTTCAGGATGAATTAACTGCGCTGCGCTTAAAAGGCCTGGAGCGCAAATGCAGGTTTATCTCTACGGCCTGTGATGCGCATATCAAAATTAAAGGTAAGAAACTCTTAAATCTCTGCTCCAATAATTACCTGGGTTTAGCTAACGACATCCGTATAAAAAATTCTGCCATCAAAGCAATCCGGGAATTTGGCGTAGGTGCCGGAGCCTCAAGGTTAGTTACAGGCAGTAATATCCTGCATAAGCGCTTGGAAGATAAGCTGGCGGATTTCAAAAGGCAAGAGGCCTGCCTGATTTACTCCAGCGGTTACAGCGCGAATTTAGGGATTATTTCAGCTTTGGTCGGCAGAGACGACGCAGTTTTTTCTGACCGGCTGAATCACGCCTCCATTATTGACGGGATTATCCTTAGCCGTGCCGAACTGGCGCGCTATCCGCATAAAGATATTAAAGTATTAGAGAAATTGCTTAGAATACGCGCGGCGCAAGACGCGCGGCGCAAGACGCTCATTATTACTGACAGCGTATTCAGTATGGATGGGGATATTGCGCCAGTCCCGGAGCTTATCGCTTTAGCCAGAAAATACGATTGTCTTCTGATGTTAGACGAGGCGCATGCCACCGGTGTCTTGGGAAAAAATGGCAGAGGAACGCTGGAGCATTTTGGCCTAAGCTCTGATGAGCGGATAATCCAGATGGGCACCTTAAGCAAGGCCATTGGCGGCCTGGGCGGTTTTGTCTGCGGGAGGAAAGATTTGATTAAATATTTAATTAATCGTTCCCGCTCATTTATTTTTAGCACCGCTTTGCCGCCGGCGCTTTGCGCCAGCGCCGTAGAAACTATTGACATAATTGAAGAAGACGGTTCTTTACGTAAGCGCCTTTGGGATAATGCCAATTTTCTAAGAAATGGCTTGCAATCATTAGGATTTGATACCTTGGCATCCCAAACGCCGATTATTCCGGTCTTAACCCGAGAGCCAAAGTTGACGATGGAATTTAGCCAGGAGTTATTTAAAGAAGGAATCTTTGTCCAGGGAATCCGCCCGCCGACAGTGCCGGAAGGTTTCTGCCGCCTAAGGGTTACGGTTATGGCAACGCATACCCTTAACGACCTGCAGTTTGCCTTAAGCGCATTCAAAAAGATAGGGCATCGGCTGGATATAATACAATAAGGATGAATTTTCCAAGACTGATAGATAATAAAGCATAGAAGAGGCGAAATTAGGCTATAGGTGATAGGTTTTGGGTGATAGGGTCGGGGAGAAATTTACCCTATAGCTTAATGCCTCTCGTTTATGGCCTATTTTTTATGAAAATTCACAATAATCCCGTTAAAAGGAATTATCGCAAGTAATGATACAATGCAGTTTATCCGGCTGAAATATCTTGACATGAGAGAAAGATTTATATATACTCTTCCTTATTGTAAGGAAAAGTGGGCATTTCAGGGCACATTTCCATATAGTAAAGAAAGGCAAAAATGGGAGATTTAAACAAGCATCTGGAGTTGGCAAGGGAAAAGCTGAAGGCAACAGTAGGGGCATATCACAAAAAACAGAGCACTGTGGTAGGTGATTTGGGAACAAAAGTTGTCGAGTAGCTTGTTGAGGCTGATGCCGCAAGGAACAATGAGCATTTCGGCGATCACCAGAGCAGGCATGAATACTCAAACAAAAGCTTTCCCGTTGAAGTGAACAGGGCCATGAGAAAGATATGGTTTGCCTATGGCGACTTGGGATATGACGGGGTGAATGGCAAGAGGGCGAAAGAGGTAATGGATAATCTGAAGATAATAATTGAATTTTTTGAGAAAAGGCTCGGGGTGAAAATCAATGAATAGGATATTCAGGAAGATAGTCAAAACGCTCTCGGAAGTTGATGATGTGAGGGCAATTATCCTTTACGGCAGTTTCGCAAGGAATGAGGGCACCTCGCGTTCAGACATTGATTTGTTCATTCTTACATCCGAAAAAAATACTTTCAAAGAGGTTCAGGACAGCGTAATCAGCATTGAAACAGAAATAGGCAGGAATATCCAACCGGCAATAAGGACATTAAAAGAGCTTGGGAAAACCGATTCAGGCCTGCTTCAGAACATTTTCCAGGAGGGCAAAATCCTTTATCTTAAGGAACCCGCCGACATCCCCTCATCAATGCTTCTTGAGCAGAAGCCTCAATTGATATACTCATTCAAGATAAGTAATCTTGGCCAGAATGAAAAGGCAAAATTAAATAATGAGTTTTACGGGAGAAAAAAAGGCAAATACAGCTACAAAGGATTATTGCAGGAGATAGGCGGGCAGAAGTTATCTGCCGGATGTGTTCTTGTGCCGCAGAGGGAAAAGGGTAAGGCTGAGAAATTCTTCAGGAAATTCAGGGTGCAATTTACCCAGCTTAAGGTGTGGAAATAAGTTATAGATAAATTTATTAAGTTTGAGGATAGTCAAGAAAATAAAGTGGATTAGTTCAGTAATTCGGCAAGATGGTTAAAACATTGGTATTTATTCACGGCTGGGCGAGTTCGCCTGCAATTTGGCAGGGACAGATTGAGTATTTTTCCAAAAATTACGAAGTAATCTCACCTGATATAAGTGCTGCTAAGGATATTAGGGAAGCCGCCGGTTCGGTAAATAATTCTCTTAAAGACAAGAAAGATTTTATTCTCATCGGCTGGTCCTTGGGCTGGTTGGTTATCTTAGAATTGCTTAAGAATTTTAATATAAGTCCCCAAGGGCTGGTAGCGGTTAATTCCACCCCAAAACTTATTGACGACGGCTATCTTGGTTTAGGCCTTTCCAAGACGCATCTGGCCAAGATGATACGCGATTGTAAACGTAATCCCAAAAAGACATTTGAAGATTTTTATAAAAATACATTCAGCGATATAGGAAAAACTATGCTTAAGGGCGTCAAGCTTAAAAATAGTGACTATGAGAAACTGATATACGGACTATATATCTTAAGGGATGGCGATTATCGCGATTTTCTTAAAGCAATAGATATTCCCACCCTGCTTATTACCGGCACAAGAGATAGCATTTGTCCCAAAGAGGCATCAACGTATATGCATAAGATGATTGAGGGCGCGCAGTTAAAGGTATTAGACAGCGGACATATTCCTTTTATTGAGAAAGATGAAGAGTTTAACGGCTTAGTTGAAGATTTTATAAAGGGGCTCCTGCCAAAATCAGGGTAAGAAAGTAATCTATGCAAAAAATATCTAAAGCCATCTTTGTGACTGCGACTGATACCGAAGTGGGAAAAACCGTTATCTCCTGCGCCTTAGGTTTGGCCTTAAAGAAAAAAGGCATTGATGTGGGGATAATGAAACCATTGCAGTGTTCGGGAGACGATACGGATTTTCTCATAAAAGTATTAGGGATAAAAGATGAAAAGAGCTTGGTTAACCCATATTATGCTCAAGAGCCCCTTGCTCCTTACCTTGCCTTTAAAAGAGCAAAGATAAAAATTAATTTAGGAAAGATTTTTAGCGCCTATCAGGAATTAAAGAAAAGGCATGAGTTCCTGATTGTGGAGGGAGCCGGCGGCCTGCTGGTGCCCATAAAAGAGAATTATTTAGTCGCGGATTTGATAAGGGATTTAGATATTCCGCTAATCATCATCGCCAGGAGCGGGTTAGGAACCCTCAATCATACCTTGCTTACCCAGAGATACGCCCTTGATTACGGGCTTAAGCTAAAAGGCATAATTATCAATGGCTGGAAAAATAAAACTTTAGCGGAAAAAACTAACCCGCAAACGCTAAAATGTTTTTTAAATACGCCCTTATTAGCCGTTATGCCTTTTATAGATAAGGTTAAGTCCAAAAATGGCTTAAAAATTTTGCTGCAAGAGACAGAAAAAAGAATAAACCTAAAGACATTGCTTAAAGAAGAAAAACTATCCGCTAAAAAATTATCCGCGGATGATAAAAAATATCTCTGGCATCCTTTTACCCAGATGAAGGATTGGCTTAAGGATGAGCCGTTGATTATAGAAGAGGCAAGAGGATGTTATCTGAAAGATAGGCAGGGCCGATGGTATTTAGACGGCGTCTCCAGTTTGTGGGTAAATGTGCACGGCCATCGTAAGAGAGAGATAGATTCGGCGCTGGTCAGGCAAATAAATAAGGTGAGCCATTCAACTTTGTTGGGTTTAACTCATCAGCCGGCAATAGATTTAGCCAGAGAGTTGATTAAAATAGCGCCCAAAGGCCTGAGTAAAGTTTTTTATTCAGATAACGGCTCAACCGCGGTGGAAATTGCCCTGAAAATGGCTTATCAATATTGGCAGCGCCTGGGTATCCCTAAGACAAAATTTATCCATTTAGAAAACTCTTATCACGGGGATACCATCGGCGCGGTGAGCGTAGGAGGGATAGATTTATTTCATCAGACGTACCGGAAGCTGCTTTTTGAAAGTTTTGCCATAAGCTCGCCTTATTGTTACCGCTGTCCCGAAGATAAGAGTTATCCGCTTTGCGATTTTGCCTGTCTGGATAAGTTGAAAGAAATCTTAAAAGAACATTCGGAGGCGATTGCCGCGCTTATCGTTGAACCGTTAGTGCAGGCCGCCGCGGGAATTCTGGTTTGGCCGGAGGGGATTTATCAGGAAATGGCAAGGCTCTGCCGCCAGTATAATATCCTATTGATTGCCGATGAGGCGGCGGTGGGTTTCGGCCGGATAGGCAGTATGTTTGCTTCTAGTCTTGAGAAGGTAACTCCCGATATTCTTTGTCTGGCAAAGGGGATAACCGCCGGCTATCTTCCCTTAGCCGCAACCTTAACTACCCAGAAGCTCTTTGATGGCTTTTTAAGCGAATACAAAGAGAAAAAGGCCTTTTTTCACGGCCATAGCTATAGCGGAAACCCGCTGGCCTGCGCCGCGGCGATAGCCAGCTTAAAACTCTTTAAAAAAGAAAAGACATTAGGAAGGCTTCAGCCAAAGATTAAATTCCTGAAGAAGGAATTAGAAAAGTTTAAAAAATTAAAAAATGTGGGAGACATCCGCCAGAAAGGCCTCATCGCAGGAATTGAGCTGGTAAAAGATAAACAAAGCAAAGAAGCGTATCCCTGGGAAGAAAAAATGGGAATCAGGGTTTGCCGGAAGGCGCGCGCATACGGCGTAATCCTGCGGCCATTAGGCAATGTCATTGTGCTTATCCCGCCTCTTAGTATAAGTAAGGATGAATTAAAACAATTATTAGAGGCAACCTATAAAGCAATATGTCAGAGCTTAAGGTAGATGAAAAGGCGTCCGTAATCTACCGGCAATGGAAGGCGCCCCTGCCCAAAGCGGTTTTATTATTGGTGCACGGATTGGGAGCGCACAGCCAGAGGTGGAATTTTTTGGCGGATTTCTTCCTGGAAAATAATATTTCTTCATATGCCATAGAGCTTAGAGGGTTCGGCGAAACTAAAGGGTTAAAAGGCGATGTGGAGAATTTTAATATTTACTATAACGATATTCGTTCTCTCTGCGGCATAATCAAAAAAGAAAATCACGATAAAAAGATTTTTCTTATCGGCGAGAGCCTGGGGGCATTAATCGCTTTCTTAATCACTGCGCAAGCGCAGGATTTATACTTTCGCGGCCAAAAACCGCCCAGCCGATGGCTGGGCGGATGGGTTTGGCCGCTCAAGTATTCCGCCAAGCAAGGAACCCCAGGCTTTAGCATGGGAGGGGCTCCATTTAGCGGGGTTATCTTGATTTCTCCTGTTTTTAAAAGCAGGTTGAAGATGCCCGCTTTAAATTATTTCAAGATATTTTTTTCTTTATTTTATAATACTAAAAAACAATTCTATCTTCCTTTTGATTCCAAAATCTGCACGCGGGATACCGCTTATCAAAAGATTATGGATGCTGACCCCAGGGAGCACCGCTTGGCCACGGCAAGGCTTTTGCTTAATATTGCCCTTTCGCAAATACGCGCCCAATATTTAAAAAACAGAGCGCGCGCGCCTATTTTATTTCTGCTTTCCGGAAGAGATGAGTTAGCTGATAGCGCAGCCAGCCGATCATTTTTTCAAAGCTTAAAAAGAGAAGACAAGGCAATATTTCTCTATCCTGAAATGCGCCATGCCCTCTCAATAGAGCTGGGGAAAGAGGAGGCCTTTGCTGATATATTGAAGTGGGTTGAAAAAAGACTCTAATCCGGGGCTTCGCCTCGTAACGGGAGAAAGGTAAAAGCAAATGAAAAAATGCCCTTATTGCGCGGAAGAGATTCAGGACGAAGCGGTTAAGTGCAGGTTTTGCGGCGAGTTTTTAGAGAAGAGGGCTGAGGTGAAATGGTATTTTAAGGCCTCTACCCTGGTAATCGCCTTTTTATGCGCGGGCCCCTTCGCCTTGCCGTTAGTTTGGTTTAATCCGTACTATAGCCGAAATAAAAAGATAGTTATTACTATTATCGTTATTATCATAAGCTATCTTTTGGGAAATTTAATAACCCGTTCCCTTAAATCTATATTTGAGTATTACCGGATAATATTTGGCAGCGGATAATTATAGAGGGAGGTAAGCTTGGTAAAGCAATATATCCTGGCAATAGACCAGGGAACTACCGGAAGCAGGGCGGTTGTCTATGATAAAAAGGGTAATAAAATTGCCGGCAGTTATCAGGAATTTTGCCAGCACTTTCCTAAGCCCGGCTGGGTTGAGCATAATCCGGATGAACTCTTCAAAAGTGTTAATAATTCCCTCCAGGAAGTTCTAAAGAAAATTCCCGGGAATTCAATCACGGCTATAGGGATTACTAATCAGCGTGAGACAACGGTTATCTGGGATAAAAATACAGGCAGGCCGGTTTATAATGCTATTGTCTGGCAGTGCCGGAGGACTGCCGAACGTTGTAATGAGTTAAAGAAAATAAAAACTGAAGCGGGATTTTTTAGAAAACGCACCGGGCTTCCCATTGACGCGTATTTTTCCGCTACTAAAATTGAATGGATTTTAAAGAATGTCCCCGGCGCCTTATCCAAAGCCAGGCAGGGAAAACTTCTTTTTGGCAACACGGACACCTGGATTTTGTGGAAATTAACCGGCGGTAAAATTCACGCCACTGATTACACCAATGCCTCGCGCACCATGCTTTTTAATATTGAAAGCTTGAAATGGGATAGCGAAATCTTAAAGAAGTTTTCTATTCCCGGGCAAATTCTTCCGCAAGTCAAAAACTCATCAGGATTTTTCGGCAGAACCGTGAGGATGGGAAGTTTGCCTTCAGGAATTCCTATTTGCGGAATTGCCGGTGACCAGCAGGCGGCGCTTTTTGGCCAGGCAGGGTTTGAGCCGGGGAGTATAAAAAACACTTATGGCACCGGCTGCTTCATCTTGTTAAACACAGGGAGGATTCGCACTATTTCAAAATACGGCCTAATTACCGCTTTAGGCTGCGGCGAAAAGGGTGAACCGATATATGTCCTTGAGGGCTCAATTTTTATTGCCGGTGCTAGCCTCCAGTGGCTGCGCGATGGCCTAAAGCTTTTAAGCTCTGCCGCGGAATCTGGAAAGGTGGCATGCGCGGTTAATGATAATGCGGGAGTATATTTTGTTCCGGCACTGGCGGGATTAGGCGCGCCATATTGGGATCCCGGTGCCCGGGGAAGCATTTTTGGCCTTACCAGAGGCACAAAGGCAAATCATCTGGTGAGGGCCGCGCTTGAGGCAATGTGTTATCAGACTAAAGACGTTCTTATCGCCATGCAAAAAGATTCAGGCTTAAAAATTAAGAGCCTCAAAGTTGACGGCGGCGCCGCGGCAAATAATTTTATCTGTCAGTTTCAAGCGGATATCCTGGGAATAAATGTAGTCAGGCCTAAAGTAATTGAGACTACCTCATTAGGAGCTGCCTATTTAGCCGGCCTAGCAATAGGATATTGGAAGGATACAGATGAAATAAAAAAATGCTGGCAGAAAGATAAGACATTTCGCCCCGCCCTGCCTCGCAAAACTGCCGCAATGTTTTATCAGGGATGGCTTAATGCGGTCAAAAGAACCCTCACAAGTTTCAAATAATGGCTTTATATGATGTTGTGATAATCGGCGCGGGAGTAGCGGGGGTTTCCATTGCCAGGGAGCTTTCGCGCTATAAACTCAATATCGCTGTGCTGGAGAAGGAAGCCGAGTGCAGCTTTGGGGTTTCCAAATCAAACAGCGGCATAATCCATCCGGGAACGCAAAATCTGGCGAATTCGCTCAAAGCTAAATTATGCGTTCAGGGAAATATCCTGACCCGCAAAATATGCGCAGATTTAGGAGTGGATTTTCAAGAAGTAGGAGAGTTAATTGTTGCCTTTAGCCCGGAAGAAGCCGCCCGCCTTTTAGATTTAAAGAAAGAAGCTGAAGACCTGGGTGTTCCCCGCTTGAAAATTGTTGAGAAAGATTGGCTCAAAGAAAATGAGCCGAATTTAAATAGCGAAGCGCTGGGCGCGCTTTACGCTCCCACTGCAGGGATTATCAGCCCTTACCGGCTGGTCTATGCCTTATGCGAAAATTCCGCTAGAAACGGAGTAGAGATTTTTACGCAGAATAAGGCAGAAAATATTGTAAAACACAATACTTATTTTGAAATACATACCTCCCGCAGCGTCTTTAAGGCAAAATATGTTGTGAACGCCGCCGGTTTATATGCCGATGAAATATCCGCCATGCTTGGTATTAATGATTTTAGAATAAAGCCGCGCCGGGGCGAAGAGTTTATTTTAGATAAAAAGAAAGAAAACCTGACTAATCATTTAATCTTTCCCCTGCCGTCCCGGGACTCCAAGGGAATATTAGTGATCAAGACCGCAGATGGGAATCCGATGATCGGCCCGAGTGCCGAGGAGATAGAGGATAAGGAAGATTTATCTACTACGAAGGAGGGATTTGAGAAAGTGCTAAGGGGCGCGCAAAGGCTGGTTCCCTCTCTAAATGAAAATGATATTATCGCTTATTTTGCCGGGCTCAGGCCGGCATCCGGAGATGATTTTATTATCCGCTCTGAAGATAAAACTCCGGGATTCATCAATGTGGCCGGAATCCAGTCTCCGGGCTTGACCGCGGCCCCGGCGATTGCCAGGATGGCCTGCGGAATTCTTAAAAAGAATGGTTTAAATTTGAAAAAGAAAATTATCTTTCATGCCGGGCGCAAGAAGACAAGCCATTTATTTAACATTCCGTTATCCAAAAGCAAAGAATTGATTAAGCGGGATGCCAGTTACGGAGATATTGTCTGCCGGTGCGAGCTGGTTTCTGCCAGAGAAGTAAATGAGGCAATTGCCCAGGGCGCGCGGACTCTTGACGGGATAAAATTCAGGACGCGCGCTCAGGCAGGAAGATGCCACGGAAGCTTTTGCACCACCAGGATTATGAAAATTTTAGCGCAGGAAACGCAAACCCCTTTAACTGCCATTACTAAAAGGGGAAAGGGTTCAGAAATCGTGAAGGAAGAGAGGAAAGCCTTATCATTCGCCGCATAATGAATAAATCTTAATGCTTGAAAAAGATTTGATTATAGTTGGCGGCGGGCCTGCGGGAATGGCTGCGGCTATCTCTGCCTATGAGAGCGGCATAAAGGATATCCTGCTTCTGGAAAGAGACCAGTATTTAGGCGGAATACTTAACCAATGTATCCACACAGGATTTGGGCTTAATTACTTTAAAGAGGCCTTAACCGGCCCCGAATACGCCGATAGATTTATCAAAAGAGTCAAGGCGATAGATAAGATTGAAATTAGCTTAAAGTCTTTTGCGGTTCATTTAACTAAAGATAAAGCGCTTACCTTTATAAAGCCGGGGGTAATACAAAAGATAAAGGCCAAAGCGCTGATTATGGCTACTGGAGTCAGAGAAAGGACCCGCGAGATGCTGTATATTCCGGGCACAAGGCCGTCCGGGATATTTTCTGCCGGGCTGGCCCAGAAATTGATAAATATCGAAGGGCTCTTGCCGGGCAAAGAAGCGGTGATCGTCGGCTCAGGCGATATCGGCTTGATTATGGCGCGGCGTTTATCTTTAGAGGGGGCAAAGGTTAAGGCAGTGATTGAAATTCAGAAAGAGCCGAGTGGCCTGCTGCGCAATGTTGTTCAGTGTGTCGAGGATTTTGGAATACCGTTTTATTTAAGCCATAAGATTTCTAAGATTTACGGTAAAAATAGAATAGAGAAAGTAGATGTGCTAAGGTTAGACGATAATCTTAAAGAAATCCCCGGATCTAAATTTCAGATTGAATGCGATACGCTCTTAATTTCTGCGGGCCTGATTCCGGAAAATGAGCTTATTGAGATGGCCGGCGCAGTGTTAGATAGGAAAACAAACACTCCTCTAAGCGATGCCGTAAATAAAACCTCAATTCCTGGCTTATTTGTCTGCGGCAATGCCTTTAGAATATATGATTTGGCAGATTCGGTAACCAAGGACAGCCTGACTGCCGGCAGGCAGGCGGCAGAGTATCTTGGTGTTTGTTAATGGTGCGGGAAAGTGTCTCTTTGCGGACACAGGTAAAACATTTTCCCATACCACTGTCGTCCCGACCCTCGCCTTCGGCTCGGTCGGGATCCCGGCCTTTTTGTCGGGAAAAATCGTTGAAAGTCATCGCCGCAGGCGATTTTCTTGAATGAGCAAAAATCTAACCTGTATAGAATGTCCTAAGAGCTGTAATCTAATAGTTGATATTGAAAACTGCCGCGTGGTTAAAGTAAGCGATAACCAATGTAAGCTTGGCGAAAGCTATGCCATTGCTGAAATTGAAAATCCAACGAGAGTTTTAACCTCTGCGGTTTTGGCTAGGGGTTTATCTTTAAAGATGATTCCGCTGCGAACAGATAGGCCTATAGAGAAGGCAAAACTCCTGGAGGCAATGGCAGAAATCAAGAAAATCATAGTGGAGAAACCGGTTAAGGCCGGAGATGTTATTTTGAGTAATTTCTTGGGCCTGGAGGTAAATTTGATCGCCACCAGAGAGTGTTTATGAAAACCCGGGTGGTGGTGGCGATGTCTGGAGGGGTGGATTCATCGGTGGCGGCTGCGCTTTTAGAGAGGCAGGGCTATGAGGTTATCGGGATCACCATGTGCTTTGGCCTTAAAGAGTCGGACAAAAAAAGGCCTTCTTGCTGCGGTATTGAGGGGATTGAGGATGCCCGGCGTATAGCGCATAAGTTAGGAATAAGACACTATGTCTTAAATTTTGATAAAATTTTAGAGGAAAAGATAATCAAAAATTTTATCAGCGAATATCTTTCCGGCCGGACTCCTAATCCCTGTATCCGCTGTAATGAATATCTAAAGTTTGGACAGCTCTTGAATAAAGCTAAGGGGCTTAAGGCAGAGTATCTGGCCACCGGCCATTATGCGCAAATAGAATTTGATAGGAAGAAGAAAATTTTCCGGCTGAAGAAGGCAAGAGATAAATTTAAAGACCAGAGTTATTTCTTATACCGCATAACCCAGAAGCAAATGGCGCATATCTTGATGCCATTAGGTAATTTGACTAAGGATAAAGTGCGAAAGTTAGCTTCGGATTTAGGTTTGTCTGTTGCCGATAAGCCGGGAAGCCAGGAGATTTGTTTTATACCGGAGGAAAGTTACCACGCGTTCTTAAGCCGCGCATTAACGCGCATTAACGCGGAGATAAAACCGGGCCCGATTCTCAATAGCCGGGGAGAGATTTTAGGCGAGCATAAGGGGATCCCGTTTTATACTATCGGCCAGCGGGAGGGCTTAGGCATCGCTATGGGCTATCCTCTATATGTAACTAAGATAGATGCCCAGAATAATACTATCATTGCGGGGAAAAAGGAGGAAGCGCTCTCTTACGGTTTAATCGCCGGCAATCTAAGTTTTACTGATCAAGCCATTAAAAGAGCAGTTGCCCTGAGTATAAAAATAAGATATAATCACCAGGAAGTTTCCTCGCGGATTATTCCTTTAGGCAAAAATAGGCTTAAGGCCGTATTTTCTCAGCCGCAATTCGCGGTTAGCCCGGGGCAATCAGCTGTTTTCTATAAGGGGGAGGAAGTCATCGGCGGAGGAATTATTGAAAAAGGGTTAAACGATGCAGAAGATTATTGAGCAAATCCAGAAATTAAAAAAGGAAAGAAAAGCGATTATTTTGGCCCATAACTATCAATTGCCCGAAGTGCAGGATGTTGCGGATTATAGAGGAGATTCTCTGGAGTTGAGCCGTATTGCCGCAAAGGCAGAGGCTCAGGTTATCGTCTTTTGCGGGGTGCACTTTATGGCCGAGACCGCCTCTATACTCTCGCCGGAAAAACAAGTCATTATGCCGGATAAAAATGCCGGCTGCCCGATGGCGAATATGATTACTGCTTCCGACCTGCGGGAATTAAAAAACCGGCATCCCAAGAGCGTAGTGGTGGCCTATGTGAATACCTCGGCAGAGGTAAAGGCAGAAGTGGATATCTGCTGCACTTCCACCAATGCCGCGGCGGTGGTTTCCAGCTTTAAAGACGCTGAGGAAATAATCTTTGTCCCGGATAAATACTTGGCTGATTTTGTCTCCAAGAAAACCGGCAGGCGCCTGATCACCTGGGACGGTTATTGCCCGACCCACGTAAAGATTTTGCCCGAAGACATCATCCGCTCCATAAGACAGCATCCCAGGGCAAAGGTGATTGTGCATCCGGAATGCACTCCTGAAGTTATTGCTTTGGCGGATGAGGCGCTTTCCACCGGTAAAACCTGCGAGTATGTGAAAAAATCCGAGGCAAAAGAATTTGTCATCGGCACCGAGGTGGGCTTGGTCTACCGCCTCGAGCAGGATAATCCGGGAAAGAAGTTTTATCCTGCCTCGGAGCTGGCGGTCTGCCCGAATATGAAGCGCACTAATTTAGAAAAGGTCTTATGGTCCCTGGAAGAGATGAAGGATGAGGTGCGTGTCCCGGATGAAATCGGCAAAAAGGCCAAGAAGGCAATAGAGGCAATGTTAAGCATAGCATAGCTATAATCTGCCCGCGCCAGGAGAGAAGTTTAGGATGCTATCTAATTAATATAGAGAAAAGATTAAAAGATGAGGAAAAAAATACTCATTGTTATCTGCTGTCTGCTTAGCGCGCTGAGCCTCGGCGCTAAGCAGACGGGAGTTATCAAGATCGGTTGTGTCGGGCCGATTACCGGTGATCAGGCCAGCCTGGGATTGGACCAACTGCACGCCTTGCAAATTGCGGTTGATGAAGTTAACGCTAAAGGAGAGATAATCCCCGGTTGCCGGCTGGAGGTGGTTAGCCTTGATGACCAGCACAATCCCTCTCAGGCCGTAGCGATGGCCAAGCGCCTGGCCGCTGACCCGGATGTCGTAGCCGTCATCGGTCATATGAATTCTTCCTGCAGCCTGGCCGCGGCACCCATTTATCAAAATGCCAGGATGGCAGAAATTTCGCCTTCTTCCTCAAACCCGGAAATTTCCCGCAAAGGGTATGATACCTTTTTTAGGACCTGCGCTACTGACGATATCCAGGCGCCTCAAGCCGCCTATTTTGCCTTTAAGCAGTTAAAGGCGCAAAAGGTCTTTGTGATAGACGATAAGACAACCTATGGCAAAGGAATAGCGGATGAATTTAAGAAAGAGATTCTGCGTTTAGGCTCAAGCGTGCTTGGCCATCAAGGGATTATGCAGGGGGAAAAGGATTTTACCCCCTTATTGACCAAGATAAAGGCGCTTGCTCCGGATCTTATCTTTTTCGGAGGCATGTATCCTGAAGGGGCATTATTACTCAGGCAGGCCAGGTCTCTGGGCTTGATTGCCCAATGGCTGGGGGGAGACGGTATTTACGTTAGCGCATTTATAGACCTGGCCAAAGAGGACGCCGAAGGGGTCTATTGCACTTTTATCGGCGCGGATGTCAGTAGTTTGGCCAGCGCCAAGAATTACCTAGAAACATACAATAGCCGTTTTGGCCGGCAGCATATCGGCCCCTATAGCGCCTATGCCTATGATGCGGCAAATATTATTATAGAGGCCATCCGTAAGGCCGCAAAAAAAGACCGTCAGGCCGTCCTAGCCCAAGTGCGCGCAACTAAAGATTTCCCCGGAGTTGTCGGCCTCACCAACTTTGACGAAAAGGGCGATTCTACCATCGGTTTCATCGGTGTTTTTCGGGTAAAAAACTCTGCCTTTGAATATGTCGGGCCTGCCAAGCAATGAGCCCGCTAGAGACTTTTATACAGCAGTTGATTAATGGCCTGGTAATCGGAATGATTTATGCCCTGATCGCCCTTGGTTATACCATGGTCTATGGTATTATCCAGCTGATCAATTTTGCGCATGGCGAAATCTTTATCACCGGCGCATTCATTGGTTTAGCGGTCTTTGGCGCATTGCCTGGCGCATTAGGGCTGGGCAATCTCTGGGCGCTTGTTTTGATGTTTGCTCTGGCGATGGCCGGATGCGGCCTGCTCGGCGTCCTTATCGAACGGGTCGCTTATCGTCCGCTGCGCAAGTCGCCGCGGCTTGCCTGCCTTATCACCGCTATCGGCGTATCGTTTATCCTGCAGAATGTTTTGATGCTTATCTGGGGCCCTGTGGACAAAAGTTTCCCCGTATTCTTTAAACATTCGGCATTAACCTTTGGGGCCTTTCGGGTTACCTTTATGCAAAGTTTTATCGTTATTAGCAGTCTGGTGATGATGCTCGTCCTGCATTTTTTTATAAGGCGCACTATGCTTGGCAAGGCCCTGCGCGCCGCATCAGAAGATATGACCGCGGCCCGGCTGATGGGTATTAACGTAGAGAGGATAATCAGCGTATGTTTCTTGATTGGCTCTGCCTTGGGTGGCGCAGGCGGACTGATGTACGGGATGTATTACAATACCATTACCTTTCATGACGGTTATCTTGCGGGAATCAAGGCCTTTACCGCGGCAGTCCTGGGCGGCATAGGTAATGTCCCGGGGGCAATGCTGGGGGGAGTAGCTCTCGGTATGATGGAAGGCCTGGGCGCCGGATACCTATCTTCTGAATGGAAAAATGTATTCGCGTTCTTAATATTAATTATCTTGCTTTTACGTTGGCCGTCTGGCATTCTCGGGAAGTTTCGCCATGAATAGAAGAGGCATTGGCCTGTATCAAGCAACAAAAAAAATCCCCCGCCGGGCGGTAAACGTATTTATTCTTTTAATTCTTTTTGCGCTGCCGCTTTTTGACCGCAATCAGTATCATCTGGAAGTGCTGGTCAGCGCGGGGATTTTTGCTATCCTCGTCCTGGGACTCAATGTAATGACGGGATATTGCGGCCTGCTTAATTTAGGCTACGCTGCCTTTTTCGCGGCGGGAGCCTATACCTACGCAATACTTAATGTAAGATTCGGCTGGTCGTTCTGGGTAAGCCTTCCTGCCTGCATTATTTCGGCCGGGGCATTTGGTTTGGCCTTTGGTTCCTGCGCCCTCAGGCTTAAAGGAGATTATCTTGCGGTGGTAACCCTTGGCTTTGGCGAGATTACCCGTATTGCGCTTAACAATATGGATTCTTTGACCGGAGGTCCGAACGGATTGACCGTTGCTCATCCTGCGCTCTGGCTTCCTCATAAAAGACTTGCATTTGGAATCAATAGCCTGCCTTATTACTACCTTACCTTATTGGCAATTCTGGTGACAGTTATCATCGTCAGCCGCTTATCCTCTTCGCGTTTTGGCCGGGCATGGATTGCGATTAAGGAAGATGAAGTCGCTGCCGCCTGCCTGGGTATCCATACCGGAAAGCTTAAATTGCTTGCTTTTTGCATCGGCTCGGCGCTCGCGGGATTTGCCGGATGGCTCTTTGCCGGCAAGCAAGGTTTTGTTTCGCCGGAGAGCTTTGATTTTATCACTTCTATAATGTTGACGGCTATGCTGGTCTTCGGGGGCATGGGGAGCATTCCCGGAGCGATAGTGGCCGCCTTGGCGCTGACGATAATCCCGGAGGTATTGCGGCCTTTACAGCAATACCGGATGTTTTTCTTTGGGACGGTGATGATAGTAATGATGTTGTTTCGGCCTCAAGGGCTGTTTGGGGGGGTGCGGATTTTTGAGGAGTTTAGGCCCGAAAGCGAACGCATCCGCCAGGAGGAAGACGAGGCATTAGGAGAGGATTTACGGCAATGATATTAGAAGTAAAAAATATCAGCAAGCATTTTGGCGGAATCTCCGCGCTAAACAATATCAGTATCGCGGTGGCTAAGGCGGAGATTGTCGGCTTAATCGGCCCTAACGGAGCAGGCAAGACCACCTTTTTTAATTGTATCACCGGTATCTATCGGCCTGACGCCGGCAAGATTACTTTCGGAGAATACAGAGAGGAGATTACGCATTTTGCGGCCCATCGGATAAGCGAGCGGGGGATCGCCCGCACATTCCAGAGCGCCCGTGTCTTTGCCAGTATGAGCGTGTTAGAAAACGTAATGGCAGGGACTTTCTCGCGCACCTGCGGAAAGCTCTGGGGAACGCTAATACGTTCTCGCCGTATCCTGGAGGAAGAAGAGGCGGTGCGCAGGCGCTCGGAGGAGTTATTGCGTTTTGTGAAACTCAACAGCCGCGCTTCTAGTTTGGCATCAAGCCTGCCCTTTGGTTTGCAGAGGCGTCTGGAGATTGCGAGGGCCTTAGCCGCAGAACCCCGGCTTTTGCTGATGGATGAGCCGGCGGCAGGAATGAATGCCGGAGAGAAGCAGGAATTGCTTGAGATAATCCGTAAGATTTGCGCGCAAGGAATAAGCATCCTCATTATTGAACATGATATGAAAGTAGTGATGGGTCTCTGCCAGCGGATAGCGGTGCTTGACTCAGGTGAAAAGATTTATGAAGGAAGCCCGCAAGATGTCCAATCTAATTCTAAAGTAGTTGAGGCATACCTGGGAAAAAAAAGAGATGCGTCTAAAAGTTAAAAATCTACATATTTCTTACGGTAAGATTGAGGTGCTTAAGGGTATCAGCTTAGAAATCAGCCAGGGTAAGATTACCGCGCTGGTGGGAGCAAATGGGGCCGGAAAGTCAACTGCCTTAATGGCTATTTCAGGGATTCTGCCTCTAAAAGAAGGCAGTATGGAGTTTGACGGTAAGACGCTGGAGCGTATCAGGCCTGATGAGATTACCGCCAGCGGTGTTGTCCAGGTTCCTGAAGGAAGGAGGGTCTTTCGCAGATTAACAGTATTTGAAAACCTTCAGCTGGGCGCTTTCTTGCGCCGTAATGACCATACAGTAAAAGAAGACATAGAGCGGGTCTTTACGCTTTTTCCCATACTCTCTAAACGAAAAAGCCAGGAGGCCGGGACGCTTTCCGGAGGAGAACAGCAGATGCTGGCTATCGCCAGGGCGCTGATGGCAAGGCCTAAGATTCTTTTGCTTGATGAGCCTTCGCTTGGGCTGGCGCCTTTAGTGGTAGAGAAGATTTTTGATGTTCTCTTAAAAATACAATCAGAGGGGGTAGGCATTTTGCTGGTGGAGCAGAATGCCCGCTGGGCGCTTGAAGTAGCGTCCTGGGCGTATGTCATAGAAACGGGAAGGATTGTTTTAGAGGGGCCGGGAAGCCAGCTTCTTATGAATGACCGGGTGCGCAGCGCCTATTTAGGGGAATAAGCATAGCGGGTTTAGTAAAGCGGTAAATATTTTCATTGTCTATCCAGAATTGTTTTGCTATGATAGCGTTTGAGGTTTTTTCCACAAAGAAAATAGATTAAAGCATGCAAAGATTTTTTATTTTAGCGGCAGCACTTTTATCTTTAAGCGGATGCGCGATGATCTTAGTCGGCACGGGCGCTGCCGGCGGCTATGCGCTGGGGAAGGACTATATCCAGGGTGAGAGCGATAAAAACTTTGACGGTGTCTATAGCGCCGCAGTTGAAATTACTGAAATTATGGGGATGGTGGAATCAAAATTCCGCAACCCTTCCATAGGTAAAGTCTGGGCCAAGGTTGAGAATAGCAGTTTAGAAATCATTGTAGAAAGATTAACCCGCTCAACCGTCCGTCTCAAAGTAAAAAGCCGCAAAAACCTGATGCCCAACATTGAGTTGGCGCAGAAGGTTTATAATAAAATCCTCCAGCAGGCCAGATGAATTTCTCTAAAAAGGTCTCTCAGGGTTCAGCCTCGTTTACGAGGCCGAGCCTTGGAGCCGGCAGCATATTTTTAATCCTTGTTTTTCTTCTCTCCGGTTGTCTTCAGGGCGCTCCGGATAAGGAATACCGGGTTAAGAATGTTATTGACGGAGATACTATTGAGTTGGAGAGCGGCTCAATGGTGCGCTATCTCGGTATTGATACGCCCGAGATAAGGAAGCGCCAGGATGACGGCTCCTGGAGTTATGCTCCTGAACCTTACGCAGAAAAGGCAAAGGAATTTAACCGTCAATTGGTTGAGCATAAAACCGTGCGCTTAGAATTAGATCTGCAAAAAAAAGATAAATACAACCGCCTGCTTGCCTATTGTTTTGCCGGGGACGTCTTTGTCAATGCTAAACTCTTAGAAGAAGGTTTTGCCCTTTTATATACCTGGCCTCCTAATGTCAAGTATGCGGATTTATTGGTTAAGATGCAGGAAGAGGCGCGCCGGAATAACCGCGGGTTGTGGGGCGAGCTTGCGCTTATCCCGTGCAAAGACGCAAAACGTTATCTAAATCAGGTGGTAATCGTAGAAGGCAAGGTTAGCTCAATCAGGCAGTCAGTCAAGGTATCTATTTTAAATTTCGGGCAAAGTAAATTTAAGGCGGTAATCTTTAAGGAAACATTCCCTGTTTTTATGGCCAGCGGTATATCCATCCCGCAGACGTATAAAGGTAAAACCGTAAGGGTAACCGGACGCATTAAAGAATATAAGGATGCCTTTGAGATTATCGTGCGCCATCCCTCGGCTATTGAGGTGGTGGATTGATTTTTGATTGACATAAATCATGGTTTTGTTAAAATAAAGAAAAATTAAGCATAAAATGCGGAGGTAGCTCTCCTCCTGCGCCTTCAGTAGATAACTAAAAACTCTGGCGGGCTTCGGAGGATTCGCCAACAAAAAGATTTAGCCGAGGTAGCTCTCCTCCTGCGCCTTCAGTAGATAACTAAAAACTCTGGCGGGCTTCGGAGGATTCGCCAACAAAAAGATTTAGCCGAGGTAGCTCAGTGGTAGAGCGCAGCCCTGAAAAGGCTGGCGTGGGAAGTTCGATTCTTCTCCTCGGCATTCTACTTCGCCCTTCAAGGGGCAAACGATGGTAGGGCTTCGTAGGAATGCCTCTAATAGTTCCTGCGAAGCTCTACCTTATTTTTTGTGTTCAAGAAGGGGGTCAGGTCTATTTTATTGACATGCTACGGCATTAGGAAATAAAGGGGACGCTTCTAATTTTTGAAAAATAGAAACATTCCATTTGTTTACTTTGGTATAGAGGAGCTGGATGATATGGCATAATAAAGGCATAAAAAGCAGAAAACCCGCATATGAAAAAAATATTTGATTTTTTGGCTCTTAAGCGAAACATGGTGGCGATTTTATCCATAGTTATATTAGTTGAACTTGGCGAGAAAATGGGAGAAAGATTTCTGCCCATCTTTATTCTGGCGTTGGGCGGCAACGCGATAATGGTGGGACTGCTCAATGCCATGGATAATTTTCTCGGGGCCGTGTATTCATTCCCCGGGGGATATTTAAGCGATAGAATAGGCTATAAGAAATCCCTGATGATTTTTAACCTGGTAGCCATGCTGGGTTACCTTATAGTCATTCTTTTTCCTCATTGGCAGACGGCTCTTTTGGGAGCCGCGCTTTTTATTTCGTGGTCTTCCATTTCCTTGCCGGCCATAATGAGCGCGGTCTCCAAAATCCTCCCGGACAAAAAAAGGACCATGGGGGTAACAATGCATTCTCTGGTGCGCCGTCTCCCAATGGCCATCGGCCCTGTGCTGGGTGGTTTATGCATAAAGCTATGGGGGGAAGTTGACGGCGTAAGGGCGGCGTTTTCGGTTTCTTTCGTTTTGGCCTTCATAGCTATATTCATACAGCATTTTTTCCTTGAGGAGGTAAAAAGCCAGGCCCCGACGATCATTAACCCCCTGGCGGTCATAAAAAAGGTAAGTCCCGCCCTCAAAAAGCTGCTTATCTCCGATATTTTGATACGGTTCTGCGAGCAGATTCCTTACGCTTTTGTGGTTGTCTGGGTGATGAAAAATTTAAACCGCGGCGCGGTTGAGTTTGGCCTGCTTACCACGGTTGAAATGGTAACGGCTATCCTTATATATATTCCGGTGGCCTATCTGGTGGAAAAAAACAAATCTAAAAAACCCTACATAGCAATAACTTTCGGTTTTTTCTCTCTTTTTCCGCTGGCGCTGATGTTCTCCCGGTCAATAACAACCCTTATACTGGTTTTTTTTATAAGAGGGCTGAAAGAATTCGGCGAGCCCACAAGGAAAGCGCTCATACTGGACCTTTCACCGCAGGAGAATAAGGGGCAGGTGTATGGCGCTTATTACCTTGTAAGGGATCTAATAGTTTCAGTGGCGGCCTTCGCCGGAGGGCTGTTATGGATGGTTTCACCATATCTCAACTTTATCACCGCTTTTGTTTTTGGAATCATCGGCACCGCCTATTTTATTGCCTATTGCGAAGAATAAGTTTTTAGGGTGGAAATAGGGGAAAAAGGCGCAAGAAAAATTAGGCGAGCCTATAATCTTGAAACTGGGATAATATGTAAAATAAAGGAGCGGATAATGGAAAAATGGCAATGCTTGGCCTGTCCGTATATTTATGACCCCGTGATCGGGGATCCGGAAAATGGAATTTCTCCGGGAACCGGTTTTGAAGGCCTCCCCGATGACTGGGTTTGTCCTGTATGCGGCGTGCCCAAAAGTCAATTCGCGAAGATTATTGAATAGTCTTTAGTAAAAAATAAAATCAGGGGACACAACAAATCAGGGGACACAATAATTAATTAATCTCTCGGGAATAAATAAGCAGTGCGTTCCAGGAATTCTCCCGGAATTCCATTCAGGAAAAAGATAGTGAATAAAACTAGTAGAATTATAGTGGATCATATTGATGAGGTAAAAGTAGATCTCCGGGTTGCGTAACTACTTCTCATATAAACAGGGGCACATTCCATTTTTACCTGAGCCTTCTTTCGAAAAATGGGATGTGCCCTTTTTTAACGCCTATTTTAATTGATTAAAAAGGTTTATTTGTTATAATGGCGTTATGCCCGCCCAACGTTGCTTTGCTATGACGTTGATTTGGGCGGCAACAGATATTAATATATGCTAAAGATAGGGAAAATAGAATTAGGAAAGATTCCGCGGGTGGCCGTTACTATTTCCGACCGGGAAGATAATCAGCTAATCAAAGCTCTTTTTATTGATATTTTAGAAATCAGGGTAGATCAATTCAAGAATACAGAGCCGGCTTATGTCCAAAATGTTATTAAAAAAAGAAAGAAAATAGGCCTTCCTTTAATTTTAACGGTGCGCAGTCATGCAGAGGGCGGGCAGAAAGACCTTTCCGATGAATTAAAGTTAAGCATTTTTAAAGAAAATATTCCTCTGGTGGATGCTGTGGATATAGAATTAAAATCGCCTGTTTTATCAGAGGTTATCCGCAGCGCAAGAAGAAATAAGAAAATGGTTATCGTATCCTGGCATAACCTAAAG